>Ga0307374_10000148_pt1 | contig 125261 bp, 140 predicted proteins | sample OX3MG_FD_202532 | JGI IMG/M metagenome (GOLD analysis project Ga0307374, IMG submission 202532) | Soil microbial communities from Risofladan, Vaasa, Finland - OX-3 | ecosystem: Environmental > Terrestrial > Soil > Coastal area > Acid sulfate soil | place: Finland: Risofladan, Vaasa...
AACTCCGGGATACACTCTGTCGGCATCGGGGCGCTCCTTCAGACTCCGAAAAATCGTTGCGGCACAACAATTTTCTCAGAGTCTGCGCCCCGATGCACTGCTCTTCGGTGAGATATCCGGGTTAGCGCAGCAGCAGCGAGGCGAGCAGCGCCAACGCCAGCAGCGCGGCGACGCCCTGCCAGAACCGCACCGGTGCGCGTTCGAGCAGCGTCTGCGGCCGGCGAACCCCGGCCGCAACGCGCGCCGGCCCGGCCTCCATCTCGGCGACGAACTCGCTCATGTCGCGGAAACGCTCTACGGGATCGGTCGCGATCGCGCGGCCGAGCGCGGCCTGCAACCACGCCGGCAGATCCGGCCGCAGCGCCGTCAGCTCCTTCGGCCGGTCACGCCGCGGCAGACTGACGGCGTCGGCGTTGCCGTAGGGATATTCGCCGGTGAAGGCGCGGAACAGCGTGACGCCGAGCGCGTAGATGTCGGTCGCCGCGTTGCCGGGCTCGCCCGCGAACATCTCCGGCGCCATGTAGGCGGCGGTGCCCGGTATGTCCTCGGGCGGAAAATCCTCGAGGCCGGGGATGCGCACGACGCCGAGATCGATCAGCTTCAGCGCGCCGCCGCCTTCAAGGATCACGTTATCGGGCTTGATGTCGCGATGGATGATGCCGGCGCGATGCAGCGCCGCCGCGGCCTGCGCCAGCTTGATCGCGATGTTGCGGCCTTCCTCGAGGCCGACCAACGGCGAGCGCGCCAGGCGCGTCTCCAAGAGCTCGCCCTGGTAGAGCGGCATGACGGTGTAGAGGCAGGTCTGCCGGCCGGGCGGCAGCTCGATGACGCGGCCGACCCACGGGCTGTTGACGCGCGCGCCGACCCAGGCCTCGCGGATGAAGGCGGCGCGATACGTCGCCACGGCGGCGACCTGCGGCTTGGGAAACTTGAGCACCACTTCGCCGCCCTCGATTTCGTCGGCGGCGCCGAACAGGCGGCTGTAGCGGCCTTCGGACAGCAGCACCTTGAGCACGAAGCCGTCGACGGTCTCGCCGCTGACCGGCACCGGAATCAGCGGCAGCTGCATGATCGAGGCGCCGATATCGGCGGATTCCGCCGTCGGCAAGCGGACCACGTCGAGCACCAGCGCGGTGCAATTGTCGGCGCTGCCGGCTTCGAGCGCGGCCTTGACCAGCGCCCGCGCGGTGTCGCCGGGCGCCGAGCGCTCGCGCAACGCGTCGGCGATGAGTTCGTCCGACAGCGCACCGTGCACGCCGTCGCTGCACAGGAGGAAGCGGTCGTGCAGCGCCACCGGCTGGCTGCTGTAGTCGAGGCGCACTTCGGTCTCGACGCCGAGCGCCCGCGTGATCACGTGCGAGCGGCCGCTGCCGTCGTCGCGCACGTGGTCGGCGGTGAGGCGGGCCAGGCGCTCGCCGCGCAGGCGATAGACGCGCGTGTCGCCGACATGGAGCAGGTGGACGACGCGGCCGCGCAGCACCAGCGCCGTGAACGTGCAGCCCATGCGCGTGAGCTCGGGATCGTGGCGCGCCTGCGAATAGAGCCAGCCGTTGAGCGAGTCGACGATGCGGGCGGCCGCGCGCCGCACCTCCATGGTCTCGGGCAGATCGCAGAAGCCGTCGAGAAATCCGCGCACCGCGATCTCCGCCGCGACCCGGCCGCCCTTGGCGGCGCCGATGCCATCGGCGATCGCGGCGACGACATCGCGGCGCGGCTCGGGCAGCTCGGCGCCGAAGACGACGCCGGCGAAATCCTCGTTGCGCGGGCGCGGCCCGACCTCGGAACTGAAGCCGACCGTGGCCTTGACGCCCGCCGCACGCTCAGTCATCGCGGCTCCTTCGCTTCACGGGGCGCGGGACCGAGCCGTCAGCGCGATTCCGCCGGCCGGCACCGGTCGAACAGAAAGTATCCGCCGGTGCTCGACGCGGCGACGAAGGTGAGCTTGCCGGTCTTGCGGTCGAGCGTGTAGGTGCCGCCGTCCTTGTCGTCGTGCCACGAAATCTCCGCGTCGCCGATGCGCGCCGGATAGGCGTCGACCATGCGCCGGCCATAGTCGATCCGGATCTGCCACGTCGTGCCGCTGGCCGGATTGGTGCAGGTCATGACCGTTTCGGCCGGCTGCGCGGCCCCGACGCCGGCAAGCATGGTCAAGCCGATCGTCGCGCCGATGAGCGCCGCGCTATGCCGGCGAGTGAACATGATTGCCCCCTCTCGCTGCCGATCCATAGCCAAATCCCGCCGGGCTGCAAAGCGCGGCGCGGCCGCGAACGCGGCGACTCGGCGGCGGACGCCGCTTCCCGGCTTTGCCGATTCGGCGATGCCCGCTCCTTGCGCATGATGCCGCTTTTATGACCAGAAAAATTAACCTCCCGTCATCCATTCCGCCAAAGACCTTGCGGAGCGCGGTGTTTCGGCCGTCCGGCGCAAATGGCATGCCTGTTGCCTCTGCAGGGACGGTGGTGATCCGTGGGGTCACCCGGGCCCGGCTTGCTTAGGCCTGTGGTTTTCATGGCTTCCTCGCAACTCAATACGGGGGGATTTCAATGCTCGTTCCGTCACCTAAATGGTTGGATACCGGCGACAACGCCTGGCAATTGGCAGCCGCAACGTTCGTCGGCCTGCAAAGCATTCCCGGGCTCGTCGTGCTCTACGGCGGCGTCGTCAAGAAAAAGTGGGCGATCAATTCCGCCTTCATGTCGATGTACGCCTTTGCCTCGGTGCTCGTTGTCTGGGTCCTGTTCGCCTACAACATGGCCTTCGGGCCGCAATGGTTCCCGTTCCTCGGCAAGCCGATGTTGGCGGTATCGGCGCTCTTTACCACCGGCCAGGCAACGGTTCCGGCAGCAGCATCAGGCATGCCGCCCATGGCCTTCCCCATGGCGACCCTGATGTACTTCCAGTTCGTCTTCGCCGCGATCACGGTGATCATCCTCGCGGGTTCGGTGCTCGGTCGCATGAGCTTCCGCGCCTGGGTGCTGTTCTGCCCGTTGTGGATGACGTTCGTTTACACGGTCGGGGCGTTCAGCCTATGGGGCGGCGGCTGGCTCGGCAGCATGGGCGTGGCCGACTTCTCCGGCGGCTACGTCATCCATCTCGCCGCGGCGTCGTCGGGTTTCGTCGCAGCGGCGATGGTCGGTCCGCGCCTGAAAGCGGACCGCGAGAGCTTCCCGCCGAATAGCTTGCTGGTCACCCTGGTCGGTGCCGGCATCCTGTGGATCGGCTGGAACGGCTTCAACGGCGGCGATCCGTATTTCGCCAACGCCGACGCCGGTGCCGCGGTGCTCAACACCAACACGGCGACGGCGGTTGCCCTGCTGGTGTGGACGCTGATGGACAAGATGGCCTACGGCAAGCCGTCGGTCATCGGTGCCGTCAACGGCATGATCGCGGGTCTGGTGGCGATCACACCAGCCGCCGGTTACGTCGACGGCTGGGGCGCGATCACCATCGGCGTCTGCGCCGGCATCATTCCGTGGTTCGCCATGAACAAGATCCAGAAGACCAAATTGTTCATGAAGGTGGACGACACGCTGAGCGTCTTCTCGACGCACGGCGTCGCCGGCCTCACGGGCGGTCTGCTGACCGGCATCCTCGCGAATCCGAATATGCTGGTTTATATCGGCACTGAAAAGGATGCGCCGGGCGTCAGCATCACCGGCCTGCTCTACGGCAACCCGCACCAACTGCTGCTGCAGGTCTACGGTGCAGCGTTCATCATCTGCTACAACATCGTCGCTACGTTCATCATCCTCAAGGTCATCTCGTTCATTACGCCGTTGCGCATGGACGAAGCGACCCTGAAGGTGGGCGACGACGCGGTGCACGGCGAAACCGCCTACGCCATCGGCGTGGAAGGCGAATAGCCGAAGCAGCGGTTCGTTACTCCGGTAGCTTGCTCCGGGGTGGGATGGCGGTGATCCCGCCGCCCCACCCCGGAATTTTTTTGCCGGCTGCTGCGCGCAGCTCGCGACAACCGCAATCGCCGTCGCCCGAGACCGCGGCTGGACAGGCCGCGGCGGCCGGGCCATTGTCGCGCCATGGCCCGCCAGCAGGAGCTTCGCGTCGAGATCGCGGTGGTGGGCGGCGGCCTCGCCGGCGTCACCCTGGCACTCGCCTGCGCTGCTGCCGGCCTCGAGGTCGCGCTGATCGACCGCCTGCCGTTGGCTACCATGCTGGCGGCCAAGTTCGACGGCCGCACCACCGCGCTGGCGCACGGCTCGAAGCAGGTGATGGCGGGGCTCGGCGTTTGGGACGCGCTCGCGCCGCATGCCGGCGCGATCCTCGAGATCCGCGTCGCCGACGGCGCGTCGCCGTTCTTCCTGCATTACGACCACGCCGATATCGGCGATGAGCCATTGGGCTTCATCGTCGAGAACGCGCTGCTGCGCCGCGTGCTCTATGAGCGCGCGCGGTCGTTCCGCAACCTGCGCTATCTCGCGCCGGCGAATGTCGCGCGGGTCACCGACGAGGGCGCCGGCGCGCTGGTTGAATTCGACGACGGCACGCGGCTCAAGGCGGCATTGGTCGCGGCCTGCGACGGCCGCCAGTCCAAGCTGCGCCAGGATGCCGGCATAAAATGCATGACCTGGGACTATCGCCAGACGGCGATCGTCGCCTGCGTCGCGCACGAGAAGCCGCATCGCGGCGTCGCGGTCGAGCATTTCCGGCCGTCGGGTCCGTTCGCCGTTCTACCAATGACCGGCAACCGTTCGTCGATCGTGTGGTCCGAGCGGCGCGCGCTGGTGCCGACGCTGCTGGCGCTGCCGAAGGAGCGCTTCGCGGCCGAGCTGCAGCGTCGCTTCGGCGATTTTCTCGGCACGGTCGCTCTCGCCGGGCCGGTATGGTCCTATCCGCTGTCGTTCCTGCACGCCGAGCGCTACACCGCGCCGCGCCTCGCGCTGGTCGGCGAGGCGGCGCACGCCATCCATCCGATCGCCGGCCAGGGTCTCAACCTCAGCCTGCGCGACGTCGCCAGCCTGGCCGAGCTCGCCGTCGACGCGCGGCGGCTCGGCCTCGACATCGGCGCGCCCGACCTGCTGGCGCGCTACGAAAGCTGGCGGCGCTTCGACGCGGTGACGCTCGCCGCGGTCACCGACGGATTGACGCGGCTGTTCTCGAACGATCTCAAGAGCGTCGGATTGGCGCGCGACCTCGGCCTCGCCGCGGTCAACCGCATGCCGCGGCTCAAGAAGGCGCTGATGCGCCGCGCCATGGGCGCGAGCGGCGACCTGCCGCGCCTGGTGCGCGGCGAGCGGCTTTAGGAGCGATCCGCCGTCCGGCCCGGCAGCATGCGGCGCAGGACGTTGTCGCCGAGGATGAAGTGGTGGCCGAGCGCGGCCGCAACGTGCAGGCCGACGAAGCCGAGCAACACCCAGACGATCGTCGAATGCAGCTCGCCGAGCGCGCGCACCCAGCCGGCGGCTGCCGGCAGCACGGACGGCAGCGTCATCGTCCAGAACAGCGTGATCGTCCAGCTGTGCGCGACGGCGTTCGCCCAGCCGCTGAGCACCAGAACGAAGATGAGGCCGTAGAGCACCAGATGCGTCCAGTGGGCGGCGGTGATCTGCCAGCGCGGCATGCCCGGCTCCGGCGCCGGCGGACCGGCGGTGATCCGCCACAGCGCACGGAACACGATCACCGCCAGGATGACGACGCCGAACGACATGTGCCCGTTGTTGAGCAGGTCGGGCGGCGTGGTGCGCCGCGCGCCCGGCATGAGCCAGCCCAGCGCCAACTGGGCGGCGATGAGCGCGACGACGAGCCAATGCAGGAACTTGGCGACCGGCGAATAGGCGGTGGGACGCATGGGGCGGGCTTCGGTGTCCTTATAGATAGGGAGATTGCGGCGGCGGCGTGCCCACGGCGGCGCGCTTTACGCGCTGCGCCGCGGCTCGCGCGACAGGCCGCGCTTGTCGAGCTCGGCCATATAGGCGCGCCAGCGGCTGTCCTGCGTGCGGCCGAGTTCGTAGAGATAGGTCCAGGAATAGATGCCGGTGTCGTGCAGGTCGTCGAACTTGATGCGGATGGCGTAATTGCCGACCGGCTCGACCGCCAGGATGCCGACATGGCGCCGTCCGGCGACGATCTGCTTCTGGCTCGGCGAATGACCCTGAACCTCGGCCGACGGGCTCTCGACGCGGAGATATTCCGCCGGCAGGCGAAAGGTCTCGCCGCTGTCGAAATCGACCTCGAGCACCTTATCCGCCTCCTTGAGGCGGATCTCGACCGGCCAGGGCGGCGCGTTCACGACTGCGGCTTGGGCTTGAGACGGGCTTTCTCGTCGTCGCGCAGCGGCCGCGCCTCGTCGGCGAGCATGATCGGAATGCCGTCGCGGATCGGATAGGCGAGGCCGGCCTCGGCGCTCAGCAGCTCCTGCGCCGCGCGGTCGTAGACCAGTGGCCCCTTGGTCAGCGGGCAGACCAGAATCTCGAGCAGCTGCGGATCGATGTCGGGCATGGCGGTTCTCAGTGGCGCGCGGGCGCGGTGTCGGGCGAGGACGCCAGCAGCGCCATGTCGACGAGCTTGGTCAAGAGCATTGCCCGCTCGGCCGGCGCCGCCTCGAGCAGCGCCTGCTTCTCCGCCGGCGCGAACGGTCCCATCATCGCCACCGCGTCAACCAGCCGCACCGCCGGCACCGAGGTCGCCGCCGACAGATCGGCCTTGATGCGATGGCGGCGGAGGAACGGCGTCAACTTGGCGACGAGCTGCGACGCGTCGAAGCCGGGCAGCTCGGCTTCGTCGTCGCCGTCGCTGGCGTAGTGCGACCAGTCCGGCCGCGCGCGGCGGAACAGCTCGGTCTTGGGCAACTCCTCGGCGACGTCGAAGCGCGACACGCCCTCGAGATTGATGAGATAACGGCCGTCGCCGCTCTCACGGAACTCGACGATGCGGCCGGCGCAGCCGGTCCTGTAGAGCGGCGGGTCGCCGGCATCGCCCTTGCCTTCGAGCGGCTGGATCATGCCGATCATGCGTCCTTCGCCGAGCGCGGCGTCGGTCATCGCCAGATAGCGCGGCTCGAAGACGTTGAGCGGCAGCACGCCGCCGGGCAGCAGCAGCACCCCGGTGAGCGGAAAAAGCGCCAGACGCGCGGGCAACACGGAGGCCACGCCAGTCACGCGAACAGGATGGAGGAGAGCCGCCGGCGCGCAGCCATGGTGAGCGGATCGGCGAGGCCGATCGCCTCGAAGAATTTGAGCAGCTGCTTGCGCGCCGCGTCCTCGTTCCAGGCGCGATCGCGCTTGATGATCTCGAACAGATGATCGATCGCCTGCTCGCGCTGGCCGGCGGCGAACAGCGCCACCGCGAGGTCGAGCCGCGCCTGGTGATCCTTGGGATCGGCGGCGAGGCGCGCCTCGTATTTGCCGACTTCGCCCGCCGCCTTCTGTCCGGCTTCGGCGAGCTCGAGCGCGGTCTTGACCGCGGCGACATCGGCGTGGCTCGCGTGGTCGGCGGGCACGCGCTCGACCAGCGCCTTGGCCCGCGCGAGATCCTTCTTGGCGAGCGCGGCGCGCGCCAGACCGACGAGCGCTTCGAGGTTCTGCGGCTCGTGCTCCAAGACCTGGGTCCAGATGTTGGCGGCGCGCGCGGCATCGCCCGCGGCATTGGCCTCCTTGGCGAGCGCGAGCGCGTCGGCGATCGGCGAAGCGGCCGCGCCGCCGCCGAGCGCGGCGAGACGCTGGACGAACTGCTTCACCTGCGCGTCGGGCAGCGCGCCGACGAAGCCGTCGACCGGCCTGCCGTCCTTGAAGGCGTAGACCGCCGGGATCGACTGGATGCGCATCTGCTGCGCCAGCTCGGGATTCTCGTCGACGTTGATCTTGACCAGCCGGACCGCGCCCTTGGCGTCCTTGACCGCCTTCTCGAGCGCCGGACCGAGCTGCTTGCACGGGCCGCACCACGGCGCCCAGAAATCGACGACGATCGCCGCCTCGGCCGAGGCGTCGATGACGTCGGCCATGAAGGTGGCGGTCGAGCCGTCCTTGATCGCGGCGTCCGCCGCCGCGGCGCCGGGCGCCGGACCTTTGCCGGGTTTGCCGATAATCGCGTCCATAAGGGTCCTTTCCGCCCAGATAGATGGCCGCGCGCAACGCGAATGGCAAGGACCTTGGGTGGTTGTCTCAGTTCGAAGTGGGCTGCCGCGCTAGGGACCAACCACGTTCGTTCATGCAAGCGTTAAACAGGTGGCTGTTCGTATAACCCTCCTGGCCAATTATTCCGGTGAAGGGGTTTACGGACGCCGATCCACCCGGTCGCTGGGCTTCTTGGAGACAGGCCGATCTGTCCTGGGCGTAGTCCTGTTGGCTCGCCCCAGGCTTTACCCACGCCCTGTCACATCCGGCTAAGAAAATCAGGCCGCAGAAAAGCGCGAAGAACTGAATCTTCATTTGCGCCCTCCGTTTTGAGCCGCTTTCCGTCGGACCTCTAACGCATCAATCGGCCGCACGACATCTTCCAACTCATAAGCGCGATTGGCGAGCTTCTTGCTGAAACCATTGGTCAACCGCGTAAATCGGCGCATGGGCATCCGCATCGCGAGATCGGCCCGCTCAGTGTAGCTGGTGCCGATATGCGCGGGATCAGTGAATTCAGGCGCGCTCGGCCTGGAGCGCGGCGGCTTGCGGTTCGCGAACGCCCCGCGCCGCGAGGCCGGCGGCCGTCAGCATTGCCGCCGTCGCCGCCAACACGGCAAGGTGCAGGCCGAAGACGATATGGCCGTGGCCGACGAATGCGCCGAAGAGCGCGACGCCGACCGCGCCGCCGGCCTGGCGCGCGGCGTTGAGCACCGCGGCGGCGATGCCCGATGCGCTCTTGTCGACCGACGCGAGAATGGTCGTCGTCATCGCCGGCACCGCCAGCCCCATGCCGAGCGGGATCAGCGCGAAGCCCGGCAGCATCCTGAGATAAGGCGTGCCCGGCCCGAGCGCGAGCAGCAGCGCGAAGCCGCCGGCGCCGACGAGCGCACCGGCGATCATCGGCCGGCGTGTGCCGGCGCGGCCGGCGAGCCAGCCGCTCGCCAGATTCGAGACGATGAAGGTCGCAGTCAGCGGCAGATAGGCGAGGCCGGCGGTGAACGCGCCGTAGCCAAGGACTCCCTGGAGGTAGAGGGTCAGCACGAAGACGATGCCGTAATAGGTGAGATTGGCGAGGATGCCGAAGCCGACCGCCGGCGCGAAGCTCGGCAGACGGAAGAAGCGCAGCGGCAGCATCGGCGCGCGGCTGTGCGCCTCGCAGCGGACGAATGCCGCGCCGGCGGCGAGGGCCACCGCGAACGCACCAATCACCAGCGGATGGGACAAACCCAACGGCCGCAGCTCGATGACGCCGCCGGTGATGCCGCCGAGCGCCGCGGTGGCGAGCGCCTGGCCGGCGAGATCGAGATGCGGCGCGCGCGGCGCACGCCCGGTCTCGGGCAGCCGGGCAGCGAGCCACCAGCCCAGGGCGCAGACCGGCAGGTTGACGAGAAAGATCAACCGCCAGCTTGCCGCTGCGACGAGCATCCCGCCGACCAACGGGCCGGCGCCGATGGTAACACCGCCCGCCGCCGTCCACAGGCCGACGGCACGCGCGCGCAGGCGCGCATCGCCATCGCAAGCGTGATTGAGCAGCGTCAGCGAGGCCGGCAGCATCGCGGCCGCGCCGGTGCCTTGCAGTGCGCGCGCAGCGATCAGCGTGCCGGCGTCAGGCGCGACGCCGCAGCCGAGCGACGCCAGCGCAAAGACCGCGAGCCCGGCGAGATAGACGCGGCGCGCGCCGAAGCGGTCGCCGAGTACGCCGGCGCTCAAAAGCAGCGACGAGAAGACGAGCGCATAGGCATCGACGACCCATTGCAGCATGTCGACGGGCGCGTGGAACGCGGCGCCGATGCGCGGCAGCGCGACGTTGACGATGGTGACGTCAAGTTGGATCAGGGCGAAGCCGATGCTGGCGGCAGCGAGCGCAGCGCCGATCGGCCGGAGCGAGGTTGGCTTGTCGGTTGTCATGGGCGGACGATAGACGGCGCTGGCGCGGGAACGTTCCACGTCCGGGTGAAACTCTCGTCACGCGACATGATCGCGACGATGCCCGCGGCAGCGAGATTCGCCGCGACCACGAGCCAGCCATAGAATAGGCGCGGACGGGATAGCGCCGGACTGCCGCTCATCGTCGCCTCCAGCGTGCGAAGCCGGCGCCGCGCCGGGACGTTTCATCCGCGGGTGAAACATCCGGCGGCCGCGCCATATAGTGTCACAAGGCCGCCATCCGACGGAGCCGCCATGGAAGCCAATGTCGCCGTTCCCGCCGCCCTCATCGCCGATCCGGCGCGCGCCGCGATCCTGCTGGCGCTGCTCGACGGCCGCGCCCAGCCGGCAACCGCGCTCGCCTATGCCGCCGGCATCTCGGCGCAATCGGCCAGCAACCATCTCGGCAAGCTGGTCGCGGGCGGCCTGCTGCGCGTGCGCGCGCAAGGCCGGCATCGCTATTACGGCCTCGCCAGCACCGAAGTCGCGCATGTGCTCGAAGGCCTGAGCCGCGTGGCGCCGCCGGTGAAGAGCCTGGAGACGCCGCGCTCGCCGCAGGCGCGCCAGCTGCGCGCCGCACGCACTTGCTACGACCACCTCGCCGGCCAGCTCGGTGTCGCGCTCGCCGAAGCGCTTGTCAGCGGGGGCTGGCTGGCGGAGGTCGACGACGACAACGCGTGCTTCACGATTACCGCCGAAGGGCGCGCGCACTTCGGCGCATTCGGCGTGCCGCTCGACGGTCTCCGGCCGGACAAGCGCGGCATCGCGCGCAAATGCCTCGACTGGACGGAGCGGCGCAACCATCTGGCGGGGCCGCTCGGCGTGCGGCTGCTGGCGCGGCTGACGGCGCTCGGCTGGCTCGAGCGCGGCGGCGGTCCGCGCGGCCGCGCCGTCCGGGTGACGCCGGCCGGCCTGACCGGCCTGCGCGCGCAGTTCGGCCTGGCGCTCGACGACGCCTTGGCGCTCCAGCCGGGCGCCTTAAGCGCCGCTTAAGGCCGATCCCGTAAACCTTTCCGGCGGCGCGGCTTGCAATGCCCGCCCGGGTTTTGCATGATCGCCGCCGTTCGGAGCGCGGGCGTAGCTCAGGGGTAGAGCACAACCTTGCCAAGGTTGGGGTCGAGGGTTCGAATCCCTTCGCCCGCTCCAGTTTTCAAGATATCGGCGCATAAAAGAGGCGGCGCTCGGCGAAGTCGCCGCTTGTCATCCGGGCCGCGCGTGCCAATCTAGGTCCGGCAGAGGAGACCGCCCATGGCCGACGAGCCGATCACCGCGCATATCGACGAATTGGCGCGCGAGGAGCACGCGCTGTTCGAGAAGGAGTCGCACGGCAAGGCGACGGACGCCGACCGCGCGCGGCTCGAGCAGATCGGCGTGCTGCTCGACCAGTGCTGGGACCTGCTGCGCCAGCGCCGCGCCAAGCGCGAGTTCGGCCAGAACCCGAACGAGGCACGGCCGCGCGATCCGAGGACGATCAAGAACTATCTGGGCTGATCGGCGCATTGCCAAGGCGCGACGCGACGCGGTAGCTTGCCCGCCACCATAGTCGACGACAAGAGCCGCGGCGCGCCGCGGCTTTTCTCATTAGGACGACGTTCAAGCCCGCCACCATGCTCAGCATCGACAACGTCACCGTCCGCATCGCGGGCCGCGAGATCCTCGCGGGCGCCAGCGCCAACCTGCCGGCGGGTCGCCGCGTCGGCCTCGTCGGACGCAACGGCGCCGGCAAGTCGACGCTGTTGAAAGTCATCCTCGGCGAGCTCGCGACCGATGGCGGCGCGGTATCGTGGCCGCGCGACTGGACGATCGGCGCGGTGGCGCAGGAAGCGCCGGGCGGCGACGCGAGCCTGCTCGACACCGTGCTGGCGGCGGATCGCGAGCGCGCCGCGCTGCTCGCGGCGGCTGAAACCGAGACCGACGGTCACGCGATCGGCGAGATCCACGCGCGGCTCGACGCCATCGACGCCTATGCCGCGCCGGCGCGCGCGGCGAGCATCCTGTCGGGCCTGGGATTTTCCGCGGCGGAGCAGGCGCGGCCGTGCGCGGAATTCTCCGGCGGCTGGCGCATGCGCGTCGCCCTGGCGGCGATCCTGTTCGCGGCGCCCGACCTGCTGCTGCTCGACGAGCCGACCAACTACCTCGACCTCGAGGGCCTGCTCTGGCTCGAGGACTTCCTGCGGCGCTATCGCGGCACCATCCTGATCGTCAGCCACGACCGCGACCTGCTCAACACCGCGGTCGATTTCATCCTGCATCTCGAGCACGGCAAGCTCGCGCTCTACACCGGCGGCTACGACACCTTCGTCGCGACGCGGGCGGCAAAGCGCGCCAACCAGGCCGCCTTCGCCAAGAAACAGGAAGCCGCGCGCAAGCACATGCAGGCGTTCGTCGACCGCTTCCGCGCCAAGGCGTCGAAGGCGCGCCAGGCGCAGAGCCGCCTCAAGATGCTGGCGCGGATGGAGGCGGTGGACGTGCCGGTCGACGAGCACGTCGCGCCGATTCGGATTCCCGAGCCGATGCCGACGAGCCCACCGCTCGTCACCATGGACCGCGTCGCGGTCGGCTATGAGCCCGGCAAGCCGGTGCTGTCGCACCTGTCGCTGCGCTTCGATCCCGACGACCGCATCGCGCTCCTCGGCAAGAACGGCAACGGCAAGTCGACCTTCGCCAAGCTGCTCGCCGGCAAGCTCAGCCCGATGAGCGGCGAGCTCACGCGCGCACGCAAGCTGGTGCCCGGCTATTTCGCGCAGCACCAGCTTGAGGAATTGAACGGCGGCCTGACGCCCTTGGAAACGCTCGCCGAGCTGCGGCCGAAGCTGCCGGTGCAGGCGCTGCGCAACCAGCTCGGCGGCTTCGGCTTCTCGGCCACCAAGGCGACGGCCAAGGTGGCGAATCTCTCGGGCGGCGAGCGCGCGCGGCTGATGCTGGCGCTGGCGACGCTCGACAAGCCCAACCTGCTCATCCTCGACGAGCCGACCAACCATCTCGACATCGACGCGCGGACCGAATTGCTGACCGCACTCAACGACTTCGCCGGCGCGGTGATCCTGGTGAGCCACGACCGCCGGCTGCTCGAGGCGACGGCCGATCGCCTGCTCCTGGTTGCCGACGGACAAGTGGCGCCGTTCGACGGCGATCTCGACGATTATCGCCGCTTCCTGCTGTCGCCCGGCAATACCGCGACGCGGCCGACCCAGGCGCCGGTGCCGGCCGCGCGGCGCGAAGGCGAGAGCGACAAGCGCCGGCGTCTCAAACCCTTGAAGCAACGCGCCGACGAAGCCGAACGCACGGTCGCCGCGCTCGGCGCGCGGCTCAAGGAGCTCGATGCCGCGCTCGCCGCGCCGGACCTGTTCGCGCGCGATCCGGCCAAGGCGGGCCGCCTGGCGAAAGAGCGCGCCGCGGCCGAGCGCGATCTCGCCGCGGCCGAGGCGCGCTGGCTCGCGGCACAGGACGACTACGACAGCGCCGCGGCGGAGTAAGCGCGCGTTCCCGGCCGGTGGCCGGCATGCGATGATGACGGCGGCGATCGGTTCCGGCTTTCATGGCCGGATGCCTCAGCAACGGAAGGGCCTCGAGCATGGCGGACGCCGAATCCAACAACCACGCGCAGAAAAAGTCGTCGAGCTACACGCTGCCGGTGCTCGACAGCGATTTCCTGTGCAATCGCGACGAGATGCGCGACCTGCGCTTCGCCATCGAATACGCCAAGGCCGAGTACTTGCTGCGCGACTGGGGCATCCGCTCGACCATCGTCGTCTTCGGCAGCGCGCGCACGCCGTCGCCCGAGCAGGCCGAGACGCTGCGCCGCGCGGCGACGAGCGACGCCGAGCGCCGGCGCATCGACGAGCGCGTCGCGCTCTACCAGGCCGCGCGCGAGTTCGGCCGCATCGCCTCCGAGCGCGGCGGCGCTTTCGCGCCGCATCACCGCTGGCGCGACAATGTCATCGCCACCGGCGGCGGACCCGGCATCATGGAAGCGGCCAACCGCGGCGCGCGCGACGCCGGCGCGCCGTCGATCGGCTTCAACATCGCCCTGCCGCGCGAGCAGGAGCCCAATTCCTACACCACGCCCGAGCTGACGTTCCAGTTCCACTATTTCGGCATGCGCAAGATGCACCTGGCGATGCGCGCCAATGCGCTGGTCGCGTTTCCGGGCGGCTTCGGCACCTTCGACGAGCTCTTCGAGATGCTGACTCTGGTGCAGACCAAGAAGTCGCCGGCGGTGCCGATCGTGCTGTTCGATCCCGGTTACTGGCGCCGGGTGGTCAATTTCGACGCGCTGATCGAGGCCGAAACCATCGGCCGCGAGGAGCTGACGCTGTTCGAATTCGCCAATACCGCGGAGGACGCCTGGGCGATCCTGACGAAGCGCGGCCTCACCGCACACGTGACGCCGGAGGGTTAAGCCGGCTTTAACGCCGCCGCCTTATCCTGATCCACGGGCCGGCATGGGGCCCGGGGAAACCAGGCCATCGTGAGTTCGTTCGTCGCATCGGCCCGCGCGCTCGTCCGCCCGGCCTCGCTCAGCGTGATGCTGGTGGTCGGCCTGCATCTGGGCATCGGCGTGCTGGCGCTGCGTGCCATGGTGCATCCGGCCGTGCCGCCGGCAGCGCACGTCGCCGCCGCCGCGCCTCAGCCGCCGGCCAAAACCCCGTCCGACGTCCAGACCGCCGCGACCAAGCCCGTCGTTGCTCCCGTGGCAGCGGCGAAGCCGGCGGCCGCGACCACGACCGCCGAGGCGACGCCCGCCAAGACCGACGCATTGGTGCCCGTCGCCGTCGCCCGGCCGGCTGTCCATGCCACCATCTTCGACCCGGTGCTGCTGGCGCGCGAGAGCGTCGGCCTGGCGCAGCTGCGCGCCGCCGGCATCAATCTCGAGACCCTGCTGCACCGCAACGCGCCGCACCGCCGTGCCACCGACGAGGGCGGCCCGTTCGTGCCGATCGCGGCGATGCGCGACGCCGCGCTCGATCCCGCCCGGCTGGCGCGGCTCGAGCAGCTCATCGCGCGCATGCCGTTCGCGGCGCCGCTGGTCCATTACGACGTCTCGAGCCCGTTCGGCGCGCGCCGCGATCCGTTCAACGGCGAGGGCGAGTTCCACACCGGCATCGATCTCGAAGCCGACATCGGCGATTCGGTCTACAGCACCGCGCCCGGCGTGGTCGATTTCGCCGGCTGGGACGGCGGCTATGGCCGGATGATCGAGATCGACCACGGCAACGGCATCCGGACGCGCTATGCGCATCTGTCGCGGATCCTCGTCCGGCCCGGCGACCGCGTCGTGACCCACCAGCGCATCGGCCTGGTCGGCACCACCGGGCGCAGCACCGGTCCCCATCTGCACTACGAGGTGCGGATCGACGGCCGGCCGGTCAATCCGGCGAAGTTCCTCGCCGCCGGCCGGTTCCAGATGGTCAAAGCGTTCGCGCCCGAGTAAGGCGCGAAAAAAGAGGCCGCCTTGCGGCGGCCTTGTCTCGCAGTCGTCCTTCGGAAAACTTATGCCGCCATCCGGTCCGCATCGCCGGTGGCCGGCGCGTCGGTCTTTGCCGCGCCCGCCTGCAGCTTGCGCCGGCGCTGCATCTCCATCAGGCCGAGGCCCAGGAGGCCGCTGGCGAAGAGCAGCCAGCTCGCCGGCTCCGGCACCGAGGTGGTGCCCGCGTAGCCGTACAGCAGGCTGGTCTCGAAGCCGCTGAACGACGAGGTGTCGAACACCAGGTTCGCCGTCACGTCGAACAGGCCGCTGCCGGACGCCGTGCCGAGGTTGTAGTTGACGTTGTCGAGCGCGGCGAGGGCCGAGGCCAGGGTGGTGAAGCTCTGGTCGAACAGCTTGCCCACCTTGCCGGTCTCGGTCAGGTAGAACTCGAGGCTGCCGAAGCTCGCGCCGGAATAGCCCGAGCTGCCGTTGTTGAGGAGGCTCACGATCACGTCCCGGCCCGCCGCGTTCGCCCCCGTGTCGGTGAAGGTGAGCGACGACGTATAGGTGTGCGGGGTCGAGATCGCGCCGGTCGCGCCGACGCCCAAGAGGCCGGAAGCGATGACCGAGGAGCCCAGGTTGTTGAATGCCGTGCTCGCCGCGGAATTGGCCGCATAGAAGCCCGAGGTGAGCCCGGTCGGCATCAGGTTGCCGAGCGTGTAGCTGTTGTCCGGGATCGGGTTCGTCTGGCTGAACGGCGAGATCGGCGCTGTGGTCGAGACGTCCTGGGCGAAGGTGCTCTGGCTGAACGAGGTCGCGGTGCTGCCGATGGTCGCCGTGCCGCCGGCGGTGACCGACGGGGTGTTGGGCGACGTATCGGCGCCGTAGGTGGTCGCCGCGGCAACCGAGCCGACATCGCCGATGACGCGCAGCACGTTGCCGTCGCCGTCCGACAGGACGCCAGTGAGCAGGCCGCTGGCGCCGTTGCCGGTCGCGGTGGCCGACGCCGTGTTGCGATAGGCCGAGGCATTGGCGAGCGCGCCGGCGGAGCCGACCGTCGGATTGGCGTTGGTTGCGACCGCCTGCGCATTGGCGGTGCCGCCGACGCCGTTCGGGCTGCCGGCGATGCCGCCGGTCGCCTGCGCGTCGGCATTGGCGCTGTTGGTGCCGATGGTGCCCTGGGTCAGCGAGGTGGCGACCGAGGTGGCGTTGCCGCCGTTGCCGCCGGTGCCGCTGGCCGCGTTGCCGCCATTGCCGCCGATCGACTGGGCGAAGGTGCTGACGTCGCCGGTGGCATTGACCGCCGTGGCCGTGCTCGAGCCGTTGCCGCCGTTGCCGCCGTTGCCGGTGCCGAGGGCGTTGCCGCCATTGCCGCCGGTGCTGTAGGCGTTGGCCGTGCCGACCGTGCCGAGCATGTTGGAGCTGGCGCCGGCGTTGCCGCCGTTGCCGCCATTGCCCGTGCCGGAGCCGGAGCCGCCGTTGCCGCCGGTGGCGACCGCGAGCGAGTTGCCCGAGCCGGTGACGACGTTGGTCGCACTGGCGTTGCCGCCGTTGCCGCCCGGACCGTCGTTGCCGCCATTGCCGCCGGTGGCGAAGGTCGCGCCGGAGTCAGCGGTGGTGAGCGTCGGCGTGACGGACGTGCCGTCGACGCCGGCCGCACCGTTGCCGCCGATCTGGCTGAAGGTGTTGTTGACGCTGACCCCGTAGTCGCTGGCGACGCTGCCGAGCACGGCGGTGTCATCGGACAACGTCACCGTGTTGCTCTTCAGATAGGTGTCGTTGCCGGTGCCCAGGTTGAGCATCTGGGTCAGGGCGAAGTCGCCGGCGATGCCGCCCGAGCCCGAGTGGATCAGGTCGTAGCTGCCCGGCGCCGCGGCCAGGTTCGGCACCAGCGTCATCGTGCCGCCGAGATTGGCGATCGCGGTGTTGATGGCGTCGTAGGTCGTGCCGCGGGTGGTCGGCGCCGTCACGTCCATGTAGAGCGTGTTGCTGGGCGCGAAGTTCATCGTGCCGGTGCTGGTGATCAGCGCGTTCGAGCCGGTGCCGAGCGGATAGCCGCCGATCGGGAACGGCGTCGCCTGACCGCTGTTCGGGTTGGTGACCGGAGTCGCCGCCGGATTGCCGGGCGAGAGGCTGCCGGTGAAGTTGACGATGCCCGCGTAGTTGCCGGTGCCGGTGACCGGGCCGGTGAGGGTGATGCCCGCGCCGGTGCCGGTGACGCCCGGGCCGGTGCCGGACGGCGTCTGGTTGTAGACCGGACCGTTGACCGTGCCGGAGCCGTCGAGGTTGCCGTCAAGGATGTTGGTCAGGGCCTGGGTCCAGGTGCCGTCGACCGTGGTCTGGCTGGTCGAGCCGGACTGGGTGTAGGTGCCCGTGCCGTTCAGGACCGCGCCCGACTGGATGTCGACGCTGCCGCCCGACGCGTTGGTCATGGTGCCGTTATTGGTGATCGCGCCGCCGCCCGTCATGTTGGTGAGCGTGCCGGTGTTGGCGATCGTGCTGGTCGCGTCGTTGGTGATCGTGGCGTTGGTCTTATTGGTCAGCGTGCCGGTGTTGTTGAGCGTCGCGCCGTTCTGGTTGACGAGCTGCGCGGTGTTCTCGTTGGTGAACGCGCCGTCGTTCTGCAGCGTCGAGGCGTCGTTGGTGATCACCGCGCCGGCGCCGTTGTTGTCGACGGTGCCGCCGAGGAAGTTCTTAAACGTGCCGGCGAGCTGGTTGAGGATCGCACCGAAATTGTCGAGCACGCCGCCCGAGTGGACGTGGAACAGGCCGTTCGCGCCCTGGTTGGTGATGCCGCCCGAGCTCAGCGCGTTGGTGAGCGTGCCGCCGTTCTCGACGTTGAAGTGGGCGGTGCCCGCGCCGGTGCCGTCGTTGAGGATGGTGGCGCCGCTCTCGTTGGTCAGCGTCGCGCCGGTGCCGCTGGTCGAGAACGTCGTCGTGCCGGTGGTGCCGCCGAGATTCTGGATCGACGCGTTGTTCTCGTTGGTGAGCTGACCATTGTTGGTGAAGCTCGCCTGGCCCTCGTTGATCAGCTGCGTGCCGGTGTCGGTGTTGGTGAAGGTGCCGGTCGAGGAGTTGGTGAAGGTCGAGCCGAGACCGGTGTTGGTCACGGTCGAGCCGCCGCTGTTGGTGAAGGCGCCGTTGTTGGTCACCGTCGACGGATCGTTGGTGAACGAGGCGCCGTTGGTGTTGTTGAACGTGCCGTTGAGGGTGGCGACCGCGCCGTTCTGGTTGGTGAACGAGGCGTTGGCGCCGTTGTTGTTGACCGTCGAGCCCGATTGCGTCGCGAAGGTGGCGTTGTCGTTGACGATCTTGGTCGCCGACAGGCCGATACCGTCGTTGGTGACGAGGCCGCCGGTCTGGACCGTCATGGTCGCGCCGGTGGTGTTGTTGATCGTGCCGCCGTTCTGGTTGGTCAGCGTGCCGCTGGTGTTGAACGCGGCGCTGTTCTGGTTGTTCACCGTGCTGTCATCGTTGGTGAGCGTGCCGCTGTTGTTGAGCGTCGTGCCCGTGCCGGTGTTGGTCAGGGTCGAAGCGCCAACGTTGTTGAGCGTGCCGGTGTTGTTGAGCGTGCCGCCGGCCTGGTTGGTGATCGAGCCGCTGCCGCCGTTCGTGATCGTCCCGTCGTTCTGCAGCGTGGCGCTGTTCTGGTTGAAGATCGCGGCGAGGTTGTTGAGGATCGTGCCGCCGACCTTGTTCCAGAACTTCGAGCCGCTGCCGTTGTTGGTGATCGTGCCGCTGTTCTCGTTGACGATCGACGCGGTGTTCGCGAACTGACCGCCGTTCTCATTGGTCACGCTGCCCTGGTTCTGGAGGTCGGCGCCGTTCTGGTTCGAGAACTGGGCGTTCGAGCCGGTGTTGACGATCGACGCCGTGCTATTGTTCGCGATGAGGGCCGCGTCGTTGGTGAAGCTGGCGACGCCCGCGCCGGTGCCGTCGTTGACGATCGAGGCGCCGGTCTGGTTGGTGATCGTGCCGCCCGACTGGTTCTTGAAGGTCGCGCCGTTGGCGCCGCCGACGTTCTGAAGCAGCGCCGAGTTCTCGTTGGTGATCGTATGCTCGTTGGTCATCACCGACTGGTTCTGGTTGGTGATGGTCGAGCCCGTGTCGGTGTTGTCGATGGTGCCAGTCGCGGTGTTGTCGAAGGTCGAGCCCAAACCGTCGCTGGTGATGGTCGAGCCGCCCGAATTGACGATCGCGCCGTTGTTGACGACGGAGCTCGGGTCGTTGAGGAAATGCGCGCCAGCGGTATTGTTCCAGGTGCCGTTGTTGGTGAAGGCGCCGTGATCCTGGTTGGTGAACTGGGCGTTCGACCCGGTGTTGTTCAGCGTGCCGTCGTTGGTCAGCGTCGCGTTGTCGTTGAGCAGGGTCGTCGTGGACACACCCGTCCCGTCGTTGGTCAGCGTCGCGCCCGACTCATTGTGCAGGGTCGCGGTGCTGAGGTTCGACAGCGTGCCGCCGGTGGCGTTGATCAGCGTGCCGGAATTGTCGACCAGCGCGCCGAGCTTGTTGGTGAAGGTGGCGCTGTTCTCGTCGACGATCGCCGAGCCGGAATTGTTGGTGACGGTGGCGCCGTTCTGGTTGGTGAACGTGGCCGAAGCGCCGTTGTTGTCGATGCCGACCGGCGCAGTGCTGCTGTTGACGATCTTGGACGTCGCGCCGTCGTTGACCATGGCGGCGTTGTTGGTGATCGTCGCGGTGCCGTTGTTGTCGATCTCGCCGCCGTTCAGGTTGCTGATCGTCGCGCCGCCGCCCACGTTGACGACCGACCCGGTGTTGGTGATCTTGGAGCCCGCGTCTTCGTTGGTGAGCTGGGCGCCGCCGAGGTTTTGCAGCGCGCCGGCGTTGTTGATCTGGCCGCCGTTCTGGTTGAAGAGCTGCGCGCTGTTCTCGTTGGTGAGCGTCGCGCCCGAGTCGTTGGTCAGGGTCGCGGCGTTGTTGATCAGCGTCGAAGCGCCGCCGGTGCCGTCGTTGGTGATCTGGCCGCCGGACAGGTTGTGGAGCAGCGTGCCCGTGCCCAGGTTGCTGACCGTGCCGCCGGCCGTGTTGTCGATCGTGCCGGTGTTGGCGAGGGTCGAGGCGCCCTGGTTGGTGAGCGTCGCCGACGTGCCGATGTTGTTGAGCGCGCTGGTGTTGTTGAGCGTCGAGGCGCCCTGGTTATAGACCTGCGCCTGATTGTTGATCGTGCCGCTGTTGGCGAGGGTTCCGCCACCCTGGTTATAAAGCTGGGCGCCGGTCTCGTTGGTGAGCGTGCCGGTGTTGTTCAGCGTACCGTGCGCCTGGTTGTAGACCTGGGCGCCGTTTTCGTTGGTGAGCGCACCATCGTTCTGCAGCGTCGAGCCGCTGGTCAGGTTGAAGATGGCCGCGTTCGCGCCGTTGTTCGTGACGCTCGACGTCGAGTCGTTGTGGAACAGGGCGCCCATCATGTTGAGGATATCGCCCTCGTTGGTGATCGCGGCGCCGCTCGTATTCTGGATCTGGGTATTGGTCCCGGTGTTGATCGTGGTCGCGGTGCTGGCGTTATCCCACAGCGTATGGGCGCCGGTGTTAGTGAAACTTGCCGCCAGCTCATTGATGAAGGTGCCGGCATTACTGAAGAACGCCGCCGCCTCGTTGAGGAAGCTGGTGCCGGTGCCGGTGTTGGTGAGCGAGCCCGACGCTGCATTGGTGAGGACCGCGCCCTGCGCCAGGGTCGAGGTCGCGCCGCCGTTGCCGTTGGCGTTGTTGGTCAGCGAGCCGCCGTCCTGGTTAGTGATCGAGCCGGTGTTATTGAGCTGGCTGGAGATGCCGACGCCCGGTGTGGTCGTCTGGTTGTTCAGCTGGCTCGCATCGTTGACGATCGTGCCGCTGTTGTTGAGCACCGCGCTGCCCCGATTCGGGCCCTGGCCGCCGTCGGTGGTGATGAAGGCGCCGCTCGTCGAATTGACCGTGCCCTGGTTGCTGAACGTGCCGCCGCCGAAGGTGTCAATCTCGCCGTCGCCCGCCGTGCCGGCGCCGCCCGTGCCCGTGTTATCGATGGTGGCGCCGCCGTTGTTGGTGAACGTGACCGCGCCGCTGCCGCTGTTCTCGATCTGGATTTCGCCCAGATTGGTGTAGGGGTTGCTGGCGTTGAAGTCGCCGTCGTTGGGCGTGATCGTCGTCGCCAACGGGTTCGGATTAGGCGAAATCTGGCTGCCGGCGAACGCGCTTGCGCTCGTCATCGCGAGCAGGGCGACTGCCGCCGCCGAGTGCTTGGCCAAAGTCCGGATCGAAACCTTCATGTCAACCTCTCCGTGTCCCTGTTGGCGAGCGGTCCGCGGATGACCCCTGGGAGGGAAAGGGTCGATCCGCAGCCGCCGCGTTGACCGAGAGGCCTATCGGAGAAGGAAGCCGGAGCGCCGCGGAGGGCACCTGCCGGGAGGGGACCAGCGGAGACACGAACTCCGCGGGCTTCGAACTTCCTTCCTGAACGACAGACCTGTTTCGGTCTTTTTCTTCGATGGTGAAAGTATTTTCACTACGAGACAAAAGCAATTCAAAGTATTGGTTAATACAGCTAAAAGTATAGTTAATCGTAATACTTATGGTTAATTTAACCATGCTTGGTGCGCATCGCGCGCGTCCGCCTCACCCATGGGCTATAGAGACGCGATGGATCTAGTCGTGGAGGCCGCCGGCTGGGCGCGCTGGGGCGCGCGGCAGATGCGCTGCGCGCTCGGCAAGGGCGGCGTCCGCGCGCTGAAGCGCGAAAGCGACGGCGCGACGCCGGCCGGCGCGTTCACCATGCGCCGCGTGCTCTATCGCGCCGATCGCGGCGCCGCGCCGACAACGCGGCTGCCGACCGCCGCGATCGCCGCGGACGACGGCTGGTGCGACGATCCGGCCGACACCGCCTACAACCGGCCGGTGACGCTGCCGTATCGCGCGCGCGCCGAGCGCTTATGGCGCGAAGACCGGCTCTACGATCTCGTCGTCGTGCTGGGCCATAACGACGCGCCACCGGTCACCGGCGCCGGCAGCGCCATCTTCCTGCACGTCGCGGCGCCCGATTACGCGCCGACCGAAGGCTGCGTTGCGCTCGCGGCCGACGATCTGCGCCACGTGCTGGCCGAGGCCGACGCAACGTCGCGCGTCGTGGTCGAGCCGGCTTAAGCGACTTCGCGCCGACCGAAGATCGCCGTGCCGACGCGCACCAGCGTGGCGCCGTGCGCGATGGCGATTTCGAAATCGTCGCTCATGCCCATGCTGAGCTCGGCCAAATCATTGCGTTTGGCGATGGCGGCGAGGCGGTCGAAATGCGGCGCCGGATCGGCGCCCGCCGGCGGAATGCACATCAGGCCGACCGGCGCCAGATGCCAGCGCGCGCGGCAATCGGCGATGAAGGCGTCGGCCTGGTCGGGCACGACGCCGGCTTTCTGCGGCTCGGCGCCGACATTGACCTCGATCAGCAGGGTGGGGCGGCGGCCTTCCTGCTCCATGGCGCGTGCCAGCGCCTCCGCAAGACGCGGCCGGTCGAGCGTGTGGATCACGTCGAACAGCCGCACCGCGTCGCGCGCCTTGTTGGTCTGGAGCGGGCCGACGAGATGCAGGCGCAGATCGGGATAGCGCGCCTTCAGTGCCGGAAACTTGGCCTGGGCCTCCTGCACGCGGTTCTCGCCGAAGACGCGCTGGCCGGCGGCGAGCACGGCCTCGATCGCCGCCGCGGGATGCGTCTTGCCGATCGCGACCAGCGTCACGGCCTCGGCCGGCCGGCCGGCACGGCGCGCGGCTTCGGCGATCCGTGCACGCACCGCGTCGAGGCGCGCGGCGAGGGCGGCGGCATGATCGGGCATAACGGCAGGCTCGCCACAGCGGGGGCGGGCGTCAAGGCCGGCCGCGCGCCGGACCTGCGTTGCCTTTCAAAGGTATAGCCGGGCCCGCGGGGCCTGCGGTAAGATCGCACCACCCGGGGCTGCTATCCCCGGGGGGAGCCCCGAGGAGTTTTGGTATGTTGGTCCACCGATCCGTGAAAGCCGGATTCCTGTGCTTTGGCGCGGCTTTGCTGCTCAGCGGCTGCGGTCTTTTCAGCAAAGATCGCTGGCAGGGCAACGATCCCGACGCGCAGCAGCGCGCCGAGGACCCCTATCACACCGATCCCAAATACATAAACGGTCCGATGGATTACAACCCGCGCACGCGGAGCGATGCCGACCGGTCGGTGCTGTCGATGTTCTTCAACAACCAGAACAACACCGCCGGAGCCGGAGCCGGCGGCGGCGCGCCGGGCGTCGGCGTCAACTCGTTCCTGTGGCACGCGAGCCTCGACACGGTCTCCTTCATGCCGCTCGCCTCGGCCGATCCGTTCGGCGGCGTCATCATCACGGACTGGTTCAGCCCGCCGCAGACGCCGGATGAGCGCTTCAAGGTCAACGTCTTCATCCTCAACCGCGAGCTCAGGGCCGACGGCGTGCGCGCCAGCGTCTTCCGGCAGACGCGCGACGCCAAGGGCAACTGGGTCGACGCGCCGGTCGACAAGAACACGTCGGTCGATCTCGAGAATGCCATCCTCGCGCGGGCGCGGCAGATCCGCCTGAGCACGGCCTCGAATCAGCAGTAGGCCACGGCCTACGCGCGATGGCGCGGTACAACGCGAAAGAGAACGAAGAGACATGGCAACGGGTCTGGCGGGAGCGTAAGAGCTTCGAAGTCGAGACCGACCCGGCGCGCCCGAAATATTACGTGCTCGAGATGTTTCCCTATCCGTCGGGGAAGCTGCACGTCGGCCATGTCCGCAACTACACCATGGGCGACGTTGTCGCGCGCTACAAGCGCGCCCAAGGCTTCAACGTGCTGCATCCGATGGGCTGGGACGCGTTCGGCCTGCCGGCCGAGAACGCGGCGATCTCGTCCGGCAAGCATCCGCGCGACTGGACGCTCGAGAACATCGCGGTGATGCGCGCGCAGCTGCAGCGCATGGGCATCGCCTATGACTGGCGGCGCGAGATCGCCACCTGCCATCCGGAGTACTACAAGCACGAGCAGAAGATGTTCCTCGACTTCCTCGCGGCGGGGCTCGCCTACCGCAAGGAGTCGTGGGTCAACTGGGACCCGGTCGAGAACACGGTGCTCGCCAACGAGCAGGTGATCGACGGCCGCGGCTGGCGCTCCGGCGCGCCTGTTGAAAAACGCCTCCTCTCCCAGTGGTTCCTCAAGATCACCGCCTTCGCCGAGGAGCTGCTCGCGGCACTGAAGACGCTCGACCGCTGGCCCGAGCGCGTCAAGCTGATGCAGGAGAACTGGATCGGCCGCTCGGAAGGCGCGCGCGTCTTCTTCGCGCTCGCCGGCCGCGACAAGCGGCTCGAGGTGTTCACGACGCGGCCCGACACGCTCTTCGGCGCGTCGTTCGTTGCGGTCGCGCCCAATCATCCGCTGGCCGAGAGCCTGGCCAAGACCGATCCGAAGCTCGCCGCCTTCATCGCCGAGTGCAACCGCATGGGCACCAGCGAGGCGGTGCTCGAGACCGCCGAGAAGATGGGCTACGACACCGGCGCCACGGCGACGCATCCGTTCCAGCCGGATTGGCAGCTACCGGTCTACGTCGCCAATTTCGTGCTGATGGAATACGGCACCGGCGCGATCTTCGGCTGTCCGGCGCACGACCAGCGCGACCTCGAATTCGCCCGCAAGTACCGCCTCACGGTGACGCCGGTGGTGCTGCCGCCCGACGCGGGCGCGGCGACATTTTCGATCGCCGACGAGGCCTATACCGGCGACGGCACGCATATCAATTCGCGCTTTCTCGACGGCCTCGACGTGCCGGCGGCCAAGCGTGCGGCCATCAGCCGGCTCGAAACCCTTCGGGCCGGCGCCGGCGCGACGGTATGGCGGCTGCGCGACTGGGGCGTGTCGCGCCAGCGCTATTGGGGCTGCCCGATCCCGGTCATTCATTGCGAGACGTGCGGCATCGTGCCGGTGCCGGAAAAGGACCTGCCGGTCAGGTTGCCCGACGACGTCACCTTCGACCGGCCGGGCAATCCGCTCGACCGTCATCCGACCTGGAAGCACGTCGCCTGTCCGCGCTGCGGCGCCAAGGCCCGGCGCGAGACCGACACCTTCGACACCTTCTTCGAGAGCTCATGGTATTTCGCGCGGTTCTGCTCGCCCCGGGCCAAGGCGGCGCTCGAGCGCAAGGACGTCGACTACTGGCTGCCGGTGGACCAATATATCGGCGGCATCGAGCATGCGGTCCTGCACCTGCTCTATTCGCGGTTCTTCGTCCGCGCGCTTGAGCGCTGCGGCTATCTCGCGCTCGCCGAGCCGTTCGCCGGCCTGTTCACCCAGGGCATGGTGTGCCACGAGACCTATCAGGACGCGGCCGGCAACTGGCTCTTTCCCGAGGACGTGCGTCGCGGCGCGGGCGGCGCTTGGCACGACGCCAAGGGCGGCGCCGTGACCGTCGGCCGCATGGAGAAGATGTCGAAGTCGAAGAAGAACGTCGTCGGCCTCGAGGCCATCGTCGATGCTTTCGGCGCCGACACCGCGCGGCTCTATCTCCTGTCCGACAGTCCGCCCGAGCGCGATCTCGACTGGACCGACGCTGGCATCGAAGGCGCCTGGCGCTACGCCAACCGGCTGTGGCGATTGGTGACGGAGCGCGACGAACCGCTGCCGCCGCCGGGCGCGGCGATGCCCGTTTCGCCCGCCGGCGCCGACCAGGCGCTGCGGCGCATCACCCATCAGACCATCGCCCTCGTCACCGACGATCTCGACAAGTTCCGCTTCAACCGCGCGGTGGCGCGCATCCGCGAGCTGACCAACGCGATCGAGGCCCGGCCGGACGCCGCCGGCGCGGTCGCGCGCGAGGCGCTCGAAGCGGCGGTGCGCCTCATCGGGCCGATGATGCCGCATCTCGCCGAGGCGCTGTGGCAGGCGCTCGGCCATCGACGCCTGCTGGCGGAGGAGAAGTGGCCCACGGCCGACGCCGCGCTCGCCGTCGCCGAGACCGTGACGCTCGCCGTCCAGGTCAACGGCAAGCTCAGGGGCACAGTCGAAGTGCCGCGCGACGTCGGCGAGGCCGACGCGCGCCAGGCGGCGCTGGCGCTGCCCAACGTCATCATCGCGCTCGGCGGCAAGACCCCGCGCAAGACCATCGTCGTGCCGAACCGGATCGTCAATGTCGTGGTCTAGGCGTCGCATCTTGGCGATCCTCGCCGCGGCGCCGCTCGCCGGCTGCGGCTTCCATCCGCTCTACGGCGGCCAGACCGCGGGCGAATACGATCCGATGCTCGCCGCGATCAAGGTCGCGCCGATCGCCGACCGCGAAGGCCAGATCCTCGAGCTCGCGCTGCGCGAGCGGCTCAATCCGCGCGGCGCCGATGTGCGGCAGCGCTACCTGCTGACGGTGATCCTGGGCCTGAATCGCGTCGATCTCGGCATTCAGCGCAACGCCACGTCGACGCGCTCCGAGATCAGCGCGTTCGCGAACTATACCCTGACCGGCGCGGGTGCGCCCGTGACCGGGCAAACCCGCACGGTCGCCGCCTTCAACCTGCAGAACGACGCCTGGGCGGCGACGGTCGCCGAAAAGGACGCGCGCGAGCACGCCATCCAGGATTTGGCCGACACCATCGCTCTGCAGCTGGCGCTGTGGGCGCGGCGACAGGAAGCGGCGCGCTGAGCCGGTGAAGCTCGAGCCTCGCCGCATCGATTCGTTTCTCGCGGCGCCCGATCCCGCGATCCGCGCCTGCCTGGTCTATGGCCCCGATCGCGGCCTGGTCGGCGAGCGCGCGGCGCAGCTCACGCGCGCCATCGTGCCCGATCCCAAGGACGCCTTCCGCGTCGCCGCGCTGACGGCGGACGCGCTGTCGTCGGAGCCGACGCGGCTTCACGACGAGGCGGCGCAGCTGTCGCTGATGGGCGGCCGCCGGCTGGTGCACGTCACCGACGCCGGCGACGCGGTCGGCGCGCTCTTCGCCCGCTATCTCGCCGATCCGCCCGCCGGCGACGGCTTCGTCGTCGTCGAGGGCGGCGACCTGAAGCCGCGCTCGAGTTTGCGACGCGCCTTCGAGAGCGCCAAGAACGCCGCCGCGATCGCCTGCTATCTCGACGGTCCGCGCGAGATCGAAGCGCTGGTGCGCGAGGTCGCGCGCGCGCATCGCCTCACGCTGGCGCCCGACGCGGTGCCGTATCTGGTGTCGTCGCTCGGCGGCGACCGGGCGCTGAGCCGGCAGGAGCTCGAAAAGCTCGCGCTCCATGCCGGCGACGGCGGGACCGTAACGCTCGACGATGCCGCCGCGCTGGTGGGCGACAGCGCCGATCTCTCGCTCGAGGACGCCATCCTCGCCGCGGCCGAGGGCAATCCCGCGGCGTGCGAGCGCGCGCTCGACCGGGCGCTCGCGGAGGGCGAAGCGCCGATCCGCATCCTGCGCGCGGCGCAGCGGCATTTCGCGCTGCTGCATCGCACGGCATCGCGGCTCGACGACGGCGCCGATGCCGACGCGGCGATCGCCGCGATCCGCCCGCCGCTGTTTTTCAAGCTCACGGACAGCTTCAAGCGCCAGCTTCGTCTGTGGCCGGCGCGGCGCGGCGCCGCGGTGCTGATCGCGCTGGTCGAGGCCGAGCGCCAAGCCAAGTCGTCGGGCATGCCGGGCGAGACTCTCTGTCGCGCGGCGCTGCTGCGAATCGCTCGCAGCGCTATGCAGGCCGCCGCGCGCCGGGCGTCCTAGCGCGGTCACGGCCCTTGAGCGGCCGGACCCGAAATATGGCAAGATCGTCGTCCCCTGGCAGAAGCCGTCTGGCGCGGAAGAAATCCGTTCGGGGAGAGCGTGCAATGGACTTGGCGGAAATCGATCTCGTCGTCGATTGGCTCGATTTCATCGAGGAATGGCTGGCGACGAAGCAGTATCCCGAGGCGTCGCACATCATCGGCGTCGCCCGGCTGTCGCTCGAGGACGTGCGGCAGAAGATGATGACCGACGCGGCGGCCTAGATCCGGCCGCGCGACGCGCGCGTCTCAGCCGAAAGGCGTGCCGTTCTTGCGCAGGAAAATCCGCTTGCCCGCGGCGTCGTGCGTGCCGCGGATATCGTCGTCGGGATAGACGACGTCGTCGGGCGCGCTGCGGTCGCCGACCTCGAGATAGATCACGTCGCGCGCGGTGCGATTGACCAGGTGATGCGCGTCGCCCGAGCCCGCCCGGAAGCCGGCGCACATGCCGGGTTTGAGCGGCGTCTCGCCGGCATCGGTCACCAGAACGGGCTCGCCCTCGACGATGTAGATGAACTCGTCCTGCGCCGTGTGCGCGTGGCGCAGCGCCGAGATCGCACCCGGCACCAGCCGTGTCAGGTTGACGCCGAAATTCCTGAGGCCGAAGACGTCGCCGAGCGGCCGCTTCTGCCGGCCGAGCACGCGCGAATAGAACGGCTCGGGATAGGCCGACGGTTTCGGATTGGGGGCGGCGTCGGATGCGACGATGGCGACGGGCGGCTTCGCGGCCATCGCGTCACGGCCTGGCGCGCAGCCTGCCGAGCACGTCGTCGAGCTGATCGAGCGACGCATAGCGGATGGTGAGCGCGCCGCGCTTGCCGTCGAACGCGATCTCGACCTTGAGGCCGAGCACCTCCGACAGCTCGCGCTCGAGCGCCACGATGTTGGCATCGCGCCGGCGGCCGCCGCGCGCGTTGCGCGTGACGAACTGCGTCTCCTCCGGCGGCTTCGCGGCGCGCTCCGCCTGGCGGACGTTGAGATCGTCGCGCACGATGGCCTGCGCCAGCGCGAGGGCGGGCTCGGCCGCGAGCCCGACCAGCGCGCGCGCGTGGCCCATGCTGAGCCGGCCGTCGGCGACCATCGCCTTGATCTCCTCGGGCAGCGTGAGGAGCCGCAGCAGATTGGCGATGTGGCTGCGGCTCTTGCCCAGCGCCGTCGCCAGCGCCTCCTGCGTGTGGCCGAACTCGTCGATCAGCCGCTTGTAGCCCTGCGCCTCCTCGATCGCGTTGAGGTCGGTGCGCTGGATGTTCTCGACCAGGGCGATCTCGAGCGCCTCGCGATCGCCGATCTCCTTCACCACCACCGGCACTTCGTGCAGATGCGCGCGTTGCGCCGCGCGCCAGCGGCGCTCGCCCGCGAGAATCTCGAAGGCGCCGGCGAATTTCGGATGCGGCCGCACGAGCAGCGGCTGGAGGACGCCCTGCGCCACGATGCTCTCGACCAGCGAGCTCATCGCGGTCTCGTCGAAATTGCGCCGCGGCTGGAACCAGCCGGGATAGATCTGATCGATCGGCACGGTGCGCGCGCCTTTGGCCGGCGCCGCCGCGTCGCGCTCGGGCGCCGTCGGATCCTCGCCGAGCAGCGCCGACAGGCCGCGGCCGAGACCGCGCTTCTCGCTCACGACGCCACCAGGCGCTCGAACAGCGAGCGCTCGCGCCGCAGCACCTCGCCGGCGAGATGGACGTAGGCCTGCGAACCCGGGCAGCGGAAATCGTAGAGTAGCACCGGCTTGCCGTGCGACGGCGCTTCGGAGATGCGCACGTTGCGCGGAATCACGGTCTCGTAGACCTTGGCGCCAAAATGTCCGCGCACGTCGGCGGCGACGAGATCGGAGAGATTGTTGCGCCGGTCGAACATGGTCAGGACCACGCCCTGGATCTCGAGCGCCGGATTCAATTTCGCCTTCACGCGCTCGATCGTCTTGACCAGATGCGACAGGCCTTCGAGCGCGTAGAACTCGCATTGCAGCGGCACCAGCACGGCGTGCGCCGCGACCAGCGCGTTGAGCGTCAGCAAGCCGAGCGACGGCGGACAGTCGATCAGCACGTAACGGAATTGGCCGAGCTTGCCGGCGAGCGCGTCGCGCAGCCGGTACTCGCGGCGCTCGGCGTCGACCAGCTCGAGCTCGGCGCCCGAGAGATCGACCGACGCCGGCACGATGGCGAGCCGCGGCACCGCGGTCTGCACGACGGCGGCGCCGAGATCGCGCGCGCCCAGCAGCACTTCGTAGCTGGTCACCGTTCTGGCCTGGCGCGAAATGCCGAGGCCGGTCGACGCGTTGCCCTGCGGATCGAAATCGATCAGCAGCACCGCTTCGCCGGCGGCGGCGAGCGCGGTGGCGAGATTGATCGCGGTCGTGGTCTTGCCGACGCCGCCCTTCTGGTTGGCGATGGCGATGACACGGGCGGGCGCCGCGGGGCCGGTCGCCGGATGCAGCTCAGCGGTTTGCGCCGTCGGGTCCATCAAGGCTCCTCGAGACGCAGGATGCGGCCGGTCGGGTCGCTCCGGCTCGGCAGAATCCGCGCCTTCATCTTCAGCGCCGGCGGCAAGCGGGTCAATTCCTCCTCGATCCCCTTGCCCTTCAGAAACAAGCATATAGTGTGGCGTCCGCGGAATTTGTCCACCATTAGTAGTAGGTTATCCACAGGCGCGACGGCGCGCGCGACGACGGCATCGGCCGGAAACGGCGTCAGCCGCTCCGCCCGCTGGGCGTGAATGGTGACCGGCGCGCCGGTGACGCGCTGCGCCTCGCGCAGAAACGCGGCCTTGCGCTGGTCGCTTTCGACCAGATGGACCTCGGGCACGCCGAGTATGGATAGGATCAGGCCCGGTAGCCCAGCGCCGCTGCCGATATCGACCACGACGCGCGCATCGTCCGGCAGCAGCGGCATGAGCTGCGCCGAATCGAGAATGTGCCGGCGCCAGACGTCGCCGATAGTATTCGGTCCGACCAGATTGATCCGACGGTTCCACGCCGTCAGCAACCCGACATAGGCTTGCAGGCGCTCGAGTGTTTCACGTGAAACGCGGGCGAGCTTGGCGAAGCCTTCGGGTGTCAGCCGCGTCGCGACCGGACGGTCGTTCACTTGGGGCATCATGCCGCCGGCCGCCGAACATGGCGCAGCAGCGCGACCAGCGCCGCCGGCGTTACGCCCGAGACGCGTGCGGCGGCGCCCAGGGTTTCGGGCTGACAGGCGCGCAGCTTGCTGCGGATTTCGGCCGATAACGAGCCTATCGCATCGTAGTTGAGATCGCGCGGCAGCTTGAGCGCTTCGTCGCGCCGGAAGGCTGCGATTTCCTCCGCTTGGCGCTCGAGATAGCCGGCATAGCGGCCGTCGATCTGGAGCTGCTCGGCGATGCTCGGCGGAATGGCCGCGAGCTCCGGCCAGATCGCGGCGAGCCGCACGATGTCAATGTCCGGATAGGCCAGCAAGTCGGCGGCCGAGCGGCGGATGCCGTCGGCGTTGATCGTCAGGCCGCAGCGGCGCAAGGCGCTGGGCGTCATGGCCAAACAGCGGACCAGAGCGCGGGCCGATTCGAGCGCCGCGGCCTTGGCGGTATAGGCCGCCCGGCGTTCAGCGCCGACGCAGCCAACGGCGATGCCGATGGGCGTCAGCCGCTGGTCGGCGTTGTCGGCGCGCAGCGTCAGCCGATACTCGGCGCGCGACGTGAACATGCGATAGGGCTCGCTTGTTCCACGTGAAACAAGGTCGTCGACCAGCACGCCGATATAACTGCTGGCGCGGTCGAGTGCGAACTCGCCACCGCGGCCGGCCGTCAGCAGCGCCGCGTTGAGGCCGGCGACGACACCCTGCGCTGCGGCCTCCTCGTAGCCGGTCGTGCCGTTGATCTGGCCGGCCAGGAAAAGCCCAGGAATCCTGCGGGTTTCGAGGGTTGGCCGCAGCGCGCGCGGATCGACGAAGTCGTACTCGATGGCGTAGCCCGGCCGGATCATCCGGGCGTGCGCCAGGCCCGGAATGGTCTGGAGCAGCGCCGCCTGGACCTCCGCCGGCAGCGAGGTCGAAATGCCGTTGGGATAGACCGTGTCGTCGTCCAACCCCTCGGGCTCGAGGAAGATCTGGTGCCGATCGCGCGCGGCGAAGCGCACCACCTTGTCCTCGATCGACGGGCAATAGCGCGGACCGACGCTGTCGATCTGGCCGGAATACATCGGCGCGCGGTGCAGATTGGCCCGGATCAAGTCGTGGGTCGCCGGCGTCGTCGTGGTGACATGGCAGACGATCTGCGGCGTGGCGATGCGCTCGGTCAGGAAGGAGAACGGCTCCGGCGGATCGTCGCCGGGCTGGGCATCGAGGCCGGCATAGTCGATGGTGCGGCCGTCGAGCCGCGGCGGCGTGCCGGTCTTGAGCCGGCCCAAGGTGAAGCCGGCGCGCGCCAGGCTCTGCACCAAGCCGAGGGACGGCTCTTCGCCGACCCGTCCGGCCGGCGTCTGGACCTCGCCGATATGGATGAGGCCACGCAGAAAAGTGCCGGTGGTGATCACCACGGCGCCGGCGGCGATCGCCTCGCCCGCGCCGGTGTCGATGCCGGCGCAGCGGCCGCTCCGGTCGAAAACCAGCGCCGCCGCCTCGCCTTCGCGGATCGCGAGTCCGGCGCGGTCGGCAAGCAGCGCCTGCATGGCCTGGCGATAACGCTTGCGGTCGGCCTGGGCGCGCGGACCGCGCACCGCCGGCCCCTTGCTGCGGTTCAGCATGCGGAACTGGATGCCGGCGCGGTCGATGGCGCGGCCCATGACGCCGTCGAGAGCGTCGATCTCCCGAACTAGGTGCCCCTTGGCCAAGCCGCCGATGGCGGGATTGCACGACATCTCGCCGATGGTGGCGCGCCGATGGGTGAGCAGCAGCGTCTTGGCGCCGAGTCGCGCGGCCGCGTCGGCAGCCTCGCAGCCGGCGTGGCCGCCGCCGATCACAATCACGTCGTACCGGTGCATCGCGGCAATCTACGGACGGCGCCGCAGGGTGTAAAGCCGCGCGCATGTTTCACGTGAAACATGGCGCCGGCAGGCCGAAAGGCGGCCCTAGTAATACGAAGTATTCTCGGTAACACTACCAATATATAGTGCGTTCATCCGCGCGTCATAAAGGGGTCAACCAGTATTAATGCTGCGCCGCAGCCGGACGGCGATATCTGGTGAGGCGAGATCGATTCGACCCCGGAACGTCCCGCGAACCAATACCATATGATGTGGTATTAACGCTGCAAAGTCACGAAATGTTCGTGTTTTCGGCCGGGTTTCACTTGCCGATACAGAATTCGCGGAACACGACATCGAGCAAATCCTCGACGCCGACCCGGCCGGTGATGCGGCCGAGCGCCCGCACCGCCTGACGCAACTCCTCGGCCGCGAGCTCGGGCGCCGCCGCCTGCGGATAGCGGCCGAGCGCGGCATGCGCCGCCTCGAGCGCCGCGCGGTGGCGCGCGCGGGTGATGAGCGGCGCCGCCGCGCCGCCGAAACGGCGCTCGATCTCGGCGCCGAGCCGGCTTTCGAGCGCGGCGAGTCCGGCGCCGGTCGCGACCGAGAGCTTCACCGCGCCGCCGGCGCCGAGCGCGTCGGCCCAGCGCGCGGCGTCGCGCGGCGCCAGATCCATCTTGTTGGCGACGACGACCGTGTCGCGATCGATCAGCGCCGCAACCGATTCCTTTTCCGCGGGCTGCGTCGCGTTGACCACGACGAGCTTGAGATCGGCCGCGGCGGCATACGCCCGCGCGCGCCGCACGCCCTCCTCCTCGATCGCGTCGCGCGACGCACGCAAGCCGGCGGTGTCGGCGAGCGTCACCGGATATCCCGCAAGATCGAGCGCGACCTCGATGACGTCGCGCGTCGTGCCGGCGGTGGCCGACGTGATCGCGACGTCGCGCCGCGCCAGCGCGTTCATCAGGCTCGACTTGCCGGCATTGGGCGGACCGAGAATGGCGATAGCGAGGCCCTCGCGCAGCCGCTCGCCGCGCCTTCCGTCGGCCAGAAAAGTCGCGATTTCGCCTTGGATTTCAGCCAGTTGCGCCGTCACTTCAGCGGCGATAGCAACCGGCAAGCCTTCGTCGGGAAAATCGATCTCGGCTTCGACCCGCGCCTGCGCTTTCAGCAGCCGCGCGCGCCAGCCTTCGATGATGCGTCCCGCCTCGCCCGCCAACTGGCGCAACGCCTGCCGCCGTTGCGCCGCGGTCTCGGCGGCGACGAGATCGGCGATGCCCTCGGCCTCGGTCAGGTCGAGCTTGCCGTTGAGAAACGCGCGGCGCGAAAACTCGCCGGGCTCGGCGAGCCGCAAGCCGGGCAGCGCGGCGAGCGCGTCGATCAGCGCCGCGGCGACGGCGCGGCCGCCATGGACGTGCAGCTCGGCGACGTCCTCGCCGGTGAGGCTCGTGGGCGCGGGAAAATAAAGCGCGATGCCGCGGTCGATGGTCTCGCCGCTGCGCGGATCCTTGAACGTCGTGACCAGCGCGCGACGCGGCGTGGGCAACCGCCCAGCGAGCGAGCGCAGCGCCGCAGCCGCCTGCGGTCCGGACAGGCGCAGCATCGCGACGCCGGCGCGGCCGGGCGCGGTGGCGAAGGCGTAGATCGTGTCGCCGTCCATGAGCCGGGCGAGTGTGATGCAAAAGCCGGAGTGCGGGGATATATAAGTTGGACGTGAGCTGCACCCCAGTCGCGGGTCAACCGCGCCGCAGCCGGATCCCAGGAGGACGTTCATGTCGGTGCAGTCGCTGTTGAGCTACGCCCTGACCGTGCCCGATCTGAAGGCCGGCCAGCGCTTCTATTCGACCTTCGGCCTGGCGCCGGGCGAGCGCGACGGCGTGCTCGCCTTCCGCTGCGACGGCCGCGACCAGGACCAGGTCTTCCTGGTCGAGGGCAAGCGGAAGCGCATCAATCATCTGCGCTTCGGCAGCGATGACCAGGGCATCGCCGCGATCCGCGCGCGCATGGAACAGCGCGGCCTCCGCGAGACCGACGCGCCGCACAACGCCTTCGGCGGCGGCCTCTGGCTCGCCGATCCCGACGGCCAGGCGATCAACGTGCGGCCGGAAAGCGCGCAGCCGTGGCGTCCGGCGCCGGGCTTCGTCATCAATTCGCCAGGCCACTACCAGCGCAGGGGCCGCGGCGCGCCGAAGCGTCACGCCGCACGACCGCACCGCCTCGGCCACGTCCTGCTGCACACGCCCAATCTCGCCAAGATGGTCGCGTTCTACACCGAGACGCTCGGCATGAAAGTGTCCGACCGCGTGCCCGGCATCATCGCCTTCCTGCATCTGCCGGGCGGCGGCGACCATCATGTCGTCGCGCTCTTGGCCGATGCGCGGCCGGGATTCCATCACGGCAGCTTCGAGGTCGCCTCGCCCGACGAGATCGGCCTCGGCGCGCATCAGGTGCTGAGCGCCGGCTACAAGAACGGCTGGGGCTTCGGCCGCCACGTGCTCGGCTCCAACTTCTTCCACTACCTGCGCGATCCGTGGAACAGCCTGGTCGAATATTTCTGCGACATCGACCAGATTCCGGCCGACGGCTCGTGGCAGACGGCGGACCATCCGCCCGAGGATTCGCTCTACTTGTGGGGGCCGGAGCCGGGCGACTTCGCCGTCAATTTTGAGGAAGCCTAGCGCGGCCGGCCTGCGCGAAGCTGCCGCTCGCGAGCACGACGCCGGCGCTGACGACGACGATGGCGAGCCACGTCAAGCGGCTCGGGAACTCGCCGAGCAGCAATATTCCGAGCAGCGCGGCGACGACCGGCGTGAACGAGCCGAGCACCGCCGCCTGCGACGCGCCGAGCCGGCGCACGGCCTCGCCGAAGAAGAAGAGCGCGACGATGGCCGACACGACGCCCTGCATCACCGCCTGCGTGAGCACCTCGCCTGGCGCCGTCATGAGCGGGCGTGCGCCGCAGACGAAAACGTAGAACGGCGCGATCAGCAGCAGCGAATAGAAATTGACGATCGCCGCGGCGTGCCACGGGCTCAGTCCCGACCGCCGGAACGTCACGGTGTAGGTCGCGAACATGGCGGCGCCAACGACGAACAGGATGTGTCCGCGCCAGGCGCCGGATTGGAAATCGAACAGGCCGTGCGCCGCGATGCCGACGATGCCGACGATCACCGCGACGAAACCGATCACACGCGTGCGGTCGAAGCGCTCGCGGTTGATCAGCGCCGAGAAGACGGCGACGAACACCGGCATGGTGCCGATCATGACGGCGCCGACATCCGACGCCGGCGCGAATTTCATGCCGGTCGAGGCAACCAGCAGAAACGGCAATCCGGCGCCCGCGACGAGCACCAGCGTGCGCCGGACGCCGATCTGGCGGAAGCCGAGGCCGTGGCGGAACAAGACCGGCGCCAAAATCGCGCTCGCGACCAGATAGCGCACGAACGCGATGTCGAACGGACGCAGCTGGGTGGTAACGGCAAAGCGCGTCGCGACGACCCAGCCCGCCCAGCACAGCACGACGAGCAAGCCCGAGGCGACGCCGAGGACGCGGTTTCGCCGCCCGGCATCGCGTTGCGCAAAGCCGCGCGACGGAAGCGGCGCGGCGATGATGAGGTCCGTGTGATTGGCCATGGTTCGCTCCGGCTGACATTGCGTTGGGGCGGGTGGCCCGCCCGATATAACCGTGATGAGGGTTATAAGACCCTCGGCCGGGGGGTTGTCAACCATCATGGTGGTTAGTATATTCAAATCACCCATGACCGAGGCCATCCGCCCCAAAGCTCGCCTTCGCCTGGTTGCCGCACCGCGCGAGGACCTTTGCCTCGAGTTCGCCAACACGCGGTTCTGGCGCACGAGCGATCAGCCGACCGAGACGCTGCACGCCTTCGGCGACGTGCTCGACTGGTGCGCGGCGGCGAAATCGGTCGAGCCGGCGGCCGCGGGCGAGCTGCGGCAGTGGGCGCAACGCCGCAGCCGCGAGACCGCGGCGCTCTTCGACGAGGCGCTGGCGACCCGCGAGACGATCTACCGGCTGTTCAGCGCGACAGCCGTGGGCGGCCCGCCGTCCGAGCGCGACGTCGAGACGCTCAACCGCCTGCTCGCACAGGCGCCGGGACGGACCGCCGTGACGATTGCCGCTTCGGGCAATATGTGGCGGCTGCCGCCAGCGACGCCGACGGCGGCGAGTCTGCTCGCGCCCGTCTTGTGGTCGGCCGGCGATCTGCTCGTCGGCGATCGCCTGGGCCGGGTCCGGCTGTGCGCCAACGACAAGTGCAGCTGGCTCTTCCTCGACGACAGCAAGAGCGGCACGCGGCGGTGGTGCGCGATGCGCGCCTGCGGCAACCGCGCCAAGGCCCATCGCCATTACCTGCGGAAAACCAAGCCGGCGCGCGACGCGACGGGCGCATAATGCGCGCAACCGAACCGCCGCCCGAAGGTTGATCGGCATGAGCGCGAACGCGCTGGCGCGCGAGACCAGCCCCTATCTGCTGCAGCACCGCGACAATCCGGTGCACTGGCAGCCTTGGGGTGCCGCGGCGCTCGACCGCGCGCGCCAGGAGGACAAGCCGATCCTGCTCTCGGTCGGCTATGCCGCGTGCCACTGGTGCCACGTCATGGCGCACGAGAGCTTCGAGAATCGCGCGATCGCCGATCTCATGAACGAGCGCTTCGTCAGCATCAAGGTCGACCGCGAGGAGCGGCCCGATCTCGACGCCATCTACCAGCACGCGCTGATGCTAATGGGCGAGCAGGGCGGCTGGCCGCTGACCATGTTCCTGACGCCTTCGGGCGAACCATTCTTCGGCGGCACCTATTATCCGCCGACTTCGCGCTGGGGCCGGCCCGGTTTTCCCGAAGTGCTGCGCGCGGTCGCCGATGCTTATGCGCGCGAGCGCGCCAAGCTCCTGGAGCATGTCGGCGCGTTGCGCGCCGAGCTCGGCAAGCTCGGCACGCCGGCCGCGGGCGCCGGCATTCCGGCCGAGCTGCCGCTCAAGGCGGCCGAGGCGCTGACCCGCGCGGTCGACGGCGTCAACGGCGGCATCGGCATGGCGCCCAAGTTTCCGCAAGCGCCGCTGCTCGATCTGCTGTGGCGTGGCTGGAAGCGCGGCAAAAATCCGGCGCTGCGCGATGCGGTGCTACTGACCCTCGATCACATCGCGCAAGGTGGCATCTACGATCATGTCGGCGGCGGCTTCTCGCGCTATTCGACCGATGCGCGCTGGCTGGTGCCGCACTTCGAGAAGATGCTTTACGACAATGCCCTCCTCATCGGGCTGCTCACAGACGCCTGGCGCGAGACGCGCCGGCCGCTTTATGCCGCGCGCGTTGCCGAGACGATCGACTGGCTCGCGCGCGAGATGCGCCTCGCCGAAGGCGGCTTCGCCTCGAGCCTCGACGCCGACAGCGAGCACGAAGAGGGCAAGTTCTACGTCTGGAACGCCGCCGAGATCGACGCGCTGCTCGGGCCGCGCGCCGCCCGGTTCAAGGAGCTCTACGACGTCACGCCGGCGGGCAACTGGGAAGGCCACACGATCCTCAACCGGCTCGGCCATCTCGACTGGCTCGGCGACGAAGAGGCCGTGCTGGCGCGCGACCGCGCCGCCTTGCTGCAAGCGCGCGCCGGGCGCGTCCGGCCCGGCCTCGACGACAAGGCGCTCGCCGATTGGAACGGCCTCTTGATCGCGGCGCTGGCCGAGGCCGCGGCGGCCCTCGCGCGGCCGGGTTGGCTGACCCTGGCGACGCAAGGCTTCGCCTTCGTCGTCGCCGCGCTCGGCGACGGCGACCGGCTCAAGCATTCCTTCCGCGCCGGCCGCGCCGCCCATGCCGGCATGCTCGACGACTACGCGCAGATGATCCGCGCCGCGCTGACGCTCTACGAGGTCACCGGCGAGGCAGGCTGTCTCGACCGCGCGCAGCGCTGGCTCGCGGTCGCCGACGCGCATTTCTGGGACGCGGCCGGCGGCGGTTACTGCTATACCGCTGACGACGGCGAGGCGCTGATCGTCCGCACCAAGCCGGCCTATGACGGACCGACGCCGGCGGCCAACGGCGTCATGGCGCAGAACCTGGCGCGACTCTTCTATCTCACCGGCGAGACACGATATCGCGCGCGCGCCGAGGCGCTGCTCGCGGCTTTCGCGGGCGAGGTCACGCGCAATCCGATCGCGCATGCGACGCTCTTGGTGGCGCGCGACCTCCTCGATCACGGCGTGCAGATCGTCGTCGCCGGAGCGCGCGGCGCGGCCGACGTCGACGCGCTCGTCGCCGCGGTCTTCGCGGCGAGTGTGCCCAACCGCGTGCTGGCGGTGGTGCCGGCCGGCGGCGAACTGCCCGCCGGTCATCCGGCGCGCGGCAAGGGTCCGGTCGACGGCCGCGCCGCCGCCTATATATGCGAGGGACCGACATGCTCCCTGCCGATCACGACGCCCACCGAGCTGAGTCAGGCGCTGGCGCACTGAAGCGCCTGCCGCTCGACAGTCCGTTCGGTTTCATGACGCTGGTCGAACGCGACGGCGCGATCGTCGCGGTCGAATGGGGCGGCCGCGCCGAAGGCGAGCCCGACGCCGTGCTGATCGAAGCCAAGCGCCAGCTCGAACAGTATTTTGCCCGGAAGCGCACCGCCTTCGACCTGAAGCTCGCGCCCGCCGGCAGCGAAGAAGAAAAGCGCCTCTGGGCGCGCATGACCAAGATTCCCTACGGCCAGACCGCGACCTACGGCGAGCTGGCGCACGAGCTCGGCCAGGTCGCGCGCGAGGTCGGTCAGGCCTGCGGCCGCAATCCGATTCCGATCATCGTTCCGTGCCACCGCGTGGTGGGCGCCGACGGCGCCCTCACCGGCTACAGCGCGCCGGGCGGCATCGAGACCAAGCGCCGGCTGCTGCAATTCGAGGGCGCGCTGCTGCTATAAACGTCCGCGCACCTGCGGGCGGCGGCGATGGATTGGCGTATCGGCTTTTTCGGCGACAGTTTCGTCAACGGCTTCGGCGATCCCGAAGGCCTCGGCTGGGTCGGCCGCGTCTGTGCCGCCGCCATCGCGCGTGGTCATACGGTGACGAATTACAACGGCGGCATCCGCGGCGATACCAGCGCCGACGTGCGCGTACGCTGGCATAAAGAGGCGCTGCGCCGCCTGCCAGCCGAGCAACGCCGCAGCCTACTGTTCTCGTTCGGCGTCAACGACCGCCTGAGCCTCGACAACGGCTGCCGGATCGAGCCAGCCGCCTCGCTCGCCCATGCCCGACAGATCCTGGCGCAGGCCAAGGCCTTCGCGCCGACCCTGATGATCGGACCGCCGGCCATCGCGGAGGCCGCCGTGAACGCGCGCGTGCAAGGCTTGAGCGCAGCCTTCGCTGCGCTGTGCCGCGAGCTGGCGGTGCCCTTTCTCGACGTCTTCGGTCCGCTCGCGACGTGCGATGCCTGGATGCGCGAGATCGCGGCCGGCGACGGCGCCCATCCCGCAAGCGGCGGCTACCAGGCGGTGGCGGACCTCGTCGAGCACTGGGCGCCGTGGCGCGCATGGCTGCCCTGACCGGCCGGCCGGGATGACAAGCCGCGGTGCGCCCGCTAGGCTTGCCGCCAACAAACGCCTTCAGGGAGGCACCATGGCCGAAGTGACCATCCGCGCCGCGGACGGCGGCAGCTTTGCCGGTTATCTGGAGACGCCCAAATCGGGCAAGGGTCCGGGCATCGTCGTCATCCAGGAGATCTTCGGCGTCAACGCGGTGATGCGCGAGATCACCGACGGCCTCGCCGGCCAGGGCTTCACCGCGCTTTGCCCCGACCTGTTCTGGCGCTTCAAGCCGGGCATCCAGATCACCGACAAGACCGAGGCCGAGTGGAAGCTGGCGATCGGTTATTTCCAGCGCTTCGACGTCGATAAGGGCGTCGAGGACCTCAAGGCGACGCTGGCGACCTTGCGCAAGCATCCGGCCTGCGCCGGCAAGGTGGGCACCGTGGGCTTCTGCCTCGGCGGCAAGCTCGCCTATCTCATGGCGACGCGCAGCGACGTCGACTGCACCGTCGGCTACTACGCCGTCGGCATCCAGGACATGCTCGGCGAAGCGAAGAGTATCAAAAAGCCGCTGCTGCTCCACATCGCCGGCAAGGACGAGTTCGTGCCGCCGCCTGCGCAGGACCAGATCAAGACCGGCCTCAAGGGCAATCCACACGTCACGCTCTACGATTACCCGCAATGCGGCCACGCCTTCGCGCGGCCGGGCGGCGCGCATCATGACCAGGCCGCCGCCGACCAGGCCGGCGGGCGCAGCCTCGAATTCTTCCGCCGCCATCTCGGCGGCCGGTAATCAACCAGGCGATAAACGAGGAGACCAGCGATGCCGCATGCCATCCGTTTCCACCAGACCGGCGGACCCGAAGTCCTCAAATGGGAGGAGGTCCAGGTCGGCAAGCCCGGCCCCAACGAGGCGCGCGTGCGCCACACCGCCGTCGGCCTGAACTTCATGGACATCTACAATCGCACGGGCATCTATCCGGCGCCGATGCCCAGCGGCCTCGGCGCCGAAGGCGCCGGCGTTGTCGAAGAAGTCGGCCCCGGCGTCACCGACATCAAGGCCGGCGACCGCGTCGCCTATGGCAACGGACCGCTCGGCGCCTATTCCGAAGTTCGCGTCATGCCGGCCGACCGCCTATTGGTGCTGCCCAAGGAGATCGACGACAAGACCGCGGCGGCGATGATGCTCAAGGGCCTCACCGCGCAATATCTCCTGCGCCGCACCTATCGCGTGAAGGCGGGCGACACCATCCTGTTCCACGCCGCCGCCGGCGGCGTCGGCCTCATCGCCGGCCAGTGGGCGAAGCATCTCGGCGCCACGGTGATCGGCACGGTGTCAAGCGAAGCCAAGGCCAAGCTTGCCAAGGCGCACGGCTACGACCACGTCATCAACTACACCGCGGAAGATTTCGTCAAACGCGTGGTCGAGATCACCGGCGGCAAGAAAGTGCCGGTGGTCTACGATTCGGTGGGCAAGGACACGTTCCTGAAGTCGCTCGACTGCCTGGCGCCGCTGGGCCTGTGCGCGCTGTTCGGCGCCAGCTCGGGCGCGCCCGAACCGCTCAATCTCGGTCTGCTGGCGGCGAAGGGCTCGCTGTTCGTCACGCGGCCGACGCTCAACACTTACGCCGCCAAGCGCGCGGACTTGGTCGCCGGCGCCAAGGAGCTGTTCGATGTCGTCAGCAAGGGCGCGGTCAAGATCGAGGTCAACCAGACCTATCCGCTGAAAGAGGCGGCCAAGGCGCACGGCGATCTCGCCGCGCGCAAGACCACCGGCTCGACGGTGTTGACGATCTAAGGCGCGCGCTTTCGCCGCTTCCGTGTCATGGCCGGGCTCGTCCCGGCCATCCACGTCTGTGCAGCCGAGGCGTGGGTGCGCGGGTCAAGCCCGCGCATGACGAACGAAGATGACCCTCACTCCTTTGGGCAGCCCGCGCCCGCGACGAGGATGTCTTCCATGCCGGTCCGGCACCGCGCGGCGTGGTCGAAGCGGTGGCCGAAGCGCGCCGCCAGCCCCTCGACCGCGTTGGGCTCGGCGCTCCTGAGCGCGATGCAGGGATATTGGGCGGCGAGCGCGTCCGCCGTTACCGGGCCATCCCAATTCGCGATCGGCGCGCCCCACGGCATCGCGAAATAGTCGTTGGCCGGCAGCAGCGCCTTGAGCTGCGCGGCGTAGCGGCCGCCCGAATAGCTATCGTTGTAGAACCACGCCGGCGCCGGCGCCGACGCCATGAAATCGTAGACATGCGCGCAGCGCGGCAGGTCGCGCGCCAGGTCGATCGCGCGCGCGCCGTCGCCCCGGCTCTGCATCTCGGCATCCTGCTGCCGGAAGGCGACGCCCTGCGCGACGACGATCGCCAGCAGTGCCAACACGCCGACCACGCGCGCGAGCCGCGGCGAGAGCCGGCCGTTCTCGACAATCAGGAACCATGCCAGGCCAAGCACCGGACCGGCGAGCTCGAGAGCCGGCAGGATGTAGTGGCCGCTGGCGTGCTTGGCGACGAGCGCGATCTGGACGAGCTGCGTCGTCAACAGCGCCAGCAGCAGCCGCACGCCCGGCGTGCCGCGCCGGCCGACGAAAAGCGCGACGAGGCCGACGGCGAAGGCCACCAGGAACAGCGGCCGGGCGAAGAACAACTTGGCGAACTGGTGCGGATAGTGCGCCCAGGCAACGACGGTCTGCGGCCCCGCGCCGTAGGCGCCGCTGCCCTTGGCGAGCGCCGCGAACCACGCTGCCATCGGCGCCAGGTTCGGGATCTCCGGAATCATCCAGAGCGCGAACAGCAGCCCGGTCAGCACGACATAGGCGACGCGCCGGCCGCCGCCGCGCAGCGCGATCAGCGGCGCCAGGCCGAGCGGCGCGAAGGTGATCTTGCACGCCGCGCCCAGCGCGACGGCGAAGGCCACGCCGAAGAGGCTCAGCCTCCGCGGCATGACGCCGTCCTCGACCATCATCGCGACGAGCAGCGCGACCGCGCCCAGCAGCAGCGGCTCGGGCTCGACCTCGATGCCGTGCTTCAGGGTCAGCATGGTGATGAAGGGCGCCGTCTGCGCGAAGAGCGCCGGCAGCAGCGCGTCGGTGCGGCTTGCGATGCGGGCGCCCATCCACCACAGCATGAGCGCGTCGAATACCAGCATGGCGTCGCTGGCGCGGGTCAGGATGGTTTCGGCCTGCGCGAGGCGATCGGCCGCCGGCGTGAACCACGCCGCGGCGGCGACCAGCAGCTGCACCGGCACGCCCGGATGCTGGAACGCGGCCGGCGGCGCGTGCTGGAGGATGTTCAGCCCGCCAATGAGATAGAGATAGCTCGGGTCGAGATTGAACCACAGCCAATACGGCAGGCCGTGGCCGCGCAGCACGAGCTCGGCGGCGAGAAACGCCAGCGGCAGGACGAGCAGCGCGATGCGGCGCACGGCGTCCTCCCGGCCGTCCGACTCAGGTGTTCATCGCCTCGAAGAAATCGGCGTTGCTCTTCGACTGCTTGAGCTTGTCGATCAGGAACTCGAGGCCGTCCATCGGACCCATCGGCATCAGCACGCGCCTCAAGACCCACATCTTGGCGAGGACGGCTTTGTCGACCAGCAATTCTTCCTTGCGCGTGCCCGACTTGGTGATGTCGACCGCCGGGAAGGTGCGCTTGTCGGCGACCTTGCGATCAAGCACGATTTCCGAGTTACCGGTGCCCTTGAACTCCTCGAAGATCACCTCGTCCATGCGCGAGCCGGTGTCGATCAGCGCGGTGGCGATGATGGTGAGCGAGCCGCCCTCCTCGATGTTGCGCGCGGCGCCGAAGAAGCGCTTCGGCCGCTGCAGCGCGTTGGCGTCGACGCCGCCGGTCAAGACCTTGCCCGAGCTAGGCACGACGGTGTTGTAGGCGCGCGCCAGGCGGGTGATCGAATCGAGCAGGATCACGACGTCGCGCTTGTGCTCGACCAGGCGCTTGGCCTTCTCGATCACCATTTCCGCAACTTGCACGTGCCTGACCGCCGGCTCGTCGAAGGTCGAGCTGACGACTTCGCCCTTGACCGAGCGCGCCATGTCGGTGACTTCCTCCGGTCGCTCGTCGATCAGGAGGACGATGAGATAGACCTCCTTGTTGTTGGCGGCGATGGCGTGGGCGATGTTCTGCATCATCACCGTCTTGCCGGTCCTGGGCGGCGAGACGATGAGCGCGCGCTGGCCCTTGCCCAGGGGCGCGATCAGGTCGATGACGCGCGTCGTCAGATCCTTCTTGGTCGGATCGTCGAGCTCGAGCTTGAGCTTCTCGTCGGGATAGAGCGGCGTCAGGTTGTCGAAGTTGACGCGGTGGCGCAGCTTCTCGGGGTCGTCGAAGTTGATGGTGTTGACCTTGAGCAGCGCAAAATAGCGCTCGCCGTCCTTGGGCGAGCGGATCTGGCCCTCGACCGTGTCGCCGGTGCGCAGGCCGAAGCGGCGGACCTGCGAGGGGCTGACGTAGATGTCGTCCGGCCCGGGCAGATAGTTGGCCTCCGGGCTGCGCAAGAAGCCGAAGCCGTCCTGCAGCACCTCGAGCACGCCGTCGCCGTAGATCGCCTGGTCCTTGTCGGCCATCGTCTTGAGGATGGCGAACATCAGCTCCTGCTTGCGAAGGCTGGAGGCGCTTTCGATCTGCAGCTCCTCGGCGAAGGTGAGCAGATCGGCGGGAGTTTTGCGCTTGAGTTCCTGGAGGTTCATCGGAGTTGCGGCTTTCGCGAGAAAAACGACGGGGGAGGGGGGTGCGGCCGGCGGGCCGGATGGATTGCTTGCCGGAAGAGCGGACGGTCCTGCCCAGGGCCGTGCGCGGATCAGCGATGCAGTTAAAGAGACGAGAGCCGGGGGCGGGCCGGTCTTCTGCTGAAACCCTTAGCCAAAACCGCGCCCTGAGTCAAACTCGCTCTGCGTGTCAAATTGCGTTCGCGCGGTGCTAGAACGGCTTCACCGCCGCCAGGATGACGATGGCGATCAGCAGCAGCGTCGGCGCCTCGTTGATCGCGCGATAGAAGCCGGCGCCGTGCGGCCGCTCGTCCTTGGCGAAGGCGCCGCGCCAGCGGCCGAAGATCACGTGCAGCCAGGTCATGCCGGCGACCAGCACGAGCTTGGCGTAGAGCCAGAACGTCGTCCAGACGACGACACCGGTGAGCGTCAGGCCGATGCCGAAGAGCCAAGTCGCGATCATCGCCGGCGTCATGATCGCGCGATAAAGCCGACGCTCCATCGTCTTGAAGGTCTCCGAGGTCGGCGAGCCGGGCTCGGCGCCAGCGTGATAGACGAAAATCCGCGGCAGATAGAGCATGCCCGCCATCCAGGCGATGACGCTCAGGATGTGGCCCGCCTTGAGCCAGGGGTAATAGGCCGCGAGCAGGCTCATGGCGTCGCCATCGCCGGACATTGCGCGAAGCCTTCCGGACAGTTGCGCCGGCCCGCGCCGGGCAGCGGCGCCGCGCGTACCAGCCGGGCGAGGCCGGCGACGAACTCGGCCGCGGCGCCGACGGTCGGCGCGCGGTGATAGAACGGCACGCCGGCGACACGCGCCAGCTTGCGGTAGTCGCGATCGAGCTCGACGAGCGTCTCCGAATGCTCGGAGACGAAGGCGATTGGCGCGACGATGACGCCGGCGCCCGCGCTGCCGGCGTCGCGGATCTCGTGCTCGGTCGACGGCTCGAGCCATTTGAGCGGGCCGACGCGACTCTGGTAGCAGACGCGCATGTCGAGCGCCGGCCGGCGCACCGCCGCGCGCACCGCGGCGGCGGTCGCCTCGACCTGCCATTGATAAGGATCGCCGCGGGCGAGCACGCGCCGCGGCAGGCCGTGCGCCGACAGCAGCACGCGCAGCTTCGCCCCGGTCGGCACGCGCGCGAGTTCCGCCACGATGCCGCGCGCGATCGCGGCGACGAAGCCGGGCTCCGTCGGATAGCAGCACACCACGCGCTCCTTCGCCTTGAGGCCGATCTTGGCCGCGGCGTCGCGCCAGTCGGCGATCGACGACGCCGTCGTGGTGCCGGAGAACTGGGGATAGAGCGGCAGCAGCACGACCTCATCCGGCTGCCACGCCTTGACCCCGGCGACGGTCGCGTTGGCGCGCGGATGCCAGTAGCGCATGGCGATGAACACGCGATAGCCGTCGCCGAGCGCGGCGCGCAGCGCCTCGGCCTGCGCCCGTGTGTTGGCGCGGAGCGGCGAGGCATTGCCGATCTGGGCGTAGATTTGCCGCGTCAGCGGCGCGCGCCGCCGGGCGATGCCGTGCGCCAGCAGCCAGCGCAACGGGTTGGGCAGCGCGATGATCGCGCGATCGTAGAACAGGTTGAAGAGGAACGGCTGGACCGCAGCCGAGGAATCCGGTCCGCCCAGGTTGAACAACACCACCGCCGTTCGCGTCATGGCCCCCCGCGCACCAACCGCACCAGCTGCTCGACATGCGCGAGCGGCGTCTCCGGCAAGATGCCATGGCCGAGGTTGAAGACGAAAGGCCGGCCGCACAGCGCCGCGAGGATGTCGCCCACCGCGCGGTCGAGCGCGGCGCCGCCGGCGACCAGCAGCGCCGGATCGAGGTTGCCCTGGACCGGTCCGTGCGCCTGAAGCGCGCGCGCCTGGTCGAGCGGCACGCCCTGATCGAGGCAGAGCGCATCGACCCCGGTTTCGCCGAAGTACTCCTCGTAGAGCGCGCCGGCGTTGCGCGGAAAGCCGATGATCGGCGCGTCCGGATGGCACGCCTTGAGCGCTGTCACGATCCGTCGCGTCGGTCCGACGACGAAGCGGCGGAATTGGTCCGGCGCGAGCAGTCCGGCCCAGCTGTCGAAGAGCTGCACCGCCTCGGCACCGGCATCGAGCTGCGCTGCCAGATGCGTGACGGTCGCGTCGGCGAGCTTCGCGATCACGGCATCGAGCTCACCGGGCTTTTCGCTCGCCCATTGCCGCGCCTTGGCGAATTGCGTGCGGCCACCGCCGTCGATGACATAAGCCGCGACCGTCCACGGACCGCCGGCAAAGCCCAACAGCGTCGTGCGCACCGGCAGCGCCGGCTTGATGCGTTGCAGCGCCGCATAGACCGGTGCCAGAACCTTCATGTCAGGCTGCTCCGCCAGGCTGCTCGCGCTGGCTAGCGGCGCCAAACTCGGACCGTCGCCGTCGCGGAACTCGACCTTGCGACCGAGCGCCGCCGCGATCACCAGGATGTCGGAAAACAGGATCGCACCGTCGAAGCCGAACCGGCGGATCGGTTGCAGCGTCGCCTCGGCGGCGAATTCCGGCGTCAGGCACAGCTCGAGAAAGCTGCCGGCCTTCTGCCGCAACGCGCGATACTCCGGCAGATAGCGTCCCGCCTGACGCATCAGCCACAGCGGCGGTGGGTCGATTGCCTTGCCACGCAACGCGCCGAGCAAGGGCTTGGGCTCGTTCATCCCTTGCTCTTACCTTGTCTGTCTTAGAATCTAAAGGTAGTGAAGGTAGTTGGTGGGTGGCGAGTGGGGGATTAAGGTCGTTCGCCGACGATCCCTATTGGCGCACCGCCGACCGCCGGCGTGGAGCGCGAACCGTGCATAACTAGCGCGCAACGATGGAATGGCGAGCATCCTGCAACGTCCATGCGGTCGATAACTGCGTCATGAAAGTCGGGGAAATGAGGGATAGCGGGATCGTCCAGCATTGTCATTCCCAGGTTGCGGACCGCTTCGCCGACTTATCCGGAAGCGCGGCGGCGATGGAGCGAAATCGGCACAGCGCGCATGATTCGTGGCGCAATCGAGTCGCGGCTAAAGCCGCACTGATTCATCCCCGCTGTTTGCACCGATGACGCGCTTTCATCTCCATCTCGTCTCGGACTCGACGGGCGACACCGTTCACTCGGTCGCGCGCGCTTGCCTGGTGCAGTTCGAGAACAGCGAGGCGATCGAGCACATTTGGTCGATGGTGCGCACCAAGGCGCAGATCGAGCGCGTCGTCAGCGGCGTCGGCGCCAATCCCGGCGTTGTGCTCTATACGCTGGTCGACGAGAGCCTGCGCGCGCCGCTGGTCGATGGCTGCCGCAAGCTCCAGGTGCCGGCGATTCCGGTGCTCGATCCGGTGATCGCCGCGCTCGGCGCCTATCTCGGCAGCCAAGCGCGCGGCCTGCCCGGCCAGCAACATATGCTCGATAGCGAATACTTCCAGCGCATCGACGCCATGACCTTCGCGCTCGCCCACGACGACGGCCAATCGGCCTGGGGCTGGAACGACGCCGACGTCATCCTGGTCGGCGTGTCGCGTACGTCGAAGACGCCGACCTGCATCTATCTCGCCAATCGCGGCGTCAAGGCGGCCAACGTGCCGCTGGTGCCCGGCGCCGTGCCGGCGCCCGAGCTGTTCGGCCTGACGCGACCGCTGGTCGTCGGCCTGACCAACGATCCCGAGCGCCTGATCCAGGTGCGGCGCAACCGGCTGACCCAGCTCAAGCAGGAAGACAGCACCGACTACACCGACATCGAGGCGGTGCGGCAGGAGGTCGCCACGGCGCGCCGTCTGTTCACCGAGCATCAATGGCCGGTGATCGACGTGACGCGGCGCTCGATCGAGGAGACGGCGGCGGCGGTGCTCAAGTTGCTGGCACGCAAGCGCGGCGTCGAAGACGCATGAGGGACGCGGTACGCAGCGCCCCCCACCCATACCCTCCCCCTCGAGGGGGGAGGGTTAGGGAGGGGGTGATCACGTGGCGACCGCCGCGGACATGCTCGGCGCGAGAATCGATGCGATGCGCCGCGCACCGCAACGCCACATTTCCTCGCCGAAGAGTTGACCGATGAGTCCGCCGGTGCCGGCGCTGGTGCTGGCTTCGGCGAGCCCGACGCGCGCGCGCCTGCTCGAAGCCGCCGGCCTCAAGCCGACCATTGAACCGGCGCAGCTCGACGAAGACACGGTCAAGGCGGCGTTCAGGGCCGAGGGCCGTGACGCTGGCGATTGCGCCGTCGCGCTCGCCGAGGCCAAGGCGAAACGCGTTGCTGCGCGCCTGCCCGGCGCGCTGGTGCTCGGCGCCGACCAGCTCCTGGTGTGCGACGGCCAATGGTTCGACAAACCGGCCGACCGCGCGGCGGCGCGAGCGCAGCTCTTGGCACTGCGCGGCAAGCGCCACGTGCTGCCGACGGCGGCGGCGCTGGTCAAGGACGGTGCCGCGATCTGGCGCGCGCTCGAGCGGCCGGCGCTGACCATGCGGCGGTTCAGCGACGCCTTCCTCGACGCCCATCTCGCCGCCGCCGGCGATGCCGCGCTCGGCTCGGTCGGCGGCTATCAGCTCGAAGGGCGCGGCATCCAGCTCATGGCTGAAATCGAAGGCGACCACTTCGCCATCCTCGGCCTGCCGCTGTTGCCGCTGCTCGCCTTCCTGCGCGACAGCGGCGTGCTCGCCGCATGATGAAGGCCGGCGTCATGGGCTGGCCGGTCGCGCATTCGCTGTCGCCGGCGCTGCACGGCTACTGGCTCAAGCAGCACGGCATCGACGGCGACTATGTGAAATTCGCGGTGCCGCCGGAAAAACTGCCGGAAGCGCTCAAGACGCTCGCCGCCGAGGATTGGCGCGGCTGCAACCTGACGATCCCGCACAAGGAGGCGGCCGTCCAGCTGATGGACCGGCTCGACGACACCGCGCGGCGCGTCGGCGCGGTCAACACGGTCGTGGTCGAGGCCGGCGGCACGCTCGCCGGCAGCAACACCGACGGCTTCGGCTTTCTCGAGAATCTGCGCGCCGGCGTGCCCGGCTTCGACGCCGCGGCGGGACCCGCCGTGGTGCTCGGCGCCGGCGGCGCGGCGCGCGCCATTGTCGACGCGCTCGCCCAGGCGGGCGCGCCGGAGATCCGCATCGTCAACCGCTCGCCAGCGCGGGCGCAATGGCTCGGCGAGGCGCTGGCGCCGCGCCAAGCGCGGATCCGGCCGTGGGACGAGCGCGCGGCCGCCCTCGCCGGCGCGGCGCTGCTGGTCAATGCCACCAGCCTCGGCATGACGGGCAATCCGCCGCTGGAGCTGGACCTGGCGCGGCTGCCGAAGGCCGCCGTGGTTAACGACATCGTCTATGCGCCGTTGGAAACGCCGCTGCTTAAGGCGGCGAGAGCGCGCGACAACCGCGTCGTCGACGGTCTCGGCATGCTGCTGCATCAGGGCCGGCCCGGCTTCAAGCTGTGGTTCGGCGTCATGCCCGAAGTGACGCCGGCATTGCGCGAAGCCGTGCTCGCGGCGATGGAATCGTCATGAAGATCCTCGGCCTCACCGGCGGCATCGGCATGGGCAAGAGCACCGCGGCGGCGCTGCTACGCGAGCTCGGCGTGCCGGTCTACGATGCCGACCGCGCGGTGCACGCATTGCTGGCGCCGGGCGGCGCGGCGGTGAAATCCGTCGCGCGCGCGTTTCCGGCGGCGAAATCCGGCAAGGGCATCGCGCGGCCGAAGCTCGCCAAGCTGGTCTTCGGCAAGCCACGCGCGCTCAAGCGGCTCGAGGCGATCCTCCATCCGCTGGTGCGGCAGGAGGAGCGCGAATTCCTCCGCCGCATGCGCGCCCGCCGCGCCCGGCTCGTCGTGCTCGATATTCCGCTCTTGTACGAGACCGGCGGCGAGCGGCGCTGCGACGCGGTCGCGGTGGTGTGGGCGCCGGCTTCGCTGCAGCGCGCGCGCGTGCTCAAGCGGCGCGGCATGGACCCAAAACGGTTCCGCGCCATCCTGGCGCAGCAACTGCCCGACCGCGCCAAGCGCGTGCGCGCCGACTTCGCCGTGCCGTCGGGATTGGGGCGCGCCGCGACGCGGCGCGCGCTCGCGCGCATCGTCGCGACGCTCGATACGGCTTGCTCCGACGAATCCGACGCGGCAGACTGAGCGGCGATGCGCGAGATCGTCCTCGACACCGAGACCACCGGCCTCGATCCGGCCAACGGCGACCGCATCGTCGAGATCGCCTGCGTCGAGCTGCACAACCACCTGCCGACCGGCAAGGTCTTCCACCGCTACGTCAATCCCGAGCGCGAGATGAGCGCCGCCGCCGAGGCGGTGCACGGCCTGGGCGACGACTTCCTGAAGCGCCACGCGCCGTTCGCCGCGGTCGCCGCCGACTTCCTCGCCTTCGTCGCCGACGCGCCGCTCGTGGCGCACAACGCCGGCTTCGATCTCGCCTTCGTCAACGCCGAGTTGCGGCGCGCCGGCCTCGCGCCGCTCGGCGGCGCCGTGGTCGACACGCTCGAGATGGCGCGCAAGCGCTTTCCCGGCGCGCCGGCCAGCCTCGACGCGCTCTGCCGCCGCTTCGCCATCGATCTCTCGGCGCGCGAGAAGCACGGCGCCAAGCTCGACTGCGAGCTCTTGGCCAAGGTCTATCTCGAGCTGGTCGGCGGAAGGCAATCGGCGCTCGATCTGGGCGCGCTGGCGGCGGGCGGCGCGCTGCGCGCCGCGGTCGAGCGGCCGGCGCGCACGCCGCGCTCCTACGCGCCCTCGTCCGAGGAGCTGGCGGCGCACGCCGCCTTGCTCGCCAAGCTCAAATCGCCGCTTTGGCAGGCGTAGGCCGACCGGGCGCACGCCTGGATCCCGCTTTCGCGGGAATGACGATCGGAAAACGATCGGCGGCGAAGTCCGGCTAGCAGGCTGCTGAAAAACTCTGATGCGAAGCCGAATCACGCAACATAAGAATCATCGAGAGCCCTCTCGCGAATCGTTCTTGCGTGAACTGGTCGCCATGCGAATCAATGTTGCGTCTTCTCGCGTCCAAAAACGTTTTTCAGCAGCCTGCTAGGCGCTGGCGGCGGGCGCCTGCGCCGCGGCCTGGCGCTTGAGCAGCTCGGCGAAATTGATCGGCTGCAGGAATACCGGCGGGAAGCCGCCGTCGCGCGTTGCGTCGGCGACGATGGCGCGGGCGAACGGGAACAGCATGCGCGGCGTCTCGACCAGCAGCGCCTCCGGCATGTGCTCCTGCGACACGTTGGTCAGCGTCACCGCCGCGCCATAGGCCAGCTCGACGACGAAGAGCGTCTCGTTCTGCGCCGTGGCGCGCGCATGGATGACGAGCACCACCTCGTAGCGGTCGCCGCCGAGCGCGCCGGCGCGCACGTCGACATTGACCTGGAGATCGGGCGTCTGCGGCTGCAGCAGGCTCAGCGGCGCGCGCGGATTCTCGAACGACAGGTCCTTGATGTATTGCGCGTTGATGATCAGCGCGCGATTCGGCTGGGCCGCACCCGCCGTGGTTTCGCTCGCGCCATTGTCCTTGTCGGCCATCGCCAGCCCCGCCCCAACTCGCCATCATCGATGATTATCGCGGCTCGCTACCATGGATCGTCCGACCGCACAACCGCCAACCTTGCCCTTTTGCCGGTGCAGGCCTATTTACCGCTCATGGGCGGCGGCGACTTCCAGCTTTTCGACATCATCATCTTCGCGGCGATTGCGGGATTCCTGTTCTTCCGTCTCAGGGGCGTGCTCGGCCGCCGCACCGGCACCGAGAAGCGCATCGATCCGTTCGCGCCGCGGCCCGCGCCGCCGCCACGGCCGTCGCCGTTCGCCGCGCCGGGCGCCGCCAAGGGCCCGGTGATCGAAGGCCAGGCGATGCCCGTCGCTGAATCGACGCCGCCGGCCGCGGGCAAGACGCCGGGCGCCGGCGTAGTCAAGGCCGCCGATCCGTCGTTCGACGAAGCCCAATTCCTCAAGGGCGCGCGCGCCGCGTTCGAGGTCGTGGTCAACGCCTTCGCCGCCGGCGACATCGCCGCGCTGCGGCCGCTCTTGGCGCCTGGCGTGCTCGACAGCTTCGTCGGCGCGCTCAAGGCGCGCGGCGGCACCAAGCTGCCGAGTCCGCTCATCACCATCAAGAGCGCCGAGATCGTCGAAAGCGCCGTCGAGGGCGTGACCGCGCTGGTCACCGTCAAGTTCGTCTCGGACCAGCACGGCGAGAACGCCAGCGTCGACGAGCACGTCGACCATTGGACGTTCTCGCGCCAGCTCAAGGCGCGCGATCCCAACTGGACGCTGATCGCGACCAAAGCGCCGGATGCCGCCTGAGTCAGATTCGCGCAGGCTGGCGGCCGCGGGAATCCAGGGCACGAAAATCCTCACCACGGAGACGGCGAGAGCATGGAGGAAAAGGAGTCTTGCTCCGTGTCCTTCGTGTCTCCGCGGTATCTCCGCGCGACGCCTCGCTGTCGTCGCGCTCCTGGCCGTGGGCCTGCTCGCCGGCTGCGTGCCCACACCGCCGCCACCGCCGCATCTCGAGCTGACGCGGGTTTCATTTAGCGATCTGCCGGGCTGGCGCGACGGCCACCAGGCCGCCACGCTGCCGGCGCTGCTGAAGTCCTGCGCGGCGCTGGCGCAGCTGCCGGACGATACCGAGCTCGGCGTTGCCGGACTCGCGCGCGACTGGCGCCGGCCCTGCGCCGACGCCGCGGCGCTGACGCATCCGAGCGACGCGGCCGCGCGCCAGTTCTTCGAGACCGCGTTCACGCCCTTCGCCGCGTCCGACAACGGCCGGACCGATGCGCTGATCACCGGCTATTACGAGCCCGAGCTCGCCGGCGCGCGCCGCCGGCGCGCGCGCTTCGCCGTGCCGATCCTGGCGCGGCCGCCCGATCTCGTCAGCGCCGATCTCGGCGCCTTCCGCCCGGCGTGGCACGGCGAGCGGATATCCGGCCGCGTCGTCGGCAGCACGCTCGTGCCGTATTGGACGCGCGCGCAGATCGAGGCTGGTGCGCTCGACCGCTTTCATCTCGCGCTGTTCTACGCTGTCGATCCGATCGAGTTGTTCTTTCTCCAGGTCCAGGGCTCGGGCCGCGTACGCCTGCCCGACGGACGCACGGTCGAGATCGGCTATGCCGGCGAGAACGGCCGCGCCTACGTCGCGATCGGCAAGCTGCTGGTCGAGCGCGGCGCGATGACGCTCGATCAGGTGTCGCTGCAATCGATCAAGGCGTGGCTGCGCGCGCATTCGGACGACGCCAAGACGCTGATGGACGACAATCCGTCCTATGTCTTCTTCCGCGTGCTGCCGGGCGGCGCGCCCCTTGGCGCCCAGGGCGTTGCGCTTACGCCGGGCCGCAGCCTTGCCGTCGATCCGCGCTTCGTGCCGCTGGGCGTGCCGCTCTGGCTCGATGTGGCGCAGGGCGACGGCGTGATCCGCCGGCTGGTCGTGGCGCAGGACACCGGCGGCGCGATCAGCGGGCCATTGCGCGGCGACTTGTTCTGGGGCGCTGGCGCGGCGGCCGAGGCCGGCGCCGGGCCGCTGCGCGCGGTCGGCCGGACCTTCCTACTTTTGCCCAAATTGGCCGCTAGCAAGGGATGAACGGCCGATTCCGGCCGTAGAATACCGCATAGGAATACCGACATATAATGGCGGAGCGTTCCGCAGGTATCCGGGAGCGCGCCGTCCGCGTGGCAGCGAGGAGATCAGGCCCATGTTGAAGCGAATCTGGCTCAAATCCGCCCTGGCGCTCGGTCTCCTGACGTTCGCCGGCGGGCTCGCGCTGGCGCCCGCGCCGGCGTCGGCGCGCGTCTTCGTCCATGTCGGCGTCGGCTATCCGTGGTGCTGCGGTCCTTATTATTACTATCCGCCGCCGCCGGTGGTGTATTACCCGCCGCCCTATTATTACGAGCCGCCGCCGGTGGTCTACGCGCCGCCACCGCCACCGCCGACGCCACTCGCGCCGCAGGCGCAGACTTGGTACTATTGCGACAATCCCAAGGGCTATTATCCCTATGTTTCCAACTGCGCGAGCGGTTGGCGTCAGGTTCCGGCACGTCCCTAAGCAACGACAAGAACGCTTGAGACCCAGAGGAGAACTTTCGTGCGAACCATGAAGAAGACCGCCGTCAGCCTCATGGCGCTGACCGCACTTTCCGCCTGCGCGTCGCATCCGATCGGGCCTTCGGTCGCGGTCATGCCCGCGCCCAACAAGCCCTTCTCCGAATTCCAGGACGACCAGACGATCTGCAAGAACTTCGCGGACCAGCAGGTCGCCGGCGCGGCGCAATCGGCCAACAACTCGGCGCTCGGCGCGGCCGCGATCGGCACCGTGCTAGGCGCCGGACTGGGCGCGGCGATCGGCGGCGGCCGCGGTGCGGCAATCGGCGCGGCGGCGGGCGCCGGCGGCGGCACGCTCTATGGCACGAGCCAGTCGAACCAAGCCAACATGACGATCCAGCAGCGCTATGACATCGCCTACGAGCAGTGCATGTATTCGCGCGGCAACCAGGTGCCGGGCTACGCCCAGGCGCCGTCGCCGGCCGCGCAGCCGCCGGGCTATGCACCGCCGCCGCCCAACTATCCGCCTCCCCCGCCGCCGCGCTGAGCGACGGCGTCGCGCAAAACCCGCCGCGGTTTCCGCCCGGCGGGTTTTGCGTCGCCGCGGCAATCTAGTCGGACGCGGCTTCGACCGGCTGAACGGACATGCCGCGGACGGACGGCGTGCTCTCGATCGCCACCACCAGCGCCAGCACGGCGGCGACGATGAGCGCCAGCCAGCCCAACGGATCGGCGGTTTCTTCGTCCGCCGCCCGCCGCTTCGATTTGGTGTTTCGTGTCGCCATGGCATTGAATCGCCATGCAATTACTCTGCCAGCGACGGTGGCCGGCCGCAGCGCGATCCAAGGCTGGCGGGAGCCGATTCCCGCGATGAGCCGCGGGAAAAAACCTAGAACAACGCGGCGCCGATGATGCCGCCATAGACGCCGAGGCCGGCGGTGAGCAGCGAGACGCCGATCACGACCCAGCGGTAGACGCCGCGCAACCGATGCTCCTCGGGGAGCGCCCGGATGGCCAGCAGAACGAGGAACCCGAGCGCGACCGGCAACATCAGCGCGTTCATGACCTCGACGCCGATGTTGAGCGCGATGAGATTCGGCATGAGCGCCACGACGATCGCGCCTCCGGCCACGACCGCCGTGAAGACGCCGTAGAACCAGGGCGCTTCCGATGGATGATGCTCGAGCGAGTGCCTGCAGCCCGTGACTTCGCCAAACGCCCAGGCCGAAGCCAGGGAGACGACGATGGATGCCACCATCGCGGCGCCGACCGTTCCCAAACCGAAGACGACACGGCCGATCTCCGGCCCCAGAAAAGGCGTGAGGGCGTTCGCGATGTCGCCGACCGTATCGAGGCTCGCCGTCGCGTCGGTCTTGCCGATGGTGGCGGCAGCCGCGATCAGGATCGCCGCCATGACGAGCTGCGTGACGACGGCGCCGATCGCCGTGTCCCACCTTGCGTCCCGGTAGTGCTCGGGCCGCAGCTTCTTATCGGCGATCGCGGATTGCTGATAGAAGATCATCCACGGCATGATGACAGCGCCGATATTGGCGGCGACCAGATAAAGATAGCCTTCGTTCCCCAGCGGCATGTGCAAAAGCCCGTTGGCCAACTCGACGCCGCGGGGATGGGACGCATAGGCGACCCAGAAGAAGGCAAATTCGAAAAGGCCCAGCGCTATGGCGACCCGCTCCACGCGCCGGTAGGATCCCGTCCAGACCACCACCAGGAGAAAGCACACGGCGAGAGCGAGGCTTGCCGCGCGCGGCACGCCGAAGAGCTCGCCGACGCCCGCGACGCCGGAGAACTCGGTGAGCAGCGCGCCGGTGGTCGCGATGCCCAGTCCCGCGAGCGAGACCCACGCCCAAGGCTTGCCGAAGGTTTCGCGGATCAGCTCGCCATGTCCCTTGCCCGTAAAGACGCCGAGCCGGACGGTCAGTTCCTGCACCACATAGAGAACGGGTATGAGCGCAAATTGCAGGAGCAGGAGCCGGTAGCCCCATTGAACCCCGCTCTGCCCGGCGGTGATGACGCTGCCGACATCGGTGTCTGCGAGCATGACCACGACGCCGGGGCCGATCGCGGCAGCGCAATTGCGCCAACGCTCGGCGGGCGTTGGAGCGACAGCGGGAAAATAAGTCGTCATCGGCAATCGACCCCCGCAACATGCAAATGCAAATCATTCGCACAGGTGCACGGGCCACGCTCTACGTCAATGCGGCGAATCCGCCAAGCGCGGTGACAAGCCTCGATGCCGGCCGCGGCCTTCGGTCGCGGTCGTGCCGGCGCCCCGACAAGCCGTTCTCGACATTTCAGGACGGGCCGGCGACCGGCAGAACTGCGCCGGTCAACAGGTTGCCGGCGCGGCGGCCGAAGCGCTCACGCCGCCGCGGCGATGCGCAAGCAGGAGGCGTGATCCGCGGCCGGCGTCATGCGGCGCTGGCCGTCTCGTCCGCCTCGACCGGCACGGCGTGGCAATTGGCGAAATCGACGACGTCGTCCGCGCCCATCGCCAGCCAATCGCCGAACCACTGGGCGGCGTCGCCCGGATGCTGGAAATTCATCGCCGTCAGGCATTGCCCCACGGTCGCGCCCTCTTCCGACAGCGGCATGATGAGGCGGCCGCAGACGAGCGGCGTCGACCGCCGCGAGAAATAGCGGTTGCACACCAGCACCGGGCGAAGCCGCTCGCACATCATTCGGTAATTCGCCTCGATCAGGCGCAGCCGCGCGCCCGAGAAGACCTCGTCGAAATATTTGCCGCGCAGCTCGCCGCCATAGGCGTCGACGATGGCGGTGCCGACGAGGCGATAGCGGATGCGCGCGCCGACCAGATCGGTGAGCTGGAGGTTGGACAGCAGGCGGGGAACTTCGGTCGGATCGATATCGCGCCGGCGCGGCAGCGCGCGGGCGCCGCATTTCGCCCGCCAATAGCGATAGGCCGGGCCGAGAATGGAATCGGCATGAAAATCGAATTGCACCGCGCGGCTTCCCCTAAGCCGGTTTGGGATCGCATCACCGTGAGCCGCAAAGGTTAACAGCTTGCGAGCGTGCCACGCTTGTCCACAGCTATGTGCGGTTAACCGCGCTTAAGCGTGGCGGGCAACCGGCATCGGCCGCGTCGTCGGCGCCGCGGCCGCGGCTTCACGCCGCAGCGCCGAGCGGCTTCGCGCGCTTGATCCGCTCGCGTTCGCGAGGGCTGTTCGTCGCCGCCCACAGATCGCCGCGCCGCCGCACGTTCAGCCAGAAATCCGGGCTGTTGCCGAACAAGCTCGCACGGGGCACATTCCCGGCGACGTTCTTTCTTGCCACGCTTGCGGCGCTCGGATTGGAGGGCATAACTCTCGAAGACATTTGACGCTAACCAGTCGGGGAGGCCGGTATGTGGCGTTACGTCTTACCCCTTATGATTTTTTCGGCTACTGCGGCATTGGCCCAATCAAATGGGCCACCCCCACGTTCTACGAACGCCAATCAGCCACCACAATCCGTATCCAGCCCCACACAGAATAAATCCCAGTACGATTCCCGCGGCACCAACGAGTCTCCGCTCGTTGTGAAAGTTCTCCCAACCCCGAAGACCCAGAAAGAAGCCGCTCAAGACGAAGCAAAACGCCGAGATCAGTCTTCGGCCAATTGGTGGATGGTGCGGCTTACCGGAATAATTGCCGTCATAGGACTCATTCAGGCCGCCGTCTTTTGGATTCAGGCTGATCGCTTGAAACAAACCATTTCGAAGATGGACGAGATCGCCACCAGCCAAACCGCCGACATGAAGGCCTCCATTGCTGAGGCGACCCGTTCGGCAAATGCGTTGCGTGAGGTTTCCGCCTTGATTGCCACTCAGGTCGAAACGACAACGACGATGGCCGCTACCCAACGCGATTTTTGGGCGCGTCAGATGCGGGCGTATGTCCTCCCTGAAAACGGTTCGATCTGGGATGGCATGACTCTGGATGTGCCGCAGCCCGCGCGCAAAGGTATTCCTGGTGTCGTGCTCGGCATCAGAAATTCCGGCGCAACCCCCGCTTATAATGTTGTGAGTTGGGCTTCCATAGACGTAACGGACGTAAAGAACGAAGCGACACTGATTGCTCCGAAACTCCAGCCGCAATTTACAAATACACTGGCCCCTCACGGCCTCTTTACGAAAGCCCTGTGGTTTCACCGTCCGCTCACATCTCACGAAATTTCTGACATCGCTACGGGCGTCCGCGCGATTTACGTCTATGGCCGAATCGAATACCGCGACGTAATGGGTAAAGATCGCTTCAGCAATTTCAGGCTTCGCTACAACGGCGCGTATCCCCCAGGAAAGGGAACGATCTTCAATTTTGCCGAAACCGGTAACGACGCTAATTAGCGCAATTACCCCAATTTTCCATTTCCTCACTCATTTCCTGCCCTCGGTATTTCTGTAAGTAGGCACCGGTAGGAGCCTTAGCCACTAATACCGCCCCCGCGTCACCGCTACGCGGCTTGCCGGGTTGCTTTCGCGGCGACGCGCGGCCATCCTGCGCGCGGAAACGCCGGGCACAATCGCATGACCGAAAAGCCGCGCGTCGCGCTGTTCGTCACCTGCCTCGTCGACCTGTTCCGTCCGTCGGTCGGCTTCGCGGCGGTGAAGCTGCTCGAGGATGCCGGCTGCACCGTCGAGGTGCCGGCGGCACAGAGCTGCTGCGGCCAGCCGGCCTACAATTCGGGCGACCGCAAATCGACGCAGGCGATCGCGCGCGCCGTGATCGCCGCCTTCGCCGGCTACGACTACGTCGTGGTGCCGTCGGGCTCCTGCGGCGGCATGATCAAGGCGCACTATCCCGCGCTCTTTTCGGACGACCAAACGATGGCGGAGAAGGCGCGCGCGCTCGCCGACCGCACCTACGAGCTGGTCTCCTTCCTGGTCGACGTGATGAAGGTCGAGCGCGTGGCGGCGCGCTATGACGGCGTCGCGACCTATCACGATGCCTGCTCCGGCCTGCGCGAGCTCGGCGTCAAGGCGCAGCCGCGCAAGCTGCTCGCCAGCATCGCCGGCTTGACGTTGAAGGAGATGCGCGACAGTGAAGTGTGCTGCGGCTTCGGCGGAACTTTTGCCGTTAAATATGCCGATATTTCCGACAAGATCGTCGAGGAGAAGGCCGCCAACATCCGCGCCGCGGGCGCCGACACGCTCATCGCCGGCGACATGGGGTGCCTGCTCAACATGGCGGGCAAGCTCGAGCGCGCCGGCGACACGACCAAGGTGCGGCACGTCGCCGAGGTGTTGGCGGGATTTACCGGGCCGGCGTTGGGCGAGCCGGGAGACGGCTCGTGAAAGTGACCAGCCGCGCATTCAAGACCAATGCGCGCCACGCGCTCGGCGACGCTCATCTGCAGCAGGCGATGACCAATCTGCGCTCGGGCTTCGTCGAGCGCCGCGCCCATGCCGTGTCGCAGCTGCCGGAATGGGAAGAACTGCGCGACGAGGCGGTGGCGATCAAAAAGCACACCCTCGCCAATCTCGATTTCTATCTCGAGGCCTTCGAGCAGAAGGTGATCGCCAACGGCGGCCAGGTGCACTGGTGCCGCGACGCCGCCGAGGCGAACGCCGCCGTGCTGGCGATCTGCCGGCGCCTCGGCGCGCGGACCGTCACCAAGGGCAAGTCGATGATCGGCGAGGAGATGGCCGTCAACGACTACCTCGAGGCGAATGGCATTCAGCCGGTCGAGACCGATCTCGGCGAATACATCATCCAGATCCGCCACGAGCCGCCGAGCCACATCATCGCGCCCGCGGTTCACCTGGTGAAGGAACAGATCGCGCAGTCCTTCCGCGACACCCACCGCGATCTCGATCCGGCGCGCCAGCTCAAGGACTCGCGCCAGATGTGCGACGAGGCGCGGTCGGTGCTGCGGCCGCGCTTCCTTGCCGCCGATGTCGGCATCACCGGCGCCAACTTTCTCGTTGCCGAGACCGGATCGAGCATCATCGTCACCAACGAGGGCAACGGCGACCTGACGCAGACGCTGCCCAAGGCGCATATCGTGCTGGCGTCGCTCGAGAAGGTGGTGCCGACGCTCGAGGACGCGGCGACCATTCTGCGGCTGCTGGCGCGCTCGGCCACCGGCCAGGAGTTCTCGGCCTACACCACGGTCTCGACCGGGCCGCGCCGCGCGGACGATCTCGACGGACCGGGCGAGTATCACGTCGTGCTGCTCGACAACGGCCGCAGCGCGCTCTTGGGCGGCGCGTTCGAGGACATGCTGCGCTGCATCCGCTGCGCCGCCTGCCTCAACCACTGTCCGGTCTATCAGGCGATCGGCGGCCAGAGCTACGGCTGGGTTTATCCGGGGCCGATGGGCTCGGTGCTGACGCCGTCGCTCATCGGCGTCGAGCAGGCAGGCGACCTGCCCAACGCCTCGACCTTCTGCGGCCGCTGCGAGCAGGTCTGCCCGATGAAGATCCCGCTGCCCAAGATGATGCGCCACTGGCGCGAGCGCGAGTTCGAGCGCCACCTGCCGCCGCGCGCCTATCGTCTCGGCCTCGCCGCTTGGGCCTTCGTGGCGCGACGGCCGGCGCTCTATCGCGTCGTATCCACCTGGGGCGCGCGCATACTGTCGTATGTAGGCCGCGCTCGAGGTCGCTTCCGCGCACTGCCCTTGGCCTCAGGCTGGACGCGGACCCGCGACCTGCCGGCGCCCGAAGGATGGAGCTTTATGAGCATGTGGGCGGCGCGCCAAGCCAAGCGGCCGGCGCCATGACCGGCGCGCGCGACCAGGTCCTCGGATCGATCCGGCGCGCGCTGAAGCGCGGACCGCCCGCGCCGGAAGCCGTCGCCGCCTGCGAGACGCGCCTCGTCACGCATCGGCGCAATCTCATTCCGGAACGCGCCCGCACATTGCCGCCGCGCGGCCAGGTCGAGCTCTTCGTCAAGATGGCCGAGGCGGTCAACGCGACGGTGACGCGGGTGACGGACGCGCGCGACGTGCCGGCGGCGATCGCCGAATATCTGAAGCGCCTCAACCTGCCGGCGCGGCTGGTGCGGGCGCCCGATCCCACGCTCGACGCACTGCCCTGGGCCGACCAGACGCTGCTCGAGACGCGGCGCGGCGTCGCCGAGGACGCCGATCTGGTCGGCGTCACGAGCTGCTTCGCCGCGATCGCCGAGACCGGCACGCTGATGCTGCATTCGGGACCGGCCGGACCGACGCGCAACAACTTTCTGCCCGACACGCATGTCGCCGTCGTCCGCGCCAGCCAGGTCGTCGCCGCCTACGAGGACGGCTGGGACAAGCTGCGCACGGCGCGCCGCGGCGGCGACGGCGCATTCGCTATGCCGCGCACGGTCAACTTCATCACCGGCCCGTCGCGCACGGCCGATATCGAGCAGAAGATCGAGCTCGGTGCCCATGGTCCGCGTCGGCTGCATCTCGTGGTGATCGACGATGGCGAAGCCGCTTAAGGACGAGGACCGGCGGCTCTGGCGCGACGCGATGCGCGGCGTCAAGCCGCTACAGCACGGGCGCCATGACGCAGCCGAAGCGCCGTCATTGCCGCAACAGCGGCGAGCCGGAGCAAGCGGCGCGCCGTCGGCCGCGAGCCCCCGCTGGCGCGGCACCGACGATGGAGCAAGCGCGCGCGCGACGCCGAATATCGACCGGCGCACGCTCGCACGGCTCAAACGGGGCGAGATATCCGTCGAGGCGCGGCTCGATCTGCATGGCCTGACACAGGACGCCGCGCATCGCGTGCTCCTGCGCTTCATCGCCGCTGCCGCTGCCGACGGCGTGCGCCTGGCGCTGGTGATCACCGGCAAAGGCCGCAGCGGCGAGGGCGTGTTGCGCGCGGCGGTGCCGCGCTGGCTCAACGAGCCGGCGACGCGCGGGCATATCCTGGCGGTGACGCCAGCACCGCCGCAGCTCGGCGGCGGCGGCGCGCTCTGCGTCCTGCTGCGGCGCGCGCGGGAACGGGCGGCGCGACCATGACGCCGTTCGGCGTCCGGCTGCGGCAGCTGCGCGCCGCGCGCGGCATTCGTCTCAAGGACATGGCCGACGCGCTCGGCGTCTCGGCCGCCTATCTCTCGGCGCTCGAGCACGGACGGCGCGGCCGGCCAACGCACGCGATGGTGGTGGCGATCTGCGCCCAGCTCGGCATCATCTGGGACGACGCCGACGAGCTGATGCGGCTCGCGCGCATCTCGCATCCGCGCATCACCGTCGACACCGCCGGCCTCTCGGCCGAGGCGACCGAACTCGCCAATCTCCTGGCCGAGCGCATCCGCAAGCTGCCGCCCGAGCGCGTCGCGCGGCTGCTCGACCTGCTCAAGACCGCGCCCGCGGGACCGCCAACACGCCGCCGGCGGACGGTGAACGCGTCTTGACCTAACGGTTCCGGGTTTCCCCTAAAACGCGACCGGAGAATCGGGAGAACTGCGGAAAACGGTTGTTTTCGACGCCCGCGGCGCCGCACGATTTCTCGCCCAATCTACGGTTCGCGCGCCTCCGATCGTCACCGATCCCGCTCCCGACCCCCCGATTGACGCAGCCGCCGTGGGCTTGCACGGCACCAAACGCTTGGGAGATCTCGCTTGGCTACTGGCACCGTCAAATGGTTCAACTCTCAGAAAGGCTACGGCTTCATCCGTCCGCAGGACGGCGGCAAGGACGTTTTCGTCCATATCTCCGCGGTCGAGCGCGCCGGCATGGGCACGCTTAACGAAGGACAAAAGCTGCGCTACGAGATCGCGCGCGATCGCGGCAAGGACGCAGCGGCCAACCTCGCACTCGCCGACTAGGTCACTCTGGACCGGCCACCCCATATTCGGCCGGACCTTTAAAAAAGGGCGTTCCGCTCCCCCGGGCGCCCTTTTTCTTTTTGCGCCATCCGTCACAGTGACGCGCAGGTCACGATGACGCTCGGGCGCCTTACAGGATGAACTTGCTGAGGTCGGCGTTCTTGGCGAGCACGCCGACGCGATCGCGCACGTAGTCGCGGTCGATCGTCAGCACGGTGCCCGGCGGCTGGTCCGAGGCCGTGAAGCTCGCCTCTTCCAAGAGCCGCTCGAGCACGGTGTGCAGCCGCCGCGCGCCGATGTTCTCGACGCTGGTGTTGATTTCCTCGGCCAGCGCCGCGATCTCGTCGACCGCCTCGGACTTGAAGTCGAGCGTCAAGTTCTCGGTCGCGAGCAGGGCCTTGTATTGCTTGATGAGGCTCGCCTCCGGCTCGGTCAGGATGCGGCGCAAATCGTCGCGCGTCAGCGGCTTGAGCTCGACGCGGATCGGCAACCGGCCCTGCAGCTCGGGCAGCAGGTCCGACGGTTTCGCCAGATGGAACGCGCCCGAGGCGATGAACAGGATGTGGTCGGTCTTCACCGGGCCGTGCTTGGTCGCGACCGTCGTGCCTTCGATCAGCGGCAGCAGATCGCGCTGCACGCCCTCGCGGCTGACGTCGCCGCCGATGCGCTCGCCGCTGCGGCTGGCGATCTTGTCGAGCTCGTCGATGAAGACGATGCCGTTTTGCTCGGCGGCGGCAATCGCCTCCTTCACCACTTTTTCCTGGTCGAGCAGCTTGTCGCTCTCCTCGCGCAGCAGCACAGGCTGCGATTCGGCCACCGTCATGCGCCGCGGCTTGGTGCGGCTGCCGCCGAGCTTGCCGAAGATGTCGCCGAGGTTGACCATGCCGACCTGGGCGCCGGGCATGCCGGGAATGTCGACGGTCGGCATCGCGCCGCCCGAATCCTGGACTTGGATCTCGACCTCCTTGTCGTCGAGCTCGCCGGCCCGCAACATGCGGCGGAATTTGTTGCGCGTGTCGGGACCCGCGCCCGGCCCGACCAGTACGTCGAGAATGCGGTCCTCGGCGGCGAGCTCGGCCTTGCTGGTCACCTCGTTGCGCAGGCGCTCGCGCGTCAGCGCCATCGAGACCTCGAGCAGGTCGCGGACGATCTGTTCGACGTCGCGGCCGACATAGCCGACCTCGGTGAATTTGGTGGCCTCGACCTTGATGAAGGGCGCCTGCGCCAGCTTGGCCAGCCGCCGCGCGATCTCGGTCTTGCCGATGCCGGTCGGGCCGATCATCAGGATGTTCTTGGGCAGCACCTCGTCGCGCAGCTCGGGCGCGAGCTGCTGGCGGCGCCAGCGATTGCGCAGCGCGATGGCGACGGCGCGCTTGGCGTCGTTCTGGCCAACGATGTGCCGGTCGAGCTCGGAGACGATCTCGCGTGGACTGAAGGATGCGTTCATTTTGTATCGAGCGATTCGAGCGTGATGTTGCTGTTGGTGAAGATGCAGATCTCGGCGGCGATCGCCATCGACTTGCGGACGATCGCCTCGGCGTCGAGCTCCGGCCGGTCGAGAAGCGCGCGCGCCGCGGCAAGCGCGTAGGGCCCGCCCGAGCCGATGCCGATGATGCCGCTTTCGGGCTCGAGCACGTCGCCGGTACCCGACAGCACGAGCGAGACCTCCTTGTCGGCCACGGCCATCATCGCCTCGAGGCGCCGCAGCAGGCGGTCGGTGCGCCAGTCCTTGGCGAGCTCGACGCAGGCGCGGGTGAGCTGACCCGGGTATTGCTCGAGCTTGGCCTCGAGCCGCTCGAAGAGCGCGAAGGCATCGGCAGTCGCGCCGGCGAAGCCGGCGAGCACAGTGTTGCCGCCCAGCCGCCGCAGCTTCTTGGCGTTCGACTTGATAATGGTGTTGCCCATCGTGACCTGGCCGTCGCCGGCGATCACGACCTTGCCGCCCTTGCGCACGGAGAGAATGGTGGTGCCGTGCCAGGACGCCGGATGTTGGTCTTGCATGAAGTCCTTTCGGGGCAGGAAACGGCCCCTAAATGTAGGCAGCGGGTCGGGTTAATCAAGCCGAGGCGCCGGCCGCGCTGGTGCGGCGACGACACGCCTGCTACAAGACCGCGGCAAGGAGTTGATTTCGATGGCGAAAACCACCGCCAAGACTAAGGCCAAGGTGCGCCGCGCGAAACGCAAAGGCCGCGTCGCCGAGGTCGAGCGCAACACGCGCGAGACCCGCATCCGCGCGCGCGTCGATCTCGACGGCGCCGGCCGCGCCGACATCCACACCGGCATTGGCTTTCTTGACCACATGCTCGACCAGCTCGCGCGCCACAGCCTGATCGACATCGAGCTCAAGGCACAGGGCGACCTGCATATCGACCAGCATCACACGACCGAGGATTCGGGCTACGTCGTCGGCGAAGCGATCGCGCGCGCGCTGGGCGATCGCGCCGGCATCGGCCGCTGGGGCGAGGCGATGGTGCCGATGGACGAGACGCTGACACGCGTCGCGCTCGACGCCTCGAATCGGCCCTACCTGATCTGGAAGGTGAAATTCTCGAAGCCCAAACTCGGCGAGATGGACTCGGAGCTTTTCAAGGAATGGTTCCAGGCCTTTGCCCAGTCGGCCGGCGTGACGCTGCACGTCGAGAATCTCTACGGCGAGAATAACCACCACATCGTCGAATCGTGCTTCAAGGGCCTAGCGCGCGCGCTGCGCCAGGCGGTCGCAATCGATCCGCGCCGTGCCGGGATCGTGCCATCCACCAAGGGCGTGCTCGGCGGAAGTCTCTGATGTCGACGGTGCTGATCGATTACGGCTCGGGCAATCTGCGCTCGGCCGCGAAGGCGTTCGAGCGCGTGGCGCACGAGCATGACCTGGATACCGCGGTGACGGTCACGGGCGACGCACGCGTCCTCGCAGCTGCGGATCGCGTCGTGCTGCCGGGCGTCGGCGCCTTCGCCGACTGCAAGCGCGGCCTGGCAGCTGTGCCGGGCATGATCGACGCGCTGACCGACGCGGTGATCGGCCGCGGCCGGCCCTTTCTCGGCATCTGCGTCGGCATGCAGCTGATGGCGACGGTCGGACGCGAGTTCGAGACGGTCGACGGCCTCGGCTGGATTCCGGGCGAGGTGGTGGCGATCGCGCCCGCCGATCCGAGGCTCAAGATTCCGCATATGGGCTGGAACGAGCTCAAACTTTCCGGCACGCATGCGGTGCTCGACGGCATCAAGAGCGGCGATCACGCCTATTTCGTCCACTCCTACCAGCTCAAGGCCAAGGAGCCGCGCCACGTGCTGGCGACGGTCGATTACGGCGGTCCGATCACCGCAGCGGTCGGCCGCGACAACATGTTCGGCGTGCAGTTCCATCCGGAGAAGAGCCAGGCGACCGGCCTCCGGCTCATCGCCAACTTCTTGCGATGGCGGCCGTGATCGTCTATCCGGCGATCGACCTCAAGGGCGGGCGCTGTGTGCGGCTGGTGCGCGGCGAAATGGCGAGCGCCACCGTGTTCAACGACGATCCGGCTGCCCAGGCGCGCGACTTCGCCACCGCAGGTGCGCCATGGCTCCATGTCGTTGATCTCGACGGCGCCTTCGCCGGCAGGCCCAAGAACGCGGCGGCGGTCGAGGCGATCGTGAAAGCCGCACCGGTCAAGGTGCAGCTCGGCGGCGGCATCCGCGACCAGGCGACGGTCGAATTGTGGCTCGACCACGGCGCCGCACGCGTCGTGCTGGGCACGGCGGCGGTGAAGAACCCCAACTTGGTGCGCGAGGCGTGCCGGCGCTGGCCGGGACGCGTGGCGCTCGGCATCGATGCGCGCGGCGGCATGGTCGCGGTCGAGGGCTGGGCCGAGACCTCGTCGCTCATGGCGCTCGATCTGGCGCGCCGCTTCGAGGACGCCGGCGCTGCCGCGATCGTCTACACCGATATCGACCGCGACGGCGCGCTCGCGGGCGTCAACGTCGCGGCGACCGCAGCGCTCGCGCGCGCGCTCAAGACACCGGTGATCGCTTCGGGCGGCATCGCGTCGCTCGACGATCTCGCGGCGTTGCGCGCGCACGAAAAGGATGGGATCGCTGGCGCGATCGTCGGCCGGGCGCTCTATGACGGGCGCGTCGATCTCAAATCGGCCTTGGCGCTGATGGCGGCGTAGATGCTCAAGGTCCGCGTCATTCCCTGTCTCGACGTCAAGGACGGCCGCGTCGTCAAGGGCGTCAATTTCGTTGACCTGGTCGATGCCGGCGATCCCGTCGAGCAGGCCAAGATCTACGACGCCGAAGGCGCCGACGAGCTCACTTTCCTCGACATCACGGCCTCGGCCGAGAACCGCGAGACGCTCTACGATGTCGTGCGGCGCACCGCGGAGCAGTGCTTCATGCCGCTGACCGTCGGCGGCGGCGTGCGCGCGGTCGACGACATCCGCACGCTGCTGCTGGCCGGCGCCGACAAGGCATCGATCAACACCGCGGCGGTGGCGCGGCCCGAGCTGGTGCGCGAGGCGGCGGCGAAATTCGGCAGCCAATGCATCGTCGTCGCCATCGACGCCAAGCAGACCGGCGCCGGCAAGTGGGAGGTGTTCACCCATGGCGGCCGCCGCGGGACTGGTATCGACGCCATCGAATGGGCGAAGCGCATGGCGACCTGCGGCGCCGGCGAGATCCTGCTCACCTCGATGGATCGCGACGGCACGCAACGCGGCTTCGACATTCCGCTGACGCGCGCCATCGCCGACGGCGTGCCGATTCCGGTGATCGCCTCGGGCGGCGTCGGCGCGCTCGACCACCTGGTCGAAGGCGTGCGCGACGGCCACGCCAGCGCCGTGCTCGCGGCTTCGATCTTCCACTTCGGCACGTTCCGCGTGGCGCAGGCCAAAGCTGCGCTCAGGGCCGCCGGCATTCCCGTGCGGCTCTGAACGGCGGCGGTTACCGCTTCAGCACGGTCCGGATCTCGTCGGTCATCCGCTTGACGATGTCGAGCACGCGCTGCTGCGCCTCGGGCGAGGCCTCGCGCGCATCGCGCAACGCCGCCCGCAGCGCATGCCGCGCCGCACGGAATTCGGTGCGGTCATCGCCATCGTCTTCGACGGCTTCGCCGGCGAAGAAGCGGCGCATGCGATCCATCTTGCGGGCGACGCGTTCGAACTGGCCGAACATCGCCCGAACCGTCTCGCGATTCTTGTCGAGCTCCGCCTTGCCGGCATCGGTGATGCGGTAGAGCTTTTTGGCTCCTTCGCTCTCGACCGCGGCGCGGCCCAGCTCCTCGAGATAGGTGAGCGCCGGATAAACCATGCCCGGACTCGGCGCATAGAAACCGCCCGTGCGCTCCGTCAGCTCCTTGATGAGGTCATAGCCATGGCGCGGCTGTTCCTCGAGCAGGGCGAGGATGAGCAGCTGCAATTCGCCGCTGCCCAGCTTGCGCCCGGCGCTGAATCCGCGCGAACCGAAGCCCACGCCCTCTTCCATCCACCAACCAAACCGGCCATAGCCGTGACGATGGCGCATGAAGCGCCGTCCGCCAGGGCCAAAACCCATACATTCACCACGCATTCTTGAACTCCTGTTAGCGTAAAACATATCGTAAAATATGTCTTATGGACGCAGCCGTCAAGCCCTATGGCCCGGGCGGGGGGCGCAATCGGCGCTGCTGGCTTGCAATGCCGTCGAAACGTGTCAGGAATTGGCGAGAACGCGCGAGGCGAGCGATGAGCGACATCGACGGCAGCACACTCGACCGGCTCTTCGCCGTGATCACCACGCGACGCGGTGCCGACCCGGCCACGTCCTACACGGCCAAGCTGTTGCGCGCGGGCAAGAGCGCGATCGCCAAGAAACTCGGCGAAGAAGCGACCGAGGCCGCCATCGAGGTTGTCAAGGGCGACCGCGTGCGGCTGGTCGCGGAAAGCGCGGACGTGCTCTATCACCTGCTGGTGGCCTGGGCCGACGCCGGCATCGCGCCGGCCGAGGTCTGGCGCGCGCTCGAGGCGCGCCAGGGCCGTTCCGGTATCGCGGAAAAGCAATCACGCGCAGGGGGCTGACATGGCCTACGACCGCAACAACGTGTTCGCGCGGATCTTGCGCGGCGAGATTCCGTGCCAGAAAGTCTACGAGGACGAGCACGTCCTCGCCTTCACCGACATCCGGCCGCAGGCGCCGATCCATGTCCTGGTGATCCCGAAGGGCGAATACGTATCGTTCGATGATTTTGCCGCCAAGGCTTCGCCGGCCGAGCAAACGGCGTTTCTCAAGGCGGTCGGCAAAGTGGCGCGGGACCTGGGCGTGGCCGAAACCGGCTACCGGCTGCTCGCCAATCATGGCGCGGATGCCAATCAGGAAGTGCCGCATTTCCACATTCACGTCTTCGGCGGCAGGCGCCTCGGCCGCATGTTGCCGCGCGAATAGGACCCACCTCGGCCGGACGCCTAGGTCGCGGCGATTTCACCCGGCGTTAACCATAAAGTTCGACCCGTTTACCAAGGAAAACTGCGGCTTTCCGGCGCCAATTGGGCTAAACTTTTACCCGCTTTAGCAGAAAATTAACCATAAAAGGCGCCTAATCCGCGCCGAGGTTAAGCCCGAGGACGCCATGTTGGCCGATGCCCTGATTCATCCGGTGCTGGGTCCGTTACTGCGCTATTGGAACGACAAGCGCGGCGCCGAGCGGATCATGCCCGAGCGCAAGGACATCGATCCGCTCGAAATGGGCGCGCGCCTGCTGCCGCATCTGCTGCTCTGCGATCTCTTCGATCGCGGCAACCGCGTTCGCTTCCGCGTCGTCGGCACCAATATCGTGCGGCGCTGGGGCTTCGAGCCGACGGCGAAATATCTCGACGAGAGCCTCGGCCCCTATTTCGCCACGCTGGGCGAGTTGCACCATGTCTGCTTCGCCGAGCGTGCGCCGGTCTATTCGGTGAGTGCATTCCGCTGGGGCGTCAACCGCGAGCTCGAGGCGCACCATCTGCTGCTGCCGCTGACCAAGGGCGGCTTCGAGCCGGCAATTGCCCTGGCCGGCATCGCTTTCCGCTCCGACGAGGTCTTCCCGCCGCAGATCCGCAATCTGAACGGCATCGCGCGCTTCGAGGAGCGCTATCGCTCCCTTATCGAGGCGCCCGAAGACATGGAACGTCGCCCGGGGGTTGTCGGCCGCAACGTCGCGTAAGCGGCGCTAAATCTCGATCTGGCCGCCGAGCTCGACCACGCGGTTCGACGGAATGCGGAAGAATTCCGTCGCGTTCACCATCGTGGCCTGCAGGAAGACGAACAGTCGCTTGCGCCAGCGCCAGAACCGCGGCGTCGAGGCGCTGATCACAACCTTCTCGCGGCCGATGAAGAACGACGTATCCATCAAGTTGAACTTGAGGCGCATCAGCCGAAGCTGCGCCAGCGTGCGCGGAATATTGGTTTCATCCATGAAGCCGTAGCGCACCGTCACGGTATGGAAATTATGCTCGAGGTTCTTGACCTCGAGCCGCTGATCGTCGGGCACATGCGGAATGTCGCAGGTCTCGATCTTCATCAGCACGACGCGCTCGTGCAGCACCTTGTTATGCTTGAGATTGTGCAGCAAGGCCGCCGGCACCAATTCCGGGTTGGCGGTCATGAACACCGCCGTGCCGTCGATGCGTTCGGGATGGCCGGGCTTCAGCGTCGCCAGGAACGTGGACAGCGGCAACGCGCCGCGCGCGCGCGTCGCCGCGAGGCGGTCGCGTCCTTCCATCCAGGTCGACATGATGATGAATACCACCACGCCGACTGCGACCGGGAACCAGCCGCCTTCGACGAATTTCAGCATGTTGGCGCCGAAGAACAACAGGTCGACGAAGAGGAAGAAGCCGAAGACCAGCGTCGCGTAGAGCGGATTCCACTTGGCGACGCCAACCGAATAGACCCACGCCAGCACGGTGGTAAGGGTCATGGTGCCAGTCACCGCGATGCCGTAAGCGGTGCCGAGATTGTCGGCGCTCTTGAAGCCGATGACGAGCGCCGCCACGGCGACGAAAAGGAACAGGTTGACCCGCGGCACGTAAATCTGGCCGATTTCCTCCTCCGAGGTATGGCGAACCTGCAAGCGCGGCAAATAGCCGAGCTGCACGGCCTGTTGCGTCATCGAGAAGGCGCCGGAGATCACCGCCTGCGAAGCAATCACGGTTGCCGCCGCCGCCAACACCACCATCGGGTAAAGCGCCCATTTGGGCGCCAGCAGATAGAACGGATTCGCCAGCGCCGCCGGATTGGCCAGCAGCAGCGCGCCTTGGCCGAGATAATTGAGCATCAACGCCGGAAAGACGAAGAAGAGCCAATCGGCGCGGATCGGGCGCCGCCCGAAATGGCCCATGTCCGCATAGAGCGTCTCGCAGCCGGTGAACACGAGCACGACCGCGCCGAGCAGGAACAGGCCGATCACCGGATTCTCGAGCAGCAGGTCGATGCCGTAAATCGGATCGAGCGCGAGCAGGATCCTCGGCTGGTGGACGATCTGGATGACGCCGAGCAACCCGATGACGATGAACCAGACGAAAATGATCGGACCGAAGGCGCCGCCGATGCGGGCGGTACCGTGCCGCTGCATCGCGAACAGCACCACCAGCAACACCAGCGTGATTGGGATCACATAGGGCTCGAACAGCGGCGTCGCGATCTTCAGGCCTTCGATGGAGCCGAGCAGCGAGATCGCCGGCGTGATGACACCATCGCCGTAGAACAGCGACGCGCCAAGGAGACCGGCGGCGAGAATCCACCAGCGGAGCCTTCGTCGCCCGGTAGCGGCGCGCAGTGCGAGCGCGGTCAGCGCCAGGATGCCGCCTTCGCCGCGGTTGTCGGCGCGCATGATGAGCGTGACGTATTTGAAAGTGACGACGACGATCAGCGCCCAGGTCAGCAGCGACAGCACGCCATAGACGTTGAACGGCGTGATGGTGCTGCCGAGCTCGACGAAGCAGAGCTTGACGGTGTAGAGCGGCGAGGTGCCGATGTCGCCGTAGACGACGCCGAGAGCGCCCAGATACAGATTCTGGTGCGTCTGTCGCCGGTTTCCGTTAAGCGCGGCCGTTTGGGCCATCGGGACGATGCCGTAATGCCGGAGCGGGGTGCTTGGAAGGCGCCGTGTTTAGCCCCTTCCCCGTTCGGCCGCAAGCGAGTCCGAGAATCTCCTGTCAGGTCAGGGATATACGCCCGGTCCGGGCGTTAACGGACGACGATCGTGCCCGTCATCGAAGGATGAATGGAGCAGAAATACGTGTACGTGCCCGGATACTTGAAGGCGAACGAGAAGGTATCGCCGGTGTCGAGCGGCGGCGATTTGAACATCGGCTTGTTGCCCGCCGCCGTGACCGTATGCGCGTCATTGTCCTTGTTGATCCAGGTCACCGTCGTGCCGCGCGCGACGGTGAGCGTCGCCGGGCCGAAGGCGAAATTGTCGATGAGCACCTGGTCGGGACCGGCAACGGGCATCGCCGCCCGGCGCGTCACCGCCATGTGACTCATGCCGGGCATGTAGTGGTCCGCCGTTTGAGACCACGTCGGTGACGCGATGCCGGCCATGCCGAGGGCGATGGCGGCGGCAATTGCCATCGCCCCACTCCGCTGACAATGGGAATGCCAAGCCATGCCGACCTCACGCGCCGAGGGTCGTATCGGCGAGGGTCACAGCACTATGCGTGACCGTCACCTCGCGCACGCCGAGCATGCTGCCGAGCTTTTCCGCCGGCACCGTGAGCGGCATCGGCCCTTTGCCTTGGCCCGCCGCCGGCTGTGGAAACGCTGTCGACAAGGCGGTGCGGAACGTCAGATGGCCCTCGACCTTCTGCACCACCTGATGGATATGGCCGTTCAGGACGGTGACCGACCCGAAGCGCTTCAGATATGCCACCGCCGCGTCGGCATCCGCCGTGCCCCAGCCCCATTGCGGATAGAGCGACCACATCGGCATATGCGCCATGACCACAATCGGCGTGCTGGTGCTGCGGCCCTTCAGGTCGTGCTCGAGCCATTCGAGCTGCTCGCCGCCGAACCTGCCCAGACTGCCGGGTTGGAATCCGACGACGTTGATCAGTGCCACGAAATGAACGCCGCCCTGGTCGAAGCTGTACCAGCCGCCGGTTTTGACGCCCGGATTGAAGCGGGCAAAGAACAGCTTGCCGTCGTCGACCAGCGTGTCGTGCTCGCCTGGGATGTAATGCACCGGAAGCTTGGCGGTCATCATCAGCTGCTCGGCCGCGTCGAACTGTTCGGGCTTCGACAAGTGACTGACGTCGCCGGTATGAACGATCATCGCCGGTTTCTGCGGCAGCGTGGCGATGCGTTGCAGCGCTTCGCTGAGCGTGCCGCTCGGATCGGGGTTGGCGTCGCCATGGAACCCGATATGGGAGTCGCTGACCTGAACGAAGGCAAAGCCCTCCATTGGTGCCGCCTGCGCCTCCTCGGTGCCGAGCTGGAACGGCGTCGGCACGCCGCCCACGACTGTCCATAAGGTTCCGGCGCCGGCCCACGCCATGCAGCGCAGCAGCGTGCGCCGCGACGGCGCGACGGGTTCGCGGCTCAGCGCTTCGCTGTTGCGGTCGAATTCGGCGTCGTCCATGAAAATCTCCTCGGGTTTGGCGGAATAGCCACGAGGTAGATCGGCCATCGCCACGCTTTATTCGGGCGCCGCTGCCCAAAAATTTTTCGTCCCGCGCCGAATAAATCAGCTGCCGGCCCGATCTACTCCTGAATGGCCGCGCGGCGCCGGAAAGATTCCCGTCCGAGCATTCGCGGAGCGCCGTGCGTTGGGCCGCCGCCGGCCCAACGCCTGCGTGTTGGCGTCAGCCGTCGACGCTGGGCGACATCACCGCATCATTGTTGTATGGGCCACCGCCATAGGACGGCGTGATGGGCGCACTCCCGCCGGTCATTGCGGGCGGATCCTGCGGGCAAGCCAGCGCGGCCTGGGCGAGCGGCGTCGACAGCGCGGCGGCGAGTGCGAGTGCACGCAAAACGGTGAACGTACGCATGGGATCTCTCCTTCGAGCGTTGTGGCGGGCGGCCGGATTGGCCGCGTTCGCTGATGGTTAGCGGCAAGGTAGATCGGGCATCGCCACGCGGTATTCGGGCGCCCGCGTCGCGAAATTTTTCCTCGGGCCGCGAATAATTCGGCTGCGGGCCCGATCTCGTTTGCATGGTCGTGATGCGTGCGACCGGCCAGCGGATTTCCCGCTGCTTGGATCGCGGCTTATACTGGAACCCGGCTGTGGCGACCGGATGTGGGGCATGGAGCGCGAAGGCGGCGGTCGCGATTTCAAGCGTTCGGTCCTGCCGCATCTCGACGCGGCGTATAATCTCGCGCGCTGGCTGATGCGCGCTCCAACCGATGCCGAGGACGTGGTGCAGGAAGCGGTCGTGCGTGCGCTCACCTATTTCGCTGGCTTCCGAGGCGATAACGCGCGCGGCTGGTTCCTTCAGATCGTGCGCAACACCGCGTATGCCTCGATGAAGCTCGATCGCGACCCGCGCGTCATTCCGCTGGCTTCGGCGGCGAGCGACGATACCGGCGCCGTCGCGCCCGAATTGGTCGATCCGGCTGACGATCCCGAGCGCGCAATGCTCAAGGCGCGCGCGCATGAGAGTCTCGATCGGCTGCTGGCGGCGCTGCCGCTCGAGCTGCGCGAAGCCATCGTCCTGCGCGAACTCCAGGAGCTCTCGTACAGGGAGATCGCACAAATCATCCAGGCGCCCGTCGGCACAGTGATGTCCCGGCTCTGGCGCGCCCGGCAACTGTTGGCCGAGGCGGCGCAACGCGAGGCGGTGCCATGACGCGGTCACACGATCCGGGCGAATGCGAGATGACGCTGCTCGTTCAAGCTGACTTCGACGGCGAGCTCGATGCGGCACAGGCGGCGGCGCTCGCCGCGCATCGCGCCGAATGTTCCATCTGCCGCGCCACGAGTGAATCGCTCGAACGCGTCCGCCACGCGCTGCGCGAGCAGGCAACGTACCATCGGGCGCCATCGGCGCTCCGTGCCCGGCTTGTGGCGCGAGCCGGTCCGCTGCGCCCTGCGTCCATCTGGGTATCGGGCTGGCGGCGCGGCGCCGTGTCCTTCGTCGCCGGCGGCGCGATCGCCGCGGCGGTGATGCTGGCCGTTGTACCGCGCGGCACGCCGGGCCTCGCCGACCAGGTGCTCGCCGGCCATCTCCGCGCGCTCGAACCGGGTCATCTCGAGGACGTGCCGTCAACCGATCAGCACACCGTGAAGCCATGGTTCGATGGCAAGCTCGATTTCGCGCCGCCGGTGAAGAACCTGGGCGCCGTCGGCTTTCCGCTCTTGGGCGGCCGGCTCGACTACCTCGGCGGACGACGTGTGGCCGCGATAGTCTATGGCCGCGCCAAGCACGTCATTGATCTTTACGCCTGGCCCGAGTCGGGGCCGGATCGTGCGCCCGCCGACATGGCACGCCAGGGCTACAACATCGTCCATTGGCGGACGAACGGCATGGCGCTGTGGGCGGTGTCCGACGTCGAACAGGGCGAACTCGACGCCTTCGCGCGCGATTGGCAGGCGGCGCCCTAGGCGCGCAGCGCCGTCAAACGCTCGGGCGTCAGGTCGTGAACGAGGTGCTGCGCGCCGTAATCGCGGATGATCTTGATCGGGTCGCGCACACGGTCGGACGCGGGTGCGTCCGGCCTCGTTTGTGCCTCGAGATAGGCGCCCAAGTAGCGCGCATGCGCCACCAACCGGCGGCCGAACGCGAGTTGGCTTTCCGCGAAGGCGGCGAGGCCCGTGGTCAAGTCGTCCGTCGCCGCGAGTGAGTCGGCAAGACTCTCGGCATCGAGCGCGGCCTTGGTGACGCCGGCGGCAACGTGCGGGCGGGCGACGAAGGCCGCGTCGCCGATCAACGCCACGCGGCCGAACGTCAGTTGCGGCGCTTCGAAGTCGGTGATGGCCTGCAGCAGCGGCTGGGCACAACACGCCACCACCGCCGCGACCTGCGCCGCGAAGATTTCGGCGGCGCGCGCCTTGATCTCGCGCACCAGCTCGGAGCGGATGAGCGGTGGCGGAATTGCCATACCGTGCCGGTGTCCCTCGGCATCTGTGCAGAGCTCGGCGAGCCGCGCCGCGTCGGCGGGCCGATACCAGATGAAATAGACACGGCCGTCTCCGGTGGCGGCATCTGCAGCGGGCGCCGGCATCGCCAGCAGCATCTCGCCTTCGGGGAAGCACGCGACGATGCGGTTGTCGATGAGCGCGCGACTCTCGGTTGGCAATTCGCTGGCGGCGACGAGGCCGCGCCACGCCACGTAACTGGCATAGCGCGGCGCAATTCCGGGCAAGAGCTGCTGGCGTACGGTCGAGGCAATGCCGTCGGCCGCGACCAGCAGATCGCCTTCGACGCAGGCGCCACCGGCCAGGATGGCGCGCACGCCGGATGCATTGTGCTCCACGCGCTCGACGGCCGCGCCGGCGCGGTAGATTTCGGACGGCACCGCCTGGCGCAACGCGCTGTAAACGCGGCTCCAGGTACTGCCCATGGTCGGACGCCGGTACTCGAAACGGATCGCGCCGGACTCGTCGACCCAGATCCACGAGTGGTGGAGGGCGCCGATTGACGGATCGAAGCGCGCTTCCGCCCGGCGCATCACGCGCAGCAGCTCGACCGTGATACCGAGTCCGGCACCGCGCTCGGCGAGATTGCCGCTGGCGCGCTCGAACAACGTGACGTTCCAGCCTGATCGCCGCAGCAGCGCGGCCGCCATCAAGCCGCCCATCGAGCCGCCGACGATCAGCGCGCGTCGCGACGGGCTCATGACCGGCGAATCACTCCGCCAGCGCCTGGAATTCCCAGGTGTAGCCTTGCGGGTCCTTGACGAAGAGTTGCGCGGCACCGATCAGCGAGCCGATCTCCTCGAAGGGCACGCCGAGCGCTCGCATGCGCTCGCGGAAGGCTCCGGCGCTGGCGATCCGCCAGGCGGTATGGCGGCCGGCAGGCGCGATCGGCGCGGCGCTCTCGGGCCGGAGCTCGTCGTCCTTGGCGATCAAGTGGATCTGCATGGTGTCGTGCTCGTCGCCCAGCCACGCGCCCGGCACGCCGATGTCGTCGAGCGCCTTGGGCCGCGGCAGCAGCTTGAGGCCCAGCACCTGCTGGTAGAACCGGACGCAGGCCTCGAGGTTCTTGCGCGCGACCGGAACGCCCTCGTGGATCAGACCGTGGAACCGCAGTGCCGGCGCGCCGCCGTCCGCCATGACCGCCTCGCTATTTGAGCGCCTCCGTGTAGGGGAAGATCAGTTTGCCGGTGGCGTATTTCTTCGGCCACACCACGACCTGGTGCTTCGGATCGACAAGCTGCCCGAGGCCGTTGCCGCTCAGGTGCTGCCATTGGCAAAAGACGAAACGCGGCTTCGTCCATTCGCCGTCAGCATTGAACCGGATGTCGCCAGCCACGGTCGTGAAGGTGTGGCTGTGCATGTAGGTCGCGAGTTTCTGCTGGTCCAGGCTCTTGGTGCCCTCGACCGCTTGCGCCAGCACCTGGCCGGCGGCGTAGCCCCACGGCGCAAAGCCATAGCCGAGCGGATCGATGCCGCCCTTCTCCTTCGCGATCGCCTGATAACGCTTCAGCAGATCGCGCGTGCCCGGAAAATTGAAGGCCGGCACGAAGTCCGCGTGAAAGAGCATGCCGTTCATCAGCGGGCCCATCTGGAGCTCGAGCGGCGTCGCCAGCAAGCCGATCATCGTGCCGCCGAAAATCTTGGTCTTGAGGCCGATCTCGCGGGCGGCGTGAACGATGCCGACGGTGTCGGCGGGATAGGAGCCGACGAACACGATGTCGGGATTGGTCGCCTGCACCGCGCGCAGAATCGGCGTGAAATCCGTGGTCGGCGGCGGATAGAGCTTGTCGTAGACGATGGTGAGGCCCGCCTTTTTCGCGTTGTCGCGCGCGCCGTCGGTTGCGTTCTTGCCGAACTCGGCGTCGGCGCCGAGCAGCGCGATCGTCTTGACCTTCGGCTTCAGCGAAGCGGCGATGTCGAAAAAGCCCGACGAGAAGGCGTGCACCGGATCGGGCCCGAGCGGCACCATCGAGAAATACTGCTTGTAGTGGTATTGGCGGTTGACCGCGACCGCGAGCATGCTGATCGTCGTCATCTTGTGCTGCATGATCACCGGCATCGCCGCCGCCACCAGATTGGTCCCGTAAGGGCCGAGCAGCAGCTCGACGTGGTCGATGTCGAGGAGCTTGGTGTAGATGCCAGGGTCGTTCGAGGGTTGCGTCTGGTCGTCGTAGTAGACGAGCTCGACCTTGCGGCCGAGCAGGCCGCCTTTGGCGTTGACGTCATCGCGCCACATCTCGATCGCCTGCAAAAGCTGCTTGCCGTTGGGCGCGTTGCTGCCGGTCAACGCCATGGCGAAACCAACCTTGAGCGGTGCGGCGGCGAGCGCGGCATGCGCGGTCACCAGCGCCACCGCCGCGGCGGCGAGCGAAAGTCTCAGACTACGGAACATCGCGATCCTCCCCCTGAAAACGTCCGGCTTCGACGGCCGGATCGGCCCACGCATTTTCTAACACGGGGCTGCCCACCGCCCAAGCCCATCGGCGCATCTGGCGCCGGTTGCGGTCGTGCTGTGACCATATGCGCGCCGACCGGCCCGCGCCCAAAAATCGCCTTAAAAAGGTTTCACGCTTTGCGGATGTCGGTCGCGTTCCCGATGTGTTGCCACTGCGCGTGATGGTCACGAATCCGGCCGCCGACGAATTTCCACCGCTGCTTGCCGGCCTCGAGGTTCTCCTGGTCGAGCACGAGAGCGTCGCGGCCTTCGTCGTCGAAGACATGCTGTTCGATCTGGGCGCGGCGACGGTGTGGCATGCCGCCAACGTCGCTGGTGCGCTGGCGCTGCTGCGCGACCGCCGTCCGGGAGTCGCGGTCGTCGATGTCAGCCTTGCCGGCGAGCCGGCTTACCCCATCGCCGAGAGGTTGAAGGCGGCGGATATACCCTTCGTCTTCGTCGCCGGTTATGGCCGCGACGACATGGGCCGCCGCTGGGGCGACCACGTCACGGTGCAGAAGCCCCTCCGTCCGGCGACCCTCGCCACCGCGCTGCGCGCGGCTTTGCACACTGCAGCGGCGCCGCCGGCGTAGTCGATGGTCAGCGCGCGAGGGCGTCCCAGCCGAACGCGATGCGGCGATAGCTGAGTGCTTCGGCGAGATGGACGCGCCGGATGTGCTCGACCGATTCGGTATTCGGTAGCAGTTGCACAAGGGGTAGCAAACGCACCTAGCAGGCTGCTGAAAAACTCTGATGCGAAGCCGAATCACGCAACATAAGAATCATCGAGAGCCCTCTCGCGAATCGTTCTTGCGTGAACTGGTCGCCATGCGAATCAATGTTGCGTCTTCTCGCGTCCAAAAACGTTTTTCAGCAGCCTGCTAGTGGCTGGACTCGCTGCTGCGCTCGTTCTCAAATCGTTCTCACGTCAGAACCACGCGAGCGTTAGGAGAAACGCATGAGCGAATATTCAATCCAGCATCGGTGCCTTCAAAACCGAGCCGGCATCCCCGAAACTTTCTATGAGCATTCGTGGATTGAAGCCCGCGACGGGCGCGAAGCGAAGAAGATTGCGGGTCGTATCCCGCTTGATAGCCGGTGCCGCAAGTTGACCAAGATAACCCAGATCGCACCGTCTTGGACGGGTGTCTGAGCCGTCCTATCCTCGCTGCATAAGCAGGGGGGACGATGTACTGGCTGGTTTTCTACGTATTTGCCAGCATCGCTATTGCCATCACGGCTGGCATCCATGCCGGATGGGGTGCGGGGCTATCAGCCATCGGAGCATCGCTTATTGCGCTGTTCGCTGGCAGCGCCATCAGAACAGAAATTGGGTCGAGCCCCAAATCTGGCGCGGCCCGTGACATGAGATGGGCCGGTATCATTTCTTCCGTTATCGCCCTCGCATTCGCAGGGTGGATTTCGCGATATTTTGGCGTGCAGATTTTTGGCTATTTCATAAGCGGCACTATTTGGGCCGCTGCTGGCGCAGTTATTGGTTTTGCCACCGCGCGCAGAACGATCTAAAATCGGCTACGTCCCGCTTAATCCTGCGAAATCCGGCCAAGGTGCGTTTGCTACCTAATACCGTGGAACTCGGGCAGCTCGTCAAGGAAGAGCACGCCGAGATGCGCCAAGGAAATCTCTCCCGGCTTGCCGCGCAGGCCGCCGCCGACCAGCGCCGGCAGCGACGCCGAGTGATGCGGATCGCGGAACGGCCGCGCGCGCATCAGCTTGCCGTCGCGCAGCAGGCCGGCAACAGAATGGATCATGGTGACCTCGAGCGCTTCGTCGGGCGCGAGTGGTGGCAGCAGGCCGGGCAGGCGCTGCGCCAGCATCGACTTCCCGGCGCCCCGGCGGGCCGATCATCAGCAGGTTGTGGCCGCCGGCCGCGGCGACCTCGAGCGCGCGCTTGGCGCTTTCCTGGCCCTTGACCTCCTTGAGGTCGAGCGTCGCCGCCGGACTCGCGGCGATCTTCGGCTCGGGCGCGCTCAGCAGCTGCGTGCCTTTGAAGTGATTGACCAATGCCAGCAGCGATGGCGCGGCCAGCACCTCGATCTTGCCCGCCCATGCCGCCTCGCCGCCGGTTTCGCGCGGACAGATGAGACCACGGCCCGCCGACGACGCGCCGAGCGCCGCCGGCAGCACGCCCGCCACCGGCAGCAGCGAGCCGTCGAGCGCGATCTCGCCAAGCGCGACGAAGCGCTCGAGCTCTTCGCTCGGCAGCACGCCCATCGCCGCGAGCAGTCCCAGCGCGATCGGCAAATCGAAATGGCTGCCTTCCTTCAAGAGATCGGCCGGCGCGAGATTGACGGTGATGCGCTTGGCCGGCAGCGCCAGGCCCATCGCGGTCAGCGCGGCGCGCACGCGCTCGCGCGATTCGCCGACCGCCTTATCCGGCAGGCCGACGACCGTGAACGCCGGCAGGCCGCCGGCGATGGTGACCTGGACCTCGACCGGAACCGCCTCGATTCCCTGGAACGCGACGGTTCGGATGCGCGCGACCATGTTTCCCCCTCGTGCGCCGGCTCCGAGCCTATCGCGCAGGCGGACGCGGCGAAAGCCGCATCGCGGAACCGCCGCGCCGTGCTATCGTTTTGCTCCGGACTCCATGCGACGGAGGAACGCCATGGCGCCTCGAACCAAGCGCGGCCGGCGCAGCACGGTTACGCGCGTGATGCGGGAATTCAAGGAAGGCCAGCTCAAGGGCGGCCGCGGTCGCCGCGGCACGGTGAAGAGCCGCCGGCAGGCGGTCGCCATCGCCCTGTCGGAAGCCGGCGTGTCTTGGAAAAAGCGGCCGAAGCGGCGCAAGCCGCGCTGACGCGATTGCGGCTCAGCGACTGGCGAGCGCATGGCGCCAGCGCGCCAGCGCGTCGGCGAGCTCGCGATAAAGCCGCCGCCGCTCGACCGGCGACAGGAAGGCACCGAGCGCCACGCGCTTGCCGTGCGAGGTGACCGCCAGGCGGTTCTCGTCCTCGTCGACCTCCTCGAAAACGAGCCGCGCCCAGACCGGCTCGAAACGCCAGTGGCGCCGGTCGCCGCGCACGCCGATGCGCTCCACCGTCAGATCGGACGCGGTCAGCCGCACGTGTTCGACCTTGCGCGCGCTGCGGTAGCTGGCGCGGAACGCGAGATAGACCAGGGCAACGTCGAGGCCGAAGAAGCCGGTCACCGGCCAGGCGCCGAGCATGACGCAGCCGACCGACAACACGAACGACGCACCGGCCAGCACGGCCATGACGACGCCGAAGCCGCGCGGCGGCAGGCTGCGATAGGGCTGTAGCCGGGCGTCGAAGAACACGGGAGCGGGCACTGTCTCAGTTTGAAATTTGACGGCCTTGACCTCTCTGTCGAGTACGACTAATCGATGAGCTTGCTTAGCGGCAAGCAAAACGAGGGGCGGGATTATGGCAGCTAAGAAAGTAGTCATTAAGGATTTCGGGTTGGATTTGCGGGTCAAGAATGTTGGGATCGAGCTTAGCGTGCATAGTGGGTCGAAGCATCTTGGTGATCTGTACGTCACAAAGACTGGCTTGATCTGGTGCAAGGGCAAAATCACGCGCCCGAATGGTGAAAAGAAGACCTGGAGAGAGTTCACCAGCTGGATCGAGCCATAAGCGAAATGCCTAAGGGACCGCAAGGCCAGAAGCGCCCCGCCGACGTGATCGGCGCTGCCGTCATGGCGGCGAAGATCGCGACCGGCGAGATTACAGAGGCGGTCGAGGCCAAGGCCAAGAGCGCCGCCGCCGAAATGGGGCGTAAGGCGGTCAGGCGCGCGCGGCCAGCCTATCGAAAAAACGCCGGATTGAAATAGCAAAGAAAGCCGCCAAAAAACGGTGGGGCAGGTCATAGCTCCTGCATAATTTCCGTTGATTTTGGAAAAAGCCCATGGCAAAACTTCCTCGTCAGGAAGCGAGGATTGGGCATGCCGGTACCAAAACAGGAAGACGTAAAGGCCATACTCACCGACTTTGAGACGCGCTTGCGCGCGGTCGTGGATCGCGCGTGGCAAGACTGGCAAAACGAGCCAAACAAGGGGCGATTCATCTTTTTGCCTCGCGTGCGCGCCACCATGGTCTTCGACTTTATCGCTCGGCATGCCATCGCCGAGTTCGATGGCGATTCGAACATTCGCGTCATCCCCAAGGGCCAGCAGACGATCCACTTCCTTTTCAAGGACAAGGTGCTGGTCCGTTTCAAGCAAGGCAATACCAAGGGCGTCGGCTCGAACATCCGCACGCAGGCGGTTCTGGATTTCATCGACCCGCAGCGGACGATCCCCGGCCTCGTGCCAGACATCATGAAAGTTGAGATATGCTACGCGCCCGATGACGTGGGGATTGAGATCGACGAGGTCGCTGTCGTCGCGCGCAACCGTACGCAGCGCATCTGGGCGTATCCTTTAGCGCGTCCCGTTATTGGCAATGTGACCGAGTTGCCGCCGCGCGCGCCCGATACCACCCCTCCTGTCGTTGAGCCTCGCCAGCCGAAGCCGGAAGAGAAGCCAGAAGACGGCAGATAAGCCATGGCCGCGAATGCTGACATGCTGCGCCTTGCGCGGCAGCGCCGCGGATTCCAGCAGACCGAGGCTGCCAAGCTTCTCGGGATAGACCAATCGCTTCTTTCCAGGATTGAGAATGGATTGGTGGAACCACGCGACGAAATCGTGGCCAAGGCTGCTAAGACCTATGATTTTCCTCTAAGCTTTTTTCAGCTACGCGATCCGGTCTATGGCGCGCCTGTGAGCGTGCACCCTATGTGGCGCAAAAAGGCGGATGTCACAGCCCGCGAAATGGATGCAGTTGTCGCCGAATTGAATATTCGCGCGATGCACCTGCGCCGGCTCTTGGAGGGCGCGGCCATTTCGAACACCAGCGATATTCCTCGTATGGACATCGATGAGTTCCGCGATCCAGAACACATCGCCGCGCTGGTGCGCGCACATTGGCGAGTTCCATCTGGTCCTATTAAAAATCTCACTGTGCTCGTCGAGAAGGCCGGCGCGCTTGTCGCTCATTCCAATCTTGGCGGTGCTTCCATTGGCGGGGTGACGTTCTCTGTTCCAGGTATGCCGCCTTTGATCATCTTAAACACAGATCAGCCGGCTGACCGAATGCGGTTTAGCTTGGCGCATGAACTTGGTCATATCGTCATGCATCGGTTCCCCACCGCGAACATGGAACAGGAAGCAAACACCTTCGCCGTATCGCTTTTGATGCCGGCAGCAGACGTTCGCCCATATTTTGTTGGCCGCCGAATAGACCTTGTTCTGTTGGCGTCGCTCAAGCCGGAGTGGAGGGTTTCAATGGCCGCGCTGTTGATGCGCGCTCACAAACTCAGGTTCTTGACCGATAACCAGCACACGTATCTTTGGAAACAAATCAGTGCCCGTGGCTATCGGCTGCGGGAGCCACCAGAACTCGACTTCGAGCGCGAAAGGCCCGACCTTCTTGGCCAAATCGTGACGCTTCATCTTAACGGGCTTGGATATTCTGTCGGGGACCTTTCGAGATTTTTGTGTGTGCATGAAAGGGAGTTTTGGGCCCTTTATCCCACCAATGACCGCAAGTTGCCGAAGGCCAAATTGACTGTCATTAAGTGAAATTCTATGCTTGACGCTATGCATAGAATTTCAGATACTAGGGGCATGAACAAGCTGCCCCTCGAAACCCGCGTCCAAATCCTGCACATGCTGTGCGAGGGCTCGTCTATGCGGGCGATCTCCCGGATTACAGGGGTTTCGATCAATACGGTTACGAAGCTCCTTGTGGACGCTGGCACCGCATGCGCGGCCTATCACGATGAGCACGTGCGGAACGTGAAGGCGAGGCGCATTCAGTGCGACGAGATTTGGTCGTTCTGCTACAGCAAGCAAAAGAACGTCGTGACCGCGAAGGCTGCACCGGCTGGCGCTGGCGACGTTTGGACGTGGACTGCGCTCGATACGGAGTCCAAGGTAATCGTCAGTTATCTTTCCGGTGGACGCGACAGCGAATACGCGATGGTTCTCATGGACGATCTGCGGTCGCGGCTCGCCAATCGGGTCCAGCTAACTACGGACGGCCACAAGGCCTATCTGGAGGCGGTCGAAGGCGCGTTTGGAGAGGATATTGATTACGCCATGCTCGTAAAGCTCTATGGGGAAGCGCCGGAAGCCATGAAGGGTCGCTATAGCCCTGCCGAATGCATCGGGACACGCAAAACCAAGATCACTGGCAATCCAGACCGCGATCACGTCAGCACGTCCTACGTCGAGCGCCAGAATCTAACCATGCGGATGAGCATGCGGCGGTTCACCAGGCTCACAAACGCCCATAGCAAGAAGCTCGCAAACCATCACCACGCCCAAGCCCTCTATTTCATGTATTACAATTTCGCCCGCGTAAATCAGGCGGTGCGTATGAGCCCGGCAATGGCGGCAGGGATCGAAACTCGGCTTTGGGACATGGCCGACATCGCGGCTCTAACCGACGCTCGCGCTCCGACGCCGAAGCGGCCAGCGACCTATCGGAAGCGAGATGATCAGCTCGAGATTTCAAACTGAGACAGTGCCCGGGAGCGGCTTCGGTGGCGCTCATGGCTCGCTCATATTAGGGTCCGGTTATGGCCCGCATGTCAAAAGAGAACGCCGCCCGTTTCTTTGCGTTGCTCGCGGCCGAGCGGCCCGATCCGACGACCGAGCTGCAATACATCAATCCCTATACGCTCCTTGTCGCCGTGGTGCTCTCTGCCCAGGCGACCGACGTCGGCGTCAACAAAGCGACCGAGAAACTGTTCAAGATCGCCGATACGCCGGCGAAGACGGTCGCGCTCGGCGAAGCGACGCTGCGCGATTATATCAAGACCATCGGTCTCTATCGCACCAAGGCGGCGAACGTCATCCGGCTCTCCGAGATACTGCTGGAAAAGCACGGCGGCGAAGTGCCGGCGAACCGCGACGCGCTCGAGGCGCTGCCGGGCGTCGGTCGCAAGACCGCCAATGTCGTGCTCAACGTCGCCTTCGGTCAGCCGACCATCGCCGTCGACACGCACATCTTCCGCCTCGCCAACCGCACCGGCCTCGCGCCCGGCAAGGACCCGCGCGCGGTCGAAGAGGCGCTGGAACGGGTGGTGCCGGAGCAATACCTCCGGCACGCGCATCATTGGCTGATCCTGCACGGCCGCTACGTCTGCACGGCGCGCAATCCGAAATGCGAGGCTTGCGTCGTCAATCATCTCTGCCTCTACGAGGCGAAGACGACGCTCGGCGATCCGGCGAAGGCTAAGCCTTCGCCAGCACGTCGGCCATCGCGTAGAGCCCCGGCTTCTTCTTCGTGAGCCAGAGGGCGGCGCGCACCGCGCCGCGCGCGAAGACCCGGCGCGAGGTAGCGCGGTGGGCGAGCTCGATCACCTCGCCCGGACCCGCGAACATCACCTTGTGCAGGCCGACCTCGTCGCCGCCGCGCAGCACGGCGAAGCCGATGTCGCCGGCCTTGCGCGGTCCGGTAACGCCGTCGCGCGCGGCAACGCGTTTCTGGCCGAGATCGATGCCGCGGCCGTCGGCCACTGCGCGGCCAAGCGCGAGCGCGGTGCCCGACGGCGCATCGACCTTGTGGCGATGGTGCATCTCGAGAATCTCGATGTCGTAGTCGGGTCCGAGCTGCGCCGCCGCCTCGCGCGCCAACTTCAAGAGCAGATTGACGCCGACGCTCATGTTGGGCGCCCACAGGATCGGCGCCTTGCGCGCCGCCTGTTTGAGCGCGCCCTCTTGCGTGGCGTCGAGGCCGGTGGTGCCGATCACCAGCGCCTTGCCGGTGGCGGCGGCGATCTTGGCGTGGCCGACGCTGGCCGCTGGCGCCGAGAAGTCGATCACCGCATCGGCGACCCTGAAGAGGGCGAGCGCGTCGCTGCCGGCCTTGATGCCGAGCGCGCCGACGCCGGCGAGTTCGCCCAGGTCGCGGCCGAGATAGGGGCTCTCTGGCGCGTCGATGCCGCCGGCGAGCCGGATGCCCTTGGTCTCCAGCAGTTCGAGCGCGACCATGCGGCCCATTCGCCCGCCGCAGCCGGAAATCCCGATCTTGATCTCGGCCATTGCTGCCCCCGTCGCCTGAAACTCCGCGAAGGGCGGCGCAAATGCAAGCGCGGCGCGGCCTAGGGGCGCGTCGGCGGGGCCGGTGCGGGCTCGAGGCCGAGCAGGGTGCCGACCGCACGCACGGGGCCGATGGTCGGATGATTGATCACCACCACGCCGAGGACGATGACGGCAACGGCGAGAAGGCCGACCAGGAAATAGCGGCCGCCGCCCGGCTCGGGCGGATGGGGTCCATCCATCTTGCTCTCCCTGCCGAGCCGCACGGCGCGCACCGTGCGGTTTCCCGGCGCGGCCTGTTTCAACGCGCCGAAGGCGCGTCCCCCGCCGGCGCCGGATGCACCGCCGGAGTCGGGCCGCTGCGATGGACGGAAAGACTGCTGACCAACCCGATCATCGCGCCGACCACCACCACCAGCACGACGACGAAGACAGAACCGTGCAGATCCTTGCGCCGAGACTGGGCCATGCGACTCGTTACGACGTGGTAACGCCGGCCGCGCGCGCCGGTTCCGCGCCCCTTCCCACTGCCCGCCGCATCCTCTAAACCATCGGCTGCATGGCCCTTCTGCGCTCGGTCGCGACCGTCGGCGGCTACACCATGATGAGCCGCATCCTGGGTTTCGTCCGCGACGTCCTCATGGCGCAGTTCCTCGGCGCCGGCCCGGTGGCCGACGCTTTCTTCGTCGCGCTGCGTCTGCCCAATCTGTTCCGCAGCCTGTTTGCCGAGGGCGCGTTCAGCGCGGCCTTCGTGCCGATTTTCGCCGGCATGGTGGCGAAAGATGGCCGTCAGCAGGCGCGGCTTTTCGCCGAGGATGCGATCGCGGCGCTGACCACGGTGCTTTTCGTCTTCGTGCTGGTCTGCGAAATCTTCACGCCGACGCTCCTGCACGTGCTGGCGCCCGGCTTCACGGCGGAGCCGGAGAAATTCGCCATCACCGTGACGTTCACGCGCATCACGTTTCCTTATCTGTTATTCATCTCGCTCGTGGCGCTGCAGGGCGGCGTGCTCAACTCGCTCGAGCGTTTTGCCGCGACGGCGATCGCGCCGGTGCTGCTCAACGTGTTTCTGATCGGCACGCTGCTGCTGGTGCGGCCGGTCAGCGGCGTGGCGCTGAGCTGGGCGGTGACGGCCGCCGGATTCGCGCAATTCGTCTGGCTGATGGCATCGTGTCACCGCGCCGGCGTGGCGTTGCATTTTCCGCGGCCGCGCTGGACGCCGGCTTTGAGGCGCCTGGTCGGATTGATGGGTCCGGGGATCGTCGGCGCCGGCGTGACGCAGCTCAATCTTGTCGTCTCGACGGCGGTCGCGTCGCTCCTGCCGACCGGCGCAGTGTCGTACCTCTATTACGCCGACCGGTTGAACCAGCTGCCCTTGGCGGTGGTCGGGACTGCCGTCGGCACCGCGATCCTGCCATCGCTGTCGCGCCAGGTACGCACCGGCGATGTGACCGCGGCGGTCACGACGCAGAACCGCGGCCTCGAATTGGCGCTGCTGCTGACCGTGCCGGCGGCGGTGGCGCTCGGCGTGCTGGCGCGGCCGCTGCTCGCAGCGCTGTTCGAGCGCGGCGCCTTCGGCCCCGCCGAGGTGCGCGCCACCGCGGGCGCCCTCGCCGCTTATGCCGCCGGTCTGCCGGCCTTCGTCCTGGTCAAGGTTCTGGCACCGGCTTTCTTCGCGCGCCACGACACGGCGACGCCCGTCAAGATCGCGATCGTCGCCGTCGCGGCCAATTTCGCGCTGACCCTGCTGCTCGGCGTGGCGCTGCCCTTTGCCTATGTCGGCATCGCCTGCTCGACGTCGACCGCCGGCTGGATCAACGCCCTGTCGCTACTCTGGCTGTTGCATCGACGCGCCCATTTCCGGCTCGATGCGCAATGTCGTTCGCGCATCCCGCGCATCCTGGCGGCGGCGATGCTGATGGGCGCGGTGCTGGTCGCGCTCGGCATTCCACTGGCGCCCTATTTCGGCGAGGGGACGCTCATCCGCCTAGCCGCGCTCGCGGCATTGATCGCCGGCGGGCTTGTGGCCTTCGCGATCTTCGCGCTGGCGCTCGGCGCGGTCGACCGGAGCGCGTTCAGCCATCGCCTCGGGCTTGACCTCACGGCCCGGCGGCGGCGATAACGGTCGCGCCCGCGCCCTCCATCAGCGACGACGGCATGAAACGCATCTTCTCGGGCGTCCAGCCCACCGGCAATCTGCATCTCGGCAACTATCTTGGCGCGATCCGCAACTGGGTCCAGCTGCAGAAGGACTTCGACTGCATCTTCTGCATCGTCGACCTGCATGCGCTGACCCTGCCGCAGGATCCGAAGGAGCTGACCGGCCAGACGCGCGAGGTCACCGCGGCCTACATCGCCGCCGGCATCGATCCCGAGCGCTGCATCATCTTCAACCAGTCGACCGTGCCCGGCCACGCCGAGCTCGCCTGGCTGCTGGGCACCCTCACGCCGCTCGGCTGGCTCAACCGCATGACGCAGTTCAAGGAGAAGGCGGGCAAGCATCGCGAGGAGGCGGGGCTCGGCCTCTACTCCTATCCGGTGCTGATGGCGGCCGACATCCTGCTCTACAAGGCGACGCACGTGCCGGTGGGCGAGGATCAGAAGCAGCATCTGGAGTTGGCGCGCGACGTCGCCGGTGCCTTCAACCGGCGTTTCGGCGTCGAATTCTTTCCCCTGCCGGAACCCCAGATCTTCGGCGCTGGCACACGGGTGATGAGCCTGCGCGACGGCGCGAAGAAGATGTCGAAATCCGACACTTCGGACTATTCGCGCCTCAACATGACGGACGACGCCGCGGCGATCGCGCTCAAGATCCGCAAGGCCAAGACCGATCCGCAGCCGCTGCCGGCGACCGAGAAAGAGGCCGAGGCGCGACCCGAGGCGGCCAATCTGCTCGGCATCTATGCTGCGCTCGCGGGCATCTCGCTCGCCGAGGTGATCCAGCGCTTCGCCGGCTGGAATTTCTCCGACTTCAAGGCCGAGCTCGCCGACCTGGCCGCCGACGTCTGCGGCCGCATCGCCGTCGAGATGAAACGCTTGATGGCTGATCCCGGCTATATCGACGGCGTGTTGAAGCGCGGCGCCGAGCGCGCCAATGCCATCGCCGCGCCGGTGCTGCGCGACGTCTTCGACATCATGGGCTTGCTGCGGCCCTAAACCAACCCACCCTAGACTCTCTGGCATACCAGTGGTATACCAATGCATGGCCGACCTGCGCGCAACGCCGGCCTGGTTGACCTAAATCAATGCAGGGAAAGGGCTTTTTCGCCCTAATCCCGATCCAGAGGGCGGAACGCCGCTTCAATTCGGGCATCAACACCGGCCGCAACGGCTGGAAGGGGTGTCAGCCATGTGGAACGCAATCTACGGAATGACCGGCCATAGCGGCGCCATGGGCGCAACGCTGGGCCTGATCTGGCTCTTGGGCTTGGCCGTCGCGACCTACGCCTGGTTAACTCTGCCGCCGAGTCATCGTCAGCGCTAAGCGAACGCGCGTGCGGGTGCCGGCGCTCAGCCAAGCGCCGCGGCACCCGCCGCCGCCACCTGTCCATCCTGCGCCGAGCTTGCGCCGGAGACGCCGAGCGCGCCGATCACCTTGCCATCCGTCATGAGCGGAATCCCGCCCTCGATCGGCAGCACGCCCGGCAGGCTGGCGAGATGCGTCTTGCCGCTGGCATAGGCGTCCTCCCAGAACTTGGTCGGGCGTTTGAACATCACCGCGGCGCGCGCCTTGGCGATCGAGACCTCGACGCTGGCGAGACCGGTCTCGTCCATGCGCGCGAGATGCAGCAGATGCCCGCCCTCGTCGACGACGGTCATGGTGACGTTGAGATTGTGTTTGCGCGCTTCGGCCTCCGCGGCGGCGACAATGGTGCGCGCCGCCGTGAGGGTGAGGGCTTTCTTGTCGGCGAGATTGGCCATGCCGGTCTCCGTTGGGGCGGAGCCGCGATCATAGCCGGCGCGCCGGCCAGCGCGACAGATTTGAGAATGCGGCCAAACCGCTTTGTCGCACGCGAGTCGCGCCTATAAGCTGATGCATCATGCGCGCCCAATCCTGCCGCCGATCGGCTCCGACGAGGCGCGCCCTCTTCGCGCTCGCGCTCGCATTTTGTATCGCGCCGACTGCGCGCGCGGAGCCGACGCTGACGGCCGATCTTTCGGCGCACCAGATGACAATCGCGCCGGGGTCGGCCGGCGCGGTCACGCTGTTCGGCACGACGGATGCGCCCGGCGACATCGTCGTCATCGTGCGCGGTCCCGAAGCCGAGGCCGTCGTGCGACGTGGCCCATTCGACAATTTCTGGCTGACGGCGCATCGGGTGACGTTCGCCGGCGTGCCCGGCTTTTACGCCATCTATGCCTCGGCGCCGCTCGACGCGATCGTGTCGCCGACGGTCCAGGCGCTGCATCAGATCGGCCTCGCCAATCTGCGTTTCCAGCTGCAATCGACCGAGCAGGATCCGACGCTGGTGCAGGAGTCGCGCGCAGCGCTGATTGCCGAACGCGAACGGGCGGGCGTCTACGTCGGCGCCATCGGCAAAGTCAGTTTCGACGGCAACCGCCTGTTCCATGCCGCGCTGGCGTTGCCATCGAGGGCGCAGGCCGGAACCTATTTCATCGAAGTGCTGCAGCTCCAGGGCAAGGCCCTGGTCGGCGGCCAGACGATGTCGCTGGTCGTGGCGACGCCGGCGGCCGACACCGTACTCACCGGCTTCGCCGGCTGGAGCGCGCTGCGGTTCGCCGCGTTGGTCATGCTTGCGGCGATCGTGGCCGCCGGCGCCGTCCTGCGCGGGCGTCGCCACCGACGGCCGGCGGCGGCGACGATGGCAGCGGAACGCCCGGCGCGGCCGGCACAGCCGGCGAAACGCGGCCGGCGGCGCTAACGCTGCGCCATTACCCTTATCCCGCAAAGGGTTGACTTGGCGCGGTCGAAATCCAATTTTAAGCTGGCGCTTTAGGAGCGGAGCCGATGTTCATCCAGACCGAGACGACGCCGAACCCGGCGACCCTTAAATTCTTGCCCGGCCGCGCCGTCATGGGCGACGGCACGGCGAACTTTCCGAGCGCGGACAGCGCGCAGCGCTCGCCACTGGCACAGCGGCTCTTCGGCCTGCCCGGCGTGACCGGCGTGTTCCTCGGCGCCGATTTCATCACCGTCGCCAAGGCCGAAGACATCGAATGGCTGGCGCTCAAGCCGCAGGTTCTGGGCGCCATCATGCAGCACTTCACGGCCGGCGAGCCGATCGTGCTCGATGCGCAGCAAGCGATCACCGAAGAGGAAGGCGATGAAGTCGTCGCCCAGATCAAGGAGTTGCTCGAGACCCGTGTCCGCCCGGCGGTAGCGCAGGACGGCGGCGACATTGTCTTCGATCACTATGCCGACGGTGTAGTCTATCTCCACATGCAGGGCTCGTGCTCGGGCTGCCCGTCGTCGACCGCGACGCTCAAGGCGGGCATCGAGAACATGCTGCGCCACTACATTCCGGAAGTGACCGAGGTCCGGCCCGTCTAGGTTTCGTTTCAGCCCGGCTCCGCCGAAACTTTCTTCGGCATCATCGGTTCGGCCAGATCGGCATCCGACAGCAGCGGATATTTCCTGCTGTCGAACAGCTGATAGTGCCACCACTCGTTCTTGTAGAAGTCCCAGCCTGCCGCGCTCATCAGGCCGAGCAGCAGAAAGCGGTTGCGCTGCGCCGCCTCTGGAATCGCCGTGCTGGCGTGATGCGACAGCGGCGTGAAGGCATCGAAGTCGGTGCCCATGTCGAGCGCGTGGCCGCGGACGTCGACCAGCGTCAGATCGACCGCGACGCCGCGCGAATGCGGCGAGCCCTTGCGCGGGTCGGCGAGGAATTCGGGATCGGGCCGGAAATTCCAGAGCGCCCACTGCGCCTCGCTCGGCCGGAAGGCGTCGAAGATCTTGAGCCGCAGGCCCAAGGGCCGGGCGAGCGCGACCGCGCGCTTGAGCGCCGCCTCGGCGTCGGCGTGGAGATAGCAGCCGGGCCGGGCGTAGACCGGCTTGCCGGTTAAATTCGCCGGCGTGGCATAGGCGATTTCGAGGAGGACGCCGTGGCCGACGGCGGTGATTTCGTGCAGCGCCATGACCCGATTCTCCTAGCACGTTATGATCGCGCGAATGAAGGTCCTGGGCCTCGATAGCGCCGGCAGCCAATGCGCGGTCGCCGTGCTTGATGGCGAGCGCGTCGCCGCGGCGCGCGCCGAGACCATGAATCGCGGCCAGGCCGAGCGCCTGCTGCCGCTGATCGCCGAGACACTGACGGCGGCTGGCATCGCGCCCGACGCCCTCGACCTCGTTGCGGTGACGACCGGCCCGGGCAGCTTCACCGGCATTCGCATCGGCCTGGCCGCGGCGCGTGGTCTGGCGCTGGCCGTCGGCCGGACCGCGATCGGCGTCGGCGTGTTCGACGCTTACGCGGCCGCCGTGCCGCCGACGACATGGCAAGGACGCGCGCTCGTCGTCGCCGTCGAGTCGAAGCGCGACGAGCTCTATCTGCAGGCTTTCGCGCCGGCCGGCGCCGCGCTCGGGCCGCCGGCGCAGGTCCTGCCGCGCGATGTCGCGACTTGGCTGCCGCCCGGCCCGCTGCTGCTCGCCGGCGACGCCGCGACCCGGCTGCATGCCGCGCTGGGCGCGCGCGACGTCGCGATCGCAACCGGCACGAGCGCGATCGATGCCGCGCAGGTGGCGCGGCTCGGCCGCGAGCGTCACGCCGCCGGCGCCATCGAGCCGCCGCGACCCTTCTATCTGCGCGCGCCCGACACCACGGCGCCGCGACGGGCGGCGGCGCCGTGACGGCGCTGCAACTCCGCTTGGCGGAGGCCGCGGATCTCGATGCCCTGGCGCGGCTGCATGCCGTGTCGTTTCCGCACGATCCGTGGGAGCGCGACGCCCTGGCGCGGCTGCTCGCGCTGCCCAAGATGCATGCACGGCTCGCGGCGGCCGAGCGCAAGCCGCTCGGATTCGCGCTGGCGCTGGTGGTGGCCGGCGAGGCGGAGATCCTAACGCTGTGCGTCGATCCGGGCGCACGCCGGCGCGGCGTCGCGCGCGCCCTGCTCGCCGAGCTCTATGCCATCGCGCGCGATGCGCAGTCCGCGCGCGTCGTGCTCGAAGTTGCCGCCGACAACGAGATCGCGCGCGCGCTTTATGCCGCCGAGGGATTTACCGCAGTCGGCCGACGGCCGTTCTACTATCGGCGGCCTGACGCGCCCGCCGTCGACGCCCTGATCCTCGCCCGGCCGCTCGCCTGAGCCCGTGTATTCGCGTGCCGCTCGGCGGTAAAACGTCGCTCGAAGTCCAACAAAAGCCGTAAAATGGCGTAATCCTCATTGCGTGTTTGGGCCAATATACTTATATCGGGTGTCACAGAACCCGTAGGAACGCGGTCGAATGACTGAAAAAGCTCCGTCCAACAGTCTGCTCGAGCTGACCACCGAAATCGTCGCGGCGCATGTCTCCAACAACAGCGTGGCGCCGACCGACCTGCCGCAGCTCATCGACCAGGTCTACCAATCGCTCGCCAATATCGGCAAAGGGCCCGCCGGCGCGGGCGAGCGGCCGAAGCCGGCGGTCAACGTCAAGCGCTCCGTCCATCCCGACTACGTCATCTGTCTCGAGGACGGGAAGAAGCTGAAGATGCTCAAGCGTCATCTCAAGACGGCGTACAACATGACGCCCGAGGCGTATCGCGAGCGGTGGGGCTTGCCGCCGGATTATCCGATGGTGGCGCCGAACTACGCGCGTCAGCGCTCGAAGCTCGCCAAGGACATCGGTCTCGGCACGCGCGGCCGACAGGCCAAGGCGGATTGAGCGGGTGCGGCCACCGGCAGACGGCGGCCCGCTATAGGATCGACGATTGGTTTGGGCTATAATTCCGCCTTTGGCGCAATAGGCGCGGGCATCATCGCGAATGCCGTCCCGGATCGAACAGCTCTGCATCGATAAAGGCCTCAAGATGACCGAGCAGCGCCGCGTCATCGCGCGCGTGCTGTCGGAGGCTGCCGACCATCCCGACGTCGAGGCGGTGCATCAGCGTGCCGCCGCGATCGATCCGAGGATCTCGATCGCCACGGTCTACCGCACCGTGCGGCTCTTTCAGGAAGCCAGCATCCTCGAGCGCCACGATTTCGGCGACGGCCGCGCGCGTTACGAGGAGGCGCCGACCGAGCATCACGACCACCTGATCGACCTGCAGAGCGGCAAGGTCATCGAGTTCAAGAACGACGCCATCGAAAAGCTGCAGCGCGAGATCGCGTCGCGGCTCGGCTACAAGCTGGTCGATCATCGGCTCGAGTTGTTCGCCGTGCCGCTCGACAATGCGGCGACGTCCGCGAAGAAGTGACCGCGCGCTCCCCGTCCTCCGTGCAACCCGCGCGTCCCCAGCCCGTCGCCGCGCTCGAAGTTCGCGCCGGCACGCTCGAAGTGCGGCTGGCGCGCGACGCCGGCGAAATCGCCGCCGCGCAGGCGCTGCGCTATCGCGTCTTCTATCAGGAGATGGGCGCGCATCCGACCGTCGAGATGGCGCTGGCGCGCCGCGACTTCGACGATTTCGACGCGTTCTGCGACCACCTGCTGGTCATCGATCACGCGCGCGGCACCGGCGACGACGCGGTGGTCGGGACCTATCGGCTGATTCGCCGCGAGGCGGCGGCGCGCATCGGGCGCTTCTACAGCGCGGCCGAATACGACGTCAGCTGCATCGCCGACTATCCCGGCGCGGTGCTCGAACTCGGCCGCTCCTGCATCGACGCCGCGGCGCGCACCCGCCCGACGATGCAGCTGCTGTGGCGCGGCATCGCGACCTACGTGTTCGAGCACGGCATCGAGCTGATGTTCGGCTGCGCCAGCCTGCCGGGCACCGACCCCAACGCGCTCGCGGTGCCGCTCTCCTACCTCTATCACCACCACCTGGCGCCGCCGGCGCTGCGGCCGCGCGCGCTGAGCGAGCGCTACCTCGACATGAACCGCTTGCCGCCCGCTGCGTTCGACCCGGCCGAGGCGTTGAATCAGCTGCCACCCCTGCTCAAGGGCTATCTGCGCCTCGGCGGCTTCGTCGGCGACGGCGCGGTCGTCGACCAGCAGTTCAACACCACCGATGTCTGCATCGTGGTGAAGACCGACCTGGTCACCGAGAAATACTATCGGCACTACGAGCGCCGCGTGCGCGCGGTGGCCGTCGTGTAATGCCGCCGCAGGGCACCGTGCTGCGCCTCGTGCGCGTCATCGCCTATTGCGCGCTGACCTTCCCGCTGATGCCGGTGCAGGCCGGGCTGCTGCTGCTGCGCAGCCCCTTGGCCGAGCGGCTGCCGCGCGCCTATCACCGGCTGGTCTGCCGCATCCTCGGCATCACCATCAAGCAACACGGCGCCGTCTCGTCGGCGCGCCCGACCCTCTTCGTCGCCAACCACACGTCCTACCTCGACATCGAAATTCTCGGTGCCGCGATCCCGGGCTCGTTCGTCGGCAAGGCGGACGTCGACGGCTGGCCCCTGTTCGGTTGGCTCGCGCGGCTGCAACGCACCGTCTTCATCGATCGCAAGCGGCGCAGCGTCACACGCCAGCGCGACGCGTTGAGCACACGGCTCCAGTCCGGCGACCGGCTGATCCTCTTCCCGGAAGGCACGAGCGGCGACGGCCTGCGCCTGCTGCCATTCAAGAGCGCGCTGTTCGCCGCGGTGACGGAGGCGGCCGCGGGCCGCAACATCACGATCCAGCCGGTCTCGGTCGCCTATGTCAGGCTTGACGGCATGCCGCTCGGCCGATCTTATCGCCCGCTCTTCGCCTGGTACGGCGACATGCAATTGGCACCGCATCTCTGGACTATGCTCGGAATCGGCCGTCTCGGCGTCAGCGTGACGTTCCACCCGGCGGTGAGCGCCGTCGATTTCGCGTCGCGCAAGGCGCTCGCCGAGCACTGCGCGGCGGCGATCTCGGCCGGCCTGTCGGCCGCCCTGGCGGGACGCGAGCCCGCGCCGCCGCCGGCGCCGATGCCGGCGCCCGCGCTCGCCGACGCCGTGCCGACGCAGTGAGGCGCGCGTGAAGAAGCTGTTCGTGAAGACCTACGGCTGCCAGATGAACGTCTACGACTCCGCCCGGATGGCGGAAGCGCTGGCGCCGTCGGGCTATGCGCTCGCGCCGGCGCCGGACGACGCCGACATGATCCTGCTCAACACCTGCCATATCCGCGAAAAGGCGGCGGAGAAGCTGTTCTCCGATGTCGGCCGTCTCGCGCCGCTCAAGGCGCGGAAGGCGCGCAGCGGCGGCCGCATGGTCGTCGCCGTCGCCGGCTGCGTCGCGCAGGCGGAAGGCGGCGAGATCCTGCGCCGGGCCAAGAGCGTCGACGTCGTGGTCGGGCCGCAGAGCTATCACCGCCTGCCGGCGCTGGTCGCGGCGGCCGAGCACGGCGCGCGTCCAGTCGACACCGAATTTCCCGCCGAATCGAAATTCGATCGGCTGCCGGCGCGCGGCCGCGCCGGCGTCAGCGCGTTTCTCTCCATCCAGGAAGGCTGCGACAGATTCTGCAGCTTTTGCGTCGTGCCTTATACGCGCGGCGCCGAATCCTCGCGCCCGGTGCAGGCCGTCCTCGCCGAAGCCCGCGATCTCGTGGCGCACGGCGCGCGCGAGCTCACGCTCCTGGGCCAGAACGTGAATGCCTATCATGGCGCGGCGCCGGACGACGGCGTCTGGGGCCTCGGCCGGCTGATCCGCGCACTGGCCGAAATTCCGGATCTGCTGCGGCTGCGCTATACCACGTCGCATCCCGCCGACATGGACGACGCGCTGGTCGTCGCGCATCGCGACGAGCCGAAGCTCATGCCGTTCCTGCATTTGCCGGTGCAGTCGGGGTCCGATCGCATCCTCCGCGCGATGAATCGGCGGCATAGCGCCGACGCGTATCGGCGCACGATCGACAAGCTGCGGGCGGCGCGCCCGGAGATCGCGTTGTCGTCGGATTTCATCGTCGGCTTTCCCGGCGAAGACGACGACGATTTCGCCGCAACGCTCGCTCTCGTGCGCGCGATCGGCTTCGCCCAGGCGTTCTCGTTCAAATACAGCGCGCGGCCCGGCACGCCGGCGGCCGCACGCGACGATCAAGTGCCGGAGCCGGTCAAGGCCGAACGCCTCGCCGCGCTCCAGGCCCTGCTGAGCGAACAGCAGGACCGCTTCAACGCCGACTTCGCCGGCCGCGCCGTCGAGGTGCTGTTCGAGAAGCGCGGCCGCCATCCGGGCCAGCTCGCCGGCCGCAGCCCATGGCTGCAGCCGGTTCACGCGGCGGCGCCCGCGGCGCTCCTGGGATCGATCGCGACCGTCCGCGTCGCCGCCGTCGAGCCCAACAGCTTGGCCGGCGTTCTGCCGGAGGTCGCCGCTTGAGCCCGCGCGATTCCGAGGCGCGTTTCCATCTCCAGTTCGCCGACAACGCGCTGCTGCCGCAGCTCTTCGGCGAGCACGACAAGCATCTCGAGCGCATCGAGCGCGCGCTCGGCGTGGCGCTGGTGTCGCGCGGCAACCGGTTGGCGATCTCGGGTCCGGAGCACGGCGCCGACGTCGCCCGCACGACGTTGACGGCGCTCTACGACCGGCTCAAGCGCGGCGAGGAGATCGACGCGCACGCAGTCGACGCCGCGCTGCGCATGGCGCAGCATCGCGGCCCGCATCGCGGCGAGCTGTGGAACGAGGGCGAAGAGATTCGCACCCGCAAGCGGCGCATCATGCCGCGCGGTCCCGCGCAGGCCGCCTACATCAAGGCGCTGCGCACGCACGATCTGGTCTTCGGCCTCGGTCCCGCCGGCACCGGCAAGACCTATCTCGCCGTCGCGATGGCGGTCGATCTGCTGATGGCGGGCAAGGTCGACCGCATCATCCTGTCGCGGCCGGCGGTCGAGGCGGGCGAGCGGCTCGGCTTCCTGCCCGGCGATCTGCGCGAGAAGGTCGATCCGTATCTGCGGCCGCTCTACGACGCGCTGCACGACATGCTGCCGGGCGAGCAGGTGATCAAGCGACTGTCGCTTGGCGACATCGAGATCGCGCCGCTGGCCTTCATGCGCGGCCGCACGCTGTCCAACGCCTTCGTCATCCTCGACGAGGCGCAGAACACGACGCCGGTGCAAATGAAGATGTTCCTGACGCGATTGGGCGAGAACGCGCGCATGGCGATCACCGGCGATTTGTCGCAGATCGACCTCCCGAAAGGCGCGCGGTCGGGCCTGACCGATGCGGCCGAAACCCTCACCGAGGTCGAGGGCATCGCCATGATCCATTTCACCGAAGCGGACGTGGTGCGTCACCCGCTGGTGTCGCGCATCGTCGCCGCCTACGACCGGCATGATCAACGCGCCAAGCGCCCGAAGACCGATGAGCGCGAGGGCTAGCAAAAAGCCGATCACGATCGACGTGATCGAGCGGGCACCGGCGTGGCGGCGCGCCTTGCCGAAGGCGCCGGCGCTTTGCCGCGTCGCCGCCAGGGCCGCGCTGGCGCGCGCGGCCGGCAAGCTGGGCGCCGCCGAGCTCGCCATCGTGCTCGCCGACGACGCGCTGGTCGCCGCGCTCAATCGGGATTACCGCGGCATATCCAAACCGACCAACGTGCTCTCGTTCGCCAGTGCCGCGCCGGCGCCGCGCGGCACCTCGCTGCGGCTGTTGGGCGACGTGGTGCTCGCCTATGGCACGATCGCCCGCGAGGCGCGCGCCCAGGGGAAGACGCTCGCCGACCACCTGGCGCATCTCGTCGTCCACGGCGTGCTTCACCTGTTGGGCTTCGATCACGAGCGCGCCGGCGAAGCGCGGCGCATGGAAGCGCTCGAGGTCGCGATCCTCGACGAACTGGGCGTCGCCGATCCCTATCGTGCGCGCGAGCCGGCCCATGGCTGATGTTGGCGCACGGCGCGGCGGTTGGCGCCATTGGCTGCGGCGCCTGCGCGGCGACGGCGACGAGGCGCCGGCGAGCCTGCGCGACGAGCTCGAGGAGTTGATCGAGGAGCACGGCGAGGCCGAGCCGATCGACGCCGAAGAGCGCGCGCTCCTCACCAACATCCTGCGCCTGCACGAAGTCACGGCCGCCGACATCATGGTGCCGCGCGTCGACATTCTCGCGTTGCCGGTCGATACGCCCTTTGCCGAAGCCGCGCAGCGCATGGGAGCACACGGCCATTCGCGCCTGCCGCTCTATCGCGAGTCGCTCGACGACGTGGTCGGCGTGCTGCACATCAAGGACCTGCTGCCGCACGTGGCCGCCGGCACGCCGGTGGCGCTCGACCAGATCGCGCGCAAGGCGCTGTTCGCGGCGCCGACCCTGCCAGTGCTCGAGTTGCTGAAGCAGATGCGCGCATCGCGCATCCATCTGGCGCTGGTGGTCGATGAATTCGGCGGCGTCGACGGCCTGATCACGATCGAGGACGTCATCGAGGAGATCGTCGGCGAGATCGACGACGAGCACGCCGAGATCGACCATCCGCGTGTCGTGGCGCGGCCCGACGGTACGCTCATCGCCGACGCGCGCGCGCCGCTGTCGGAGCTCGCGGCGCGCGTCAAGACGCCCTTGCTGCCGCCCGACCGCGCCGAAGGCATCGACACGCTCGGCGGCCTGGTGTTCGCGCTGGCCGGCCGCGTGCCCGGGCGCGGCGAAGTGATCCAGCATCCCGCCGGATTCTCGCTCGAAGTGCTCGAAGCCGATCCGCGCCGCGTCAAGCGCTTGCGCATCAAGGGGCTGCCGGCCGACACTGCCCCGCATGGCTGATACCCGCGCGCCCGCCTTGCGGCGCGGCGCCGCTTCCGCCGGCACGCTGCAGCGGTGGGCGCTGCGCATCGTCGCGCTTGCCGGCTGGCGCCGCTACGGCCTTGCGGCGCTGCTGGGTGTGCTGGCGGCGGCGGCCCTGCCGCCGGTCGATCTGACGCCGGTGCTGCTGGTCTCGTTCGGCGGCCTGGTCTGGCTCGCAGACGGCAATCGCGACGGCCGCGCGGCCTTTGCCCTCGGCTGGAGCTTCGGTTTCGGGTTCTTCGCCGCCGGCACCTATTGGATCGGCGTCGCGCTCACCGTCGACTGGGCGCAGTTCTGGTGGCTCTTCCCGATCGCCGAGCTCGCGATCCCCGCCGGACTCGCGATCTTCACCGGACTTGCGCTGTGGCTCAGCGATCTGGCGGCGCGCCTGTTGCGACTCTCCGGCACCGGCCGCGTTTGCGCGCTCGCGGTGTCGTGGGCGATCTTCGAGTATCTGCGCGGCCACGTGCTCACCGGCTTTCCCTGGAACCTGATGGGCTACGCCTGGTCGGGCGGCTTTCCGGGCTCGACCGCCATGCTGCAAATCGCCGCCGCCGTGGGCATCTACGGCTTGAGCTTCCTGACCGTGCTGGCGGCGGCGCTGCCGGCGCGGCTCGGCGCGCCTTCGGGAGCGCGGATTGCGCCGGCGGCGGTGGCGGCGGCATTGATCGCGGGCCTGGCAGGGTTCGGCGCTTGGCGGCTCGCGACGCATCCGCGCGCCGATCTGCCGGGCGTGACGCTGCGGCTGGTGCAGCCGTCGATCCCGCAAACGCTGTTCAACGATCCGAACGCCCTCGTCGCCGATTTCCACCGCCTGCTCGGACTCACGCTGGTGCCCGGTTTCGACAAGGTGTCGGCGGTGATCTGGGCGGAGAGCATGGGCCCGCCGTTTCTCGAGCGCGACGCCGGCGCGCGTGCCGCGCTCGCCGAGGCCGCGCCGCCGCACGGCGTCGTCATCACCGGCACGCTGCGCAGCGATCCGCCGCCGGCGCCGATGGCGCACTATTGGAACAGCCTCGCGGTCGTCGATCGCGCCGGCGAGATCGTCGCGACCTACGACAAGCATCATCTGGTGCCGTTCGGCGAGTACGTGCCGCTGCGTGGCGTTCTGCCGATGAACAAGATCACGCCGGGCACCGTCGATTTCTCGGCCGGAGCGGGGCCGCGCACCATCGACCTGCCGAACCTGCCGCCAGTGAGTCCGCTGATCTGCTACGAGGCGATCTTTCCCGAGCAGGTCGTGCAGCCGGGGACGCGACCGCAATGGCTGCTCAACATCACCAACGACGCCTGGTACGGCTTCACCTCCGGTCCGTTCCAGCATTTCGCCATCGCGCGCCTGCGCGCGGTCGAGCAGGGCCTGCCGCTGGTGCGCGACGGCAATAACGGCATCTCAGCGGTGATCGATCCGCTCGGCCGCGTGGTCGCGCGGCTCGGTCTCGATGACGTCGGCGCGTTGGACGCGCCGTTGCCACGAGCCCTGGCGCCGACACCCTATGCGCGTTACGGCGACGCCTGGTTTTTCGTCCTGGTGCTCGTCGGCGTCGGCGCGACGGCCGGCGTCACCGCGTTCGAGCGGCGGCATCGGCGGCCGCCGCCGCGCTCACGTTGACGGCCGCGCGGCGTCGGAAGTCGGCTGGACCGGTTGACCGCATACCATCGCATGTGATTACTCTTTATTGACGCAAAGGCCGTACGCAGGCGTTGATGAATCCGAATCCCGCCGGCGGTCGCGGCCGCCGCAGCAAATCCGAGCACCCGAATCCGATCGACGTCCACGTCGGCGCGCGTGTCCGGCTGCGGCGCATGCTGCTCGGCATGAGCCAGGAAAAGCTCGGCCAGGCCATCGGCCTCACCTTCCAGCAGGTGCAGAAATACGAACGCGGCACCAACCGTATCGGCGCGAGCCGTCTGCACGAGCTGGCGCGCGCGCTCGACGTGCCGATCGCGTTCTTTTTCGAGGAGATGAGCGTCGGAGGCGGCGCACCCACGGGCGCCGACGGCGAGAGCAAAGGCCCGCGCGGCCTGAGCGAAGCCGCCGAGGCTTTTTACGGCAACGAGCCGATCATGCGGCGCGAGACGCTCGAGTTGGTGCGCGCCTATCTCCGCATCAGCGATCCGCAATTGCGCCGTCGCGTTTTCGAGCTCGCCAAGGCGATCGCCAACGCTTATACGCCGACGGGCTCGCGGTCGCGCTGACCGCGCGCGGCGCTTGCCATGCGACCACCGCGCCGCGAATCTCTCTGCCCATGACCGCCGAAAGCGAGACAGGCGCCACGCGCCGCCGGATCTATGGGCGGCGGCGTGGCCGCAAGTTGCGCGCCGGCCGCCGCGCCCTGATGGACACGCTGCTGCCGCGGCTGTGCGTCGCGTTGCCGGCGACGGGCCCGCTCGATCCGCAGGCGCTGTTTCCGTCGGCGACCGACCTCTGGCTCGAGATCGGCTTCGGCGCCGGCGAGCATCTCGCGGCGCAGGCGCGCGCCCATCTGACGGTCGGCTTCCTCGGTGCGGAGGTCTTCGAGAACGGCGTCGCCAAGCTCGTGGCAGCGATCGAGCGCGAGCAGCTGGCGAATATCCGGTTGTTCGTCGACGACGCGCGGCTGCTGCTGGCGCGGCTGCCGGACCGCAGCCTCGGCCGCGCCTTCATCCTGTTTCCCGATCCCTGGCCGAAGGAACGCCACAAGAAGCGCCGCATCGTCGCCGCCGCGACCCTCGATGAGCTCGCGCGCACGCTGCGCCCCGGCGCCGAGCTGCGGCTCGCCACCGACGATGCCGATTACGCCGAATGGATGGAAGCAGCGATCGCCGCCCAACCGGCTTTCGTCGCGGTGGCGCGGGGCGACGGCGACTGGCCGGGCCGGCCCGCCGACTGGCCGGCCACGCGCTACGAGCAGAAGGCGGTCGCGGCCGGCCGCCAGCCGCGCTTTTTCCGCCTGGCGCGGCGCGGCTGAGCCGTCCGCCAGCCTTGCGCAAGCGGCGGAATTCCCTATATAAAGGGCGCAATCAACAACAAGAGTCCCATAACCTCGGCATGCTAGCCGGGGAAATCGAACGGTGGGCCGTGGGGCCCACTTTTTATTTTCGGCGCAAGGAGTTCGGCGTTGATCGACGCCAAAAGCATCGAGGCCATGATCGCGCCCTCGCTCGAGGCGATGGGCTATCGCGTCGTGCGCGCGGCGTTCACCGGCGGCGGGCGGCGCGCGACGCTGCAGGTCATGGCCGAGCGCGCGGACGACGCGGCGATGTCGGTCGACGACTGCTCGCTGGTCAGCCAGACCGTCTCGGCGTTGCTCGATGTTGCCGATCCGATTCCCGAATCCTACCTGCTCGAGGTGAGCTCGCCGGGGATCGACCGGCCGCTCCTCAAGCGCGAGGACTACGAGCGCTTTGCCGGCTTCGAGGCGAAGGTCGAACTCAACCAGCCGTGCGACGGCCGCCGCCGCTTCCGCGGCCGCCTGCTCGGCCTCGACGGCAACACCGTCGAAATGAACCTGGGCGCGGAGATCGTGCGCCTGCCGTTCGCGGACGTCGCGCGCGCCAAACTCGTTCTGACCGACGAACTCATCGCCGCCACCGATTCCAAGGCGCGCAGCGAAGTCATCTGAGGAAATCCACCATGGCCGTACAGACCAGCACCGCCTATCCCCGCCTCGAGCTGCTCCAGGTCGCCGACACCGTCGCGCGCGACAAGGGCATCGACCGCGACGAGGTCCTCCAGGCGATGGAGCAGGCGATCCAGAAGGCCGGACGCTCGAAGTTCGGCCAGGAATACGACATCCGCGCCGAGATCGACCGCAAGAGCGGCGAGATCCGGCTGATGCGCTTCCGCGAGGTCGCCGATCCGGTGGTCAACGAGGCGACGCAGATTCCGCTCGCCGCGGCGAAGAAGATCAACCCCGAGGCCGAGGTCGGCGACTTCCTGACCGATCCGCTGCCGCCGATCGACTTCGGCCGCATCGCCGCGCAGACGGCGAAGCAGGTCATCGTCCAGAAGGTGCGCGATGCCGAGCGCCAGCGCCAATTCAACGAGTTCAAGGACCGCGTCGGCGAGATCGTCAATGGCCTGGTCAAGCGCGTCGAGTTCGGCAACGTGATCGTCGATCTCGGTCGCGCCGAAGCGATCCTGCGCCGCGACGAGCTGCTGCCGCGCGAGAGCTTCCGCCAGGGCGAGCGCGTGCGCGCCTACATCTACGACGTGCGTCAGGAAGTGCGCGGGCCGCAGATTTTCCTGTCGCGCACGCATCCGCAGTTCATGGCCAAGCTGTTCGCCCAGGAAGTGCCCGAGATCTACGACAGCATCATCGAGATCCGCGCAGTCGCGCGCGATCCGGGATCGCGTGCCAAGATCGCGGTGATTTCGAACGACAGCGGCATCGACCCCGTGGGCGCCTGCGTCGGCATGCGCGGCTCGCGCGTGCAAGCCGTGGTTGCGGAATTGCAGGGCGAGAAGATCGACATCATTCCCTGGTCGCAGGATCCGGCGACCTTCGTCGTCAACGCGCTCGCCCCGGCCGAGGTCGCCAAGGTGGTGATGGACGAGGAACAGCGGCGCATCGAGGTCGTGGTCCCCGATGACCAGCTCTCGCTGGCGATCGGCCGCCGCGGCCAGAACGTGCGTTTGGCCTCGCAGCTCACCGGCTGGGACATCGACATTCTCACCGAGGCCGAGGAAAGCGAACGGCGCCAGGAGGAGTTCCGCACGCGTACGAAGCTCTTCATCGAGGCGCTCGACGTCGATGACGTCATCGCCCATCTCCTCGTCACCGAGGGCTTCACCTCGGTCGAGGATATCGCCTATGTGCCGATCAGCGAGCTGTCGGGCATTGAAGGCTTCGAGGAGGAGGTCGCCAAGGAGCTGCAGCAGCGCGCGCTGAACTTCATCAAGCAGCGCGACGAGAAGCACGAGATCCGCCGCAAGGAGCTCGGCGTCGCCGACGAAGTGGCGCAGGTCGAGGGCGTGAGCCCGGCGCTGCTGGTGGCGGTCGGCGAGAAAGGCGTCAAGACGCTCGACGATCTGGCCGATCTCGCCGGCGACGAGCTGGTCGAGATCGCGCAGGGCGCCGGCATCAAGCTCGACGCTGACGACGCCAACGCCGTCATCATGAAGGCGCGCGCTCACTGGTTCCCGGAACAGCCGGCCGTGGACGCGGACGCAGCGGCGCCCGCCGCCAAGGCGGACTAACGAGCCATGACCGCGCTGCCCGCCCGTGAATCAAGGACGGCGCCGGGTGCCGGCGCACGCCTCCGGCATGGCCGCGGCGGCGAGGGCGACGCGGCGCGCGGCGACACCACCGTGCGGCGGTGTCTCGTGACCGGCGAGAGACGCGACCGCGGCGCGCTGCTGCGCTTTGTCGTCGGGCCCGACGGCCGCATCGTGCCCGATGTCGACGGCCGTTTGCCGGGCCGGGGTTTGTGGTTGACCGCATCCCGCGATATAGTGAAAACCGCCGTGGCGAAGCGGCTTTTCACGCGTGCGGCGAAGCGGGACGTTGTGGTGGAAGACGGCCTCGACGCGCGCGTCGAGGCCCTCCTGGTGCGGCGTTCGATCGAGCGCCTGGGTCTGGCGCGGCGCGCCGGGCAGGCGATCGCGGGCTTCACCCAGGTCGAAAAGGCAGTGCGCGACGGCGGCGCTGCGGTTCTGGTCGAGGCGTCCGATGGCGCCGCCGACGGCCGCGGCAAGCTCACGCGGCTGGCGCCCGGCCTGCCGGTGATGGATCGGTTGAGCGCCGCCGAGCTGGGGCAGGCTTTTGCGCGCGAGCACGTGGTGCATGCGGCGCTGCTCAAGGGGCGGCTGGCGGAGAGTTTCGTCGCGGAGCAGGCCCGACTGGCCGGGTTCCGCGGCGGCGCGAAGAACGATATGACGGTCAAGGTTTTGGAGCAGAATGGCTGAGAATAGCGACGAAAAACGTCCGTTGACGCTGGGCGGACGCCCGAGCGGCAAGCTCGAGCTGCGCAAGCCGATCGAGACCGGATCGGTGCGGCAGAGCTTCCCGCACGGCCGCTCCAAGACCGTGCAGGTCGAGGTCCGTCGCAAGCGCGCCGCGCCCGCATCGGGCGCGTTGCCGGAGCGGCAGGAGGCCGCGCCGACCATCGCCAAGGACGCGCCGAAACCGTCGGCGCCGGGTTCGCCGGCGCCGCGCCGCGGCGTCGTGCTGCCGCACGGATTGACGCCCGAAGAGGCTGCGCGCCGCGCGCGCGCGCTCAAGGGCGCGCTCAAGGCCGAGGAGCAGGCCGCTGCCGAGGCGCACGCCGCCGCCGAGCGCGAACGGGAGGTTGCCAAAGCGGGCGCCGCGGAGCCGCAGTCGGCCGAGGCGCCGAAAGCCGAACCGCGCACCGCCGACGAAAAGCGCGCCGAGGAACGCAAGGCGGAGCAGGCGGCGGAGCTGTCGCGCCGCGAAGTTGCCAAGCGCGCGGGTGAAGCCGCTGCCGCCAAGGTCGCGGCACTGTCTGCGGCCGGCAAGGTCAAGATCGTCGAGGAAGAAGAAGACGAGCGCGCGCGCCGTCCCGGCGCCGGGCCGAAGCGTCCGGCGATCGCGCCGCGCCGCGACGAGCCCAAGCAGCGCAGCAAACTCACGGTCACCCGCGCCCTCAACCAGGAGGACGATGAGCGGACGCGCAGCGAATCGCAATTCCGCCGCCAGCGGGAGCGCGAGAAGCAGCGTCTGCAGCAGCTCCAGCGCAACGACGCCCAGGTCAAGCAGGCGCGCGAGGTCGTGGTGCCCGAGACCATCACGGTGCAGGAGCTCGCCAACCGCATGGCCGAGCAGGGCGCCAAGGTGGTCAAGAAGCTCTTCGACATGGGCGTGATGGCGACGATCAATCAGACCGTCGACGCCGACACCGCCGAGGTGATCGCGACCGAGTTCGGCCACAAAGTCCGCCGCGTCTCCGAAGCGGACGTCGAGGAGGGTCTGGTGGGCGAGGCCGATGCCGCCGAGAGCCTCAAGCCACGGCCGCCCGTCGTCACCGTCATGGGCCACGTCGATCACGGCAAGACATCGCTTCTGGACGCGCTGCGCGAGACCGACGTCGTCTCGGGCGAGGCCGGCGGGATCACCCAGCATATCGGCGCCTATCAGGTGACGCTCAAAAACGGCCAGCGCATCACCTTCATCGATACGCCGGGCCATCAGGCCTTCACGGCGATGCGCGCGCGCGGCGCGCAGATCACCGACATCGTCGTACTGGTGGTCGCGGCCGACGACGGCATCAAGGAGCAGACGGTCGAGGCCATCCGCCACGCGCGCGAGGCGAAGGTGCCGATGATCGTCGCCATCAACAAGATCGACAAACCTGACGCCAAGCCGGAGCGCGTGCGCCAGGATCTGCTGCAGCACGAAGTCGTGCTCGAGCACGTGGGCGGCGAGGTGCTCGACGTCGAAGTCTCCGCAACCAAGAAGATCAATCTCGATAAGCTCGAGGAAGCGATCCTGCTGCAGGCCGAAGTGCTCGACCTCAAGGCCAATCCCGACCGCGCCGCCGAAGGCACGGTGATCGAGGCCAAGCTCGAGCGCGGCCGCGGCTCGGTCGCGACCGTGCTGATCAAGCGCGGCACGCTCAAGACCGGCGACATTTTCGTCGCTGGCGGCGAATGGGGCCGGGTGCGCGCGCTGATCGACGATCGCGGCCAGACCGTGGCGTCCGCCGGGCCGTCGGCGCCGGTCGAGGTGCTCGGTCTCAACGGCACGCCGCTCGCCGGCGACGACTTCATCGTCGTCGACAGCGAGGCCAAGGCGCGCGATATCACCGAATACCGCGTGCGGCTTCGCCGCCAGAAGGCCGCCGCCGCGGCCGGACGCGGCACGCTGGAGCAGATGTTCTCGCAAATCGCCGCCGGCACCGCCAAGGAGCTCGCGGTCGTGGTCAAGTCCGACGTGCAGGGCTCGCTCGAGGCGATCAACGCCTCGCTCAAGGGCCTCGGTACGGCAGAGGTCGCGGTGCGGGTGCTGCATGCCGCAGTCGGCGGCATCAACGAGAGCGATGTGATCCTGGCCAAGGCGTCGAACGCCGTGATCATCGGCTTCAACGTCCGCGCCAATCCGCAAGCGCGCGACCTGGCGCGGCGCGACGGCGTCGAGATTCGCTACTACTCGATCATCTACGAGGTGATCGAGGACATGAAGGGCGCGCTGTCCGGCCTGCTGGCGCCGGCGCGGCGCGAGCGCTTCCTCGGCAACGCCCAGATCCGCGAGGTCTTCAACATCAGCAGGGTCGGCAAAGTGGCGGGCTGCATGGTCACCGAAGGGCTGGTGCGGCGCGGCGCCAAGGTCCGGCTGTTGCGCGACAACGTCGTCATCCACGAGGGTAGCCTCAAGACCCTGAAGCGCTTCAAGGACGAGGTCCGCGAGGTGCGCGAGGGCACCGAATGCGGCATGGCCTTCGAAAACTACGAGAATGTCGAGAAGGGCGACGTGATCGAGTGCTTCGAAGTCGAAGAGGTCGCCCGCGCGCTCTAAAGGCGCGCCGCTGATCGCAAGGATCGCGATGTCGAAATCGGAGCAGAGTTCCCGGCCGCTGCGGGTCGGCGAGGAGATGCGCCATGCGCTGGCGCGCATCTTGGAGCACGGCCTGCACGATCCAGCGCTGGCGGGCATCGCCCTGACCGTCACCGAGGTCCGGGTGTCGCCCGATCTCAAGAACGCCACCGCCTATATCGTGCCGCTCGCCGGCGCGCACGTGCCGGAGGTGATGGCGGGCTTGAAGCGCGCCGAGGGCTATCTGCGCCGCGAAATGGCTCAGGCGGTCAAGCTGCGCCACACGCCGGCGCTGCATTTCACGCTCGACACCTCGTTCGAGCACGCGAGCCACATCGACGCGCTGCTGCGCCGGCCCGAAGTCGCGCGCGATCTCGCGCCGCCGACCAAGCCCGCGCACAAAAAACCCGGCGATGCGTGCTAGGCCGGGCGCCGCGGCCATCCACGGCTGGGTCATCCTCGACAAGCCCTTGGGCCTGACCTCGGCGCGCGCCGTCGCCGCGGTCAAGCGCGCCTTCAACGCCGCCAAGGCGGGCCATGCCGGCACGCTCGATCCGCTGGCGACGGGCGTGTTGCCGATCGCGCTCGGCGAGGCGACCAAGACAGTGCCCTTCGTCGTCGACGACACAAAGGTCTATCGCTTCACCGTGCAGTGGGGCGAAGCGCGCACGACCGACGACGCCGAGGGCGCGGTGATCGCAACCAGCGACCGCCGGCCGAGCGAAGCCGAGATCCGGGCCACGCTGCCGCGCTTTATCGGCACGATCAGCCAGCGGCCGCCGGATTTCTCGGCGATCAAGGTCGCCGGCAAGCGCGCCTATGCGCTGGCGCGGGCGGGAGCCGCGGCCAAGCTCCTCGCCCGGCCGGTCGCGGTGCGGCGGCTCGACCTGGTAGAGCTGCCCGACCCCGGCCGGGCGGTGTTCGAGGCCGAAGTCGGCCCCGGCACCTATGTCCGCAGCCTCGCCCGCGACCTCGGCGAGGCGCTCGAAACCCGCGGTTTTGTTGCCGATTTGCGGCGGCTTGCGGTCGGCCGCTTTAGCCTCAAACAGGCGATTTCCCTGGATAATCTGGCGGCCCTCGGGCATAGTCCGGCCGCTTCCGGGCATTTGCTTCCGCTCGAGACGGCGCTGGACGACATCCCGGCGCTCGCCCTGACGGAGGACCAGGCGAAAGCCCTGCGTTGCGGTCAGGCCGTGACGCCGTTGCGCCCACAAGATCGGGCGTGCCTCTCCCAAATCGGCAACGGCGCGACGATCTGTGCAACGCTGGGCGGCAAGCTGGTGGCGCTCGCCGAAGTCGCGGCCGGGGGAATTCGCCCCCTGCGTGTGCTGAACACCTGAGTTCGAAGGAGACAATCCCGATGTCGATTAGCGTCGCGCGCAAGCAGGAGCTCGTCTCCGAATATGCGCGCAAAGAGGGCGATACTGGCTCGCCCGAAGTTCAGGTCGCCATCCTCAGCGAGCGCATCCAGAAGCTCAGTGAGCATCTCGCGACCCACACCAAGGATTTCCATTCGCGCCGTGGTCTGCTGGTCATGGTCGGTCAGCGCCGCAGCCAGCTCGACTATCTGAAGCGCATCGATGCCGCGCGCTACGAAGGGCTGATCGACCGCTTGGGACTGCGCCGCTGAGACCGCAGTCCTCCGGCCGGCGCGCGCCGGCCATGACGACACACCGCACGGACGATGCCGCGGCGATGGGCCTCCATCGCGCGCCGTTTGGCGGCATTCCTTTCACCAGAGAGAGCAAAGAGAGAGAGATCGACGATGTTCGACGTGTATCGCAAGGAGCTTAACTGGGGCGGTCGCCGCCTCGTGCTCGAAACCGGACGAATGGCGCGGCAGGCCGACGGCGCTGTGCTCGTTACCTACGGCGAGACTTCGGTGCTGTGCACCGCGGTCGGCGCCCGGCAGGTCAGGCCGGGACAGGATTTCTTCCCGCTGACCGTCAATTATCAGGAAAAGACCTTTGCCGCCGGCAAGATTCCGGGCGGCTTCTTCAAGCGCGAGGGCCGGCCGTCCGAGAAGGAGGTTCTGACCTCCCGGCTGATCGATCGTCCGATTCGCCCGCTTTTCGCGCCCGGATTCCTGAACGAAATCCAAGTCATCTGCACCGTCTTGTCGCACGATCTCGAGAACGATCCCGATATCGTGGCGATGGTCGGCACTTCGGCGGCGCTGACGCTGTCGGGCATCCCCTTCATGGGCCCGATCGGCGGCGCGCGCGTCGGTTACATCGACGGCCAGTACGTGCTCAACCCGCGCATCGACGACCTCAAGCTCTCGGACCTCGACCTCATCGTCGCCGGCACCAAGGACGGCGTGCTCATGGTTGAATCCGAGGCCAAGGAGCTGGCCGAGGACGTCATGCTCGGCGCCGTCATGTTCGGCCACCGGGGCTTCCAGCCGGTGATCGACGCGATCATCGAGCTCGCCGAATCCGCCGCCAAGGAGCCCTGGGATATCCCCGAGACCGAGACCCAGAAAAAGGCGATCAAAGCGACGCTGTCCCCGGCGGTTTCCACCGACATTGCCGCTGCCTATGCCGAGCGGCAGAAGCAGACGCGCTCGAACCTGCTTGAGGCGGCGCGCGCCAAGCTCGCCGAGCTCTTCCCCGACGAGGCCGAGCGCACGCTCGCCGGCAAGGTCTTCAAGTCGCTCGAGGCCGACATCGTGCGCGGCGCCATCCTCAAGGGCCAGCCGCGCATCGACGGCCGCGACACCAAGACCGTTCGACCGATCTCGGTCGAGGTCGGCGTGCTGCCGCGGGCCCACGGCTCGGCGCTGTTCACCCGCGGCGAGACCCAGGCGCTGGCGGTGACCACGCTCGGCACCGGCGAGGACGAGCAGATCATCGATGCGCTCGAGGGCGAATTCCGGCAGAACTTCATGCTGCACTACAACTTCCCGCCCTATGCGACCGGCGAAGCCAAACGGATGGGCTCACCGGGGCGGCGCGAGATCGGCCACGGCAAGCTCGCCTGGCGTGCCGTTCGTCCGCTGCTGCCGGTGGCGGAAAGCTTCCCGTACACCATCCGCGTCGTTTCCGAGATCACCGAGTCGAACGGCTCGTCGTCGATGGCGACGGTGTGCGGCGCCTCGCTGTCGCTGATGGATGCCGGCGTGCCCCTGAAGCGGCCGGTGGCTGGCATCGCCATGGGTCTCATCAAGGAGGATAGCGGCTACGCGGTGCTCTCGGACATCCTCGGCGACGAGGACCATCTCGGCGACATGGATTTCAAGGTCGCCGGCACCGAGCAGGGCGTCACCGCGCTGCAGATGGACATCAAGATCACCTCGATCACCGAGGAGATCATGCGGGTGGCGCTTGGTCAGGCCCGCGATGGCCGCATGCACATTCTGGGCGAGATGAGCCGGGCGCTCGACCATGCGCGCGAGGGCGTCAGCCAGAACGCGCCGCGCATCACGACGATCAGCATCCCCAAGGACAAGATCCGCGAGGTGATCGGCTCGGGCGGCAAGGTGATCCGCGAGATCTGCGAGGTCACCGGCGCCAAGATCGACATCGAGGACGACGGCACCATCAAGGTCGCCGCCGTCGATGCCGACGCCTCGAAGGCGGCGATCGAGTGGATCAAGGGCATCGTCGCCGAGCCCGAGGTCGGCGTGATCTATACCGGCAAGGTGGTGAAGACGATGGACTTCGGCGCTTTCGTCAACTTCCTCGGCGCACGCGACGGCTTGGTGCATATCAGCGAGCTGGCGCCGCATCGCGTCGGCAAGACCACCGATGTCGTCAAGGTCGGTGACCAGGTGAAGGTCAAGGTGCTGGGCTTCGACGATCGCGGCAAGGTGAAGCTGTCGATGAAGCAGGTCGACCAGGTGACCGGCGAGGACATCGGCGCCAAGATGGCCGAGGAGCGCCGCCAACGCGACGCCGCCAACGCCACGCCGGCGGGCTGATCATTCGGGGTTGACCGTTCCATCGGCCTGCTCCAGATAGGCAGCCAAGGGGCATCGCAAAGAGGGTCATGGCGTGAGGGCGCTCAACGCGTTGCTGATCTCGGGCCGCGAGGTGCTGCCGCTGGTCGAAGGCGGCAAGGGCATCTCGATCTCGAACGGCGAAAGCTCCGGTGCCTGGGCGGCATGCGGCGGCGTCGGCACGTTCTCCGGCGTCAACGCCGATTCGAAGGACGCCAGCGGCCGCACCATCCCGCAGATCTATCGCGGCAAGACAAGGCGCGAGCGGCACGAGGAGCTGGTGCGCTACGCCATCGCCGGTGGCATTCACCAGGCCCGGATGGCCTACGAGCAAGCCTCGGGCGGAGGCCGCCTGCACATGAACATCCTGTGGGAGATGGCGGCGGCCGAGCGCATCCTTTACGGCGTGCTCGATGGCGCCAAGGGCCTCGTCAACGGCGTCACCTGCGGCGCCGGCATGCCCTATCGCATCGCCGAGATCTGCGCGCGCTACGGCGTCCACTATTACCCGATCGTCTCGTCGGCGCGGGCGTTCCGCGCGCTCTGGAAGCGCGCCTACCACAAGTTCCGCGAATGGCTCGGCGCGGTGGTCTACGAGGATCCCTGGCTCGCCGGCGGCCATAACGGCATCACCAACGCCGAGGATCCCGAGCGGCCCGAGCCGCCCTTCCCGCGGGTCTACGCGCTGCGCCAGATGATGCGCGAGTTCGGTCTGGGCGAAACGCCGATCGTCATGGCCGGCGGCGTCTGGTGCCTCAGGGAGTGGGAGGACTGGATCGGCAATCCCGATCTCGGTCCGATCGCCTTCCAGTTCGGCACCCGCGCGCTGCTGACCAAGGAAAGCCCGATCTCCGACGCGTGGAAGCGCAAGCTGCTCACCCTCAAGGACGGCGACATCCGGCTGCAGCGCTTCAGCCCGACTGGGTTCTATTCCTCGGCGGTGCGCAACGATTTCCTCGCCGAGCTCGAGGAGCGCTCCGAGCGCCAGATTCCGTACTCAATCGAGGCGGTCGGCGACCACCTGGCGACGCTCGAGGTCGGCGCGCGCAAGCGCATCGTCTATGTCACGCCGCACGATCGCGAGCGGGCGCTCACCTGGATCGCGCAGGGCTTCACCGAGGCGCTCCGGACGCCGGATTCGACGCTGGTGTTCGTGGCGCCGCGCAAGGCGCTCGAGATCCGCAACGACCAGATCAACTGCATGGGCTGCCTCTCGGCCTGCCTGTTCTCCAACTGGGCGCAGAACGAGGAAGGCACCACCGGCAAGAAGGCCGATCCGCGCAGCTTCTGCATCCAGAAGACGCTGCAGAACATCGCCCACAGCGAGGACGTCGAGTTCCAGCTCATGTTCTCGGGCCACAACGCCTATCGCTTCGCCACCGACCCGTTCTACGCCAACGGCTTCATTCCCTCGGTGCGCGACCTCGTCGAGCGGCTGCAGACCGGCAACTGAGCGCGGCGCGGCCGCGTCGCATTCGGCGCAATGCCATTCAACTTTTCCGCAAAGTCGCGACATGTGCCGCCGCCGTTACAAGTTTCTTAAGTCCACGGGTATCATGTGATTTAATCGACTGGCGCGGTCCCAGCCGTACTGGAACGTGCGCGATGCGGATCGAACAACGAATTTGGCAAGCGGACACGGGCTGGCGTGTGGCGGCCTCGGATGGCGCCATCGCGCCTTCGCTCGTGCTGTTCTTCGCCGCGCCCGGCACCGTCGACGATGGCCAGCGCTTCGCCGAGCTGAGGGCGCAATATCCCGCGGCGCCCATCATCGGCTGCACCACCGGCGGCGAGATCGCCGATATCGACGTGCTCGACGGCTCGATCGTCGCCACGGCCGTCGAATTTGCCCACACCCGTCTCGCCTTCTCCGAATCGCCGATCGACGCCAAAGGCTGCTCGATCGCCGCCGGCAAGCGTCTCGGCGCGGACCTGCCGCGCGCTGGCCTGCGCGGCGTCTTCGTCCTGTCGGATGGCACCCGCGTCAATGGCAGCGATCTCGTCGCCGGCATCCAGAGCGTCCTCGGACCGAACGTCGCCATCACCGGCGGCCTCGCCGGCGACGGATCGCGTTTCGGCACGACGCGCGTCGGCCTCGACGTCAACCCCGAGCCGGGTCGCGCCGTGGCCATGGGCTTCTACGGCGACGAGATTCGCCTGGGCTTCGGCAGCTTCGGCGGCTGGGACACGGTCGGTCCCGAGCGGCTCGTCAGCCGGGCGCAGGGCAACGTGCTCTACGAGCTCGACGACCAGCCGGCGCTCGCGCTCTATCGCAAATATCTCGGGCCGGAGGCCGACAATCTGCCGGCCAGCGCCTTGCTGTGTCCGCTGCGCATCCATCCGGTCGGCAAGCCCGAGGCGGCGCGCGTCCGCACCGTGATCGGCATCGACGACGCGGCCGGCGCGATGATCTTCGCCGGCGCGGTGCCCGAAGGGCATATCGCGCAGATCATGCTCGGCCACTTCGACAACCTGATCGCCGGCGCGGGCCGCGCCGCGTCGCGCGCCGCAGTGCCGGACGCGCGGCTCGCCATCCTGGTCAGCTGCATCGGCCGCAAGCTGCTGCTCGGCCAGCAGATCGCCGACGAAGTGGAAGCGGTCAAGGGCGTGCTGGGCGCGGCGTGCCGCCTTGCCGGCTTCTACTCCTATGGCGAGATCGCACCGCTGGAGAATTCGCCGCTGTGCGATCTGCACAACCAGACGATGACGATCACGACAATCGCCGAGGCCTGACCGTGCACCGGCTACTCGAACGCCAGCTCAAGCAGGCGCGCCGCGATTCGCCCGACGGCAGCACGGACCTCGAAATGCTGCTCCGGCTGGTCGATGCCGCCTATGTCGAATTCGACCGGCAGCGCCGCGTTCTCGCGCACGCGCACGAGATCATGCACGAGGAGTACGGCCTCATCAACGCCGGGCTCTCGCGGCTGCGCGACGCGATCACCCAGATGGGCGCCGGCTTCGCGATCTGGGACAGCGCCGATCGGCTGGTGCTGTGCAATGCGCGGCTGCGCGAGATCCTGCCGCAGAACGCGGAGCTGCTCCGGCCGGGCGTCGCCTTCGCCGATTGCGTCGCGCACATGGCGCCGCAGCTCGGGTCGGTCGGCGGCAATGCGCCGCCGCGTGATTGGGTCGCCGAACGCGTCGCCCGCCATCGCAATCCCGGCGACTCCTTCGAAATCGCCCTCATCGACGGCCGCCACGTTCAAATCTGGGAAGCGAGGACCAGCGAGGACGGCATCGTCGGCGTCTATGTCGACATCAGCGACGTCAAGCGCGCCGAAGACGAGCTGCGCCGCGCCAAGGACGCTGCCGAGAACGCCAACCACAGCAAGTCGCTGTTCCTCGCCAACATGAGTCACGAGCTGCGCACGCCGCTGAACGCGATCATCGGCTTCTCCGAAGTCATGGCGGCGGAGATGATCGGGCCGCTCGGCGACGCGCGCTATCGCGAGTATGCGCGCGACATTCACGACGCCGGCAAGCACCTGCTCGAGGTCATCAGCGACCTGCTCGACATGTCGAAAATCGAAGCCGGCAAGTTCGAGCTCGCTTCCGAGTGGCTCGACCTCGGCGAGCTGATCGACGGCGTCGCGCATCTCGTCCGCGGCCGGGCGCGCGAGGCGGGCCTGTCGCTCCATACGGTCGCGCCGCCGGGGCTGCCGCCGGTCCTGGGCGAGCGGCGCGCGTTGCGCCAGGTGCTGTTCAATCTGCTCGGCAATGCGATCAAGTTCACGCCGACCGGCGGCCGCATCGAGGTCACGGCCAAGACCACCGCGGATGGCGGCCTCGCCGTGCGCGTGACCGATACCGGCATCGGCATTGCGCCGCAGAATATCGCGCACGCCCTGACGCCGTTCGGTCAGGTCGACTGCAGCCTGTCGCGCGAGCATGGCGGCGTCGGCCTCGGTCTGCCGCTGTCGCAGCGGCTGGTCGAGCTGCACGGCGGGCGCCTCGAGATCGTCAGCGCCGTCGGCGCCGGCACCACCGTGTCCGTCCTCCTGCCGGCCGAGCGGGTCGGCCAATCGGCCCTGCGATCGGCCTGAGGGGCCACGATTCTGTCCTTTGACGGCGGCCCGTTCTGGGCTATTTTAGAGCGCCTCTACGTTTTTGACCCGCCACATCCCATATACCCCCGCATGACCCGCCCCTTTGCCAACGCGCTCGAAATGCTCCGTGCCGCGCGCTTGCGGCCGACCCGCCAGCGGTTGGCGCTCGCCCGGCTGCTGTTCGAGAAGGGCGACCGCCATGTCGGGGCCGAGGAGTTGCACGGCGAGGCGCTGGCGGCGCAGATTCCGGTGTCGCTGGCCACGGTCTACAACACCCTGCATCAGTTCGTCGGCGCCGGGTTGCTGCGCGAGGTGGTGATCAATTCGGGCCGCTCCTATTTCGACACCAACGTCAGCGATCACCACCATTTCTTCTACGAGGATAGCGGCCAGTTGCGCGACATCCCCGGCGACAGCATCGCCGTCAGCAACGTGCCGTCGCCGCCCGAAGGCGGCTCGATCCGTCGTGTCGACGTCATCGTCCGGATCGAAAAAGCCGCCCAAAAAGGCCGCGTCTAGAACCTTTTTCGTCATATTAATCTTGTCGTTAGGTTAGAGCCTAGAGCGGTTCTAAATTGTTGACTCGCGCTTCCGCTGGGTTCATATAAGGCGCGTGGCGGATGCGATGCGCGTCCGCCGACCCGTTTTCCAACCGCGAGGAGGCTTGCAATGGCACTCAAAGGCTCGAAGACCGAGCAGAACCTGAAGGACGCATTCTCCGGCGAAAGCCAGGCGAATCGCCGCTATCTCTATTTCGCCCAGAAGGCCGACGTCGAAGGCTTCAACGACGTGTCGGCGGTGTTCCGCTCGACCGCCGAGGGCGAGACCGGCCACGCGCATGGCCATCTCGAGTTCCTCGAGGAGGTCGGCGATCCGGCGACCGGCAAGCCGATCGGCCGGACCTCGGACAACCTGAAGGCGGCGATCGCCGGCGAGACGCACGAATACACCGACATGTATCCGGGCATGGCGAAGACCGCGCGCCAGGAAGGCTTCGAAGAGATCGCCGACTGGTTCGAGACGCTCGCCAAGGCCGAGAAGTCGCACGCCGGGCGCTTCCAGAAGGCGCTCGACACGATGGGCTGATCTGGCCCGAAATTCGCCACGGGGGAGCGCTGCGGCGCTCCCCGCCATTTTTCGCTGTTTGACCGATTAGGGACCTGCGATGCGGGAAGGCAGCCTCGACGCGCCGACGCGCCACGCGATTGCGTGGCAGGACGCCGATTTCTACGACCCGGCCAAGGTCGAGGCGGAGATGCACCGCATCTTCGAGATTTGCCACGGCTGCCGGCGCTGCTTCAATCTGTGCGACAGCTTCCCGCGGCTCTTCGACATGATCGACGCGAGCCCGAACGAGCTCGAAGGCGTCGACCGCAAGGACTACGCCAAGGTCGCCGAGGCCTGCACGCTCTGCGACATGTGCTTCATGACCAAGTGTCCCTATGTGCCGCCGCACCAGTTCAATCTCGATTTCCCGCACACCATGCTGCGCTATCGCGCGGCGCAACTGAAGCAGGGGCATGGCGAATTCGCGCAGCGCCAGCTTGCCGAGACCGATCGCAATGGGACGCTTGCTGGGAAAGTATCGACCCTCGCCAACTGGGCAACCGCGACCGGCAACGGGCTGACCCGGCCGGCGATGGAGAAGGTCGCCGGCGTCGACCGCCGCGCCGACCTGCCGCAATTCCACGGTCGCACCTTCGTCATGCGCGCCAAGGAAAACGCGCCAACGCTGGACAAGGACGCGCCCGCTTATGGCCGCAAGGCGCTGATCTATGCGACCTGCTTCGTCAACTACAACCATCCGCGCATCGGCGAGGCGCTGCGTGCGATCCTGGCCAAGAACGGCGTCGCGACCGAGGTCGCCTATCCCGGCTGCTGCGGCATGCCGCAATTCGAGCGCGGCGACGTCGCGCGTGTGGCGGCGATGGCGAAGCGCGTCGCCCAGGCGCTGCGGCCCAAGATCGAGGACGGCTATGACGTGGTGGCGCCGGTGCCGTCCTGCGCGCTGATGCTCAAGTTCGAATGGCCGCTGCTGCTGCCCGACGACGCGGACGTGAAGCTGCTCGCCCGCGCCACCTTCGACGCCAGCGAATACCTGGTGGCGATCGCCAAGAATGAGGGGCTCGCCGGCGGCCTGTCGGCGCTCGCGGGCGGCGTCGCGGTCCATATCGCCTGCCACGCGCGGGCGCAGAACATGGGCCAGAAGGCGGCCGATCTGCTGCGCCTGCTGCCGTCGACCGAGCTCAGCGTCATCGAGCGCTGCTCCGGCCACGGCGGCTCGTGGGGCGTGATGAAGGCGAATTTCGACACCGCGATCAAGGTCGGCAAGCCGGTGGCGCGCAGCGCCGCCAAGGCGGACAAGGCCTATCTCGCCTCGGAATGCCCGCTCGCCGCGATGCATATCCGCCAGGGCATGGCAATGCTCGGCGCCGACGGCAAGGCGCCGGCCGAGACCTATCACCCGATCGAGCTCATGGCGCTCGCCTATGGCGTTCTGCCCGAGGAGAAATCCGCATGACCCAGTTCCGCGAACTCACCCGCGCCGACATCCTGCCGCTCGAGCAGTACGAGCGCGACCGGCGCAGCCATCGCCAGCGCATCACGGCGATCAAGCAGAACCGCCGCGCCGAGGTCGGCCCGCTGGCGACGTTCTATTTCGAGAACTTCGACACTATGTGGCACCAGGTGCACGAGATGCTCGCGGTCGAGCGCGGCGGCGAGGCGCAGATCGCCGACGAGCTCGCCGCCTACAATCCGCTCATCCCCAAGGGCGACGAGCTGATCGCGACGGTGATGTTCGAGATCGACGATCCGGTGCAGCGCGCCCGCCTGCTCGGCCAGCTCGGCAACGTCGAGAACCGGATGTACTTGGCATTTGCCGGCGAGAAGATCGTCGGCGAGCCGGATCCGACGCGCGAGAACACCTCGCCCGAGGGCAAGGCCTCGTCAGTCCAGTTCATGCGCTTTCCCTTCACCCGCGCGCAGAAGGACAAGTTCCGCGCGGCCGGCACGCGGATCGAAGTCGGCATCGAGCATCCGAACTACCACCACGTTGCGGTGCTGAGCGAAGCCGCGCGCGCGACGCTGGCCGGCGACCTGGCCTGAGGTCGCGCGGCCGGCCGGTCCGGTCCGCCTCACCCACAATTTTTGCGATGACCTTGATCGCGCCCTCGCGCGTTATCAGATCGTCAAGAGGACCGGCGAGTACCTTGCCGGCCTTGTGGGTAGGAGGTAACCGATGTGCGACTATTCCCTCGAAGCGTACAGGACCCGGCCGGCGCGCGAAGGCGAACGCTACGTGACGACCCGCTTCGGCAGCGGCTCGATCGGCCTGGCGGCGCCGGGCGACGCGTCGATCCCGGTGTGCGTGCCCTGCGACACGGTGCTGCAGCTTGAAGGCATACCAGCCGAAATGCAGGAACGGCACGGTTTGCACGCGAGCGAGGACGCAACCTTCGTACATTTGGACCGGGGCGCGTGGCGCGACGGCGTGCGCTTCCGCAACGGGGTGATGCTTTCGCTCCAACTGCTGCCGGACGGAATCAGCGTGATAGTCACCGGCCTGCTGGAAAACGCGGCCCGCCGCTTCGAAGGCGCGGCGGCGATCTGACGGCCGGACCCGGGCCGCTCGGGTGGCGTGAGCCCGGGCGGCACGGGTATGCCCCTCTGCGGCCAACGGCGCGGCACGGACGTGGCCGCGACCGGCGTCAGGTGACGTGCGCCAGCACATAATAGATCACGTAGAACCAGCTCAGGAATCCGTCGACCACGGCCCAGATCACGCTCTTGTTCGTGGTCCAGGACATGGCGATGGCGAGCGCATTGCCGAAGGTGACGCCGTAATGAACGTAATAATACATTCCCCGATCTCCTCGTTTTCCTGCCGTTTCACGTGAAAATCCGGTCGGCGCCGACCGAAGGCGGATGACCGCCGTTATTCAACGGTCTCGTCGGGCGTGACGCCCCAGATTTCGCTGCGCAGCAGCCAGCCGCGGACGACGCGGCGGCCGCGGGTCTCGATGCGGCACCAGGCGTTGCGGCACTCGAGCAGGTTGGCGATCACGCCCGGCTCGAGCTTGGCCAAGGCCGGTGAATCGCGCGCCGGCTCTTGGTAGATCGTGCGCGTGTCGGCCCGGATGATCACGGTTCGCATCGGGCTCAACAGCCGGATGTGGATCCAGCCCTCGCTGCCCTGCCAGTCGCGCACGCGGCGCCACACGTCGTAGCCGTCGATGACCTCGACCGGCAGCCCCTTGCGCCGGTAGACCCAGCGGATCGGATAGCGCTCGCCCGGGCCGGCGCGCAGGTTCACCTCGTTCGAGCGCAAGCTCATGAATTTGGGGTAGCTGGGCTTGTCGGCGGCCGCCGCCGGCAGCGCGAGGACGCAAGCCAGCAGCAGGGCAGCGACGACGCGGCGCATGGCGCGGTCTAACCCGCGACGCGCGGTTGGGTCAAGCCTCGGCGGCGGCGCGCGATGGCGATGCCGCCAAGCACCAGCGCGAGCGCCACGACGAGCGACGGTGTCAATTGCTCGCCCAGAAAGAAAATCGCGATCAAGACCGACAACGGCGGTATGGCGAACTGGAAGACCGCGACGCGCTGCACGCCGCCGGTGTGCAGTGCCCAGAACCAGGCGATGAAGGCGGTCAGATTGGGGCCATAGGCGAGCGTGGCGACCGCGATCAGATCGCCGACGCCGAAATGACTCCAGTCGACCATCGGAATCCGGATCACGGCGAACGGCATCAGCACCAGGCCGCCGGCGCCGACGCACCACAACGTCGCCGGCAAAGCGCCGATGCGGGCGGACAGCCGCGCGCCGGCGACGTACGAGCTCGCCGACAGCGCCGCTGCGGTCAGCACAAGCGCGTCGCCCGCGAGGCTGGCCCCGTGCCCGGCGCCGGCGCGGAACGCGAAGAGGATGCCCTCGCCGAAAAACGCCAGCGCGGCGCCCAGCCACCAGAAGCCGCCCGGCCGGCGGCGCTCGACGATCGCCGCGGCGAGGCCGGTGAAGATCGGCATCGCCGCCTGGATGAGGGCGCCGTGCGTCGCCGATGTGCGGGCCTGACCGAGCGTAAAAAGGATCGGAAAGGCGACGAAGCTGCTGGCGGCGGTGAGCGCCAGCAGCGTCCACTCGTGCCGATTGCGCGGACCGTGGAGCCGCAGCGCGACGATCAGCGGAATCGCCACAAGCGCCGCGGCGGCCGGACGCATGCCGAGGAGGAGGGGATCGATGTCGCCGGTGATCGCGCGCGTCAACGGTCCGCTCAGCGCGAACAGCGCGACCGAAACCATCGCTGCCGCGAAAACCGCCGCCGGGCGCTCCCCCGTGTGCTCCATCGCGCTTCTTCTCGCCGTCGACGCCGCGTGGGGTCAAGCGCGTTCCGCGCATGGCTGGACACCCGGCGGCTCGCTTGCTAGGCCTTGCGCCCGGAGGAGAACGAATTCGATGTCGGCGAAAAAGCCGCTGGTCGTCGTCACGCGCAAACTGCCGGACGTGATCGAGACGCGGATGATGGAATTGTTCGACGCGCGGCTCAACGACAGCGACGAGCCGATGACGGTCGAGCAGCTGAAATCGGCGATGGGCGAGGCCGACGTGCTGGTGCCGACGGTGACCGACCGCATCGACGCCGCGATCGTCGCGGCGGGCGGCCCGCGGCTGAAGCTCATCGCCTCGTTCTCGAACGGCGTCGATCACATCGATCTCGCCGCCGCCAAGGCCAAAGGCATCATGGTCACCAACACGCCGGGCGTGCTGACCGAGGACACCGCCGACATGACCATGGCGCTGATCCTCGCCGTGGCGCGGCGCGTCAGCGAGGGCGAGCGGCTCCTGCGCGAGGGCCACTGGCTCGGCTGGAGCCCGACCTTCATGCTGGGATCGCGGCTCTGGGGCAAGCGGCTCGGCATCGTGGGCATGGGCCGTATCGGCCAGGCGGTGGCGCGGCGCGCCCGCGGCTTCGGTCTCTCGATCCATTATCACAATCGCCACCGCGTCGATCCCGACGTCGAGCAGGAGCTCGACGCGACCTATTGGGAGAGCCTCGATGCCATGCTCGCGCGCATGGACATCGTCTCGATCAACTGTCCGCGCACGCCGGCGACGTACCATCTGCTGTCGGCGCGCCGGCTCAAGCTGCTCCGACCGACGGCGATCCTGGTCAACACCTCGCGCGGCGAGGTCATCGACGAGGAGGAGCTGACGCGCCTCCTGGTCGAGCGCGCCATCGCCGGCGCCGGCCTCGACGTGTTCGAGCGCGAACCGCTGGTCAATTCCCAGCTGCTGGCGCTCGACCGCGTCGTGCTGCTGCCGCATATGGGCTCGGCGACGCTCGAGGGCCGCATCGACACCGGCCAGCGCGTCATCCTCAACATCAAGACTTTCGCCGACGGCCACCGCCCGCCCGACCGCGTCGTCGACACGCTGCTCTAGGCAGCTGTCGGGTCAACGCGCCCCTTCCCGATCGCAGCGCTTTCCGTTATATCCATATGAATATAACGATGGAGGAGTCCATGCGTCGACGCTGGCTGCTGGTCGGAATTGTGCTGGCGATATTCCCGATGCTACCCGCCCATGCCGCGACGCTCACCGTCTTCGCCGCCGCCAGCCTGAAGAACGCGCTCGATGAAGCGGCGGCGGCCTACCAGGCGAAGACCGGCGACACGGTGCGCATCTCCTATGCGGCGAGCTCCGCGCTCGCCCGGCAGATCGAGGCCGGCGCGCCGGCCGATCTGTTCATCTCGGCCGACCTCAACTGGATGGACTACGTGCAGAGCCGCAAGCTCATCCAGCCGGCGACCCGACGCAACCTGCTCGGCAACGAACTGGTGCTGGTCGCGCCGGCGTCGAGCGGCACCAAGATCGATCTCGCGCCCGGCGTCGATCTCGCGTCGCGGCTCAAGAGCGGACCGCTGGCGATGGCCGATCCGGCGGCCGTGCCGGCCGGCATCTACGGCAAGGCGGCACTCACCAAGCTCGGCGTCTGGAACTCGGTCAAGGCCAAGGTCGCGCGGGCCGCCGACGTGCGCGCCGCGCTGCGCCTCGTGGCGCGCGGCGAGGCGCCGCTCGGCGTGGTCTATCGCACGGATGCGATCGCCGAGCCCAAGGTCACAGTCGCCGGCGTTTTTCCGCCCGACAGCTATCCGCCGGTGATCTATCCTGCGGCACTGACCGCTGGCGCCAAGGCGGCCGCCGCACGGCTGCTGGATTTTCTCGCGTCGCCGGCGGCGCGGCCCTACTTCGAAAAGCAGGGCTTCAAAGTGCTGTTCTAGCCCGGATTTCTCACCGAGGGTAAGTGTTCGAGATTGTGTCGGGGAGATTCGGCGGGTTTGGCGTGAGAGTGTGATTTGGGGCATTTCCGGGACGCGGCGGACGCGCTGACGGTCGCCGCG
>Ga0307374_10000151_pt1 | contig 122527 bp, 113 predicted proteins | sample OX3MG_FD_202532 | JGI IMG/M metagenome (GOLD analysis project Ga0307374, IMG submission 202532) | Soil microbial communities from Risofladan, Vaasa, Finland - OX-3 | ecosystem: Environmental > Terrestrial > Soil > Coastal area > Acid sulfate soil | place: Finland: Risofladan, Vaasa...
AAAGTGTATCACCCGCCATCCGCGCGGACAATGCAGCCCCACTCTAGCCTTGGTGGTTGTCCTTGCGGGTGCCCCATCCTGTTTACCCTGACGCAGGAAGGGAGCGGTTTGCGCGAAGGGTGGGGTTGTTGCCCTCATAGGGTCCCTCGCACTGAGGAATGGCGGGCCGTGCCGCAAACAGCTCAAAACAAGCGCGGCTGCATAGCTTGCTGAAAAACTCTACCCGCTGTCATTCCGACGAGCAGCCGCGAGGTGGTTGTCCTTGCGGGTGCCCCATCCTGAGCGCCTTCTGCGAAGGGTGGGGTTTTTGCCCTTATAGGGTCCCTCGCACTGAGGAATGGCGGGCCGTGCCGCAAACAGCTCAAAACAAGTGCGGCTACACAGCTTGCTGAAAAAACTCTACCCGCTGTCATTCCGACGAGCAGCCGCGAGGTGGTTGTCCTTGCGGGTGCCCCATCCTGAGCGCCTTCTGCGAAGGGTGGGGTTTTTGCCCTTATAGGGTCCCTCGCACTGAGGAATGACGGCCCGTGCCGCAAACAGCTCAAAACAAGCGCGGCTTTAGCCGCTGAGGTCTGTCTTCGGCGGTTATCACGCAGGCGTGCCGGAAAAACCTACCGTCGATTTTTCGTCGCGTTCGTTTCGGAAATTTCCGCCGGATCGTACAGTGACGGCGACAGCGAAGCGGTCACCGAATAATGCTTTCCGCCGTCCGAAATTTCCGTCACCAGCAGCTCGTACCGAAATCCTTGCGGATGTTCCCGGCTTCTCAGCAGCACCAGCAAGCCGTTCACTTCGGAGTCCGAATGCGCCACCACCTGGCTTCCGGAAACCAGCGGCGCCATCAAAGTTCCTTGAAACGGCGTGCCGTCCGCCTCTCGCGTCGAGTCGATCGGCTCCAGCACTTTCACGCGCATCCGCGTTCCCGGCGGAAATTCATCCATCGCGTCGGCGGTCGAGGCTTTCAGTCTGGTTTGCAGTTGAAAAGTGAGCACGGCGCCGGCGGCGACTTGTACCTGGCCGATGGGCGTTCTACCGCACCACGCGGGCACCGAAAACAAGCTAACAGCAAACAACAAAACCGTGAGGCGTTTCATGGGCTGGGCTCCCAAACAAAGTGCCATCACCCATTTAATATAACGGCGTCGCCGCCGCGTCAAGATTACTCGAGGCTCATTTTCCCCCTCGGTTTCCTGATTCGATCCTGTACCCGCGGTCAGCCGTCGCGCTCACCGCGGCGTGCGGTTGCGCCCCAGCGTGAACACAATCCCCGTCGCGATCCACAAATTATTTTGATGGCCTTGCAGGAAGGAAGTCCTGTAGTAATCCGCGTCGAACGCGCGCACGGTCCAATGCTGCGAAATCTGCACGTCCACTCCGCCGCCCGTCTTGAACGAAAATCCGTTCTCGGAGAAATTTCCGCCGCCCGGCCCATTGATCGTCAGACTCAGTCTCGACCCGCCCGCCAAAAATTCGCCGAACACGCTAAGGTTCGAATCGTGCGGGCGGTAAAACACGCGCGGCCCGAAGTGATTCCCGTAAAGTTTGGTATTCGCGCCGAACACCGACCCGTATTGCTCGCTCGCGTCCGCCTGCACTTGCAGCCACGGCGTGATGTTGACGCCCACCAGCCCGAAAAATCCATTCGCGTTCGGATAGCCCCCGCCCGCGTTGAATTGCGTGTGCGCGAACCCCGCCGACAGATCCACCGTCACTCCCTGATTCAGCCCTCGCGTTGGCTGCTGCGCCATCACCGGCGCCGCCATCAGCATCAACGCACAACCCAGCCCAAGCCATTTCATCGTCAGCCTTTCCGGCCCTCGCGGGGCATCAGCCCTTCGCGGAGCATCAAATCCATCGCGCAGCGTCGAAACACTTCGCCGGGCAACAACAAAGTTAGCAGTATCGCAGCCACTGGATCGCGCGTTTTCTACCTGCAGGTGTATGGATGCAACAGCCGGGCCTACTAGAGTGTCAACTTTCTCCCCAACTTTCAACCCCGCTCTTCATCCCCGTTTCGTTTCTCTGTAGCTCAGGTCCCGTCCCGACGCAGTTGGTCGGGATTGACCTGAGGGTTTTCTTGGATTTGGCTTGGAATTGGCCTGTGTAGCGGATGCCCCATCCTTGTCGCGGCGGCGCGCTTCCCTGCGCGTTTCTGTAGGGGCCGACTAAGGTCGGCCCGCGCCGCGTCCACGCGGCGGTGTTTAGGTTGAGCAATCAAGATTTCGTAGGGGCGGCGCTTGTTTACCCTGGCAAACTTGTCGCGGCGGCGCACTTCCCTGCGCGTTTCTGTAGGGGCCGACTAAGGTCGGCCCGCGCCGCGTTCACGCGGCGGTGTTTAGGTTGAGCAATCAAGATTTCGTAGGGGCGGCGCTTGCCGGGTGCCCCATCCTGAGCGCCTTCTGCGAAGGGTGGGGTTTTTGCTGTCATTCCGACGAGCAGCCGCGAGGAGGAATCTGCATCTCGTTTTGCGGGGCCCGCCGTCGTGGCACAGGCCTGCCTGCCGCAGGCAGGCTCCCAGGCGGGTTGATGCGTTGCGGAGTTTACTCTAACATTACCTATAATGCCCCCATGATTCCTGTACGGTGTGATAACATTCCACGGCGCCGAGGAAAGCGTCATGGGACAAAAGGAATTTCTCAAACGGCTTGGGTTTTCAGAAAACCCATTTCAATTTACGAATGCAGACGAAGAGGAGCACCTGCAATCCTATTTTGTGCCACCGCCCTATTTCGAATCTGTTTGGGGGGATCCCGACAGTCCGGTTTCCCAGGTGATCTTCGCGCCTCGCGGCGGCGGGAAGAGTGCACAGCGCCGAATGATCGAGTACCGAGCGCCCGAGAACGATGTCTTCGCAATAACCTATGATCGATTCGAAAAACTTGGATCCTCTGACCTTCCATCGCTAGGCATTGATTACCACCTGAAGAATATTGTCGAGCTGGGACTGCTCGGCTTCCTCCTTGAATACCACGACCGGCATCTCCAAGCACCCGCATTTAGTGGACTGGAGCGGGAACAGCTGGAAGCCCTTTGCCAACGGTATCTGGGACGGATCAACAAGTCGGAGGCTTTGGACGCCGCGAAATCACTGCGGACATTGTCTAGCAAAGCGAAGCAGGTGCTCCGGGATTGGTCAGGCCCAATAAATACGTTAATCTCTGTTATTGGCGCGTCGCAAGGACTCACTCATGGGTTACCGGGAAACGCGTCCATACAACAAAACTTGTCCAACGAACCTGACACCCCAACGAAGCTCCATCTGGAAGCCGTAATACGCCTAGTCAAGAGTATCGGATTCAAGTCTATATACGTTCTGATCGACAAGGTTGACGAGACTGCGGAAACGGGAAATAATGCGGAGGCGTCGTTTTTGCTGGTAAAGCCACTCCTCCGCGACCTTGAACTACTCCAGACTACGGGCATCGGATTTAAGTTTTTTCTGTGGGACAAGACTCAATCCTTTCAGCGTGAGTTCGCCCGTCCGGATCGCCTTCAGCAATTCGAACTCTCGTGGCAAGAAAAAGATATGACCCACATGCTATCTAAGCGCCTTCATGCCTTTAGCAACGGAACGGTTACGGACCTCAGCCAATTGGTCGAAGCGGAGTTTGCCCGCCCACTTCACACGACAGTGGTGTTATTTGCGAACGGTTCCCCGCGAGACATGATCCGAGTTTGCCAGGAAATTCTGAGCGAACAACTCCAGATCAACCCCGACGCACAAAAAATTGGCATCGACGCACTAACGAAGGGCATCTCGAAATTTGCGGAGATACGTGCTAAGGAGTTGCTACCCCCACAAATTTTCCGGGAATTGGTCAAGGTAGGGCGCCTTGACTTCACAGCAAACTATGTCGCAAGCAACATATTTAAAATTGAGGTCAATTCTGCGAGAAACAAAATAGTCCAATGGATACAGACTGGCGCGGTAGAGAAAATCGGAGAGTTGCACACAGGAGGGCGACCCGTCCATCAGTACGCGATAACCGACGTGCGCATTGCAAAGGCCATACTACCGCAACTGCACCTCGTTGATTTCATTCGGAAAAAGCTCCGAGCGTGCCCACAATGTGACTTACTATTAATTCGGGAATGGGACCAGGAACAGTCTCAAGCGTGCCACTCCTGCGGCACCGAATTCACCGATTCGGAATGACGCGCCACCGAGCGCTACCCAGCCACAATCGCCCAAACATTCTGGGCACATCGGGTGTGTTGGTCGGCCAGTTTGCGAAGTGGTTCGCCGCGTTTGGGATGGTTCGGAGGAAACTCGTCCCTTCTATTTTCAAGCACCTCCGCTCGCCATCGCCCTCCTCCTCTGTTAATTTCTCTTGCAATCCCCATTAACGTGTAGTATATTAATAGCTTAGTTATGTAACTCAAAGGACTGATCTTCGGCGCTTTGTAGGAGGAGCTTATTGCGTACAGTTGCAAACTCGTAACTTTCACGAAACAAACGACCGACCCCATTTCCAATCGCCATTTTTTTGCGTTTTTAAAAAAACCGGACACTTTGCTGCCCGGCTCGCATCCGCCCTCGAAATCGCAGTTCAGGGTTGAATTTGCTCGCCAACCCATCGCAAACTAGCTTCGTGACCAAAACCTACGACGTCATCTGCATCGGCGCGGGACCGACCGGCCTCGCCTGCGCCATCGAAGCACAGCGCGCCGGCCTGCGCCCCCTCGTCATCGACAAGGGCTGCCTCTGCAATTCGCTCTACCACTACCCCACCAACATGGTTTTTTTCACCACGCCCGAGCGCATGGAAATCGGCGACTTGCCCTTGACCACCGTGGGCGGCAAGCCGACGCGCGCCGAGGCGCTGAAATATTATCGCCGCGCCGTCGAGCACTATCACATCGACGCCCGCCTCTATGAAAAAGTCGAAGGAATCAGCGGCCACGACGGCGCATTCGTCGTCGCTTCTCGCGGACTCGATGGCGCGGCTCACCAGTATCACGCGAAAAAAATCATCCTCGCCACCGGCTACTACGACATGCCCAATCGCCTGAACATTCCCGGCGAAGACCTTCCTCACGTTTCGCATTATTTCACTGACGCGCATCCCTTGTGGGACAAGGACGTCGTCGTCATCGGCGCGAAAAATTCCGCCGCCGAGACTGCGCTCGATCTGTTTCGCGGCGGCGCGCGAGTCACCCTCATTCATCGCGGCGCGGAACTCGGCAAAGGCCTGAAATATTGGGTCAGACCGGACATCGAGAATCGCATCAAGGCCGGCGAGATTCGCGCCCTCTTCAATACAAAAGTCACTCGCATCGAACCGGATAAAGTGATTCTTCAGAACGGCGCACAGAGCGCCGCCGATAATGTTGCCCATAGCGGCGGAAGCTCCGCCGAATTGCCCGCCTTTCGCGTTTTTGCGATGACCGGCTACCATCCCGATTTTTCGTTCCTTGAATCCGTCGGCATTCGCCTGGATCCGACGACGCGCAAGCCCGATTGCGATCCGAAAACGCTCGAAAGCAATGTGCCCGGAATTTTCGTTGCCGGCGTTGTCGTCGGTGGGCTTCACACCGGAGAAATTTTCATCGAGAACGGCCGCTTCCACGGCAGACAAATCATCGCCGCCATCACCGGCCACGAAGGGCCAAAAGAACCCGCGCCCGTCTCCCCTCCCGGAGAATGAGGAGCCGAACAACTAATGTTGCGAGAAATCCGAAAAATCGAGCAGGGAATTAGGTTTGCCAGCGCGTGGTCTCTTTGTTAGAGTAAATGTATATGGCATCGGTCGTTAAAGAATTCTTTCGCACGTTTGGCATCCTGTACAAGGGCTTCAAGGTGACGTTCGTCACCATGTGGAAGAAGCCCACGACGGAGAATTATCCCGCCGAGCCGGTTCATTTTCAGGGGCGGTACCGCGGGATTCACGTGCTCCAACGCGACGAAAACGGCCTCGAGAAATGCGTCGCCTGTTTTCTGTGCGCCGCCGCGTGCCCCGCAAATTGCATTTACATCGAGGCCGCCGAAAACACCGCCGACAATCGCATCTCCGACTCCGACCGCTACGCCAAGGTCTACAACATCGACTATTCCCGCTGCATTTTTTGCGGCTATTGCGTCGAGGCGTGCCCCACGGATGCGATCACGCACGGCCACGGCTTTGAACTCGCCCCCTACGACATCAACGCCATGATCTATCGCAAGGAAAAACTCCTCGAACCCTGGCCCCCGCCGAAAGCCACTCCCCGCTCCTCCACTCCTTCTCCCGTCGCCGCCACCCGCGCATAACTGACAGTGGCTAGTGGTTAGTGGCGAGTGGCTAGAAACGCCTTCGCGTTGGTGTGTCCGCCCTTCGCCAAATCACTCAGGATGAACGAGTGTTCAGAAGCGGACGGAAGGCGCGAAAAAATGTTCAAAAAACTCGATTAGGGCTGGTTCCTTTCGCTTGTTTTCAGTGAGTTGCGACATGTTCTAATTCCCCATAGAAACTCGATTAGGTTTGAGACAGTGGCCAGTGAAAGACGAATCCGCCGACGAGTTTTCATCGTGGGGCTCGCGTTGCTCGGTGGATGGCGATCCTTCGACTTCGCTCAGGGCAGGCGAGTGGCTAGTGGCTAGCGACCCTTCAACTTCGCCCGCCGAGACGGCGGCTGGGCTGGCTTCACGAATATCGGTGGAAGATGTGACGCCCGATTCGGGCAGGCCCGAGTCGGAGGAGCGGGCGTCGGCGGCACTGGCGTCGGCGGCACTGGCATCCGGGCCGCGGAGGAAGATGTGGGTCTTGGGCAGATCGGTCCAGCGGCCTTTCTCGTCGAGGCAGGAAAGGGCACGGATGGAGCGAATGACGGTGGACGAAGTGATCTTGACGGTGCGCCATTGCTCGATGAACTGTTCGACTACCCAGCGGGAGTTCTGGCGGCGAAGGACGTCAAGGCCAGCAGCGCGGGCGTGCCGGTAGACGGCATCGGCGTCCGCGAGATGGAAATAGCGGCAGATGAGGTCGACTTTCTCCCATTGCAGATAAAGCTGTTCGATGTAATCAACGTAAGGGCTGCGGCAGATTTGGCATTTGCGGCTGTGGCGATCGAAGCCGGGGATGGCGGCATTGCGTTCGGCGACCTTTGCCTTGGCGGCGCGGCAGAGAGGTCCGCGAGTGGGAGGGGGAGGGACGAGGTTGGCGGCGGTGCTTTGCGGGGTGCGCTGCTTGGCTTCGGCTTGGGCTTGGGCTTGCGGGATGAAGGGGAAATCATCGTTGGCGGGCGGAAGACCGTCAGCGGCGAGCCTGGCGTTGTAGTCGGCGCGGCGCTTGGCGAGGATTTCGTAGAGACTGTCTGAGACGACGATTTCGACAGGGGACTGGTTACGAGACACGGGTGCTTTCTCCTTTAGATTGAGTAGATTTGTAGTGATTGAGTGAGGCGGAGGGGCCGGTGGCTACGGCGAAGCCCTGAGCCTACAAAGAAGCCACAATATTAATTTATGTTTACCACAAAGGTAAGGAAGTGTCAAGGAAAATCGTGGTACTAAAACTCAACTTTGCTTTGATTCGACCGCGTCTGCGCCAGCTGGGGGCGTTTTGGCTGCCGCTCGGATCGCAAAGGCGATAACCTTCTTGCACAAATTTTCGAGAGATTCTGATTTCTTCCCGGCTTCCCACGCACCGGCGAGCACGTATCCTATGAACGTGGGATTCTTGGTTAGGTTGCCCCGGAGGTTCTTTTTTTGCCGTATTGATTCGCAGAGTTGGTCCCAACCCGGCTGCCCGATCTCTCGCTGGACTACGTCTCCGATTTTGGTCGGCCAGACGCAGATGTTCGCGCCGAAGAGAGTTTCCCTAGGAAACGGCTCGGTCGTATCGCAGTCACATAGGCGCATGATCGCTACGTTGCTGCGTTCGTCAGGATTGCCAGGGTCTGCATCGATCACCCCGAAGGCTGGAATCTCGAGCTGACGGCATATCGCGAGCGGTCGGATCATGTTGTTTTTTCCAGCCGCTGGGATGATGTGGCAGCCAAGGGACCGAAGTAACTCGCGGAGGTCAAGGAGGCTGATATAGGACTGGAGAAATCCTAGATCTTCGCCACCCTCGACAAACACTACCGCCGGCGCGAAAAACATCTCACCGATGCGATCGTGAAGGGCCTCCTCGATCTTAAGTTCTAGGCCGACTGCCGGAATCGGCTTCTCGCCTAATGCTGACCCGATTATTTCGGCAACTTTATCTACGTCGAGATTCCTAACGGATGATTCCTGAGCACCGTTGTCGTAGCGAACGCAGCGCACATCGTCAAAGGTATTGCCGCGCAGAAAAAACGGTGAGTGAGTTGAGAGGATGACTTGCGTATTTTTTTCTGATAGGAGCTGCAGAACCCCCGCTAGGTGACGTGCTTGCGGCGGATGCTGGTGAAGTTCGGGTTCTTCACAGCCGAGAATTAGGCGAGGATTTCCGCTGTCGCCGCAGCCTGCGAACTCTTGTAAGAGGGCTAGTAAATATGACCTTTGGAACCCATGTCCAAACCTTGTCAGGTCTCCCTCGAATACGCCCTCTTTACCAAGAACCCGCGCTAACGGCCTGTTGATGCTCACGTGGCCGGAGGTTTCATCATCCCACTGTACCTTGAGGCTGGCGTTTGGGTGTGCCCAGCGTGTGAGTCTGTCAGTAAGGCGGAGCGATAGTGCGTTCAGATCGCCCTGGCGGTCTGTAACCATTCTTTCGTACTTTTCTTGAGCTTCTCTCTTGATGTCCGCCAAGGCTTCGTCAAACGCAACCTTTGAGCTTACGGTTCTGTCGAGGAGCACTCGGAAGGCGTTATTCTTATCTTCCGTGTTTTCCGTCGAAGCGTCCTTCACTGCTGGCGCGAAAGCCCACTGTATGAATTTTCGAAGTCGAGATTCCCCTTTTGTGAATCCGTAGAACTGGTCGGCGCTCCTTTGGGGTACAAGTTCATCTGGGTGCTCCGCTTCGTAGGCGTCGAGCGCGGCTCGTCTGTCTGCCTTTGTTTTGGCGACCGGTAATTGGAATTCCTTTCTGAGTCCATCGTAGATGTCGGCGAGTTCCTTTGCGCTCGTTCCAGTTTTCTCGGCTTCAAAATAGAGTCCGAATGCCTTCTTTGTCAGTCGCTCGCCATACTGAACTACTTCCGCTCGCCCTGTTGCTTCGTCCCAGTGTGCTACGGCGGAGACGATGAGCTTCCCGTTTCGATAGTAGTGCTTGAGCTCTTCTTGCGCTTCGGCATCGAGATCTTCGAATGTGACCGTAATCACAACGTCGTCTTGAGTGTTCTTGTTGTGAAAGTCTTCCTCTCCGAGTGATTGTAGGTCTGTTGTTGTATCTGCGGTGTCGCGGAAGAATACCCGTAACGCCGTGAGGACGGTCGATTTGCCTGCTCCGTTCGGGCCAACGAGAGAGGCATAGTTTCCTAGGAGAATCGTCTCTTTCTTGAATCCTCTGAAGTTCTCGATTTGGATTTCGGAGATTCGCATATAGCGGTGTTAAACACTCGCCAGCTCGTTGTTTATCATGATTATAGATAAGCGTAAAGGTATTTGCGTTCGTGGTTTTCCGCCGATGAGGGCCCGGAGACGCGCGAGGCGGACCGCCGCACTGCAATAAAGGCAACAGCAGATCCCTCACGCCGTTCACTAAAAAGTGGTGAGCGGGTTCGGGATGACACGTAAGAACGAAAGCAGATTCCTCACACGGCCAAGTGCGGGCCGGTTCGGAATGACAAGGAATGAGGAGGGCCGCCCGGATAGGAATGACAAAGAAAGGGGTTGTGGAGCCGGTCGGGGATGAGGGCGTAAAGAAACGGCAAAGGCAGCAGCAGATCCCTCACGCCGTTCACTAAAAACTGGTGAGCGGGTTCGGGATGACAGCGCGAAGGCGACGCGATGCGTTGCATCGCGCGGGCGCGGCAAGCAGCGCCCCTACGAAAGTCCCCACCCTTCGCAAGGGGCGCTCAGGATGGGGCACCCGGCTACTTCTTGGATTTGGCGCGCGCGGCGGAGATCGGGGCGGCGGGTTCGGTCATGCGGTAGGGGTCGAGGATCTCTTTCATCAGCTTGGGGTCGAGCAGCTTGCGCTCGAGCGCGATTTCCGTCACCGGCCTGCCCGTCTTGACGCTTTCCTTCGCAATCTCCGCCGCCGCCGCATAACCGATGTAGGGATTGAGAGCCGCGGCCACCGAAATTGTCGCGTTCGCGTAATAACGGCACCGCGCTTCGTTGGCCTTGATTCCATCGACGCACTTCTCGGCCAGCACGCGCATCGTATTCTTCAGAATTTCCGCCGTGTGCAGAACGTTCCATGCCATCGTCGGCATCATCACGTTCAATTCCAATTGGCCCGCTTGCACGGCGAGCGCCGTCGCCACGTCCGCGCCAACTGCCTGAAAGCCGACCATGGCGGTCAGTTCCGCCATTACGGGATTCACTTTGCCGGGCATGATCGAAGATCCGGGTTGGAGCGCGGGCAGAAATATCTCCGCGAGCCCTGTGTTCGGCCCGCTCGAGAGCAATCGCAGGTCATTCGAAATGCGAATTAATTCGAGCGCCAGATTGCGCAGCGCAGATGATGTTGTGGACATGGCGAGATTCGATTGCATGGCATAGCGGAGATCTTCGGCGGGTACGAGCTTCTGGCCCGAAATGCGGCTCAACTTCGCGACCACGAGCTTTTGATATTTCGGGTGCGTGTTCACGCCGGTGCCGACGGCTGAACCTCCCAGACCTATTTCTCGCAGCAGGATTTGAGCGCCACGGATAACTCCGGATGCGCGATTGATCGCCGTCGCATAGGCGCGAAATTCCTGGCCAAGGCGAATGGGTACCGCGTCCATCATGTGCGTGCGGCCCGATTTTAGGATGCGATCGAATTCCTTTCCTTTGCGCGAGAGCGAATTCTCTAATTGCGCGGATGTTTTAAGAAGTTCATCGAGCAGAAGAAGCGACGCCAAACGCATCGCCGTCGGAAAAACGTCGTTCGTGGATTGCCCGAAGTTTACGTGATCGTTCGGATGGCATATCGAGTAGTCGCCACGCTGCCCGCCCAGCATTTCGATGGCGCGGTTCGCGATAACTTCGTTCGCGTTCATGTGAAACGATACGCCCGCGCCCGCTTGATACACATCGACGACAAACTGATCGTTCATCTCCCCGGAAATAACTTCATCCGCCGCGCGCGCGATCGCGCTGGCCAGCCGATGCGGCACGAGACCCAATTCGTCGTTTGCCGATGCAGCGGATTTTTTGATCAACCCGATTGACTGAATCAGTTTCGGATGGGCTCGATAGCCGCTGATGGGATAATTGTCGATCGCGCGCTGCGTTTGAATTCCGTAATATGCGCTCGCAGGCACGCTTCTCACGCCCAGCGAGTCCTTTTCAATTCGTTGTTTCATTCGCACCGCTCCGTATCAACATCGCTTAGTCAAGAGAGTAACACGCCTCATCGCGTTTCCGTCTCTCGCACGTCATCGCGGATTTGGCCGATTCTGCTAATCAATATTGTTTAAGTGCAGGGAAACGGGATGGGGAGCGCAGAAGGGGAGCGATGAGTCTGACGTTTTTGAAGCGGGAGGGGGGGGCGCCTACGAGGATGCGAAGTGGCAGAGGTGAGCGGAGTATCCAGACGGCGGAGGGCGAGCATGGTGACATCAGAGCCGGAGGATTCAGGGGCGGAAGCGGCAGCGAAAACGGAAGCTGGAGCATTCAGAAGTCAAGGACGAAAAAAGGAAGCGGCGGCAATAAGTCCAGGGAAGGCAAACGCCCAGCAAAACTTTTACCGCGAGGGAAATAAATATGCCGACGACGAACGCGCCGGGATTTGATCAGCGAGGGCCTCGGGCTGCAGACGCAGGCGGCGGGAAAGCGGCGGCCGAAGCTGCAGCAATCACGCCAAACGAAAACGCAGGGAGTGCGGAGAATGTCGGGCTCGCAGGCTGGCCGATTGTCGTCGGCGAATCGGCGCGGCGCGCAGAGCACGGCAACCGTCTGCAGGCAATGATGCAGCGTGGGGCCTCTACTGAACGGGTACGGAGTGCGGCGGATCCTCGAATGACGGAATTCCGGCCACGGAAACGGCGAAACGCCGCAACGGAATGCATCGGAGCAAACGCAAGTGAGCATGGGGCAATCGCGCGCGCGAAAGCAGCAAAAAGGCTTTCGGGCCGCACGAGCGCAGAGAGCGACAGCCCCGTAACTTTTTGCAGGTGGATGCACGAATAAGGGAGGCGCAAGAGACGCGTCGGATTCACGCGAATGGAAAAGCGCAATGACCGAACAGAATAAATCGCGGACGCGCGGCGCGGAATCAGGCGATGCGCTTCGATTTGACGATGGCTTGCGTGGCGCGAGAAACGGGGCGAACCGGCTCGTCGGAAACGGCGTCGCGAAGTGTGGGGAAAACCGCATTCGCGGCGAGGGCGGGGAATTCGATCTGCGAATCGCTGGGCGCGGGGAACAGCGGGAGCGGGGCGTTCTTGGAGCGCATGCGGCGAGAACTCTGCGACGCGCGGCTCGCGGCCTGCTGGCGGCGGCTAACAAGAATCCATTCCGCGATACGCGCCTGGATATCCGTCTCCACCCATTCGTCCACGATCTCCGTCAGTCGCTGCCGGAGGTTGGCAAGGTCGTTCAGACGCGCCAACTCGAAGGATTCGAGCGAGATTTTCGAGCACGTAGCGAGGTAGTCGAGCATCGGTTTCGTGGTTTTCACGGTGCGGCCTCCGGATTCCTGGGAGAAGTGGCCCGACAGAAGGGAGCCTGGCGGGAATCATATAGGACATACGCAATCTGTCAATATAAATCGTACTGTGTACGTGGTGGTAATTAACCTAAAACAGCTTCGCCGTCTGTTCACGGGTGCGCGGTGCGGCAAGCGGGGAGGAAGAGGGATGAGACAGGCACGGGAAACGTCCTTGCAGGGAGATCGCCGGACGGGTGCAGGCCGAGGGGCTCATCAGGAACATCGAGGCGAAGGTCGCCAAGAACGCCTGCGCCGTGGACGCGAGTATGTGAAGCGGTGGCGCGCAAATCCAAAAAATCGTGCCCGTCTTCGCGCGTCGGTTGAACGCCAGGTTGCACGGCGAAAGCAAGTGCCTTTGCGGGGCGCGGCCGCGAAGGTGTGCGCGTTCTGCCGCAGGCGAAGGGCGGTGAAGCAGATTGAGCGGCTGATCACTACGCGGGACGGCTTTCAGGCTGTAATGCTACCGAGTTGCGCGGATTGTTGACGCGACAGACGGCACATGACGCGACATGACGCGCCACGTCAGACAGAACCTGTGATTTTACCGAACGGAGTGAGCTGATTTGCGAGGCAAAAACCTCAATTGCGGGATTCGCGGCGGCCTGTGGGACGAGGCGCACCTCCAGCGCATGGGACCGGCGGTGTGGCTGTTCGGCTGGCTGGTCCACCGGCAAACGCGGGAACGAAATGGGGTGGGACTGGTACTGGGAGGCTCGCCGCTGACCTACGACATGATCCAGGGAGACACGGGGTACTCGCGGCGCACGCTCCAGCGCTGGATGGCGGATTTGCGAAGCGGCGGATACGTGCGCGTGCGGCGGACGTGCCACAGCCGGATGATCGTCGAAGTGCTGAAGGCGAAGAAATTTCCACCGAAACAGATGGGTTTTCCACAGGCGAGTTTTTTTGCGCCCAATTCAAGTGCGCCACTTCTGGCGCATAGGAACGGTCCAAGTGCGCCAAATATGGCGCGGATGAACGCTGGCTGGAAGCAGTCAAGCCCAACTACTGCAACACGTTACGGGCCGCCGGCAGCAGGCAATAGACAGTATAAATCTGAAAGACAACTAGATAGCCGCACGCCTGGCGGTGATTTTACGCCGCCTCTGGACGCGAATGCGCGGCGGAATGCGACCCAACCTTTTTCCGAAGAAAATTCAAATCCTAAAGAAACTCCAAATTCCCAGAGAAGCGCAAACGGCCAGAAAAACTTCGACGGCGAAATCGCCGTGCGGGAGGCGCTTGCAAACCCGAACAGCGAAAATCGCAACGCGCCGCGGTCGTATGCGCCATCGAGTCCGTATCGGTACGGGCAAAGCCAGAGGGCGGCGCGAGAAGCAGCCGTGCGCGCGGAATTGCGCGTGGGCGCGGGGCCCGAAGTGAGGCGCGAATGACGCGCGATGAAAATAATTCGTGCGCCGGCGAAAGCGCGGCGGTCAAAAACGGAGCGAGCGAAAGCACCGCGCTCGAAAACGCGATGGTCGATCACGCCGTCGTGAAAATGCTCGAGCTGCTCGACTCGGGGATTCTGGAGCCGGGAGTCTTCGGGGAAATCGTGATTCTGCACGCGGACGGATGCGCGCGAATCGAGGGGAAGGGAATTTGCCGGTGCGATCCGGACCTGCAACTTTTGCCGCCGCGAAAGGCGCATTCAGTGCGATGGCGCGCCCGCTATGGCGAGTCTGTAATGCACGCGAGGAGGGAAACATGAAAGGAATCGTGCGGTGCGATTTGGGGCATGGCGCGGAGCCGCGTCGGGGCTGGCGGCTGGCGTGGTACGAACCGCGCAGGCGCGTCGGCGTGTTTTTTCCCGCGCCGTTGCACTGGCTGGCGCGCGCGGCGCGCGAAATCGCGTGGCGCATGGGCGTCGCGTGGCGCGCTCCCACGCGCGAGGAGCACGACATTTTCGATTTGCAGCGCGTCCATCGCGAACGGCAAAAATTCGCCGCCGAATACGCGCGCGGATATTTGCAGGGCTGGCAGGAATGTTCCGAGGCGTGGCTCGAAACGATTGGCGACGTTACCGAAGAAAATGGATTGCGGAATTGACGTCCGGTTTGTAGGCGCGGGTCTTCAGACCCGCGCGGGCAGGCTTCCCGGCAAAGGTCGCCGGGACGCAAACTGCGCGAAAGCGTCGCCCCTACGCAAAGCGTAACGCGGCGATTCACGGCGATTTTGCACGGCGTGCGGCCAGAAAATTTGCGGAGGTGCATCGATGAAAGCGCAAGAAATGTTCGAGATTTGCCATGCGCGTTACCGCGGGCTGCGTGGATTTTTGAGCGGGCCTGACGGCGCAGGCGGGCACATGGCGGCGGTGGATTTGGATTCGCCGTCGAGCGGCTACCAGTGGCGTCCGGAGCGCGCGCGCGCCGAGGAATACGTTGCCGATTTCGAGATGATCGCGGAGCGGGCGCTGCGTCGTCCGGAGTGGAAAGGGCGCCTAAAACTTTTCCGCATTTATTTTTTGTGGGGAGCGGAATACCGGCGCGCGATTACGCTGGTCGGCGTCGCGCCCGGGACGTTCGATTGGTGGCTCAGCGAAGTCAAAAAAACGCTTGGCCGCGAATTCGACCGCGCGGGATTGTTCCCTCCCGGCCGCTATTTCCGAATTAGGGGGTTCTGTGGACTTGACAAGAAATGATACTACACGTAGTATCACTTAGGGGTGTTCCGGAAGTGAGAGGAAATGTCCAAGACGGAGCAGATCAAGGAACGGATTCGCGAAATTGCCCGGTCCCGCAAGAATGTGACCCTCGACAATATCGAGTGGGTCGTGAATCAGCTTGGGAGCATTTACGACGTTCACGCCCGAGACACGAAATCGGGTCACGGCCGCATATTCCGAATCGGCGACCAGAAGTTTAGCGTCTGCAAGCATCATCGAGGGAGTAAGCAAGTAAAACCTTGCTACGTTGATGCTTTTGTTGATGCGATGATCGAACTCGGTTGGTACGAGGAGTCAACAGATGACTGAACATAGAGTGGAATATTACATGGAACTCCCGTACACCATTGTCATTCGCAAGGATGACGAGGGTGATTACGTTGCGAGGGTGGAAGAGCTGAAGGGCTGTATCGCAGACGGCCGCACTCCGGAGGAAGCCCTCAAATCGCTCGCTGAAGTCCAGGGTGCTTGGCTAGAGGAAGCAATTGAAGCTGGCCAGGTGGTCCCCGAGCCTTCGTGCGAAGATTTTCTCCCCAGCGGCAAGTGGGTGCAGAGAGTTCCTCGAAGCCTCCACAGAAAACTTTCGGCGATGGCGAAAGCCGACGGAGTCAGTCTCAACCACCTCGTAAGCGCAATTCTTGCAGAGACGACCGGTGTACGGAGCCGGAAAGCCGAGCCTGCTCCTAGCGCATGGGAGGAAACGGTAGAAACAGCACAGTGGCAACTCATAGAGAGGGGAGCGGAGGGGCCCGAGCGTCGATTGCTGGAGGAACTGTCACGGGCGGCCTCGATTCGAGCTGCCGGAGGTTCGGCTAGAACTTCTACTGTAAAGAGGGGTCATGCCAAAACAGAAAAATGCGAATACGTCCAATAACGGACGATACGAGAAGTTTATTGGCGGTCTCAACCTGATCGGTCTCGGCCTGAAGAGTTCCAATGCTCGACTCGAACGACAGCGTTACGCCCAGCTTCGGCAGGGTAAGAAAGAGCCGAATCGGAGGATCCAGACCGACTACCGACTTGTAGACTCGGGAAATGGCTTCTTCGATTGCGAAGCCGATTTTCATCTAATCCTCGAGCATCCTAGTACTAAGGACTCCGTTTTGCTCGTAGAATGTACCTTCGAAGCGCATTTTCATACCGATGTGAAAGCTCATGAGCAGTTCGCACGCCGGTTTGCGTCGTCTGAATTTAGGCTGGTCGTTTGGCCTTATTTCAGACAGTTCGTGACCGATGTAACCGCGAGGATGGGCATACCCCCTGTCACGGTTCCATTATCTAGTCAAGGCCAAGCCTAGACCGCGATCGAGATGCCTCGCGTGATTCGCTCCAGGAGAAACAAGGACTGGAGATAATGCGGGATGTAGAGGCCGAATTCACGCTAGAATACGCCGGTCATGAACAAGTTCCCTTCGCAGATTTCGGGAACGGCTGTCACAGCTGCTCTCTTCTTGGCGTTAGTGTTAGCGCTGGCGGGAGTCTCGATTCAGCAACGTGGACTCGCGGCGACTACGCACCAGGCGCGGAGTGCGAATGCGCAAACGGCGCAGGCAGCGTTTGCAAGGCCATCGCAAGCGCAGCAGCCATCGCCGCCGACTCAAACACAGCAACCGGCGTCCGCGAAGCGGCAAGCCGCGACAAACATTCGCGCTGACGGCGCACAACGACGCGAGCTTGCAGCGGCTACCCAAGCAGCGCCTGCGGCGCAGTCGCAACAGGGAGTATCTGCGGAGCAGTCGCCGCAGCAGACGGCCGAGCAAGCGGGTGCCGAGCGGCGCGCGGTGAAAAAATACCAGGTTGCTGCGGCGAGGGAGCCAAAGCTCACGCGCGCGCAAATTGACGCGCTGCTGCGGCGCAAAATCAAATATGTGTTCGTGCTGTACCAGGAAAACCGCTCGTTCGATTCGTACTTCGGCACGTTCCCCGGAGCCGAAGGGATTTTCAGCCACGCCGCAAAAGACACGCCCGGATTTTACCAGCCGTTGACGAACACCGACGGAACCGCCGGCACAATCCATCCATTTCGCATCGGCCCAAAAGAATTCGCGGCAGACACCGACGACGTGGATCATTCGCATCCGATGATCGTCGCGAAAATGCACATCGAAGACGGCGCGTCGAAAATGGATCACTTCGCCATTTTCGAGGAAGCGAAGCGCGTTAAGAAAGGCGCGCTCGGCGCGGCAGGAAAACCCACGCTCGCGGGGAAGCAGATGGGCGAGTTGGCGATGGCGTACGAAGATTGCGACACGATTCCGTTTTTGTGGCGCTACGCGGACCGCTTCGTGCTGTTCGATCACATTTTTCAGGAAATGACGGGCCCATCGACGCTCGGCAACCTCTCGATCATCGCGGCGCAGACGGGCCAAACGCAGTGGGCGCTGCATCCCAACGAAGCGTACAAGGACAACGGCTCGCAAGCGCCCGGCGTGCCGGTGCTGAACGACAACGATCCGTTCTGGGGCTCGCAACTCGACAAGACTCCGCAGGCGCAAAAAATGCCGGTGAATCCGCACGACATGCGCAACGGCGTCGAATACGGCACGGCGATTAATTTGACGTTTGCGTCGCTGCCGCTCACGTTGCTGGGCGAGGACGCGAAGACCGTTGCGAAATCCGACACGGACGCGAAGCGCGATTTGGCCGACGTGCGGGACGACATTCCGTTCATCGCGAGCCACGACCGCGAAACGGTGCCCTTCGGCTGGTACGAAGAAGGCTACGGCAAAGAGCCGACCGACGGGGACAGTGGCGCGGACGATGACGACGGCCCGCTCGACGCATTTGGGCTGCACGCTTCGTACGTGACGCATCACAATGGCCCGCAATATTTCGGATACGTCGCGAACAATCCGAAAATCCGCGCGCAGTTGCACGGCTTGCAGGATTTTTTCACCGCGCTCGAGCAAAAAACTCTGCCGAAAGCGGGCGGCGTTTTTTTCGTGAAGGGCGGCTTCCAGAATTTATTCCATTTGAAGCCGTCCGATCCCGACGCGAACGTGCGGAAGAAATTCCTGGGAGACGACGACCATCCGGGCTATTCGGACGCGCAAATCAGCGAAGCGATGCTGGCCACGGCGATCAACAAAATCGCCGCCAGCCCGTATTGGACCGAGAGCGCCATCATTGTCACGTGGGATGACTCCGAAGGCGATTACGACCACGTGCCGCCGCCGATTCGCGCGAAGGGGCCGGACGGTTCTCCCATCAGCGACGGGCCGCGCGTGCCGCTGATTCTGATTTCGCCGTACGCGCGCACGCACTACGTGGCGCATGCGGCGGGGAATCATGCGTCGGTCGTCAAATTCATCGACACGGTTTTCCATCGCACGCCGCTCGCGCTGCTTCCCGACGAGCAGCGAGGCCGCGCGCTGGGCGAAAAAGAATTCGGGCAGAGCGAGCTTGGCCCGCAGGACGCGCTCACTCCCGGCGTGACGGATTTGACCGATGCGTTCAGCCCGTCGCGGCTTTTGGGCAAATCCGCGCCGCTGCCGCCCGCGTATGTCGAAATTCCCGATTCGCTCGTTCGCCGCCTGCCGGCCGAAACTGGCTACGGCTGCTCGGCGCTGGGAATCGTCACCACGGATCGCCAGCGCAAAATCGTCAACGCCATCCCCCGCGACTTCAATCCCCGCCCCCTCACCAACCCCAGCCAGTAAACCTGCCGCGCCACTCAGACGAACGCAGCATCGGCATCTCCGTTGCGGCATTGTCAATATGTTGACAATGCAGGCTATGGCGTTCGTAAATCCTCATTGACAATATATAGACAGTAGGGTAGACTCGCTTTATCTCGGGGCCAGCCACCCCGCGAACGGAGGGGACACGATGGGTCTGTCGACGCTAACTTATCCAGTAATCGACCCAACGATCAAGCACGTCGGAGTCAGTAAGCTTCGCGAACTAAATGCGACAAATCTGAAAGACACGAAGGATACGTTTGTCATTCAAGACAACAACACGCCACTGGCCGTTTTGCTGAGCTATGAAAGGTTCCTGATCATGCAGCAGCAGTTGCTGTCGGTGATGAATACCCTCGAACTGCTAAGTGAATCAGAAGAAATCGCTGGTGTGATGGCAGGAATCGAGGACATGAAGGCGGGTCGCGTTCGATCGTTGGCCGAATTGGAAACGGAGTTGAAGAAAATCAAGTAATGTCCGTGCATCGCTATCGGCGCCGAAGGGTGCGGGAGGCCGTAGCCAAGCCTTCTTCACCACCGGTGCCGTACGATGTGGAAATGAGCGATTCAGCTGCCGGCGTCTATAAAGATTTATATCAAAAAATGAAAATCGCAGAAGCCAGAGGGGATTCTTCGAGCGCCCACCATACTGTTTTCCGAATGGTAGAGGATGTCATAAAGAACGTGATTCCCCAAGATCCGATCAACAAGAGATACGGCCTGTCCGGACCGCTCTCGCGTTTTTTTAGGATGAAGAAAGGCAGATATCGGATTTGTTGGGCTGCGTCGTCACAGAAGAGAAAGGTGATAATTCTCTTCATCTCCGAGACATTGAGGAAGGAGGGCGATGCAAACGATCCCTATAACATCTTCACGAAATTGGTGATGTCCGGAAAATTTGATGACGTGCTGAGCCGTCTGGCCGGTGCCACGCCATCACGAAATTTTCCTATCCCTCCAGCAACGATCCAGTAGCCCTTCATTTCACCGCGTGACAGTCGATATTCCCGCGGCGCTTGTTCGCCGCCTGCCCGCGGAAACGGGCTACGGCTGCTCGGCGCTGGGAATCGTCACCACGGATCGCCGCCGCAAAATCGTCAACGCCATCCCCCGCGACTTCAACCCCCGCCCCCTCACCAACCCCGGCAAGTAAATCGCGCTGTTTGCGCCGCGCCAGGCAACAAGACCCGCGCAAGCGAGGCTAAAAACCCCGCCCCTACCAGAAGCCCAGGCCTTTCCATTTGACTTGCGAACTGCCTGCCGAGACGTCACCGCCGCGCAGGGCAGAACGTCTCATATTAATTATTGCCGCCAGTTCCAAAAGTGTTCACTTTTGCACATATTGACAGCCTCCGAAGCGCCGACTAGACTTTAGCCAGTCCAGTTCAGCTCATTTCAGTTCCAAGAGGACAGACCCCGGGCATTTGGCAGTTGGGGGCTCAGAAATGTCAGAACCGAGACGCGCGTCACCCCCTCAAAGCGAGAAAGACTATGTGCGCCTGCCTGACGGCCAATGGAAGCCCCGCGTGCCGCTCGATTCCGTTGTCACCACAACCGAGCTGACCCGCCGCAAATCGCGGCAACCAAATTACGAGGCCGAGAATCGCGCTTTGGTATTGCTAATGCAGGAGTTGGCCGACCCGTCCGGAAACGTGCTGCAAAAACTTGCCGATACCGTATTGGAACTGTGCGAAGCGCAATCCGCGGGAATCAGCATTTTGGAGGAAGACGAAAACGGGCAAAAACTTTTCCGCTGGCACGCGACGGCGGGGAAATGGGCGTGTTTTCTCGGGGCCACCATGCCGCGCGAAATCAGTCCTTGCGGTGCGGTGCTGGATCGAAACAGTCCGCTACTGCTCTCCCATCCGGAACGGCATTTCCCATTCCCGCCAGAGGTCGCGCCGCCGATCTCCGAAGTGTTACTTGTCCCGTTCCACTTCGCCGGCGAGCCAGTCGGGACCATCTGGGTGATTGCGCATGATGAGGCCCGCCGGTTCGACCGCGAAGACGAGCGCCTGAGCACCAGCCTGGGCAAATTCGCATCCATCGCCTATCAGGTATCCTCCGCCCGGCATGCGCTGGAAGCGCAGTCCATCGAGCGCGAGCGCGCGGAAGCCACCGTGCGCGAGAGCGAGCAGCGATTCCGCGATATGATCGACGCGCTCCCGACCGCGATCTACACCACCGACTCCGAAGGCCGCATCACCCATTTCAATCGGGCCGCCGTGGAATTCTCCGGCCGCGTGCCGGAGTTGGGCAGTGACCGGTGGTGCGTGAGTTGGAAAATGTTCCGGTCAGATGGCACGCTGTTACCGCGCGACCAATGCCCCATGGCGCTCGCCTTGCAGGGCCTTCCCGTGCCGCCCGATGCCGAAGTCATCGCCGAACGGCCGGACGGCACGCGAATCTGGTTCACGCCGTTTCCGACCGCGATACGCGATGGCGAAGGCAGGATCACCGGCGGAATCAACATGCTGCTGGATATCACCAAGAGAAAGAACGTCGAGGAATCGCAGGCTTACCTCGCGGCGATTGTAGAGTCGTCCGACGACGCCATCATCGGCAAGGATTTGAACGGCATCATTACCAGTTGGAATCAAGGCGCGGAGCGCCTGTTTGGCTACACCGCCCAGGAAGCGATTGGCCGGTCGATTACCATGCTCATCCCGGCAGAACGCCTGGACGAAGAAGTTGAAATTCTTACGCGCATCAGGCGCGGTGAACGCGTGGAGCATTTCGAAACGGTGCGGGTTCGTAAGGACGGCTCCCAGTTGGGGGTTTCCCTAACCATCTCGCCGGTGAAGGATTCCGCTGGCCACGCCATTGGCATATCGAAAATCGCCCGCGACATCACCGAACGCAAGCGAGTGGAAGAAACACTGCGCGACAGCGAGGAAAGGTTCCGGACACTCGCCGACAACATGACGCAATTGGCCTGGATGGCGGATAGCGGGGGCTGGATCTACTGGTACAACCAGCGCTGGTATGACTACACGGGCACGACTCCGGAGGAAATGAAGGGCTGGGGCTGGCAGAAAGTTCATCATCCCGCTCATGTGGCGCGCGTGGTGAAGAAGGTTAAGGCGTGCTTTGAAGGAAACGAAGTTTGGGAAGACACTTTTCCGCTGCGGGGAAAGGACGGCGAGTATCGCTGGTTCCTCATGCGTGCCGTGCCCATCAAGGACCGCGCCGGAAAGGTTCTTCGCTGGCTGGGCACCAATACGGACATCACCGAACAGCGCAACATGGAACAGGCCCTTCGCGAGAGCACGGCAATCAATGAGCAGCAGATACGCACGCGCACGCAGGAACTGGTCGAGCGCAACGCCGAAGTGCTCCAGCAGTCCGAGCAGCTTCGAGCGCTGTCGCATCGCCTGATGCAGATACAAGACGACGAACGTCGCAGGATTGCGCGCGATTTGCACGACAGCGCGGGGCAATATCTGGCGGCCCTGGGGATGAGCATCGAGGCGGCTCGGCGACACGCGCAGGAGCTGCCGAACAGCGTCCCGCGGCGGGACGTCATGCTGAAACTCGACGAGGCAAGCGAGATCACCGACAAGTGCTCGTCGGAGATTCGCACGCTTTCGTATCTGCTCCATCCGCCGCTGATCGAGGAATTGGGCCTGACCTCGGCGATCAACTGGTACGTCGAGGGTTTTGCAAAGCGGGGCGACGTTCAGGTGACCCTGCAGATGCCGCAGAAGCTGAAGCGCATGGGTGACGACATCGAGTTGGCGCTGTTTCGCGTGCTGCAGGAATGCCTGACCAATATTCACCGCCATTCCGGAAGCAAGACGGCGACCTTGAAGGTCGAGGCGGATGAACATCGCGCGAGCCTCGAGGTCAGCGATCAAGGCACGGGAATTCCGAAGGCGGCGTTCAATACGCGCAAAACCGAGCCCAGGCGGACGGGCGTTGGCATCAGCGGCATGCGTGAGCGCCTGAAGGATCTGGGCGGCACGCTCGAAATTGATTCCTCCGAGCGCGGCACCACCGTCCGCGCGATTATTCCTCTGCGGCAGCCCCCGCAGGATGACAATTAATCCCAGCTGGTTCTGACAGCACGCGGGGAGTGCCCGTTCGCTCGTCGTCAGCCCTGCTCCTATAGAATGTATTGAGTTGTATTGAGTACAGAACTGCTGGTACTCGCCCATCGGGTCAGATTGTTTTTCCTTCAAAATCCTTTTGTGAATGGCCCCAGCCACGATAAAATGAACGAATCGGTTTGCGCACTGCGCAAAACCGGCATCGTAGAACGGGACCCGCCCCTGCCGTTCCCTAACGCAAATCTGGAGGCGTGGATGACTGCCAGGCGAACTTATTCTCTGAACTTGCGCACCATTTGGACAGGTCTTGCTGCACTCATGCTTTTTTGCGCTCTCGCGTGGGCCTTTGTCTCTTGCAGCAGCGCCCCGAGCATGAGCAGCGCGCAAATGGGCGCGGCCACGGTGACCCTCAGCGATCCCCCGAGCTGCGCTGCTCCGCGGGGAAATTTCAAAAGCGTTTTTGTGACCATACGGTCCGTGCAGGCGCACATCAGCGCTTCCGCGGATGACAATTCCTCCGGATGGCAGGAGCTTGCGCCGCAACTTAACTCTCATCCGGTGCAATTGGATCTCCTGAATCTCCCGCTGAATGGAGCTTGCCTGCTGGAACAGCTCGGCTCGACTTCCAGCCTGCCCGTGGGAGATTACCAGCAGATCCGCCTGCTTCTGGTTCCGAATGGGCCACCCAGCGGCCCCGTGCCGGCAACGAACGCCTGCGCGGGCCTCGGGCAGGTCTTCAACTGCGTTGTGGACAGCACCAATAATTTCTCGGAACTGCTACTCAGCAGCCAGGCGAACACAGGCTTGAAGATCCCGCCGGGGCAAATCGTTGGCGGCCCGATACACGTGGCCGCCGGTCGGAGCGTCGACATCAATGTGGACTTTAACGCCTGCGCTTCCATCGTCTCGGAGGGCAACGGAAGCTTCCGGCTGAAGCCAGCGCTCACGGCGGGCCAGATCAGCCCGAATACCACGGGAATCAGCGGCCAGATTGTGGACAGCAACACCAAGCTGCCCATCGCCGGAGCTCAGGTGGCGCTCGAGCAGGACGACAACACAGGCACGGAGCACATTTTCATGCAGGCGGCCTCGGACGCGAACGGCAATTTCCGTTTCTGTCCGCTTCCCACGGCAGCCGTGTTCGACGTGGTCGCGGACGCTGTCAGCGGCACGGGCGTCGCGTATAACGCAACGGTGTTGCTGCACGTTCCCATGGGCACGGCCCTTGGAAGCCTGCCGCTCGTGGCCGAAACCGGCACGCCGAATGGCCCAGCCGTTATCCAAGGCCTGGTGACCGCCGTCAACGGAACGGCGGGCGCGGACACGGACATATCCTTCGCCGCGCTGCAGGGCATTTCTCTTTCTGGCGGCGGAACTCTTCAAATTGCCGTGCCCCTGCTCAACACCTCGCTGCAAAGTTCCACGCCGAGTGTCGCGGTTCAGTCCAGCACGCCTTGCCAGGGCGCCACACCGACAGGGGCGTTCTGCGCGCCGTACGCGCTGGTCGTGCCCGCAAGCAATCCCAGCGTCGGAACGTTCGTATCCGGAACGGCCGCCACGTTCGCCCTGCCGGCTGCGGGCCCCGTGCCTTACAGCGTGCTGGCGCAGGCCTCGCAGCCGATGAGCGGAGGCGCGGCGTTTTGTTCGCCCTCCACTGAAACGACGAACTTGGACTCCAGTGGTAATCCCTTGCAGGCGACTGCCGGAACGACGGTCACTGCCAAGGAACTGGATTTTAGCGGTTGCATGTAAGCAAGCGCCGGCCGCAAGCGGCGCCGCGGTTCACGAATCTGCTTCGGGACGCGGCAAATGTTGGGCTACTTTCAACAGATGCCGCGAATTCCTTCGTACTGTCATCCCGGGCCGCCACGCGGCGAGGGATCTGCATTTCGCCCAAGCCGCATAAAAATGCGGATTACCATCCTGCGGCAGGTTCGTCGCTATTGTTTCTCGGAATGACGCGTGTGATTTTTTAGCGTTCGGTTAGCGAGTGCGGATCCGGACGGCTTCCGGTTGCGGCGCGCGTTGAAGGGTTTCGTATTTCCGCGGAGTGCAGCAGGCGGCGCTTAGGCGCGCGATGTCCCGCCGCATTTCCGGTTCACTGCGCAAATGCTTCAATGTCTCGCGCAGGATTTTCGCCGCGATTGCGCTTTGCGGCGTCTTCAACCGGTAGTGCATCCATTTGCCTTCGCGCCGCGATGCCACCATGCCTGCCTGGCGCAGATACGCCAGATGGCGCGAAACCTTCGGCTGGCTGATGCGCAAAATCTCGACGAAATAGCAAACGCACACTTCGCGGCCGGCGATCAGGTTCAGCAGGCGGCGGCGCGTTTGGTCCGCGAGCGCGCGAAACACGCGGGGAAGGGAAGCCGAATCGCGAAGGGCGGTCATGCATGAATTGTACCATGATTCTGGCGCACAATATGCGGCTTGACATATATGTCCGTGCGGCGTATCGTGAAGACATATTCGCATAGGCAGATACGTAGCCGGGAGGAACCATGGCCGCCAATAACATCCGTGAGACGAAGGACGATATTAAAAACGCAGTGAAGAGCACGTACGGCGAGGCGGCGAAACGCGCGGCCGCAGGAGGCAGCGCTTGTTGCGGCGCGCCGGGACTCAGCGCGTGCGATCCCATCACCAGCAATCTCTACGACGCATCGCAAACATCCACGCTGCCCGCGGGAGCGGTCGCGGCATCGCTCGGATGCGGCAATCCCACCGCGCTCGCAAAGCTCCGGCCCGGAGACATTGTCCTCGACCTCGGCTCCGGCGGCGGGATTGACGTGCTGCTCTCCGCGCGCCGCGTCGCTCCCGGCGGCAAAGCCTATGGCCTGGACATGACCGACGAAATGATCGAGCTGGCGCGCGAAAATCAGCGCAAATCGGGCGTCGAGAACGTCGAGTTCCTGCGCGGCGAAATGGAAAATATTCCGCTGCCGGAAAATTCCGTGGACGTGGTGATTTCGAATTGCGTGATCAATCTTTCCGCGGACAAGGGCCGCGTGCTGCGCGAAGCGTTTCGCGTATTGCGCCCGGGCGGCCGCTTTGCGGTGTCTGACGTGGTCGTGCGCGGCGCTGTGCCTGCCGATATTCGCCGCAACGTCGAGCTGTGGGTCGGCTGCGTCGCGGGAGCGATGGATGAATCCGAATATCGCGTGAAACTGGCGGACGCAGGATTCACGGAAATCGAAATCGAGACGACGCGCGTGTACAACATCAATGATGCGCGCACGTTTCTCGTCGCCAAAGGCATCGACGTGGACGCCATCGCGCCGCACGTCGAAGGCAAATTCGCCAGCGCCTTCGTCCGCGCCCGCAAGCCCGCGCTTGCCATCAAACCCGCCGCGGGCAAGGACGCGAAGCGAGACGCGGCGTGAGGACCGCGTCTACAAATGGCGGGGATGACCCCAGCCGAAAGCGCGAAATTTGTCGGAGCGCTTGAGGCGGACGCGGAAGCCGCCGACTTCGAGAGGAATAGGGTTGTGGCGCTTGCCAACCTCGACAAATACAAGAATCGCAGGCTCGCTGGGGTCGTCGAGGCTCGCCGTGACGCCGACGCCAAGGATGCCCGGCTGTTTCATGAGCGCGGCGGAGTATTTGTCTTTCACTACGCGCGCGGCAGCGAGTTGCGCGGGCGTGGGACCCGCGGCAGCGTCCGCGGCGGGAACTCCAACCGTTTTTAGGAGCCCGGCAGTGGATTTATGGTCCAGGGCGCCGGCTTTGGGAAGCGAATCGACGGCAATGATCCGCGTGGGGATTTCGGAGAGGCTGCACGGAAGCGGGCGCACGAGCGGCTGGCCTTTTTGAACGAAGATGACGATGGCGGCGCGGTCGGGGCGGTCGAGGCTGCGCTCGACGCCGACGGCGAGCACGGCGGAGTCGGACAGCAGATTCGCCGCGTTCTGGTTCTTGACGGCTTCGGCTTGGGCCATTTGCGCGGCGGATGGCTTCGTGGCAGCTCGTCCGGCGGCGGAATTTGACGAACCGATTGCGGAGAAGGCATCCGCGCCGCTTGAAGTGCATCCCGCCACGGCGTTGCGCGTGGCAGGGCCCACGAATGTGGGTATGTTGTTGTTTGCATCCGGTAAACTTGCGAGAACCGTGGCGGCCGGCGCGCCCACGGAATTCGTGGACGAGCCGGCGAAGAGCAGAGCGACCGGTTGCGCGCCCGCCTGCGAGACGATGAGCGAGCCGGAGTCTCCCGCCGCGCTGAACGTGCCGCCATTGACCGCGATCTGGTTCTGAAACGTGGCCGTGAATTTTGTGCCTCCGAGGCCGCGCTCATATTGCACGCTGACGTCGAGGCCCGTGGCCAGGATTGTCGAGCACGTCAGCCCGGTGCTGCGGCCGCTTTTCGCCACGGCCGTGATATTGGGCTTAAGTGACGACACGGGGAGCAGCGTGCTGGCGGGAGCTTCCACAGGGGGTAGGCTGTTGGCGTTGCCGGTGTCGCCGAGCTCGAGGATCGCGCCGCTGGTGTCGACAGTTCCTGCAACGATTTGGGCGATGGCCGCGTCCGCGGGAGGATTGGTCTGCTCGAGATTCACGAATTGCGTGAGATGCGCGACGGTAGTCGTGCCGGAGCCGGCCACGCAGGGATTGGGCGCGTCAACAAGGCCGGGCTGGATGATGGGTTCGCCGAGACTCGCGGCGTCGCTGCGCGCCAGGACGTGATTGTTGCTGAGAATGTATTGCGTGCCGGCGCGAACGACGAGCGCGCCTAGAGTGCCGCTGGCGCATTCGGTAGACGTGAGGTCATCGGCGTTGCCGCCCGAGGAACCCAGTTCGACGGGAGTCGCCTCTCCCAATTGATTTATCGACGTGACGGTGACGATGGCGGAGGCGGAAATCGTGGTGCTCGCCTGCGGAACGGCTTGAATGGATACCGTAACTGTCTTGCCGATGGATGCGTTTACGGGCACGGATTCGGGGGCCTGGTAAAAGCCGCCGGAAGTGATCGTGCCAACCGTAAGATTCCCGCCCGGAACACCGTCGACCTGCCAAGTGACGCTCTGATTCGAACTCCCCTGCACACTGGCGGAGAACTGCGCGGTACCCAATGTTTGCAGCGCGGCGCTTCCGGGGAACACGGTCACGCCGACGGTAACAGTGATGCTTGCCTGACCCGTCGCGGCAGGGTCCGCCTGCGCGGTGGCAGTTACCGTGACCGCCGGCGGATTCGGGACGCTCGCCGGTGCGGTGTAAATTCCGGCGGAATTGATGGTGCCATTGGCTGCGCCGCCGACAACGGCCCACGTGACACTCTGATTGGCGTTATTGGCGACCGTCGCGGTGAAGGACGCGGACTTGCCCGCGGGAACGGTCTGGGAGCCGGCGAATACGGTGACCGTCACGGGCGGCGGGGTCGAATGGCCGCCGCACGACGCTATTTCAACGGCTAGAACCGCGATCAAGAGGAGAAATAAGCTGCGCCGGTGCATTCATTTTACTCCACAAAGCGTAGGCTGCTGCAATAATAGCTGGAAGTCTACCAGCACAAGTATGGAATCACTACAATCTTGGATGCGCGAACGGCGAAAAAAATTGCCTGCGGGTCACGTAACGCCCTTTACCCTGACGCGGGAAGGGTTGCGGCGATGTTTGCCGTGACTGGCGCGAGGTCTTCCGCCCGTGCTCTCCGCGCAAAATTTCGCTCGCATTGCGGCGAAGCATTTTGTAGTGTCGGCTCTTCAGACCCGACCGGGCGAGGCTCACAATCCTCGCCCCTACCCGCTCAAATCAGAAACGGATGACGATCGCCTGCGAGATTTGAAAATTATGCTGGTGATATTGCGCGCCGAGCGTCGAACCAGGGTAGCTGACGATGGTGTCGCCGATGTCGAGCCGCAGCGCGGCGTGTTTCGTGGGGCGATATTCGATGGCTTCGCCGTAGTTGAACGCGAAATCGGTGGCGCGCGTGAAGCCCATCATCGCAAGCGCCGATGGCGAGGGCGAAGGTGCCTGGTAATTCAACGACGCGGAGAATTGCGGCGTCGCGGCCGTCACCGGAAACGACGTGCCCGGCGCGCCCGCCCCACCGGGCTGCGCGCCCGCGAGCACGCTGCTGAAATTCACGAAGCCGGGGCGAACCACGCTATAGAGGCCCCAGCGCCGCGTGGTCGGTCCGAAGCGCACGCCGAAAAGCCCCTCGGTCACGGCTCCGCCGGTCAGGTTCGTCGCCGCGTCGCCATTGTTGCCGTAGAAATCCATCTCCGTGTCGACGCCGATCCACGACGAAAAATTGTACGTGACGTTCGCGCCCAGGCCGGAATTGTTCGTCTCGCAGCTTGAGCTGCCCGTGCATTGCGAAGGAAGCGTCAGAAAAGCGTAATGCCCGCCAAGTTCCCATTTCGAGTTGTCGGCGAAATTCTGCGCGTGCGCGACGGGCGCCGCCGCGGTCACGAATGCGGCCAGCAATGCCAACGATGAGGCAATCGAAGTCGTGATTCGCGCCGCGAATGAAAACCAGGCGCGCTTTCCGAGGGCCGGGTGCGAAAATCGCATGAGCATTCCCCTAACGTAGATCCGGGCACCGCAGTCCCGCCAAAGCGGGCAGGTCCGCGCATTATCGCGCGCGGTCGCGCCCCAAGCAAGCGCAAACAGGGCACGCCGGCGGTTCACAATCCGGAGCGCGGGCGGCGCGGTATTTAAGAGAAAATGCGGCCGAGGGGTTGCGCCCAGGTGGCGAACGCGTGCCACGCGACTGTTCGGCCGATGGGCAAGCTCACTTGGTGGACGAAAATCACCAAGGCCCCGGCCCACAGCGTCGCGCGGTGAATCCTGCGCGTGGACCACAAATCGTACGCCGCTAACAAGGCGATCAGCACATACGACGCCAGAAACGCTTCGTTCAGATGACCTCTAAATATGGGCCAGCGGGCAAACGCGGCATCTGTCAGCCCAATCGTCGCAATCAGGATGATCCGCTTGTGCGTCGCAGGTTGGAAGCGAGCGCGGAACGCAAAGAAGACGAGCGTCGCAAAAAGCAGCATGTCGAGCATCGGTACGGCGTAGAAAGTCTTCGGCCCGATACTTGGCGGGACGCCCCTTGCGAGCTCATTGGTGGCCGCTGCAACTCCAAGGAGGACCATGGCGCACGCCAGCAGGAAGACACCAATGCCCAGTCGGCGATGTATGTCCACGCGGCCCGCGGTGACGAGCGACGTCTGCGCGATAAACAATAGTATCCAGGAGGAAAATACGGCCCCGTGGATGTGAATCAGCAGGTTCGGCAGGGGCGCATGAAACACTCCCGCAAGAAAATAGGTGCGCGCGAACCCGCGAAACACCACGCCCAGAATTACAATCGCCATCCCGGAAAAAAATAAATGCTCGTATCGCCGGCTTGCCCCGGCCTGTCTCGATTTCGCCGGGAGCTTCTTGGTGTCGCTCGCTCCCGTTACGGCTGTCGCCATCGCTCCTCCAAAACCGCAGGATATGAACGCGCAGACTGGTTCCCCGGACGTTGCAGCGAAAAATGTGATTCGCAGGTCGGTTCCGGCGCCGAACATACGGCAAGCAGTAAACGGTGTCAAGCGGCTTGCCGTCCTCGCGGTAATCGAGCACGATGTTTTCGAGGACGAGCGTTGCGGCGTGCGGCCCGCCATTTGATACACTCGATGCAACACAGCGCCTCTGCGGGCGCGCGAGGGAAAACGGCATGGCGGTGACGGCGGGGATGACGGCGCAAACGGTGATCGCGTGGGTGGCGGGGCTGGCCGTGATTTCCGTTATTTTGTGGGACGTGTTCGAGACGATCATTTTGCCGCGTCGCGTCACGCGATTGTTTCGCCTGGTGCGCTTGTTTTACCGCTGGACGTGGATTCCCTGGAGCGCCGTGGCGCGCGCCGTGCGCGCGCGGAATCGCCGCGAATCTTTTTTGAGTTATTTCGGCCCGCTGTCGCTACTGCTTCTTTTTGCCGTGTGGGCCGTGGCGCTGATTTTTGGCTTCGCGATTTTGCACTTCGCGGCAGGCTCGGCGATCAGCCTGGCGCCGAACCAGCATCGCGGCTTCTGGGCCGATCTGTACATCAGCGGCACCACGTTTTTCACGCTGGGTCTGGGCGACGTGACGCCGCAAACGGAACTGGCGCGCGTGATCACGGTGATGGAAGCGGGACTCGGCTTCGGCTTTCTCGCCGTGGTGATCAGTTATTTGCCCGTGCTGTACGGCGCGTTTTCGCGCCGCGAAGTGAATATCTCGCTGCTCGACGCGCGCGCAGGCTCGCCGCCGACCGCCGCGGAATTGCTCCGCAGGCACACGCAGCCGCAGAGCGTCGAAGCGCTCCAGCAATATTTGCATGATTGGGAAACGTGGGCGGCGGAGCTGATGGAAAGCCACCTGTCGTATCCCGTGCTGTGCTATTTCCGTTCGCAGCACAGCAATCAATCGTGGCTCGCCGCGCTGACGACGATGCTCGATGTGTCCGCGCTGCTGATTGCCTACGGCGAAGGCGCGTTGCGCTGGCAAGCCAAGCTGACGTTCGCGATTTCGCGGCACGCCGTCGCGGACTTGGCGCAAGTGCTGAATTGCCCGCCAAAGGCCACGAACGGCGAGCGATTGCCTCCCGCCGAGCTGCGAAACTTGCGCGCTCTCTTGGTCGCCGCGAAGTTGTCGCCATGCTGCGCCGAGTGGGAAAAACGGGCTTCGCGCGGACCGTTGGCATCGCCCGCCACATCACGCGGCGCATTGCGCGAAGAATCGCGTGACGCATCGCTCTTGGCATCCCCCGGCGCATTGCCTGCGGGAGCGTCTGTGGAATTGCCCGCGGGATCACCTATGAGCTTGCCTGTGGAAGACCAGCGCCTCGCCGATTTGCGCCAAATGTACGAGCCTTACGTTGCCGCGCTCGCCGACCGCCTGCTGATGCCCGTCGGCGGCTGGGTGCCCGAGTCGAAAATCGTCGACAACTGGCGCACCAGCGCCTGGGCGCGCATCTCGACCGAGCTGGAATCGTCCCCGCTAACCGAGCCGGAAGAAAAAGAGCACTTTTAAAGCTTGAGAAACGAACGCATTGAAAAAAGCAGACGCCTCGCAATGGGGTTTCCATGCGAGGCGTATAGAATCGATCAACAGGCCCGACTTATCGGGATGCTACCGAATTGAAGTATCCTATGATTACATGGTTTGTGTCAAGCACCAAAACTAAATTTATTCGCCAAATCCGGGAATCCCAACGCGTGAAGCAGTGCCGTCTTAATTCCTTTTATATCAGTCAGATCGAGGATCCGCTTGCATCGAGCTCCGTGCTCCAAAACTCGGTCTAGTCGACCCGGCCCCACGTGAGTCACCATGTCCGTTTTTGCCCAAACTTCAGTGTCCCTATCGAAACAGGGATATTTATTAGCACAAATCATGTAGTGGTATTTTTCAACGAAATAGGGACGAACGGTGCTAAAAGGAACGATTAAGTAGCACCCTGTGTGTCGCCGGTATCTCGGAGAGACAACCACGCAATGGCGCTGTTTAATCATTTCTGGACGCTGGAAACCGGCAGAGTCAAAATCACACATCAGAACCTGGCCCGTAGCGGGAACGAAAGTTATGGGCATTTGTCGCCTGGCCTCCGTCGGTACCAGCTATCTCGAAAGGATACATCTCAACATTTATATGAGAGATTAATACCCACTTTATTCTATTGGAACTACCTGATTATGTAAATTAAGAATACCGCTTCGGCGACGGCAGACGAAGAATATTTCTAGAGTCTCGCGTCGAAGAAGAAATTGACGCGCGCGGGCGGCGCGGCGTAGAATTGCGCGCAGAAAGCGACCCTCCCCCGGCGACTGCGTAAGTCGAACCGGCGCTTGCCGAAAGGAGTTTCCGATGGCCAAATCCCTCGAGTGCAACGACGTCATTCCCGGATGCCAATACGCGGTTAGCGCGGATACCGAAGTCGAGGTCCTCCGCCAGGCGGCGGAGCACCTCCACATCGAGCACAACATCCGGCACATCACGCCAGAGATTGGCGCCATGATGCGCGCGGCGATCCGCAACGAAAAAGCCAGCGCCGCGTGAGCCCCCGCGTACGTTGCCCGTTCCGTTTATTTTGACATGGATTTATTTTGACATGGAAAGGGTCGCGGCGGTCTGCGCCGCGATTCACGTTGTGGCGCGAAGCTGGAGTTCAGCGCGAGGTGAGGCGGGCGAACATGCGGCCGATGGCCTGCATAACCGCGTGGCCGAAAACGAAACGCGTCAGCGCGACGCCGCCGGCCAGCGGAAGCGTCAGGATTTGCATCAGCGCGCCGGCTTCGCTTTTCAGCTTGTCGTTCTCGACTTGCTGCTCTTCATGCGTTTTCAGCGCCAGATAGCTCGACCAGAAAACGTCGAAATTCGTGCCGCAGCTCTCGCACGTTCCGCCATGCGTTTGCATGTGCTCGCACTGCGGACATTTGAAGAGCAGCGTCGCGTGGCAATTCGTGCAGAATTGCACGCCTTCCGCGTTCGCGGCGCCGCATTTCGGGCAGATCATTCCTGAATTTTACGTGGAATCGGCGGAGGAATTCGCGTACGCGCGACCGCGCGCCGCGCATTCGACAACAGAACTTTCGTACTGCGCCGCGACTGCGACCCGTATGCCCCGGTTGACTTCACTCAGGGAGTCAAATCTTCGGCCTTCACGATGCGCGTGAACGGGATTTTCGCCATTTCGTTCACTTCCTTGACGTACTGCGGCGATTGCGCCTCGAACATGCACATGCACCGCGCCTCTTCGGGCAGGAACATGCTGCGGATGTAGCGAACGGGCTTGCCTTTCGCCGTAAAATCCTCGCTCGTCTTGATCGCGGACTTCTGCGCCGCCGCCAACTGATCCATTGTGACGCCGGGAAGATCGCGATCCACCATGTAAACTGCCATTGTCGCACCTCCGTTTTCTTGAATGGATTCTCGCCTCTTGGGGCCAAGAATGAACGCCATGGTAGCCCCGCCGCCAATGCAAGTCAAGCAGCCGCACCCCCAGGCAGTGGGCTACCTTGAATAACCTGCCCTTGCAAAAGCCGCTTTAGTATGGCATCATGCTTGTATGCCAAAGCGGATTAAGCAGCTCAAACGGTCTACGGACATAAACCAGCTTGCTCACCATCCGATAGATGTTTCGATAATTGAGAATAATGGTACACTTCCGCCAACAAAGGCTCAGGTTTCGATGTTCATGGCAGAAATGGGTAGAAGGGGCGGCAAGATTGGTGGCAAACGTCGGTTAGAGACAATGACCGCTGAGGAACGGAGCGCGATTGCCAAAAGAGCTGCGCGAGCAAGATGGAAAGGCAAATGAAATGAGTGCCGCTATTCTCCCATCCGACGCCAACAAGATTGTCGAAGAACAATTAAATTTTCATCTCGGCAAAATTGAACATGAAACCTCGGGAGATGCACTGGTCTTCAATGGGCTTCTCGTGGATGGTGCGGATGATTTCATACGAGAAGCCGTCGAGAAACGGAAATCCGACAGCACTTGCGATAAGCTTTCTGTTCTTCTAGAAACATCGGGCGGCTATATAACCGTTGCTCAGAGAATTGCAGATACATTCAGGCATCATTACAAAATCGTGGATTTCATCGTCCCGAACTATGCCATGTCCGCTGGAACGGTGTTGGTTATGTCTGGTGATGCCATTCACATGGATTACTATTCAGTGCTTGGGCCGATCGACCCGCAAGTTCCGAACAAAGATGGCAGGTGGGTTCCGGCTCTTGGATACTTGCACAAGTATGCCGAACTCATTAAGAAGTCCAGGACGAAGAGGGGCCTAACGGAAGCAGAACTTGCATATTTATTGAGCCGATTTGATCCTGCCGATCTGTACTCTTATGCACAGGCTAGAGACTTATCTACAAAACTCCTCAAGCAATGGCTCGTAAAATACAAATTTAAGGATTGGGACAAAACCGAAACGCGACAGAAGAAAGTAACCAAAAGCATGAAGGAGAAACGGGCAGAAGCCATAGCCGACACTCTAAATGACACAGAGTTATGGAAATCACATGCCCGCCCAATTTCAATGGAAATACTCCGAAGAGACGTCAACCTCAAGATTGAGGACTTTGGTGAACCGAGAAAAGCAGAACTGAGGAATCACATTAAATGCTATCATCAGTTGTTGCGTGATTACATGGCAAAAACCAACAGAATTTGGGTGACTCACGTGATCGGGCATTATGCGGCTATTGGAGGATAACATGCGGAAAGCGAAGAAGACATCAGCGCGCGCGCCCTCCAAAAGGGCAAAAGCGAAAACACTGAGAACTATAAGATTGCTTAGGAAACTACAGAAGACTGGCCTGATTGAGTCTTCTGGATATAGCTTGGAAATGCCGTTTTCAAAACGGCTTTCCGCTTCCGGCACGATTAATTATCTGAATTCTACAAATACCCCATGACCTCTCGCTAGTAATTCAGCTATCGCTTTCCCGCCAGCGCGAGCCGGTGACTGGCGTGTTGGCCTCGCGCTGCGCGCATTTTCGGACTTCACAGCTTAAACTTCTGGCTTCCAATCTCCGGCACCGTGGTATAAATCGGCGCATCTTGAAATTCAGATCCATCCGCGCATGAGCGCTACGGCCCACGAAATCGCCGCACGGCGTTCGCCGCGCGTTTTCGCGCGCGGCAAACTCACGTTGCTTCCCCTCATCGCCGCCACTTACTTCATGGTCTCCGGCGGCCCATACGGCCTCGAAGACGTGGTGCGCATGGCGGGCTACGGCGGCGCGCTCGCGATTCTGCTCATCACGCCGCTGCTCTGGAGCGCGCCCACCGCGCTGATGGTCAGCGAACTTTCCACCGCGATTCCCGAAGAGGGCGGCTTTTACATTTGGGTGCAGCGCGGCATGGGACGCTTCTGGGGATTTCAGGAAGTGTGGCTCACCCTCGTGGGGAGCATTTTCGAAATGGCGCTGTACCCCACGCTGTTTGTCGATTACGTAGGGCATTTCGCTCCGGCAATCACGGCAGGGCATCGCGGCATCGCCATCGAGCTGGCGCTGATTATCGTTTGCACCGTGTGGAATATTTGCGGCGCGCGCGCCGTCGGGGAAGGTTCGGTGTGGATGTCCGTGCTGCTGCTCGGTCCGTTTGTGATTTTGACAGTGCTCGCGGTGGCGCACTGGACGGCATTTTCCGGCGCGTCCGCGCCACTCGCAGCACCGTTTCGCGCCTCGGCGCAAAACGCTCGCGCGCATTTCGACATCCTCGGCGGAATTTTAATCGCCATGTGGAATTACATGGGCTGGGACAACACTTCGACAATCGCCGAGGAAGTGGACCGCCCGCAGTGGACGTTCCCGCGCACGATGCTCTGGGGCGTGCTGCTCGTAGTCGTCAGTTACATTATTCCGATCGGCGCGGTCGCGCGTTCGGGGATTAGTCCGGCAGGATGGTCAACGGGCGGCTGGGTGGACGTTGGCCGCTTGCTCGGCGGCGAATCGCTTTCGATTGCGATTGCGATTGGCGGAGCAATCGGCGCGATCGGCACGTTCAACGCGCTGATGCTTTCGTTTTCGCGCCTGCCTCTGGTGATGGCGCAGGACGGCTACTTGCCGCGCATCTTCGCGCGCACCACCGCGAAAACCGGAATGCCCTGGGTGGCGATCACGGCCTGCGCGCTGTGCTGGGCCGCGTGCCTGTTTCTGAATTTCGAGCATCTCGTCATTCTGGACGTGCTGCTGACGGGCTTGAGCATTCTGCTGGAATTCGGCGCGCTGGTCGGTTTGCGCATTCGCGAGCCGAATCTCGCGCGGCCCTATCGCGTACCGGGAGGAATTTGGGGCGCCGTGCTGCTCGGCATTCCGCCGCTCGGATTGATGATCGCCGCCGTGGTGCGCAACCGCACCGAAGCCATCGGCTCGACCAGTTCGCTCGCCGTCGGGGTGGTGCTCATCGTCCTCGGCCCCATCGTGTATTTCCTCGCCCGCCCGCGCAGGGCCCGCGAGAACGAAGCTTCCACTTGACGTGCCGAGCGTAAATGATTTGTGATGCTAAGGGAGGACGTCGATGATTAAAGTAAGCGTGCTGTATCCAAATCATGAAGGCAGCACATTCGATATGGCGTACTACTGCAACACCCACATTCCCCTGGTGCGGCGGCTTCTCGGTCCCGCGCTAAAAGGCGTCGCGGTGGAGCAAGGCATCGGGGGCATAGCGCCCGGTTCGCCCGCTCCGTACTTGGCGATGGGGCATCTCTTGTTCGAGTCGCTCGAAGCGTTCCAAAAAGCGTTCGAGCCTAATGCACAAGCGCTCCTTGCTGACATTCCCAATTACACGAACGCGCAGCCGCTCATCCAGATCAGCGAAGTAAAACTGTAGAAGTTAGAGATTTCGAAGGCACGGAGTACGTGGGTCGCGCTTTTTTATTTTCCGCCGCGAACGCGAACCACTCGTCACTTCCTCACATTTTTCGCATGGGTTTCATTGGTTTTGCGGCTGGCGCGGCGGGCGTGGCCGCCGGCGCGCCGCCGGTCAGGCCAAAAACAGCTTTGGCCTTCGGCGGCAAATTGTCCATGTGCGACAAGAACGTGACCACCTTCCAGATCTGCTCGTCGGTCAGCGCGTTTTTCCAGCCCGGCATGGCCGTCCAGCGCACGCCGTGCAGCGTGATGTAATAATTTTCGTTCTCGGGCATGTTCGGGCTCTCGGTCGTGAATTGCGGTGGCTGCGGATAGAGCGAATCGGCGAGCAGCGACTGGGGATGGACCGGATCGCCGTGGCACATCGCGCACTTGAACGCGTAAATCTCCGCGCCATCCACCAGATTCTGTTCCGTTGGCTGAATCGGATTCGCGATTTTCGGCGCGTTGCGCTCCACGTTCGCGTCCATGGCGCGCATCGCCAGGGATTTCTCCATGGCCATGGGCAGAATATCCGCGCGCATCGTGATATGCCCCGTGACCGCGACGAAAAGCCCCACGCCAGCAATCACCACGATCGTGATGATAATCCCCAGAATAAATCCTCGCATCGTTTTCTCCTGTCAAAATTATTCTAGCTCATGTCGTTCGTCTTGATAGCCGAACCTTCCGCGCGCGCCTGATTTGTGTGGCACAGGCTTCAGCCTGTGTGCCCTTGCGGGTGCCCCATCCTGAGCGCCCGCCTTGAACAATGGGCGCGAAGGGTGGGGCATTTCGATTTGCCTTTGTAGGCGCGGCTTCCTACCCTGAGCGTGTTTCGCGAAGGGTATGCCGCCCGCTTTCGCATCTCGCCTCGGTTTCGTAGGGGCGGGGTTTACCCCGCCCGCGCCTGACGCATGTCAGGCGTTCTCCATGCCCTTCTCCATGCCCTATGTCCCGCGCGACCCTTGCTCGGCTGTACAGGGACGGCCTTCAGGGCCGCCCATTGCACTCGCGTCACCGTTCGTTCGCGCTGGCGCCTCGCGCATATTTGCCCGCGAGCGCTTCAATAATCATTCCGGCAGCTGCGCCAATCACCACGCCCCAGCCGAGCTTCATCCACGGGATATGCGTGATGCCTGCGGCATTCAGGGCCGTGAGCAGCGCGCCCGCCAAAAACACAGGCCCTGTGATGTAGCAGTGCAGACGCTGGCAGCGCACCGCGTTCGTCACGCAGAGCACGCCCGCGACGCCCAGCGCTCCGATCCACAAAGCGGGCCGCCAGCGCGCCGCGGAAAATCCCGAAAAAAACGCCGCGCCGCACAAACACCAGATCGCGCACGCCCACGGCGCCGAAACCAAATCCTTCTTGGCGTACGCGCCGCCAGTGCCTTTTGGATTTGACGACGGCTCTGCCACGTAGTTTTCTCCGCCGGAGTGTCCCGGCTCGCCTCGCGTATCATACCTCAACGGCGCACAGCCGGGCTTTTAACCCCTGAGGCCGCACAATTGGTTTTTCAAGCGATCCGCTAGCGTTGTGTCGCACAAATTCGCTGCGATTGTTTTTAGGGGGTCGGAGCTTCAGCTCCGACATAAATGCCGCGGTGTCAAGGGGCTTCAGCCCCTGAAGTTGGGAATACTATTGGCGGTTATTTCTAAGACAGCACACCAGGCGTCACGCGCGGTCGCGGCTGAGGAAAAAACGGATCAGCGAATAACCGCCCGTGATGGGCAGCAGGATAATCTGCTTCCAGATCGCGGCTTTTTCGACGGCCTTTTCGCGTTCGCTCGTGACGCGAGTCTTTTCCCGCGCCATCAGCATGAAGGCGTATTTGGCGAAGTCGATGCCGCACTTGTCGCACTTGCCGCCATGCCGCTGCGTCGCCGCGCACGACGGACACTTGAAGAGCACCGTCGCGTGGCACCGCCGGCAGAACGTCTCCGCGTCACCGTTCACCGTCTTGCACTTGGGGCATTCCATGCCCCCATTTTAACGCGCCGCGTCCCGCGCGCCCCCCTCGCGCCCACCGCATTGTGCCGCCAGGTAACCTGTCCTTCCGGGCAGGCCGCCGCGCGCCGCATATTCGCCGCCGCGCCCGCGCGCGGGAATCAGAAGGCTTCCGAATTCGTGATTTTGCCTGGAGGAGTTCCCATGAAATTCTCCGGTTATTGAAACTTTATAAAAAACACTCCGGCGGGCGCTGCTGAATCTATAATTAGGGCAGGGAATTTAGGGAAGGGAAGCGGCACGTCCATGGTGACATTCACGAAGGAGCGCTCGCTATGGTTCACCACACTTGGGGACAGGACTGCTGGCTTGCGGCAGCCGTCGCGGTTCTGGGTCTGCACCTGCTGTTCAATCTCTGGTACGTTTTCGGCGCGCTCGTAACGAAAGGCCGCCCGCGGCTGGAAATTCTTCACGTCGTGGCGCTGTTTTACGGCGTGATTGCGGAAAACGCGTCATTTCAATGTCCGCTGACGTTGCTCGAGAAGTGGTGCCAATCCCATGCGGGATTCCAGCCGTATAGCGGCACCTTCGAGATGCACTATTTTCGGGCTATGGTCGCGCCCGGCTTTCCGCTGTGGCTGCTCGAATACGGCGCCATCGGCGTGTTTCTCGTCAACATCGCAATTTACGCCCGCCGCTTCGCCCTGCGCCACAGCCACGCCCATCATCGCCCCGCCCACTGAAGCCCTGGGGCACGGCATGCATCTGAGTGCGGTTGCATCTTTTTATTTGTTTCACTTTTTTTCACTTTTTCTCACTCTTTTTGGTATACTTCTCCATGAGATCGTCCCGTTTGCTGGCAACAGCAGGCGGCCCCGGCCTCCCTTGTGGGGCCGGGTTTTTTACGGCTAGAATCGCCTTCTTTATTGACGGGTTTAATCTGTACCACGCGCTGGATTACTGCCACGCAATTCCGGAACATCATCGCTATCGCAAGTACAAGTGGTTAAACCTGCGCAAGTTAGCTAGCCTTTTTGTGGGCCGTCTGGACACTCTCGGCGAGGTTTTCTATTTTACCGCTTTAGCGACCTGGATGCCCGACAAGGTTGCGAGGCATAAAATCTTCATTCGCGCGCAGGAAAGCGAAGGGGTTACGATCGTATACGGGCAGTTCAAGCGCAAAGACAAGCGCTGTTTCGTCTGCCGAAAACAATACTCTACATTTGAGGAAAAACAGACCGACGTTAATATCGCGATCCACCTGCTTCAATTAGCCATTCAAAATAGATACGACAGGGCGGTCATCATTTCGGGAGACACGGACCTAATTCCGGCAATGAAAGCCGTTCACCTGACATTTCCGGGAAAGCAAGTTGGGATAATCATTCCGATCGGCGGCTCGTCTGAAGATCTGAAGAGGCATGCTGACTTCCACTTCAAATTGAAAGAACACCATTTGGCATCAAGCCGTTTCCCGAACTCAATAATCCTTCCGGATGCAACAACCCTCGAATGCCCGCTTAATTGGCGATAAATGAATCCTAGTGAACGCGCAGTGCCATCTATTGCGGGGCGGCGAGGAAAACTTGCGGCGTGGCGGATGTGCTGGTCGAAAACGCGGCGTATCCTCCGCCGCCCGCGGAGCCGAAGTCGCCGCCGAGCGGATTATTCTGCGCGTCGGCGGAAATCAGCGTAGTGCTCGCCGAGCAGGGAGCCGCAGGCGGAATGCACGCGTTGGTTACGTAAACTTGCTGGCCGGTCACGCCGGGAACCAGCGTGGCGAGCGACGTAAACACGGCGAGCGTGCCCGTGACCGCGGGATTGGAGCTGTCGCCCTGGCCCGGCGCGCCCGTCTGGTCGACCGAGAGCACCAAATTCCCCGAAGGCACGCACGAAATTGTTGTGGGAACGCCGAGGCAAACGTTCGAGCCGACGATCTGTTGGCCTGACGCGTTTGCCGGCAGCAGATTCGCCGCGCGCGTCGCGTACACCACGAACGAGCCCCCGCCGCTCACCGCGGGAGTTATGCTGTCGCTCGTGCCGGGCTTGTTTCCCGCGTCTGCGGAGACGAGCACTGTTTGCTGCTGGCAGCCCGCCGTCAAAAACGGGAAGGCCGCCAGACACGTGCTGCGGAGATAAATCTGCTGCGCGCCATTCGCCGCGATGCCGGAAACGATATTGTCGGCAACCGATTGGAACGCGACTGCAAGTCCCGCGGGATCAACCGACGCGAGAACCGAATTGTTGTCGCCCGCATTGTTATTCGCGTCCGTGGAAAAAAGCTGCAAGCCCGGCGCGCAGCCGGCAACTGTGCCGCCCTCCGCGTTGCAACTCCCGTACAGATAAATCTGCTGCGTGTTCGCCGGAACAGTGGCCGAAGTCAAATTCGTGGCGGCGGATTCAAACGCGATGTACAGGCCAAAGGCGCTGATCGACGGATTCGTGCTCGGCGCGTTTCCGGGAGTGCTGCCCGAGCCTTGGCTGATCAGCGTCAGTTTCGGCGTGCAACTCGTCACCGCGCCAAAAATGCTGTTGCACGTATCGTAGAGATAGATCTGCTCGACCGCCTGCGTCGCGCCGGAAACGAGATTCGTGTCGTCGCTTTCGAAAACGACATACCGCCCATCGGCGGAAATCGCCGGACGATCACTGCCGATCACTCCACCGGAGCCCGCACCGCCCGAGCCGGAGGAAATCAGCGCGGTTTTTGCGGTGCAACTTCCGACCGAGCCGAGGCAGTTCTGCGCCACATAAACTTGTGACAGCCCATTGGTCGCGCCGCTCGTCAAATTCGTGGCCGTCGAATCGAACGCGACGAAAAGTCCGCCGTCAGACACCGAGGAATGAAGGCTCGCGGCGTTTCCCGCGGTACCGCCGTTCACGGATTCTTGAATGGGAAACGAGCCTGTGCCTGTAACCAGAAAACTCGCCGTCGCCGTTCCGCCCTTTGTGGCGCGCGGGTTGCTGATGGTCAGTTTGACGGTCCCTGCACTTGTGATCGCCGTCGCAGGCACGATCACGTTCACGGCGCAAGCGGTCGCGGGATTGCAGGAGATTGGGCCCGTCGGCACCAGCGTCGTCGTTCCGAAATTGATTTGCACCGATGGCGCCGCGTTCAGCACCGTCACGGTCAGGGGGAAGCTCGAGCCGCCTGCAGGCGCGGCCATTGGCGAAATCGTCAGAATCTGCGGCGATGCGACGGTGAAATTCACGGGCGCGGAATTTTGCGAATTCGTCGCCACAAAAATTTTCACGGTGCCCGCGTTGACCACATCGACTGGTGGTATGGCGACTTCGAGCGTGGTCACGCAGGTCATGCCCGTGGGGCACGGAGGATTCAAGGTTTGAAAGGGCACCAGATTGTCGGTGCCGAAATGCACCGCGGTGGAACCGTTCATGTTCGTGCCGGAGACCGACAGCACAAATTGGCCTTCGCCCGCGGGAATCGTTGACGGCGACACGGATGAAATCACGGGCGTGGTGCTCGATGTCGAACTCGAACCGCCGCAGCCGGAAAGAACCAGGCAAATCGCCAGCCCGGTGCCAAACCATGTCCCAAGGTGCACGAACCTATGCCGCATTCCTTTGCCTCCGAGTATCGCCGCGCGCGACGCACAGGCCCGCGCGATATTTTTCTGGCTGAACCAGTGTGCTGTCTTGGAAATATCCGCCAATAGTATTCCTAACTTCAGGGGCTGAAGCCCCTTGACACTGCGGCATTAGAGAGCCGCGGTTTATAAAAACCGAAGGAAAATGCAGATTCCTCCCCGCGGTTGCTCGTCGGAATGACAACGAGCAGAGTTTTCGACAAGCAGCTAAACGACCGGCCCCGACCGGCGCGCCGCCAATTTGCTGTTTACTGCGCCGTGCAGCCCAAATCACGCGAAGTACAACCCCCGCGCAAGCTGCGATAAAAATTCTAACCGATTCGCGATGGATTGTCCCGCTTTGACGCGAGCTCCCCTGCGAATTTGCCGACGCGAATTTCGCGCGAGATTTCCGTGGGGCTCCCGGCACGCGAAACCTGCCGCCGCACCGCTGCGATGCCCGTCGCAGGCGTAGGGGTTGCACGAACGGGAATGCGCGATGTGCCAGAGGAGGGAATCGCGCTGGTACAGCGAGAATTCTGGCGAGCCAATACGCGGAGGGCTAAATCGAAACTGCCTCTTGCTCCGTTTCATCGGAAACGAGCAGGCACTTGAGCATGTCGAGGAGCCGCTTGCGCGCTACATAATCCATGCCGACGAATTCCACTCCCATGCCGCGGCAGGGTTGCATGCTGCGAACAACAGCGCACGCGCGGATTTCGCCCTGCGGCGCGTCAAAGAACAATTCCACGGTTTCTCCCACATTGACGGGATTGGTGGTGTCAATGTAGATTCCGCCCAGACAAATGTTTCGGGCGCGGCTGGCGTCCCGGTGCCTGCGGCCTTGCCACGCCACGAGCAGCGTCTTGCGAATTTTCGCGCGGGGATGTCGCCGTTTGGATTGTTTTTCCTTTGCCGGAGTAAAAAGTGTCATCGACATGTCCTCCCCAGATGTACTCTCACAAAAATCGCCCGTTCCGGTGCTTCACGTCTTTTACGTACCTTTATGTAGCCTCGACCGGCGCCAGCATGCGCACCAGGTTGGCGACGCGGTCCAGGTCGTACGGCTTCGCGACGCACACCGTGGCTCCGAGCGCATGCGCCGTCGCGAAATCCGACGGCATGCCCGAGCGGGTGGTCATGATCACCGGCAAGCGCGCGTATTTGGTATTGCGCCGCACAATGACGCACAAATCGTATCCCGACATTTCGCCGCCGCCGGGTTTGGACCCGGGGAACGCCTCGGCTTCGCAAATGAGCGCGACCGGATCGCGGTGGCGCAGGATGCTGAGCGCCAGAGTGGGATCGGGCACGGCCTCGATCAGATAGCCTTCGAGTTCGAGCAGCGCGCGCAGGCGCATGCGCACCCGCGGATCCTCGTCCACCACCAGAATCAGCGGGCGTTGAGGTTTTCTGCTATTCGTTTTCTCGGGCTCGGGAGGACGCGCGAGAGATTGTCCCTGCGCATCCACTAGCTCGTATTCCGGATCGCCATCAAGAAACGCGATCGCGACGCTGAATCGTTTTTCGCTGGCCCGCGCCACGCGGATCACTTGCCCGCGCTGCTCCTTGACCGGCTCCCATGACCCCGGTATGTACGGAAACACCACCGCCACTTCCTGGCCGCGCGTGTAGGTGTTATGCGAAGACTCAAACAGCACGCCTTCGCGCGAGACGTCGATCGTCATCGTCAGGTCGGACTCGTTGACCAAAAACATGTCCAGCTGGCGAATGCGCACGGGCGCGGAAATCTTGACGCGGCGGCGATGCCGGCGGTCCTGCTTCACGGCGGCGGGTGCGCTTTTTGACTGCTCGCTTGCGCGGGCGTCTTCGGACCGCTCTGCCTTGGCCAGCTCGGCCATTACTTGCGCGACCGTGGCTCTGGCTTTGTCGCTGGTTGGCTCTTTGGCGGACTCCATTGTGGCCGTCGCATTCTTGGCGGTCGAGCGCGCCGGGGCAGGCTTCTTTTTGAAGTCGAGCATTTGCGGCATCCGCATATTCATTTCGTTCCCTCAGTCAGTTCGGTTGAGTTCCCAAGCCGCCTGTGGGGGCGGAAAGCGCGTCGCCCGGGCGGTGGACTCAACGGCTAAGGATAGCCTTCCGCCCTCGGACGAGGCACTGGCCTGTCAGACTCATTCTGGGTGGTACCGAGGTACTGCCATAGTACGCAATTTCTTTCGTACTATGCCGTTTTGCGGCGCGGCGGACCCGCCGGGCCTGACGCCTACTTAAGCCTTGCGACGGTAAGTGCTTGGCGCGGCACAGGTTTGGAGTAAGATGGGCGGGCCATGCAGGGTCTATTGCGAATTTTGGCCGTTGGGGCGTTGGCGGTTTCCGCGGGGCGCGTGTCCAGCCCTCGGGCCGCGGACGCGGCGCTCGGAGGCTCCGGCCTGCGGGTTCCGTCAGTGGCTTTGGCACCGCGCAGGACTGCGCCCTTCGCGGGACGCCTGCGGTCAAACTCCGCGCAGCGCCGGGGCGCGCAAGCGGCCACGGATTCCCCTTCTTTTTCGTCTTCTTTTTCGCCTCCTTTTTCATCGGAGGCGCGGCGTTCCGCGGGAACAGCTTCGGTGACGCTGCCATTTCGCGTTCAGCCGGACGACAGCCTGACGCGCGAGGCCTTCGAAAAGTATTACAACATGGACTATAGCGGCGCGATTGCGCTGTTCCGCGAGGAGCGAAAAGCGCGGCCCGGCGATCCGTTCGTGGTGAATCATTTGCTCGCGGCGGTGCTCGCCAAGGAACTGAACCGCGAAGGCGCGCTCGACGCCACGCTGTACATGGGAAACCGTTTTTTGCAGCTGAAAGTTCCGCCCGTGGATCCCGCGGTGAAAGCGGAAATCGGCCGGCTTTCGCAACGCGCGCTGGCGCTCGCGAATCAGCGGCTTGCCAAAAATCCCCGCGACGTGAATGCATTATTCGCGCGCGGCGTTGCGCGCGGACTCGCGACCGTCTACAGCGCGGTGATCGAGAAAAAATGGCTCGGCGCGCTCAGGCAGGCGCTCGGCGCGTATCACGATGACGTTCACATTCTCAAACTCGACCCGAATTACTCCGACGCGAAACTCGTCGTCGGCACGTACCAATACATCGTGGGCAGCCTGTCGTGGTGGGAGAAGGGCATTGGTTTTGTCGCGGACATTCACGGAAGCAAGCGGCGGGGATTGGAGCTTCTCCGCGAAGCCGGCGATGGCGGCGGCCAGGAAAGCGTGGACGCGAAAACGATCCTCGCGCTTTTTTTGGCGCGGGATAAAAAATATCCGGAGGCCATTCAGATTATCGGCGGGCTGTACGCGGACTTCCCGCACAATTTCATCTTCGGCCTCGCGCAGGCGGATTTGCTGCACGCCTCCGGGCAGCATGAAGAAGCCATTGCGGCGTATCGCAAACTGGTCGCGCTGGCGCAGCAAGGATTTTTCCCCGACGCGCGCGCCGAACGCGCCGCCCTTTCGCTCGGCAACGCGCTTCGCAACGAAAAAGACTACGCTGGCGCCGCGAAAGCCTACGATGAATCCGCGAATTTTCCGCGTGCCAACCCGGCCATCGTCGCGGCCGCCGCGCTCGACGCCGGAGAAATGTACGACCTGCTCAACGAGCGCGACGCCGCCCTCGAGCGCTACCATCGCGCCATCCAAATCGCGCCCGGCTCGGCGACGGCCCGCGCCGCCGCGCGGCTCCTTCGCTACCCCTACCGGAGCTTGTAATCTCAAGCCCGCTGACTGTTCGGGGTGTGGCGATTCTTGCTCGGCTCTGGTTTGACGGGGATTGGCTTTATTCGGCCGGAAGTTCAGAATCTAAGTGGACTGCCCCAGGCCTTGCATCCGCAACACAGCAGCAATAAAAAAAGAAACGCCTCGCGCAGGCCAGGTCAATCCCAAAGGCTAGGCACGAGGCGGTTTTTTTGAGGGCTTAGTTTTTTGAAGCGGCGACGGCCTTCTTTGTGGACTTGCGGCGGCGCTTGGGGCGCGTCGGACGGCCGGCAATCTCGCCCACAACCTCCGCCGACCAGATGCTGGTGACGAACTTCTTCATGCCATGGTCATCGAATTCGACCGTGGTGCGATCGTTGTCCGATTCGGTGACGGTGCCCACTCCATATTGCGTATGACGAACGGTCTGACCTGCATCCAGAACTTGCACTGAAACCTCCTTAGTCATGCCTTTATTCCCATCGGCAAGATACCGAGGGCTGTGATGAAAGCGTACGAGAGAACACAGGAAGAACTCAAAGATTTAGATGCGGAAAACCCCTTCCCGGTATCCGCGAATCATTCAAAAATGATTCAAAAGCCGATAACTTCCCCAGAGTTCGTACGGTGGAAAAGGGCGGAACGAAGTGTTGCTATGTCGATCGCTCCGCCCATATCGAGCTAGAGGCCGACGACGGCTTCCGCCTGCAAGCCCTTGGGTCCCTTTTTCACTTCAAATTCAACGGCTTGGCCTTCGGTGAGGGTCTTATAGCCCTCCGACTGAATGGCGCTGTAATGCACGAAGACGTCCTCGCCGCTTTGACGCTGGATGAACCCATAGCCCTTGCTGGCGTTAAACCACTTTACCGTTCCTTGTTCTTTACTCAACTTCTTACTCCTCTGAATGGGAAGCTATTTGCGCTCGTCGTCGCCTCCCGAGTCCAAAAAAAAGGCCGCAGGGGCATATACCCCGGCAGCCTCGTCGATGTCTCAAAAAGCAGTCACAAGAGCAACAAACGCAGCTCCATTGTAACACGGATTCCCTGGCGTCCTACGTCTATTTTATAATGAACTCCGACTATGCCGTTTTTGGAACAATATCGCACTTCTTTTCAGCTATTTTGCGGGCGCTGGTTCATGAGGGAGCCGGGCGTTCTGCCCGGCTTTTCTTTTGGTCCCGCGGCGATCGCGCGGCCGGTGAATCTCGGTAAATCCCCAATATATCCCAATAAATCCCCAAGAAATCCTCGTTAAGCGCGCCGGGCGCCGCTATCGTACTTGCCTTTGAGGCAACGAGCTTTCCGCTGCGGGCCGCTTGCGCAGACGCCAGATCATCGCGACACCCAAAATAATCGATGCCAGGCTGGCCGCCTGCGCGTTGGTCATGCCGAAAAACGAGCGCGGATTGATGCGGATGAATTCGACCAGAAATCGCGCCACGCCCGTCAAAATCAGATATTGCGCGAAGACTGTGCCACGCGGCGGGGCATTTTTTTCGTCGCGAGAGATCTTCGTGAGATTCTTTTGCGCGGCGCTCTCCGAAATTTTGGCGCGCTTCGACGTCGGAGAAGAATTGCCGGGAGAAAAGCGCGCGCGCGCCTGCCTGCCGCCCACGCGCCACAACCACCAGAAAATGAAAATCGCGACAATCAATTCATAAATCGGCGTCGGGTGAACCCTTTGCGTGGTCGGCACGAGTCCGTGCGGAAAGCTCATGCCCCAGGGAAGGGAAGTCGGAATGCCGTAATCGCCGTCGCCGGAAATCAGGCAGCCGATCCGCCCAATGCCGTAGCCCAGCGCCGCCGCGGGAGCTGCGGCGTCGAAAATTTCAAGCAGCGGGATGCGGTACTTCCGCGCCAGCCATACAAATGCGATGAAGCCGCCCAAAAATCCGCCAAACCACGCGAAGCCGTATTGGCTGATCAAAAGCCGTGGGTCCGCGAAGAGGTCCCGCGGCGTTTCGAGCACGTGATACAACTTCGCGCCGATGAGTCCCGCGATGCACGGCACCGCGACCAGCATATCGGCGGGCGCATGAATGCCGCGCCGCTGCATGTCCTTTGCCAGCACGAAATACGAAATCAGCATGGCGACGCCCACGCAGATTCCAAAGCTCGCGAGCGTGATCGGCCCGATATGGATGAATGGCATCATCGCGATTTCTTATCGGACCTTCGCGTAATTCTCATCCAAATCCTTATTGATACCGAGCTTTATTGTTGCTCCAGATCGTTCTATCGGGTATGCACGTTTGGCGATGACGAGGTTTCCCTGATGCCCACCCGGCTCTAGATGCCAACACTGCTGAACAAAGACGACTTGTCCATCGGTTTTGGAGAAGCGGATTTCGAGAGCGTTAGCCTCCCGATCCAAAATGACAAAATCAGCAAATTGCCCGCGATCAGCATCGTGGGGCGTGAACACGTACCCTCCAACGTAATCATCGGGATTCGTGCTGGGAGTGGCGCGGCACGCGACATGGCTATCGGGATTCGCGCTGCATCCGATAACGGCAAAGGTCACAAATAAAATGAAGAGTAGGTATTGTCTCACCTTTTCCGCCCTCCAGTATAAACTATCCGCTCTGCACGATTAACTACCAACCATCTGTCAGGGTTGGAACGACACAACCCCATAGAGCAGCTTCAGCAAAATCAGTCCGCTGCGGCAAAAAGCGCGCGGGAGGCAAAAGGGCGAAAACTAGACTCAAGTGTCACCAAATTGCATCATGGCGTGCAAATAATTAAATTGCACGAGAACGTGCAAATGTTAAAAAATAGCGCGCAATCAGCTGTTCCACGCCAGAAGCGGCGGCGAGCAATTCCCCATAATAGCCGCGTTTCAAGTTTCGCGATACGGTGGAAATGTTGACGCCCATGGCGCGCGCGGTGTCTTGCATGCGGCGGCTCTCGAATTGCACGGCAAACGTCTTCCATTGCTTCTCGGTCATTCGATGCATGAGCGTATCTTGCAGCTGATAGATCAAATTGGCGATGGAATCAAAGTCAGTATTGCGCGTGCAGAACGCGGTAAGCGCCGGCCGGGTTCGTCCGCCCGATTTTTTCAGCGTTTCGATCGCCCGCCGCGCCATGCGGAACGCTTCGCCATCCAATTCGTTCACCGGAGGCCGAATGCCTCCCGCGACTTCGCCGATGCCGATTCCGATGCGCAGGGAAAGGGGCCGGAAGCGCCGCCGGAGGTCGAGCAGAAGCCACGGAATCGCTTCCAGGCGCGCGGTGATGGCTTGGAATTCGTCGCCCGCGGTGACGGCATAGGGCAGCAAAGTGAGTTTGCGTCCGCGGTGCGCGCGCGTGGCCTGGCGCAGCCGATCATGAAGCAGCGCGGGAAGGCCCTCGCGCGTGCCGGAGGAAATCACGTCGGCGATCAGGACGCCGTGGAGTTTATGGGTCACTGCGCGAATTCATGCAAATCTACACTTTTGCACGCAAACGTGCAAGTGAAAAGATGCGCGACGTTAGGTAGTGGGCTACTTTGAATGGAACACTAGTTGCAAAAGCCGCTTTAGTATGCCATGATGATTTCATGCCAAAACGAAATGGGCAGACTGAGGATGTCAATCAGTTGGCCCATAGGCTCGTTGCACAGTCTACGGAGCGGGAAGCGCCACTTCCAACCAAGGCGCAGATTTCGGCGCTCATGGCTCAACTTGGGAGGAAGGGGGGTAAAATCGGCGGGAAGCGCCGCCTCGAAACTATGTCCGCAAAAGATCGCAAACGGGCCGCGAGCGCCGCAGCACATGTTCGCTGGGACAAGCGAACCAAAAATACTTAGGGGGCTGCCGAAGGTCAATGCTATAGTCCGCCTTCCCTATATAAGGACATGGCCAGTCCAGCCAAACTAACAAAAGACTTCGAGAAGGCCATACGCGCCTTAGAGAAGCGGCGTCATTCTCGCATCTTCTGTATCGTTCACACTGGCGGACCACCGCATATTTGCCATCCCGAAGTACGGCGATTACTGCAACATCGAGATAAATTCTCTAGCATCGAAACGCTTGAGATTCTTATTCATTCGCCGGGCGGCCATGCTGACAAGGCGTATCGCTTGGCGCGGTACTTCCGTGGCCACTGTGAGCGCCTGAATGTGTTGATACCGCTGCTTGCGAAGAGCGCGGCAACTATTCTGTGCCTCAATGCTGACGCGATTTTCATGGGAGAGTTTGCCGAGCTAGGGCCGATTGATGCTCAGATGCGAGATGACGTAGAAAAAGGGAAAGAGTTTTTTTCTCCGCTTGATGAATTCAAGGCAGTAGAGTTTCTTCGTGAGTACTCATCTGATGTCCTAGATTATTTGAGTTTCGTGCTGGAACATCGCGGAATGAGCGTGAAACAGGCGCTCCATGAGGCTATGCACGGTACAGTCGGAATAATGAATCCGCTGTATTCCCATGTTGATCCAAGTAGGCTAGGCTCATATCGTCAGGTGCTCGCGGAAGGGCAGGAATATGCGAAACGACTCCTGGCGACTAGAATGGATGAAGGCGACGCTGCGGAACTTGCCCGACATTTGGTGTGGGATTATCCAGCCCATGATTTTGTGATTGACCGCAACGAGGCCAGGAAATTAGGACTACCAATTCAAAAGCTGCCGATCTCTGAGGAAAAAGCTTTGATTTCGGCCATTTTCGGCTTAGAAGAATATGACATACCTTTCGTGGGGTTCATAGAACATGACACAAAAACGAAAACAAAAGGAAAGTCGGCAAGACCAATACGTGGCGGCGCGCGGAAATTACCGACCGCCATCAAACCGACGCCCAGGCCCGCAATCGCAAGCTGAACGCGAACGGGCTTTAAGCCGTCTTCTTTCACGGCTTCGCTCGCTCAGTCCATCCGAGAGGGGCAATCTTCTCAGGGAAAAAAGCTCAAAATCTGCATTTTCTTGTTGACATGCTAAAGCGGCTTTGGTATTATAGCTGGGACATTCCAATGGCTTCTCGCGCAAGATTGAGAACCACGCGGCGGCTGTTGCCCTAAATTATTTTGCCTATAACTTCATCGAGATTCACCGCACGCTGAGAGTTAGTCCCGCGATGGCGGCGGGCGTTACCGACCACCTGTGGAGCGTCAGCGATCTGATTGTCCTCTGGGAATCTGAGGAAAAACAGAAGGCCGCCTAGTCTTAATAATTTAAAGGTTGCAAGTTAGCTAGGTATCCGTGATATAAAAATTGCTCTCTTGGCGTAATGTGCTAAGTTTAAAAGTGGAAATGGCGAAGCGCACCTCGAAAGACAAACCGAAGCAAATAACCACTGGCGTCCAGTTGGATGTCAAACCGGACACGCCATCCTACTACGTGAACTACGTGAGCGTCTCCCACACGCCATATGACTTCACGCTGAGCGTTGCCAAAATTCCGTCTCCAATGACCCAGGAGCAGGTTGCATCGGCACAAAGCGGAAAGCCAATATCCCTTGAAGTGATCCTGCAACTGGTCGTGCCGCCGCTTCTCATAGAAGGGTTGATAAAGGCGTTCATCGATCAAAAAAAAGAATATGAGAAAACTTTAGCTCAACAGGTGAAAAACAATGAAATGCAGCAGCACACTAAATTGCCTAGTCCTGTCAACTGACTATACTAGGGAAAAAGTTCAGGTAGACTTGCTTCCGCCTTCTCGTCGCTCAACGCGCGGCAGCAAGAGTGTAGAGAGCGCGGTATACGCATATATCAGGGCCATCCGCACCTTGGGACGTACGACTGTGAACACCATCGAAATCGCTGCCGCCCTTTCTATCCCAGTTAGTAAAGTGAATGCGGCCCTAGATGCCCTGAGACGCAAGGGCGTGAGGGTCGCCTAGGAGTATGTCACAGCAGCAACTTCAAAACGCCAAATTGGGAGCTCCGCACGTTAAGGTACCCACCAAAAAGGTGAATGGGGAAGACTGGGCTATGCTCAGTTTCTTCGGAAGCGAACATACTTTTTGCGGCGAGAAGTTTACAGAAAAGAAGGAAAAATTCAGCTTCGCCGGAAACCACCGCGTTAGGCTGTATGTGATCAAACACTCCGTAAATTGGAGGGTTCCGGCTCCAGCCAAAATCGAGTTGGACATTACGAACGTTCAAAGCGCCCCTCCTGTTCGTCGCATCCCCCGCGTTTAGTCCATTTCAAAGTAGCCCGCTACCCCAGTTACACCACGGAGCGCGGGCCGGCCAGCTCGAGATCCACCTGCCCGATGCCGCCGGTCACATGCACTTCGACCGTGACGTTCGATTTTCCGTACGCATCGTTCACGTAGTCGTCGCCGTCTTTTTTGAAATCCGGCGCGCTCACCGAGCCCAGCCCGCCATGGACCGACACGCGCACGCCGACGTCGCGCGGCAATCGCACATGCGCCTCGCCCACGCCGCCCTGGATCGACGCGGTGACGTTTTGCTTCCAGTCGCCCGTCAGATCCACGGTCGAATTTCCCGCGCCCATCTGTACGTCGAGATTCCGCAGCATCATGCCGCTGAAATTCAGCGTCGAGTTTCCCGCGCCCATTTCCACCGCCACGTCGAGCGGCACGGCGTTATTCAAGTGCAGGTCCCACGTGTACTTCACGCCGCCGAATGTCGTGTGCGACTCCTCCGGCTGCATCACCATCAGCGCGCCCTTGCCGTCGTGCACGCTGTAGCTCACGTCGGGTTTCCAGGACGGCACGTTGTACCTGATTTTCCCGTCGAGCAATTGCGGCGACCCGCCAGAGACATTCAATTCGCCCGCGGCCATTTTCATGTGCACGCTGACCGATTTTGCCGCGCCCAGCGGCACGGAAACGGCCTCCGATTGCATCTCTCCGGGATTCGCCATGGGCCCATTCCAGCCGCCAATAAAACAGCCGGAGATTCCGATCGCCAGGACGAAAATCCCCGCCATGGCCGCCGACACATGGAATATTTTGCTTTGCAGTTTCATCGCATCCCTCGCTATCGCGCCAGTTTTCGCGCGCGTGATCGTGCGTCTTCTCGTGCTTGAGCCGCCTGTCCTGCTGAATAGATAAACGAAAACACACTGTAAAATGTTTCGTGGGATCCGGAAAGCGATTTGTTGCGTGCCATTTGTTGGCCGCGATTTGAGGATTTTCGCCAGGCGCCCGCGACGGGGCGTCGTGCCGGGCTAGTGTTGCATTTCCGAAATTCGGGACACAGGTTCCGAGCGAAGCGAGGGATCTGGTTTTTGCGAAACAACCAAGAAAAAAGCAGATTCCTCGTCGCATGGCTCCTCGGAATGACACGTATGGGCATTTTTCAGCAGACTGCTAGAGATTCTTGCAACCTTTGGGGCTTGGGACGGCTCTTATATAATAGCGGTAGTTGCCACTGCACCCGGTCTGCACGGTGAAGGGAGACGGCCATGACCCACGACGCCGCCCCGAAGCATGTTTTCAAAGCCATTCTAATTTGCGGCGCATCCGTGTGCCTGTCCGCATTCTCGCCCGCGGCATTCGCCCAACGAGCCGGAGCGCACGGTGGCGGAGCGCGCGGCGGAAGCGGCGGTGCGTCTCACGGTGGAAGTAGTGGCATGGCTCATGCCGGCGGCGGATTCCACGGTGGCGGCGGAGCGCGTGGCGGAAGTAGCGGCATGGCTCATGCCGGCGGCGGATTCCACGGTGGCGGCGGCGCGCGTGGCGGAAGTAGTGGTATGGCTCATGCCGGCGGCGGATTCCACGGTGGCGGCGGCGCGCGTGGCGGAAGTAGCGGCATGGCTCGCGCCGGAGGGTTTCACGGCGGCGGGAGCGGCGGGAGTTTCCACGGCGGTGGACCCTACGGCGGTTCGGGCACGTCGTCCGCGCCGCATTCGAGCGGCGGATCTTTTCCCAACGCGCCCGCGCGAATGTCATCCGGAGGCTCGAGCCACCTCGAACGCTTCGGCTCCGTTTCCCGTTCCCGCGCGAATTTCACCGGCAACTCGTTCATCCCTCCTCCGGGAGAAGTTCGGCCCGCTGAAAGCGGCGGTCGCGGAATTTTCGTGAATGCAAATACCCAGCCCGAGCCGATGCGTGGGAGCACGCCGGTTGGCGCGCGCCCTTTCGCGGCAGGGAACTACCTGTGGGAAGCGCCGCCTCAGCAACGGCAGCAGCCGCATCCGTACGTTGCACCGCGTCCGATGGCGCCGCGACCGATGACGATGCCCGCTCCCATGCGTCCCACCGTGATGCAGCCGCCGTCGCCCATTCGTCCCATGCCGATGCCGGGAGCGATTCCCACGCAAGGCTCGCGCCCGATTCAAATGCCCATGGCGCATCCGGGAATGATTCCCATTTCGCCGATGCCATCGTCCATGGGACGGCCCATACAAATCCCAATCTCGCGGCCCATTCAGCCGATTCGGCCCATCGGGCAAAAAATGGGCGGGCGATTTGTCGCGCCTCGAATCCGTATTCCGCGCCCCCTCGGCATCGCGCCCGCGCCGCCTTTGTTCCGGCCGGTTCCGCCGGCGCTCCGTGCGTTGCCCGTGCGGCCAGTTTTCGCCGGAATGGCGCTTGAACCGGGGCTGACTCGCAAGCCCGGCGTTTCATTCACCGCTTTCGGTGCGTCGAACTCGCCCGCAGGCCCGTGCGTCAACACAATCACTGATTGTGGAATCGGCGCCGGTTTTCTGGATGGCGACGGCGACTTCGATGGCGATTTCGACAATGGCGGCTTCGGCTTCCCGCCGTTTATTTTCCCCGGATTTTTCGGGCCGTTCGGATTCTCGCCGCTCGGTTTCGGTTTCGGCTTCGGCTGCGATTTCGACGACGCGTTTCAGGATTGCTTCCTCTCGCCATTCGATCTGTCGGTTTTCAGCTTCGGCGGCTTCGGTTTCAATTCGTTCGGCTTCGGCGGGCCATACGGCTCGAGTTATTTGTATCAGCCCGTCGAAAACTTGCCGGCGTATTTGCCGCAGGATCTCGGCGGGAATTTGCCGAACACGAATTATTCGCTGTCGTACAGCTACGAGCCTGCCCCTGAATTCTTGACGCAGCAAGAGCCGCCGCCAACGGACGCAAACGCGAATCAGCCCGTCGTCGACCTGGTAATGAAAGACGGTACCGTCTTCGGAGTCACCAGCTACTGGCTCTTGAACGACCGCCTCTACTACGTCACCACGTATCAAATCCAATCGAGCATTCCGATGGACCAGCTCGACCTGCAAAAAACCGTGGATATGAACTGGAAGCGCGGCGTCGCATTTACGCTTACCCCGCAACCCCCCGCGCGGGAACCGCAGCAGAACCCACAGCCGCGACCATAAGTCTCCTTCTCTTTATTTCCAAACCCATTACGCGACCGTACGGGATCCATATATTGCTTTACACTTGTGAAACTGGATAAGCTGTTCAGTAATGCCCCTTCTTTCCAAGGCTCGCAGGATCATGCGCATAAATTTGGAGAGAATCAGGGACGGTGAATACCCGAAGCGAATTGTGATCGGCACGCTAACTCCAACTCAACTAGCGGCAATAAACGCACACAAGCTTAAACAAGACCTGCCACCGATTATTGAAGAAATAATCTTTATCGGAAGACACATATACGAAAGCCGAATAGAGCAAGACGGCTATACAATTGAGGACGTGCTTGACCAGATTTACAGTGGTATGGAATCAGATTCAGCAATAGTGGAAGAGGGTTTGATGACGGGAATGAGAAACCCAACAAAGAGGGCTGATCGCTATGGCAACCAAGTAAACGACGTAGTTGTCTTTGAGTGCTCCCGTTTTCACCCTCATCCTGAACTGTACGGCGCTATCCCGAAGGGAGATATGATTAAACCTAAAATGAAAAAGGCCACCTAGAATTCAGATGGCCTTTTCCCTTTGTCTTGAGTGATTCGCCCGGATAACAGAAGCGCCCGGCAGCCTCAATCACTCCACGGAGAGTATCTCACACCCTGCTCACACTTGTCAATAAAAATCGTCTAAATCTATTATATTCTTTTATTTGAAGATTTTGGCTGCTTCCGCCTTTTGGGGCCTTCCTCCTATTTCGGTAGCCTACCACGCGGGGCCTTACCGAAGCGAAGCCGCAAGTTCCGGCTCGGCGGGCGCGCGGCGCAGGATTTCATCCACTTTGCCAACCAGCGCGTCGCGCGTGTACGGCTTTTGGAGGAACGCGCCTTCCTCGAGAAATTGGGCGGCCTTTTTGTCGTGTTCCAGGTAGCCGGACATGTACACGATCTTCACGCCGGGGCGGAGTTTTTTCATGCATTCGGCAAGCTCCGGCCCGCGCAGCTTGGGCAGCACAATATCCGTGACCAGCGCGTGAATCGGCTGCTGCAATCGCGCCGCGATGCCCAGTGCTTCTTCGCCGTCGGCGGCAGTAAGCACGTTGTAACCAGCCGCCCGCAAGAATTCGCAGGCCAGCTCCCGCACGGCCGGTTCGTCCTCGGCGATCAGCACCGTCTCGGTTCGCTGGCGTGCACGCGGGGCTTCTTTCAGTGGACGATGCACCTCCATCTCTTGCTCCTCCGCGCGCGGCAAATAAATTTCAAATCGCGCGCCTTTGCCCGGCTCTGAATCCACCCACACATGCCCGTTGCTTTGCTTCACCACTCCGTAAACAGTGGCAAGCCCCAATCCCGTGCCTTTGCCCGCTTCTTTCGTGGTGAAAAACGGCTCGAAGACATGCGCCTTGGTGTCCGCGTCCATCCCGCAGCCTGTGTCCGAAACAGCGAGCACCACGTATTCACCCGTTCGAAACAAAGGCCGCGCGGCTGCCAATTCTTCGCCCACATCGAAATTGTACGTTTCGACCGTCAGCTTGCCTCCGCCGGGCATGGCGTCGCATGCGTTGACGATCAGATTCATCAGCACCTGCTCAATCTGGCCGGGATCCGCTTTCAGCGGTCCGAGGGAATCACCGGGCCGGAACGCGTACTCGATGTCTTCGCGAACCAGGCGCTTGAGCAATTTGCCCATCTCCGAAACGGTCGCGTTCAAATCCAGAATTTTCGGCTGCAACACCTGTTTGCGCGAGAAGATCAGCAACTGCCGCGTGAGGGCCGCCGCGCGGTCGGCTGCTTTGGCAATTTGCTGGCTGCTGCCGCGAAGCGGCTCATGGGGATCCATTCTGTCGAGCAGTAAATCGCTGTGGCCCTTGATGACGGTGAGCAAATTATTGAAGTCGTGCGCGACGCCGCCGGCGAGGCGTCCCATCGCTTCCATTTTCTGAGACTGCCGCAATTGCTCTTCAAGCTCCTGCCGCTGCGTCGCGTTTTTTTGCAGGGTGGTGCGCATGCCGTCGAAGGCGCGCGTCACTTGCGCTACTTCATCTCCGCCGTCCGCCCTCAGCGGATAGTCGAAGTTTCCCTGTTCCAGCGCCCGCACGCCGCCGACAAGCGACGCCAGCGGCCGCGTAAACGTATCCGAAATTAGAAACACCAAAACCGCTCCCACGAGCGCGGCGACAATAAATAATCCGAGAAGCAAGTGATTCAGCCGGTTCAGAAACAGGATTGCGCTGTCGTACGATTTCAGCACAATCAGGCTGATGCCGCTGCTTCTGTCCGGCGTCAGGTTTACGGAACTCGCCAAATACTTCTCGTTGCCAACCTGGAGAATGCTAGGCAGCGGCCGATTGCTGAACTGTTGCTCCAGGTCCGCTTCATCGAGCGGCGCAAGCGTGCTCACGATGACTTTGTCGCCGTAGCGAAACGCCACTTGGCTGGATGAAATGCGGCGCAGCTCATTCGCGGCGCTCATATCGATCGCGCGGCCAACGACCACGGTTCCCAGTCGCGCGTGGTTCTGATCCGCGCCGCCGTACACCGGCCGCAAGACGAATTGATACAGGCGCTCGCCGCTGAACCACCATCCCGACGTTTCCTTGCTCGGCAGCGGTTTTCGCAGCAAGCTCTCGGCGGTGTCCGCGTCTAGATTTTCTCCGGCCGTATGCAGCGCCACCACTTTGCCGCTCGCGTCGGCCAGCAAAAACAAATTGCAATCTTCCGATTGCCACGGATCCTGGCTGGCTTCCTGAATCGTGGTCGCGTCGCCGTTCCTCATCAGCGCCAGCGCGGCCAGCAAATTCGCTTTATGTTGCAGCGCGACTTCGTGCTGATGCTGCATCACCTGGAAAGTCAGAATGGCGTTGTGCGCTTCCTCCTCGATTTGCCGTTGCGATTCGGTTTTGGCGGTGCGTCCAACGATGAGCAGCGACCCGCAGGTCAACGCGCTGGTGATCAAAATCACGGAAAACAGAAATTTTGTCCGCAGGCGAAGGTTTACTTTCGCTTGAAACGCGTCAAACAGATCCTCGGTCAGGTACGCGGTATGCTTCCGCCAGAATGCGGCGATGGGCGGCAGCAGTTCCGTTTTGGCCGAACGTCCGGCGGCGCTGAGGACGCGCCCAATGCGCCCGGCGACGACGCGGCCGCGCGCGAGCATATAAACGGCTTGCGGGCGAAGCTTGCTCAGCAGCGATTTACCGTGGCGAACGGCGTATCGCGGCCCGCGTGCGGCGATTGGCAGGAATTCGTTCTTGACTCGGAGCCGGGCGTCGATTAGGCCGCGCCAGATTTGCCGGGCCGCACGGCGCGAACGCGCGAGCATAAAAACGGCTTGCGAACGAGCGGTGCGCACCAGCGCTGCGCCTTGGTGACCGGCGTATTCCAACGCGCGTGCGACGAAGCGCGACGGTGCCGCGCTCGGGCGGCCGGCAGTCGACGCCGTGCTCGCGCCAGCCTTACGCTCCAACGGTACGTCGGGACTGATGGCGTGATTTATCGTTCCGGTGGGGCTATTGGGGAGCTCTGAAGCCGCACAGGGGCGGACGGCGCGGTTCGATTTCGATCGCGTGCCTCGCGGCGCGGGGGCGCTCATCAGGTAGGTGACAATCGAGGGCAGCCATCCGGCCGTGATCTTGCGCCCTGCTTTACCCAACGTGCGCGAGACCTGTGCACCAGTAACCTGCACGCGCACAAGCAGATACCGCGTCCCCACCCGAAGCTCTGCCATGGCTTTCGCTGCCACTTCCGACATCAATTTTCCCCTGGGAAGCGTAACTTGCCTCGAATCAATCTACTTTTGGGGACGTCCCCCAGCAATGGAGCGGGGGTACCCGCGAAATGTACCAGTAGTACTACGCCACTAAAACGGCCATGGGCCTTGCGCCGTTTCTGACTTTGCAGCTCAGGTCCGGCCGGGCGTTTTTTGCTCGGCTGACCTGAGGCCTTTGATTTTGTTGGTGGTTTTGCTTTGCCGTTTTGCTTTGCCGTTTTCTTTTGCGTTTGTTTTTTGATTCGTTCTTGGCTTTGTAGGGGCGAGGATTTAGCCCCACCCGGTCGGGTCTGAAGCCCCGACCTACAACTGCGTCGGTTTTGATTTTGCCGCCCGCCTTTTCGATTGTCGCGACGGTCGCCAGCCGCCGCAAGCACCCCCAACAAGTTTTTAGCACCAAGACGCGGAACATATTCGCAGACGGCCTCGTATCTCAGAGTAGCAAGAATGAATCTGTGCGCGAATCGCGCGCCGCGCTGAGCTAAGGCGAATCGACGATCGGGGTGAACCAAAACATGGGAACGCTGCTCCAGGATTTGCGCTACGGCGTGCGAATGCTCGTCAAGTCGCCCGGCTTCACGGCCATCGCCATCTTGACTCTCGCGTTGGGCATCGGCGCGAACACCGCGCTATTTTCCGTGGTCAACGGCGTATTGCTGAATCCACTGCCGTATCCGCAGCCAAATCGTCTGGTCGCGCTCTATTCCCGCGTTGCAAATTTTCAGGAATCTTCAATCTCGTATCCGAATTTTCTCGACTGGCAGCGCGACAATCGCTCCTTCGCCTCGCTCGCCGCCTATCGTTCCGACAATTTTAATTTGACCGGCGCGGGCGTACCCGAACGCGTCCGCGCGGAAATGGTGTCCGCGAATTTCTTCGATGTTCTGGGCGTCAAACCTGTCCTTGGCCGCGATTTCACCGCGCAGGACGACCACGGCGGCGCCGCGCCGGTCGCTCTGCTCAGCGAAGGTTTTTGGAAGCGCAAATTCGGCGCCGCGCGCAAAATCGTCGGGCAGGCCATCGACCTCAACGGCACTTCCTACACCGTCCTCGGAATTATTCCCGCGAATTTCTATTTCTCCGGCAACAATTTTCGCTTGAGCGACGTTTACATTCCCCTCGGCCAGTGGACCGATCCCACTTTTCTTGACCGCCGCGTCAGCATGGGCATGGACGCCGTGGGCCGCCTGAAGGATGGCGTCACTCTCGCGCAAGCGCGCGCCGACATGAACGGCATCGCGCAGAGCCTCGCCCAAACCTATCCCGACGCCGACAAAAATAACGGCATCACGCTCGTCCCGCTGAAGCAGGACATCGTCGGCGACGTTGCGCCGCTTCTGTACGTGCTGCTCGGCGCGGTCGGCTTTGTGCTGTTGATCGCGTGCGTGAATATCGCCAATCTTTTGCTCGCGCGCTCGACGGGCCGCACGCGCGAATTCGCCATTCGCGCCGCTCTCGGAGCCACTCGCGCCCGCGTGATTTCTCAGCTTCTCACCGAAAGCCTGTTGCTCGCGGTCACGGGAGGCGCTTTAGGCCTGCTGCTCGCCGCGTGGGGGACAAAAGCGGCGATTCGCATTCTGCCGGAGGCGTTGCCGCGCAGCGGGCAAATCGGGCTGGATTCGCGCGTGCTCATTTTCACGATGGCTGTTTCCATCGTCGCCGGCATTTTGTTTGGATTGGCCCCCGCGCTGAAAACCTCGCACTCGAATCTGCAGGAAACGCTGAAAGAGGGCGGCCGCGGTTCAAGCGGCGCGCGCCATCGCCTGCAGGGAGTTTTCGTCGTCGTGGAAATGGCCCTGGCGCTCGTTTTGCTCGTCGGCGCGGGCCTGATGATTCGCAGTCTCGCGCAGCTTTGGGACGTCAATCCTGGCTTCAACCCGCACAACGCGCTTTCTTTTAATATCGCGTTTCCTCCGGCTATGTCCGCGGCCCCTGCGGAGCAAATTCGCAACGGCGCGCGCCAGATGGAAACGGCTCTCGCATCGCTTCCCGGCGTCGAGGCCGAATCCGCAATCGGCGGCGCGCTTCCGATGCAGGGCGATTCCGAGTTGCCCTTCTGGCTCGAAGGCCATCCGAAACCGGCGAGCGACAGCGACATGAGCTTGGCCCTTTTTTACCTGGTCGAACCTGATTATTTGAAAGCGATGCAAATTCCGCTCGAACGCGGCCGCTTCATCAAGGCCGAAGACACCATCCACTCGCCCACGATCATCGTCATTGACGATATGTTCGCACGCAAATTCTTTCCCGGCGAAGATCCCATCGGCAAGCGCGTCAACCTCGAAATTCTCGGCATCCAGGCCGAAATCGTCGGCGTCGTGGGCCACGTGAAGCAGTGGGGTCTCGACGAAAACAGCAAAAGCCCCGTGCAGGCTCAGTTTTATTTTCCTCTGATGCAGGTCCCCGATAAATTCATGCCGTTGCTGTCCAAGGGCACCGGCGTGGTGATGCGCACCAAAGGCTCGCCCGACGCGATGGCTGGCCCGATTCGCCAGGTGATTGCGCAAATCAACAGCCAGGAAGTGATGTATGGCGCGGAAAGCATGGACAGCATCATTTCCCGTTCGCTCGCCGCGCGCCGCTTCTCGATGATCTTGCTCGGAATTTTCGCCGCCATCGCGCTGCTGCTTTCGTGCGTGGGAATTTACGGCGTGATTTCCTATCTGGTCGGCCAGCGCACGCACGAAATTGGCGTTCGCATGGCGCTCGGCGCGCAACGGCGCGACGTGCTGCGACTGATCCTCGGCCAGGGCGCGAAAATGGCGCTCATCGGCGTGGCCATCGGGGTCGCCGCGGGACTCGCCCTTACGCGCCTCATGTCCAAAATGCTTTTCGGCGTCAGCGCGCACGACCCGCTCACCTTCGTCGGCGTCGCCATTCTGCTGATCCTCGTCGCGCTCATCGCATGTTACATCCCCGCGCGCCGCGCGATGCGCACCGACCCCATGATCGCCCTCCGCTACGAGTGACTCTGCGGCGCAGTCCTCCAGCATGTGTGCCGTTGCGGGTGCCCCATCCTGAGCGTCGTTTGCGAAGGGTGGGGCATTTCGGTTTTGCCTTTGTAGGGGCGGCTTTACGCCGCCCGCTGTTCTTGCGCTTTAGCAGGGCCCCAGCTTGAGACTCCACGCGCCGCTTCGTCTTGCTTTTCTAACCTCCAACCTCTGAACTCAAACCTCTAATCCACTGTCCGTTTCCGCGACACCCACTCCCGCAACCGAACAACTTCACCGCGCGCCGGCATTGCCAGTTCATATAAACTATTGGCGATAATGGACTTACATTCCATGCCCTTCGGAAGCCAGTTTGCCCTGCACCGTTAGGATTCCTAGGAGACGCGCTCGATGACCACGTTGCTGCAGGACGTACGCTACGCGCTACGGATGCTCGCGAAATCGCCGGGGTTCACCGCCGTCGCGGTGCTCACGCTCGCGCTCGGCATCGGCGCAAACACGGCAATTTTTTCCTTCACCGACCAGGTGCTCCTGCGCATGTTGCCCGTGCCGCATCCCGAGCAGCTCGTGGTGCTGCGCTCGCCGGGGCCGAATCCGGGGCACACTTGGAGCGACTCCGCGGGCGGCGCCATGTCGTTCTCCTATCCGCTCTATAAAAATCTGCGCGACCGCACTTCCGTTTTCTCCGGCTTGCTGGCGTGTTTTCCCGTGGACGTGAACGTTTCGGGCCACGGCGCGACCGAGAGCGCACACGGCGAACTCGTGAGCGGCAATTATTTTCAGACGCTCGAAGTGCGCCCGGCGCTGGGACGCGTTTTTATGCCGAGCGACGAGACAGCGCCCGGAGCGAATCCTGTCGCCGTGCTGAGCTACGCCTATTGGACGCGCCAGTTCGGCGCGGATCCGTCCATCTTGAACAAACCGCTCACCGTGAATGGAACTTCGCTGACCGTCGTTGGCGTCGCGCGCGCGGGATTCGATGGCGTCCAGGTGGGAGCAACGCCGGATATTTTCATTCCCATCACCATGAAGCCGCAAATGGCGCCGAACGACAGCCTGAACCTTATGGATCGCACGGCACACTGGGCCGCGATTCTCGGACGTCTGAAACCGGGAATGACGCGCGCTCGCGCCCAGGCCGCGCTTCAGCCCGTTTACGCACCCATCCTCGAATCCGACGCCAAGCTGCTGAAACTTTCCGGCATCCGCCTGAAGCAGTTCCTCGCGAAGCCGTTGCAACTCGCGGAAGGCTCGCACGGACGCCCGATTTTGCAGCATGATGCGCGCCAGCCTCTGATTTTCCTAATGGCTATGGTCGGACTTGTCTTGCTGGTCGCGTGCGCGAATCTCGCGAGTCTGCTGGTTGCGCGCGGCGAAGCTCGTCAGCGCGAAATCGCCGTGCGTCTCGCGCTCGGGGCAGGGAGGGGGCGGCTGGTGCGGCAACTCCTGACGGAAAGTTTGCTGATCGGCGTCGCGGGCGGCGCGGCGGGCTTGGCGGTCGCTTCCTGGTGCCTGGCGACAATGGTGGGCGCGATCCCGGCGGGAATTGGAATGACGGGAATGCAAGCCGGACTTGATCCTCGCGTCCTGTGGTTTGCCTTGGCGCTGACGATTGTCACCAGCCTGCTTTTCGGTCTGGCGCCGGCGATGCGCGCCACGCGCGTCAATTTGCAAACCACGCTCAAGGATCAGGGCTCGAGCGTCTCCGAGGGCCGCTCGAATGTGCGCCTGCGCAAAATTCTGATTGTCGCGCAAGTCGCGCTCACCGTGGTGCTGCTCGCGGGCGCGGGACTGCTGGCGCGAACGCTGACGAATCTGGAGCGCACAAACTTGGGCGTGCAAACCAGTCACGTGCTGCAATTTTCCGTCGAGCCGGAATTGAATGGCGATTCGCCCGCGCAGACGATTGCCTTTGCGGACAATGCGCGCCGCGAAATTGCGGCGTTGCCAGGAGTTCGTTCCGTGACGGCATCGGTGATGTCCATATTCGGGGACGACGACGCCAGTTTCAATATCACGCCCCAGGGCTACGCCGTGCATCCGGACGAAGACACGAACGTGGAGGCGAATTGGATTGGGCCGAATTATTTTTCAACTCTCGGCATTCCGCTGGTCGCCGGACGCGAATTCAGTGATGCCGATACGGCGAAAAGCCAGAGAGTGGTCATCATCAACGAAAAGCTGGCGCGACGATTTTTCGCCGGACGCAATCCGATTGGCATGCACATTGCGCAAGGCGCCGGAAACAATATTCACCCAGACATGAAAATAGTCGGCATCGTGAAAGACAGCAAATGGGACGACGCGCGGACCAAAGTTTCTCCGTTTTTGTACATGCCGTATTCGCAATTTCCGCAATTGGGCGCGTTGACATTTTATGCGCGCACAGAGCGCGACCCGGCGCAAATGGCGGCGACGCTGCACGCAACCGTCGAGCGTTTGGATCCGAACCTGCCCGTCAACGACATGCGTACTTTGAGCGAGCAGGTCAGCAGTTCGATGTTCAATGACCGCCTGGTGGCGACTCTTTCGATTTCGCTCGCGCTTCTTGCCGCGTTGCTCGCGGCGCTGGGACTCTACGGCGTGCTCGCGTATGTGGTGGCGCGACGCACGCGCGAGCTTGGAATTCGCATGGCGCTTGGCGCGCAGCGCGGCGACGTGATGCGCCTCGTCCTCGGCGAAGGCGCGCGTCTCGCGCTGATTGGCGTTGCGTGCGGCGTGGTGATCGCTCTTGCGCTCACGCACTTAATGCGCAGCCTGCTGTTCGGCGTCAGCGCGACGGATCCGCTCACGTTCGCCGCAGTCGCGCTGATTTTGTTTGGCGTCGCGCTTTTCGCGTGTTACATCCCCGCGCGGCGCGCAATGCGCACCGATCCGATGGTAGCATTGCGGTATGAGTGATTCTGGATGTTGGAGGTTAGAAGCTGGAGAGGCAGGACCGGAACGCGGCATTTGTTGCGTTTTCGGTCTGCTGGCAAAATGAAATGCAGGGCGTGAAGGAGAAAACAGAAACGCGGTTTTGTTGCGATTAGAATGGAGCGCGGGCGATTGTTTTGTGTGAGTTACGGCGGTTTCTAATCGCGGCGTGTTGCGATTAGAAATGCCGATACGGTTGATTGAGTGCCGAGCAAAGGAAAGATAGAGGTCAGGGTCAGCGAAACGCAAGGGCGCACAGGCAGAAAGGCTGCCTGCAGAGGCGAGTGGCCAGCGGCCATTCGTCAGTGAGCGGCGGGCAGCGAAAAGAAGTAAAGTACAGCGCAGCAAAAAGCGACGAGTGAGAGGATGGTCCGTAGCGCCGCCGTCCCAGCGGCTCTTTTGTTGCGAACGCCATTTCGAGAAAGTCGAGTCTGCGTACGAGATGCTTCGCGTCAGTTGCGGCTGGGAATCGCCGCAACTCCTCCTGCGTCAGGGCGAGCGGGACGCGAGCTACAAAGATTAGGCCGAGGGGAGATGAAAGTGCGCAAGACCGAGAGCATGAGGGTGCCGGTGGCATGCGTCACGGACAAATTTACTTTTTGAATTACTTTGGAGGGAGAGATGACGAAACGTTCTCGCATCATTTGTGCAGCGGTTGTTTTTGCGGCGGTGGTAGCGATGGCAGCGGTGCCGATGGTTCGCGCGAAGCGTGGGTTGCGGTCGCCGCGAATTGCGGGGGCGTCAACGGCGCAAGCGACGATACCTCGGTCAAAATCGCAGTCAGAGGCGCAGGCAGCGGCGGATTTGATTCCGGCGTATCATCCGGCGCCGCCAAAAGGTCCATTGCCCGCGACGCTGCCCGCGAAAGGCTTTACCGATCCGCTCACGAAAAAAGCCTACGCCATTGCGGCGAAAATCAAGCCGGTGCTGTACCAATTGCCGTGCTATTGCCGTTGCGATCGGTCGGCGGGGCACACGAGCCTGCTCAGTTGCTACGGCGACGCGCACGGCTCGGAGTGCGAAATCTGCAAGAAGGAGCTTTTCTATGCGTATGAGCAGCGCCGCAAAGGCAAAACCGCGCCGCAAATTCGCGCCGGAATTATCCGCGGCGACTGGCAACAAGTGAATCTTTCGAAGTACGCGCCGCCGCTGGTTCCGGGAGGCAAGAAGTAGGAAAGCAGCGGCGAGTGAGAAAGCAGTGGCGAGTGACGAGAAACTGCAAAGGCGAGACCGCGCAAGACGCGCGCTGGAGTAGGAGCGGCTTTACGCCGCCCGTACGTTTTTAATTTGGAAGCAAGACCGCGGGCGGGATAAATCCGCCCCTACACGAAACAGCCACGCGATTGAACGCGGCCAGTGAAAGGCGCGGAGGCAATGTTCTGGTAGCGCCGCCGTCCCGACGGCTCTTTTGATACGACGCCATTGCGATGGTGGCTGCAAAAATGGCACGACGAGGTGAAGAATGAACACGCTGCTGCAGGACATACGGTACGGGATGCGGATGCTGGCGCGGGCACCGGGGTTCACGGCGATTGCGGTGCTGACGCTGGTGCTGGGGATTGGCGCGAACACGGCGATCTTTTCGGTGATTAATGCCGTACTGCTCGAGCCACTGCCGTTTAAGAATCCCGCGCAGCTCGTTGATTTGCGCGAGACGGAGAGCGCGCCGGGGAATTTTCCACTGGACGGCGCGGATTATCTCGACTGGCAGGCGCAGAACAAGACGTTTGCGTCGATGAGCCTGTATTCGTATTCGTCTTCGCTCTCCTACGACGCGGGCGGAGCGGAACTGCCCGAAGCGGCTGCAGCCGTTGCCACGCAGGCGAATTTCTTCGACACGCTGGGCGTCGAACCGCTCCTCGGCCGCACGTTTGCGAAGGGCGAAGATCAGGGCACGCATCCCGTGGTGATTCTGAGCTATAGATTCTGGCAGCAGCACTTCGCATCGCAATCGGGCGTGGTGGGTAAGACGGCCCAACTGAACGGTGAGCCGTACACCGTCATTGGTGTGATGCCGCGCTGGTTCGATTTCCCGTCGGGCACGGATTTGTGGACTCCGATGAACATGACTTCGCAGCAAGTCCATAACCGCGGCAGCCACTGGACAAGTGCGATTGGGCGCGTGAAAGATGGCGTGAGCATCGAGCAGGCGCGCGCCGATTTGCTCACCATTTCCGCGCGTCTCAACAAGCAATATCGCCAGCCGGACGATCAGGCGATTCATTCGCTGGTGTTTCCGCTGAAAGAAAGGCTCACGGGAAATTCGCGGCCGCAGCTTTTGATTTTGTTCGGAGCGGTGGCGCTGGTGCTGCTGGTGGCGTGCGCGAACGTGGCAAATCTGCTGCTGGCGCGGGCGACTTCGCGGCAAAGGGAAATGGCAGTACGCGCGGCGATGGGCGCGGGGCGCTGGCGGCTGGCGCGCCAATTATTGACGGAAAGCGTGTTGCTCGCGCTGGCGGGCGCGGCGCTGGGGTTGATGGGCGCGTCATGGGCCGTCAGCGCGCTGGCCGCGGCGCAAACGCTTCCGATTCCGCGCGCGAATCCGATTCAATTGAACGTGACGGTGCTGCTCTTCACGATTGGCGTGAGCGTGTTTGTCGGAGTTTTGTTCGGGCTGGCGCCGGCGCTGCACAGCTCGCGTTTGGATTTGAGCGAAGAATTGAAATCGAGCGGGAACGCGGTGGTCGGCGCGACTGGAGGCGGTCGTGCGCTCCGCAACACCCTTATCGTCGCAGAAATCGCTATTTCCCTGGCGCTGCTTGTGGGCGCTGGCCTGTTGTTGCGCAGCTTCGCGCAATTGCGCACGGCAAACATAGGAGTGGACCCGCACAACGTGCTGACCATGCGCCTCAATTTGCCACCGGCGAGGTTCAAGACCATAGAGGCGCAGCGGCAATTTGTGGATCAGCTGATTGCGCGCGCCAGCCGCATTCCTGGCGTGGCCAGGGCAGCGGTCTCGGCGGAGATTCCTGTCGATGGCGGCAACAACAGCTACGTCACTGTGCCGGGGAATACCAATCCAAAGCTGGCCAATCAGCTCGTCGAAAACAACAACATTACGCCGGAATATTTCAAGACCTTCGGCATTCCGCTGATCGAAGGGCGCGATTTCACTGAAGAGGACATGCAGCGCACGATGGAGCTGAATCAGCAAATCACCGCGCTATATCAATCCGCGAAGGATCCGAGCACGGTTAAGATTCCGGCAGGTCTGTCTTTTCCCGTGATTATCAACCAGGCGATGGCCAAGACGTTCTGGCCAAATCAGGATCCTGTGGGCAAGAGCTACACGGGCGCGGGCGGCGACCAGGTTCAACGCATTGTTGTCGGCGTGGCGGGTGACGAGCGCCAGTGGTCCATTCGCCAGCCGGCCATTCCGGAAAATTACACTCCGGTGACCTTTCAATTCGACCCCAGCGGTTTTTACGCAACGCTTTCCGTAAAAACGAAAGTCGCGCCAGCGGGCGTTGTGAACGCGATTCGCGGCACGGTACGCGACCTCGACAACACTCTCGCGGTGTATCACGTGCGGACGATGGACGAAGTGATCGCGGACAACATGCAGAACACGAGCTTGCAGGCGTTTCTGCTGAGCGTGTTCGCGGGGCTGGCACTGCTGCTGGCGGCGGTGGGACTCTACGGAGTGATGTCGTATCTGGTGACGCAGCGCACGCATGAGATTGGGATTCGCATGGCGCTGGGCGCGCAGCCGGGCGACGTGATGCGCATGGTGCTGCGGCAGGGAATTGCGCTGGCGCTGGCGGGCGTGGTTGCGGGAGCTGTCGCGGGGCTTGTGCTGACGCGGGCGATGGGGAGCCTGCTCTACGGAGTGAGCGCGGCGGACCCTGTGTCGTTTGCGGGCGCGGCGGTGCTGTTGGTGCTGGTCGCGTTGATTGCGTGCTACATTCCCGCACGGCGCGCGACGCGCGTGGATCCGATCGTGGCGCTGAGATATGAGTGACGAGTAGCTAGAAACTACAAGGGCGTGCGGGGGTGCGGTTTTACGCTCGTGAGTTTAATTTGGGATGTCAAAGGCCGCGGGCGGGATAAACCCGCCCCTACGGGAATGTCGTGCGATTGGGCGACGGTACAGTGAAAGACGACACCGCACAGGCTGAAGCCTGTGCCGCGGGAAGGCTGTGCCGCGACACCTTGAGTACAAGAGCCTGTACCACACGCGACTCATGCAAATGGGAATTGCCGCGAAGGGATTCAGTCTGGGACGCATGTTCCGCTTTGAAACGCCGCTTCCGTTTTCCTCCCGTTTAGTAAACTCAACGCAACATCGCTAATTTGCTGTAACTCGCAGAGCCGATAGGGCGAATCGCGAGTTGGCGAAATGGCGCGCGGGTGCGATTGCATTTCGACACTGGCTGGCAATCTGCTCTCCTTTTGATGTGAAGTCTCGCTCGAAAAATCGCGGTGTGTCTGGGCGCTGGTGTGAACGCATTGTGGCGTGCTGCGCGATTGCGTTTTTTGCGATTGCGGCGACTGCCGGGGCGAAGCAAAACAGTAACGGCGCGCCCGCCTCAACAGAACGAAATAGCGCCGTGCAAAAAACAATATTGGCGGCGCAACGACACATTTCCTCGGCGAATGCGATGGCGGACTGGCTGAGTGGCGCGCGGAAGGACGTGGCCGCGCACGATTTGGCGGGCGCGCTGCGGATGGTTGACGCGCGGCTCGCCGCTGTGCCCGATGATTCGGACGCGATGGGATGGCGCGCGCAACTTCTCGCATGGATGGGACGCCGCAAGGAAGCGGAAGCGGAATTTCGACAAGCGCTGCGATTTGCGCCGCGAGACGGCGATCTTCTGCTGGGATTGGCGACGCTGCTCGCACAGGACGGCCGCAACGCGGATGCGCTGGCGCTGCTCGACGCGGCCGCGCAAATTCCGCCACCGCGCGCCGACGTGCTCAACGAGCGCGGACGCGTGCTGCGGTCGCTAAAACGTCGCGACGAGGCGCGCGCGGCATTCGTGCAGGCGCGGGCGCTCGAACCACGGGGAATTTCCGCCGCCGATGATGAGGCGCTTGCGGGGTTGCGCTCGCTGGAATCGCCGCGGCGATTCGAAATCGACATGGGCAATGAAACCGACACGTTCAATTACACGGGCGCGGCGAATGCGCAGACGGCGACATTTATCGCGAAGCCGAGCGCGCGATGGATCTTTTCCGCCGAGGGAGATACTTATCAACGGTTCAGCGCAAACGCGGAAAAAGTGCTTGGCGCGGCGACGTACCGGTTTACTCCGTCGGATTCATTCACTGTGGGCGCGGGCGGAGGAAACGCGGATGGGATTATTCCACGCGGGGAGACCTACTTCGAATACGGGCACGGATTTCGAATCTCGGAAACAAAACCGCTGCGCGGAATCGAGACCACGTACAACCAGCACTGGCTGTGGTTCAGTCAGGCGAGCGTGCTGGTTTTCACGGGGACCGTGGCGGCTGATTTCGCGCACGATTTGCGATGGACTGTTTCGGCAAATGGCGCGCGCAGCCACTTCTCGGGCGCGCCTGTCTCGTGGAAACCGTCCGGGTACACTCGTCTCGATTTTCCGCTGCCGCGCATTCCCGCGGATCGGCTGCTGATGGATCTGACATTCGCCGTAGGCTCGGAAAATTTCAGCGAGCTGGACCAGGTGGGAGCGTTTGCGTCGCGGACGTACGGAGGGGGCTTTCGCGTCGGTTTGAGCACGCGGCAGCACGTGACTTTTTACGTGGCGCGCCAGTATCGCAATGGCGGCAATACCGAGGGGATTTACGGCGCGAGCTACGGGGTGCGTTTCTGAGAGTGCGTCGTGAGGCAGAAATTCGGATTTTCATCGAGACGGGCGGCACATTGAAATGAATTCGTTCTACGACTGGATCAACGCAAGCGCCGCGGCTTTTGTGCTGCGCGCAATCCTGTTTTCGTTAGCCGGCATATTGACGCTGATCGGGTCCATCGTCGCGCGGCGAAAGATTCGCCGCCGTTACTTCGACCGGCTGGCGGACGCGGAGTTTCACGTCCGGCAGCACTGGGACGAAATCGTTGCCGGAGAAATTCCGCGCGAAGAGTGGAGCGGTGTCCACCGCGATACGGAAGCGATTATCACGGTATCGCTGGACCGGATGGAGGGCGCGGACGCGGTCGAGGCGGCCACGCTTCTCGATTTCCTGCGCCGCACGGGACTGCTCGATCACATTCTGGTGGAGGCGAGGCAATTGCGCGGTTGGAGGAGGGATGCGGCACTTGTGCGGATGGGGCGAACGCGTGCTCCCGAAGCCGTTGCGTCTCTGGTGGCGGCTCTCGATGACCGAAACCCGCAGACGCAGCTTGCAGCGGTACGCGGGCTGGCGCGCACGGGGCTTCCGGCGGCGGCGGAAGCGATGCTCGATCGAGTGCTGGCGGGCGATCTGGCGATGACGGGAACTTCGCTGCTGAATGCGTTGATTGTGTGCACGCGGCAGAATCCGCGGGTCCTGCTGCCGTATTTGCATCTGGCTCGCGGTCCCGTGCGTGAATTGCTGGCGCGCGTGATGGCGGAAGTGACGTCGGTGGAGCTGGGCGACGAACTACTCGTGCTTGCGAGCGATCCGCTGCCGGAAGTACGCGCGTCGGTGGCGCGGGCGCTGGGGCATGCGGAATTCGGGTTCGCGTTTCCGGCGCTGGCGCAACTGGCCGCCGATGAAGAATGGTACGTGCGGCTGCGCGCGCTCACGAGCCTGGGGCAATTCAAGCAATCGCGCGCGCTGCCCGTTCTGATTCGCGGCGTATGCGACCAAAACCGCCACGTGCGTCAGCGCGCGGCGGAGGGGCTTGCGCACGTTCCGGATTCGATCGCCGTGCTGCGCGAAGTGCTGAATACGGAAGACCGTTACGCGCTGCAGGCGATGATCGCGGAACTGGATCGCACGGGGAATTTTGACAAAGTGCTGGAAACGCTGGAATCGGCCGTGGGACTGAGCGCGCGGGGGGGCGCGCAACAGCTTCTGGAAGCGCTCGAAGCGGGTGCGGAAGGCTTGAATACGATCATGCGCCTGCCGGCGGCGCGGAAAACGACGCAGATCGCGTAACCATGCGACTCCTGCTCGCCATTTTGAACAACACTTTCTTCCTGTATTACCTCGTTTCAAATTTAAGCTATCTAATATTGCTGATCGTGGCTTTGCTTTCGAGCCGCGCGCATCACCAACACCTCGCGTCGCTGCGGCTGGAGCGAATCAAGACCTCGCCGCTGACGCCCCCGATCACGCTGGTGGCGCCGGCGCACAATGAGGAAGCATCGATTGTGCCGTCGGTTCGCTCGCTGCTGCGCATCGATTATCCCGAGTTAGAAGTGGTGGTGGTCAACGACGGCTCAAAGGATCGCACGCTGGCGCGGTTGCGGGAGGAATTTGATTTACAGCCCGCGCGGCTGCTGTACATCGCGCACCTGGCGACCGCGCCCGTGCGCGCGCTGTATCGCAGCGCGAGCGATCCGCGGTTGATCGTCGTGGATAAGGACGCGGGCGGTTCAAAAGCGGACGCCGCCAACGCGGGGTTGAACGTGGCGTCGAGTCCGTACACCTGCCTGGTGGACTCCGATTCCATGCTGGAATCGGATGCGCTGCTGCGCATTATGGTGAAGGTCCTCGAGGATCCGAAACGCGTGATCGCCGCGGGCGGAATTGTGCGCGTGCTGAACGGCTGCGAGTTGGTGAAAGGACGGATCCGGCGGGTACGATTGCCGAAAAGCCCGATCGTGGTGTTTCAAGTGATTGAATATTTACGCGCGTTTCTGATCGGCCGCGAAGGATGGGCGCGCGGAAATATGCTGACGATCATCTCCGGGGCATTCGGATTGTTCCGCCGCGACGTGGTGATGAGCGTGGGAGGGTATCGCGCTTCCTCGATTGGCGAGGACTTTGATTTGGTGGCGCGCATTCATCGCAAGATGCTCGACGACAAAAAAGAGTATCACATCACGTTCGTGCCCGATCCCGTGTGCTGGACCGAAGTGCCGCCGACGGTGCACTCGCTCGGAGTCCAGCGGGCGCGCTGGCAAAAAGGGCTGCTGGACGTGCTGTGGTCGAATCGCGACATGCTGTTCCGGCGGCGCTACGGACGCATCGGCGCGCTCGCCCTGCCGTACATGTGGATCTTCGAGTTGTTCGCGCCGGTCCTCGAACTTCTGGGCATCTGCACGATGATCATTGCGGGTGTGATGGGCGCGCTGAGCCGCGAATTCTTCATTGAGTTCGTGATTTACGGATATTTGTTCGCGGCGATGATTTCCGTGGGCGCCGTGCTGCAGGAAGAAATCACGTACCGGCGGTATAACGACTGGCGCGACGTGGCGCGCTTGATGCTGTACTGCTTCCTGGAACAATTTCCGTACAGGCAAATGCATTTGTTTTGGCGGCTGCAGGGATTGTGGCAATACGCGCGAGGCGACGTGGTGTGGAGAACCGTCCAGCGCGTCGGATTGGAAAACGCAGGGCCGCCAAGCGCGGCACCGCTGGAATGAAGTATCCGTTTGCGGCGCGGCGCAACGGCGCGACTACTGCGCTTGCGCGGGGGAATTGTTGATCAGGTTCGTGCCGCCGTAAAAAACGGCCCATTCGCCGGGGGCTTTTTGCGGCACAATGTCCACGATGCCGAGCGTTTGCGGGACGCTTGCCGGAGTGACGCGAAATATATTTTGGCCCCGGCGCTCGCCGGGCGAGTGAACGCGAAGCAGAAGAAGCACGTCGCCATCCACCGTTTTCCCGCCGCGCAGCTCGAACCAGTAGCGCCAATCGAGCATTTGATCGCGAATCTGATTGAAAAACGGAGTGGGCTTGCCGGTCAGCAATTGAATTTGCGCGCTGGGAATCATCGCGCCGAGCGGCGCGGGCACGTGCACGCGGACCAAAAAGTTCTCGGGCAGGGAAGCGGGCAGCGGCATATCGATTTCGAGATTGCCGGGAATTTCCTCGGGCTGCACGGGAAGCTGCCAATCCGGCGCGGACCAATCCAGACTCTTGCCATTTTGAAATTCAACGTGCAGCAGCGTGGCGCGCGCCTGCACGGGGCACACGGCGCTGGTTAGGCCGCTGGTCGCGCCAATCGTGAACGTAGCGCCCGGCGCGACGGCTTTTTTCCACTGGGCGATGGAATATTGCGAAGGCAAGTTATCGGAAAACCACATCGGCGAAACCAGCGGATTCGCCGTGGCGGCAAAGGCCATCGAAAAAATGGATTTTCCTTTGGCGTCGAGATATTCGACGACAGCCGCGATTTCCCGTACCGGTTGCGGAAAGCCGTTGTTTAAAGTGAGGACGCCGGCGGAATTTTCGCGCGCGACATAGGAATTTCCCGCGACGCGCAGCGGCAGAAACTCCTTAGGCATTTCCACCGTGAGGTTGTTCGTCTGGCAAAACGGCGGTGCAGAGGAGCGCTTCGGCGCGCCCGCGCGCGCTGGCAACGCCGCGGCGATCATCGCCGCAAGAGCAAGAGACGCTGCAAAATGCGCGCGCGTCACGCGGCTTCGCGTGTGCATGTTAAACGGCATACGTCAACGATAGCACAGACCGCGCCGCATAAATCGCGTGGCAGGCGTGCCCTTGCTCACGGCGGTGTCGGCGCATATACTCCGTGCAATGCACGCGGCAAATGCAGTGCAGAGAGGCAATCGGGAAGGAAATGCTGAAAATCACAACTATTGCGCTCGCTGTTGGATTAGCGTGCGGTTTCATGTTTGCGCCGCGCGCGCGGGCGCAGGAGCAGGGGCTGCCGCAACCGGCGCAGCCGACGGTCAGTTGGACGCGGCATGGCGAAGTGGAGTTTGAAGCGGACGTGCGTCCCGGCGGCGCGCCGAAACATTCGCGTCCCATGCTGATCGTGACGATGGAAATTGCGGGCGTGAGAAAAAAGAAAGGCTGGGGCGAATTCACGGCGGCATTTTTCGGCGCGACGTCGCGCGCGTGGCTGGGCCTGATTCCGTCCGCGGCGAGCGCGAAGAAGGGAAAGGTGGTCGTCGCTCTGGCGATTGATCATGATGGGACGCTCGAGGCCGCGCCCGTGGTGCAGCATTCGTCCGGCGATACGTCAGTTGATGCGGCCACGCGCGAGGCGATCGCGAAATCCGCGCCGTTCAAGCCGCTGCCCACGGCGTACAAGAAGGACGCCGCGCAGGCGATCGTTACATTTGCGTACGACCATCCGCACGTGCCATCGAGCGGAGGCAAGCAATGAAACGCTGGGGCGATGTTACGGCTTCGGCGATCATTTTAGTCTTTGTGTTGCCGCCTTCGAGCTTCTAGTTTCCAGCCTCCAGCTTCCAGAACCACCTTGGACGATTTTTTCTTACATACACAACCACTTGACAAACGATTCGCATGAGAGTAAAAGATTTTACTGTAAGCTCGATTTGTGTGACTGGCGAAACGCCCGTCACGTAGCAAACACCAAAAATTGACGATTTGCGCGCCGGCGTCGAGCCGGCATTTTTTTTTGCGCGCCGGTTTTCGGCTTTGTGGTACAGGCCTGTCTGCCGCAGGCAGGCTTCATCTGTGCGGATGCCGTCGCGCCAACAACCTCACGTCAGCCGGACGCAAACCATCCGGCCCGACGTGATCTACAAGCGCAAAGGGCGGCCCAGCTCCGCGCCGCCCGTCGCATTTCGCGCATTTTGCGTCCCGACGATTCTGTCGGGAAGACCGCCTGGTTCCCCTGGGGCGGGTCTTCAGAGCCGCCCGGGCGAGGCTGAAGCGTCGCCCCTACTTCACGGCGTTCGTTCCGTGGCCTGTGCATTTCGATTCCGCGAGCGCGATGAATCCGTTCGCGCGTTCGCGAGCTTTGCTTTCCAATATCCAATTTTCAATTTTTGACTTCCAACATCGAATTTCCAATTTCTAACTTTCAGGAGGCCCTTGTGCCGAATTACAACGCACAGAATCCGCCGAATTCCATTTATCCCGGCGACGTGGTGTTCGCGTTCAACGCGGAAGCGCCCGCCGCGGGGCAGGCGAGCCAGCAATTCGCGCTGCCGAATTACTCCGGCTTTCCGGAAAACGGCCGCACCATTCGCTGGCAAACGATTTTTGGAACCGCGCCGACGAGCGTCTCCGTGGTGTTGCAGACGGCGATGATCGACTCCGACGCGCAATACGCCACCGTGGACACTTCAACGGCGACCTCGGGCGAAGCTCGAACGATTGCCGGCGTGCGCGGAAATTTCATTCGCGCCAAAGTCAGCGCCATCACCGGCGGCTCCGGCGTAACGGTTCAACTGCTCGGATAGCACGGAGCAGGGAAGCGCGGAGAAAGTATCTCAGACGAACATACGCGGAGAAATCCACCAAATGCCGGAGCAAAAACAAACGCAGCTCCACGCGCGCAAGCGCAACGCGAAATCGCCGAAGCGCGAAAAGCGATCGGCGAGCACCGCCATCGTTCCGGCAAATCCGGAACCGACGCAAATGGCGCAGCCGCGGCCGCGCATCCGTTTGCGCTCCGCGTTGCGCGCGGTGGGCCTCGACGAATGGAAAATCGCGTGGATTGTGAACGCGAAAGTTGATCAGCTCACCGAGTCGGAGACGGCAGGCGACAAGAAATTGCTGCTCGATTATTTGAAGGAAGCCGCGCGGCATCTCGATCCCGCGTCGGCATCCGCGAACGCTGCCTCGCAGGAAGCTGCGACCGTCGAAGTCGTGCACCAGGTTCCACGGCCGGATCGATCCATTGCCGAAAGCTAAGTGGCCGTGAGCCTGTTTTTTAATTTGCGCTGTTGAAAGTCGTGGTGCAGCACCAATTCCCCTGGAGGTCACCGTGAGCGCATCGAAATCGTTTGTGGGATACGCCGTGCAACTGGGAGGCGCGGGCGCATGTGTCGTCGGCGCAATTCTCAGCTTCCATCATGTCGCCATCGCCGCGTGTTTTCTGTGCGGCGCAGCGGCTTTGTACGTCGGAAACAAAATCCGCCAAGTCGGAGTGTAGGCCTGGATTTCTTCCGCCCTGGCCTTCGCATGTCGACAAACAACACAACCGGATTAGAGGCTTTGGTTGCAGCATATGTGGCCGCGAACAAGCTGAAGCAAAACGGCAGCGCGGCAGGTCTCGATAATCGCGAGGATGAATCTCTGCACCCTCGCATAGAGATACCGTACCAGGCGTTCCCGAAGCAGAAGGAATTCCATTCGTGCAGAGCAAAATACCGGTTGTTCGGCGGAGCGGCGGGTCCGGGAAAATCCAAAGCCCTGCTGATGGAAGCGATCGTGCTGGCCACTGCATTTCCCAACGTCAACACGCTATTGTTGCGCAGAACATTTCCGGAGCTCGAAGGCTCGCTGCTGCTCTATTTTCGCCGCGACGTTCCGCGCGAACTCTATCGCTCGTTCAACGAAGCGAAGCACACGGTCACGTGGCATAACGGCTCGACGACGCGCTTCGGCTATTCGCAATCGGAAAACGATATTTTCCAGTATCAGTCGGGCGAATATCTTTTCATCGGCGTGGATGAGCTGACGCATTTCACGCTGCGCCAGTGGCAATTTCTGACCAGCCGCAACCGGTGTCCCGTGAAAAACGCGTTTCCGTGCATGGCCGGCGCGACGAATCCGGGCAACATTGGGCACGCGTGGGTGAAAGCGCTTTTCATCGACAAGCAACCCGCGGCCGGCATGGACCCGCGCGAATACGATCCGGCGGACTACGCATTTATTTCCGCGCGCGTTTGGGACAATCCGATTTACGCCAACGACCCGTCGTATTTGAAAACGCTGCAGCAGCTTCCCGATTTCTTCCGCCGCGCATTCTTCGACGGCGACTGGAGCGTTTTCGCGGGACAGTATTTCACGAATTTCGATCCCTCCCGAAATGTGATTCGCGCGGAATCCATCGCTTCCGAGAAATGGTGGCCGCGATGGATTTCGATTGATTGGGGATTCGAGCATCCCGCCGCTGTTTATTGGCACACGAACGCGCCGTTTGTCGAGGGCCGACAACGCCGGCTCGATGATTCTCACACGCACGGCTACGGCTGCGGCCTACCTGCGAAAAATGTTGAGATTCCTCGGGCCGGTGTCGCCGGCCCTCCGATTGACGATGGAGAGACTTCCGTAGGGGCGCGTCTTCAGACCCGCCCGGGCGAGACGGAAGCCTCGCCCCTACAAAAGCAAATGCCGGGCGCGCCGGACGGTTCGCCCCTACAACCGCGCGCGACAACGATCACGTATCGCGAATTTGTCGAGCAGCATCTTGCGCCGCGCGCTCTTGCTGCCGCGATTATCGAGCGCTCGCGCGATCGCGACGGAAAACTCGAGCACGTCGACGCGATTTATCTTTCGCCGGACGCGTTCGCGCATCGCACCGACGAATCCTCGATCGCCGAGCAGATGGGCGACGTGCTTGCCGCCTCGGGACTGCCGCGTCCCGTGCCGGCGGACAACGATCGCATCGGCGGATGGATGCTGATGTATCAAATGCTGGACGCGGGCGAATGGCGAATCGCGGATTCGTGTCCCGAGCTGATTCGCACGCTGCCGGAACTGGTGCGCGATTCGGTGAACGTCGAGGACATCGCGAAGCGCGACGGCGACGATGCCGCCGACGCGGCGCGTTACGGTTTGAAGACACGCGCCTCCGCGAAATTGCCGAGACCTCCGCGCGAACAGGAGTTGTACGAGCGCGTCACGTCAAATGATCCGACAATTCGCGCCATCCAGGCGCGCAAAGCAGAATTGGAATTGCCGGGGAGGAGCAGAGTGGTGTTGCCGCGCTGGGCCCGCTGGCCGGGGCGAAGATAGTCAGACGTCCTTTCCGCAGACGGCTCTCGGGGGAGGCCATGGACGCCGCCCATCGTGGGCAGTACTGCATGTGGTAATATTCCCGCAGCTTACGCGAGAGGATACCACATGAAAAGTCGCTACGTAGTGCTCGGCAGTCTGCTTAACCTGTTGACTCTTGCTATTGGAATGTTCCTTGGCTTGTACTTGAGTGCATCCCACCCCGGTCTCGTACGGGCACAGAACCAACCGGAAATACAGCCGATCACGCCCGTAGCAACAGTTGGCTCGATTGGCTCACTTTTGGTTCTCGCTCACGAGGTACAGACCGATTCTTTGGTAGTCAACGGCTATGATGTCATGAAGTTGCAACAGGGGATTCTAAACTACCTAGGTACCCAGATAACCGCGAACCCGACGGGGCTCCAGGCCATTGTCGAAGGCGCTCGGGCGAAAAAGCTCTATACGGTCAAGCCGCCTGCCGCCGCACAGCCGAGTCCGAAGGAGAAAAAGCCATGAAGGCACTGTATCGTGGCCTGCTCCTACTCTTACTGGCCGCCTGCACGACCGCATCGACTCGGGGCCAGCAAAAATCTCCATCGTCGGACCATGTAAACATTACGTCTCCCACGATTCCCCCGACAATTTCATATCAAACGCTTTATGCCCTTGGCAAACAGAACGGGGAGCTGAGCAGCATGAACGCTCGATTGGACAAGATCGAGACGAAGCTGGACGACGTCGGAACCAACATTACGCGTATCAACACAATTGGTCTGCTTGCTGGGATTTTTGTCACTGTCTTTCTCGGTCCGCTCGCCGTCGAGCGATGGAAGCACGTGCTCGTGCCGCCCCATGAAAACAAAGGCGCATAGTTCTCGGCCCGACCCTTGGTTGCGGAGCAGGCTCGTGCGTGCCATCGAGATTGCTCGGCGGCACACTTGGGCGCATTTCCGCACGCGGTACACGCGCTCGCTTGAAGACGAGGTGGCGCGGCTGCGCGCGGAAAATCGCGCGCTGGTGAATTCGATCCTCGGCGTCGCAGGCATTCCGCCGATACGCCGGATTTCTGTAGGGACCGTCGGCGAACAAAAACATCCCGTAGGGGCGGGTCTTCAGACCCGCCCGGGCGCGGCTGAAGCCTCGCCCCTACAACATCCGGACAACCGAGCGAGCGTGGCCAACGGCGCGCCTCTCGTTGCGCCGCTGCGGAAGCGTTCGTGGCAACAGATCGGGCGCGTGCGCGAAATCGAGGATGCCCGCGCGGCGCGCCGCGAACGCGAAGCGAACACCGAAACATTTCCGACGCCGCGAAGCGTCATTCCACGCCTGTAGCAGGCGTTTCATAACTCGCATCTAGTGCGCTTCCCCGAAAATCACAAACTTTTATGACACGCAAACACGCACACAACAACACAACTGCGCCCGCCGATCCGGGAATCGTTCCGGTCGAGCAGGGAAACGCGACCGACCGGCTGGCGACGCGCTCGACGGCGAAGGCCGCCGAATCTTTCGGTCCGAACAACGAGCAATTTCCCGAGCGACTGCAAAACGCTTTGCGGCGGCTGGTGCTCGAACTCGCGAGCGAATCGGAAATTTCGCGCCGCGCGGAAATTCGCCGCATCAAGCAAGCGCACCAATTCTGGCGCGGCTTGCAGTATTTGTGGTGGAGCGAGCGCGACCAGAATTGGCATTTGCCGTTTGAGCAGAAGCAAACGGACGAATCGTCGCTCGAGGATTTGCCGCGCTACGAATTCGTCACGAATATTTATCAGGCGTTCGGCCTGTCGATCATTTCCGTTTTGAGCCAGGACATTCCGCGCGTGCGATTCTTCCCGCAGTCGGCGGAAAGCGAGGCGGATGTTTCGTCCGCGAAATCCGCGAGCGAAGTGTCGAAACTGATCGAGCGCAACAACCGCGTCGGAAACCTGATCGTCGAGGAAGCGTTTCACCTGTGGACTGGCGGCAAAGTGGGCGCGTATGTGCGCTACGTCGTCGACGGGCAGCGATTCGGTTTTCATCCCGAGACGGAACTCGATGAACGGCAGGTAAAAATCGGCGGCGTGTGGATTTGTCCCGAATGCGGCGCGGAAATGTGCGCGAACAACGTGGCGGATGCTGAAAATAAATCCGTAGGGGCGGATCTTCAGACCCGCCCGAACGAGCCTTCCCGACAAAATGGCCGGGACGCACAAAACACGGAAGGCTCGCCCCTACAATCGCCAAACAGCGATTGCGCGATGTGCGGCGCGTTGCTCGGGGAAGAGAATTACGTTCCCGAGGAATTGATCACGGTGCCGTCGGGCGTGCGCACGGCGCGCGTCGCAAATGGTCAGGAAGTGGTGACCATTGTCGGCGCGCTCGAATTGAAAACACCGCCGTGGGCGAATGAAATTCACGAATATCCATTTTTGCAGTGGAACATGGAAGTGCATCAGGCGCGCCTGCGCGCGGCATATCCGCACGCGGCAAAGAAAATCGGCCCGCCCGTCGCGCCCGGAGATTCGGCGCAATATGAACGCCTCGCGCGGCTCGAACAATCGCAAGGCGGCCCGTTGACGGCGGGCGGCGATTTCAATCCCAATTTGATTACGTTTCAGCGCACGTGGCTGCGTCCCTGGGCGTTTTACCAGCTCGATGATCAAAAGCTGCGCGACGAACTGCTGGCGATTTTTCCTGACGGCTGCTACGTTGCGTTCGCGGGCGACGCCTATTGCGAATCGCGCAACGAAAACATGGACGATCACTGGCGCGTGATGCACGCGATGCCGGGCGACGGCTCGAGCGGCAGACCCGCGCTCGGCGACGCGCTCATCAGCGTGCAGGAACGATTCAACACGCTTTCGAATTTGCAGATCGAAACGTACGAATACGGAATCCCGCCGATTTACGCCGATAGCGAAGTGCTCGACTTCGACGCGCTGCAATCGCAGACCGCCGAACCCGGCGCGCACTATCCGGCGAAGGCAAAGCCCGGCCAGCCGCTCGCCGCGGGATTTTTCCAGCCGCAGGCGGCGCGCGTTCCTCCCGATCTTGCGGGGCACGCCGCGGATTTGATGGGTCCCGTCGCGCAATTTCTCACCGGCGCGTTTCCCGCCCTTTTCGGCGGCGCGATGGCGAACACCAGCACCGCGTCCGGTTACGCGATGGCGCGCGATCAAGCGATGGGCCGCATTGGGTTGGTTTGGCGGCGAATGAAATTCTTTCACGCGGACTTGATGCTCTCGGCCGTGGATTGTTTCCGCAAAAATCGGCCGGGCGACGTCGAAGTGACGCTGCTCGGTCCCGGCGCGGCGTTCGAATCGAAGTGGATTCGCTTGGTGGATCTGAAAGGGAATTTGTTTTCGTATCCGGAGACCGAGGAGCAGTATCCGACGCAGTGGTCCGAGCAGCGCACTGTGCTGATGCAGTTGATGGCGAATCCCGATCCGCGTTTGCAAGCGGTGCTTGGCGACCCGTCGAATTTTGGTTTGCTGAAACGGCTGATCGGCCTCGACGAGCTGGTGATTCCCGACGAGGAATCGCGCACGAAACAATATCGCGAAATCGCGCAAATGCTCGAAGAGCAGCCCGTCATTGTTTCGCCTGCAACGCCACTCTCGGCTCCCGTAGAGGCGGGTATTCCGCGCCTTTTGCGTCTCGACGATTCTGTCGGGAAAACCCGCCCGGGCGACGCTGAAGCTTCGCCCCTGCAAACTAACCTGCGGCCTTCCGTGGCACAGGCTTCAGCCTGTGCGGATGCCGTTGCGCCAACCGTCTCACGTCAGCCGGACACGGATGGTCCGGCGAGTCGTGAGCTACAACAAACCGGCGGTTCAGAACGCATTCTGCCCAGCATCGTGCCAGACGAATTCACCGATAATCACGCGGTCGAGCTTGACGCGTGCAAGCGATGGTTCTCCTCCGACGCCGGCCAAATCGCGAAAATCGAAGCGCCCGCAGGCTACGCAAACGTCCGCGCGCACGCGCAATTGCACGAGCAATTCCTCCGCAAACAGCAACTCGAAGCGGCGCAAATCGCTCAGCCGCCATCGCCGCCGCCGCTACGGGCAAAGTAAATGCCAAGCGGACATCTCCGCGCCTTACCCAGGCGAGCGCGAGGAGAGTTCACATGCCGTTCATCAACGGACGCTTTTATGCGAATCCGATCTTCGGGAAAGGCGTGGAGCGCGCCCGCGATACAGAATCTGACGATGAATTCAACGACAAGACCGTAAGACCCGGCATGTACGGCGACCTGCAATTTGCCGATCCGGTGGCCAGATACGGCACTGACAACGACACGGACGAATCCGCGTTTCAGCTTGACAGCGCGCAACATGACGCAAGAGCGAAGCAGCATCCCGCGCAGAAGCAAGCGCATCAGAAACATCCTTACGTCACGGTCTACCCGCACGAGAAAAAGATCGGCGGCTCCGCAAGCTGGAGGAACAACAATCCCGCTAATATACATTACGGGAGATTTGCTCACGCGCATGGAGCAATTGGCAAAGACTATCGTGGACGGGCGATATTCCCCACGATGGAAGCTGGCGACAAAGCACAGGACGCTCTCTGGAGAGGTGGTACTTATCAACATCTTACGATTGCGAGTGCGGCAAAGCGGTGGGCTAGTACCGCTCCCCCCGATACTCAGAAGAAATATGCGGAATCTCTTTCAAAGGCTGTCGGTGCGTCTCCGAATACACCGATTTCCAACCTGAAGCCAGACCAACTCAACCGACTGAAGAAGGCACAGCAGCGGCAAGAGGGCTTTCAGCTAGGAATTACTGAACCAATACCTCACAAGCCGTGATATAAAACCGACAGAGGAGGTTGGGCGGTGCAATTTTGCAAGAAACGGTTCCTATTGCCGACCATTGTTTTTCTTGCGATCTCGGTGAAAGCGCAGGATTTGAACCTGTACTTTGCGAAAAACAGGGTTGTAAGAAGCTCAGTAGTGCTGTTCGATTATAAGGAGCCTGTGAGCGTCCGCGTCGTGGAAGGAATGGGTGGGGGCGACGTATCGCGGCCTTTTCTGCCCGCCCTTGTTTGTGATGACTCAATCCGCATGGGCGCGAGCCTGGATTGCTACGAAGCGAGAACTAAGAGCGATATTTTTTGGGACGATCCACACGTCGAGTTTGTCGACATCTCCGGCAATGGGCAGGGCGTAATTTTTTCTGCAAATTTGAATTACAGCGGCAGTGGCGCCACATTGCTGTGGACTCTGTTGGTTCTGGATCACGCCGGAGTTTGGAAGAATCTGTTCCCAGAAATCACGACGTCAGATCAAAATGACCATCTGTTTTGGCATTCGGTGGGCTTATCTCCTTATGGGATTTTCTCTGTGGCGGATTTCATTTGGGGCGGCCACGACACGCATTTTGGATCTCACCGATATCAAATCAAGAGCTACACGTACTGCCGGAAGTTGAGGAAATACGCGCTGGCCGATGAATTTGCGACGCAGCGGGAATTTCCTCAAGTAGATGAGGCTGCCGGCATCAGCGTGATTCGTCCCGAACTGCCAAAGATCCAGCGGCGCCTTCAGAAAAAAGCCGAAAGTACATGCCGTTGACGGTTTCTGCTTGCCATTGGCCGCTGGGTGCATGCGGTTGCTCCTACAGATTGCGTCCGATGGTGGAGATGTCGCCGCCCGAATCGTTGTAGCCAGACTGATCCGGCTTCGGCACGGGCGCGACCAGGCGAACGACTTGCAACATGCGGTCCGGCTTGAAGGGCTTCGCCATGCAGACGACGGCGCCGAAATTGTGGCTGGCCGCGTAGTCCTCCGGTTTGGCGTTGCGCGTGACGAGCACAACCGGAACGCGCGACAATCGCTCGCTGTTCTTGATGATCAGGCAAAGATCGTAACCCGAAGTATCGCCGGATTCGACCTCCGCGATGAAGCACGCGGGAACCGTCGTGCGCAGAATGTCGAGCGCCGCCTTTCCCGTCGAGACGACAAAAACATCGTAGCCTTCCGGCGTCAGAAGATTTTTCAGTTGTTCCTGGCTGCGCGGATCCGATTCGACAACCAGAACAACGGGACGAGTCTGCGCGGAGCGGATAGGCGCTCCCTTCTCCGAAGTAGAAGCGCCGTGGATGCTGGATTTTTCCTTTGAGCCTGGGCCTGTGACCGCGATGGCCGCGGCAGCTCGCTGCTGCATGCGGTGAAACTGAATCGCGACGCCCATTTTGCTGTCGGGCAACTCGATGGTGCGCACGACTTCGGCCGGCTCTTCCGCGTTCAGCGCGCCGGGAGCCGCGGAAAAGGGAAACGTGACGCCGAGGGCCATGCCCTTCCAAAAATCGCGGCGGACGGTCGAAAACAAAATACCGTCGCGCGAAACATCAACCGATGTCGCGATCTCGGTGAACGGCTCGCAACTCGGGTCCGTGACGCGCACGCGCACCTGCGCGGAAACTTTCACGCGCTTGCGGCGGCGGCGCTCCGAAGCAGTGTCAGTGTGTGCGGCGGAACTTGTCTGGTTCGTCGAATGGAGCGCGTTCATGGTTGCCGTTCCTCCCCGAGACGCGCGCAAAAATACTTTGCGCATCATGGTCCCGGGCCCCCAGGATCGAAGCGGTTTCACACTGCCGTACGGCGGGCACTCTTGCTCCTCGCACTTCGACTATCTTGCAATCAGGATAGCACCCCGGCCAATGGTACGAAAGGTCCTTGTGACCGATTGGCCACTAGGCGCGGCGTGCGGCAGGCGCGACCTGCGCGGGGCGAATGTATGGCGAACGGCAACGCATTGCAGGATGAGCGGCGCAAGCGGCTAAATTGGGATTTCAAGATTGACGATCTGTGATGTACGAAATCCGATAAAGGAGAATACCCATGGCAGTGAGCACTACGAAGTTTCCGGCGCACGGCGCGCGGTCGCGGCTTCTAACGGCACGCGAGACATCGGCGGCGCACAATTCGAAACGGCCGCCTTCCGACGATGAAATTCTCGGACTCGTCACGGCGGTGCAGCGGCCCGCGGCGATCGGCAGCGATGACGACTTGAATGCGGATAGCGCGAGCGGTGATACGGGAAGTGTTACTGGCAGCGACGCGGCAAGCGATTCGAGCGGCGCCACAGCCAGCGGCACCGAGACGAATTCGACCGCTAACGGCGCGATCCCCGCGGCCCTCGCCAAGCTCGCCGACGCCGATCCGCAAGTGCGCCAGGTTTTGGACAACGCGCAAGCGTATCGCGCGGTGTTTCCTTCGCCCCAGGCGGCGCAAGACGCGAAAAATCAGCTCGACGAGCTTGACGGAATGTTTTTCTCCGCGCAGCCCGCCGACCATGAGGCGCTCGCCGCGCGGATTCACGAATTGTCGCCCGAGGCATTTCAGAATTTCGCTCACGCCGTGCAGGCGCACGCCGCGAAAGTCGGCGCGGCAACAAATCCAGCATCGAGCGCCGGCAGTCCCACGACGGCTGGCGGCATGGCGTCAGATGCGTCGAGCGAAAGGCACGCAGCGAATTCGAGCGGCGGCGAATCGCACACAACTGCAAATCAAAATGGCGCGCCGAGCGCCGCTGGGGATATTGGACAATCGCAGTCTTCACAAACAGTCTCCGCATCCGCCACGAACGGCGCGGCGCAAATGACTCCCCGGACAAATTACGCGGCGCAACCGGCTATCGCACCCCCGAGCGATCCTCATCGTGCCACGCAAGTCGCGTTCTTCCACGACACAAACGCGGCCGCGGTCGAGCACATCCTCGGAGCGATTCACGCGCAGGTGAACCGCTTGCTGCCGGATAGCGTTCCGGCGGGCACGCGCAATCGCATCGTCGGCGAAGTGTACCGCGAAATCGATTCGACGTTGCGCGCGAATCGCCAGCTCGGAAAACAGTTGCGGGAAGCGTTTCAGGCAGGCGCGGGAGATTCCGCGCATCAGCGCGCCATCGTGACGCTCGTCGCGGGGCGCGCGAAACAGGCGCTGCCTTCGGTGGCGAAACGCGTGATCGGCGAATGGACGCAAAGCATCGTCGCGGCGAATCGCGAGCGGCTGTCGCGCCACGAAGCGGCGTCGAAGCGCGTGGATATTGCGGGAGGTGGTTCGTCCGATGGCGTGAATCGTAAACCTATCTCGCCCCGCGACGTCGATTACCGCCGCCTCTCCGACGCCGACATCCTAAATTTGTAAACAGAGGCGATCGGAAACGTAGCGGGAGAAATCATCTCTGGTTGATGGCATGCTACGTGTGCTTCCGAAGAGCTGATTGGAATTTCAAAAATTGAAGGAAAAGAATCGCTCGTACGGGATGGCGTTGCCGTCACACGTCTTTTGCAATGCAGGCACGTCCGCTAGCCACCGGAATTTTGGATCATTCAAAAAGCCTCGCTGTGGGTACAGGAGCATATATTGTTTCACACGTCCGTCCACGCCAACCTGCTCATAGGCCAGCACTGGCGCTTTGTTACCCAGATCCTCGGGGGGTATTACCGGTGATATGGTTCGCATCGCTTTCGAAGTCTTGTAGACGGGATGTCCGCACCAGGGCAGTCCGGCTGCGCCCGCAAGTGGAGTGAATTCGTTCGCGGCGAACTTCTGCACCGCTGCGATCTTCTGGATGTCGATTTCCCCCTGGAACCCAAGCCAGTCGTGCACGGCGATCCGGTGCGGGAAACGGATTTCTCCTGTGGAACCGTAATCTTTGAACGACCAAGATTCACTGTTGTTTCCAAATTTGCGGTCAAGGCTCAATGCCTCGTTGGTGCTCCGGTCGAGGCACAGAGTATTCTGCTCGTCAAAAGCTTTTGCTCGAAGGCAATACACATCGGGGCGGCCCGCCCACTGTCGGGGAAAGTCCTTGGGTTTTAGCATGTGGGGATGAGTTCCTACGTACAAATTCTCGGTTACGTGGATCATTGTCGACCAGTGTCGGACCGCGTAAGGAAGATATTCAGTGTCACGCAAACGATAGAGTTTGCCGCCCGAAATTACTTCGACTTCGTGGAATCCAGGTAGAGAAAACTCGCGGCGAAACAGGTCGGACGCAGACCAAGATATGCCGAGCTTGCCGGCTGTTGTTGTGTCCCCTAAGGTATAGCGTACATTCGCTATCATCACGAACGGCGGCCTGCCTGGCGCTTCGATGTCCGTGAGCGCTTTCGCCTCATCGAGGAGCGCCTGAGCCTGCGCCTCGGCCGGTGATAGCTTCTTGTTCTTGTGCGGTGCGGCGGCGAGCGGACAGGCAGAAATGCCCAGGGCGATGAGCATTAAAGACGTAATGAATACCCAAGTAACGCGGCGCATAATCGTGAAAATTATCACCCCGGAACCGCAATTACAATCCTAACTTCATCGCAGGAATGCGGGCGAGATGTGGTCTCGCCCGGGCTACAGAGGGAAGCAACTTGTTGAACGCCGCGGCGCGATTATCGGCGCGCGCGCGCGGAATGCCCGTTCGTATGGCCTGCGCCTGCCGGATGATGATTCCCGCGCGAACGCTTATTGCTGAACGGAAGCGCCGGCGGTTCTTCGGCGACGGCGGTCGGCGCGAGCATGCGAACCACGTGCAGCAGCCGTTCCTGTTTGTATGGCTTTGCCATGCAGACAATGGCTCCAAGAGCGTGCGCGGTGGAATAATCGTTGGGCTGCCCCGCGCGAGTGGTCATGACCACCGGAACGCGCTGCAAGCGTTCATTTGATTTCACAATCAGGCACAGATCGTAGCCGGACATGTCGGCGATTTCGATTTCGGTGATCAGCAAATTCGGCGTGCGCTGGCGGAGAAATTCCACAGCTTCCGCGCCCGTTTCAACGGCCTCGACGACGTAGCCTTCGCTCATCAGCACGGCGCGGATGGCGTCGCGTGCGCGGGCGTCGGCTTCGACGACCAGCACCAAGGGCATCGGTTTTTCGAGATCGCGCGCCACGGCGCCGGCGTTGGCCGGCGTCTTCGCCGCTCGTTCTTCTTCGAGGCGAAGCTCGGGGCGTTTTCCTTCGTAGAAGCGAACGCCGACGCCCAATCGTCCATCCGGCATTTCGAAAACGCGCGCCACCACGGCCGTGCGTTCGTGCTGCACGCCGCCCGCGGCTCCGGAATAGGGGAACGTGATTACCACGTCCATCCCGCGGCGGTAGTCGGTAAGTTTCGTTGTGAAGAGCAGGCCGTCACGCGACGCATCCACCGTCGTGCAGACTTCCGCCTGCTGCAGAGAGCCGGAATTCATGCGCACGCGCACCGGCGCGGAAAGTTTCGTGCGCAAACGGCGGCGGCGTTCGGGTGGCCGCTCCGGCAGATCCGGAGTTTGCGCCTGTTCGATTGTTCCGATGACTTCTGCCAAGTCGCCCATTTTCCCCACCTCAGTGATTGCGCGGCCGTCGCGTCTGTTACGCGATCGTGGCTGCGATACCGATGAATTTTGGCATTTCCCCCGTGCACACGGTATAGCGCGAGGGTCACATTCTGCCAGTACTCTCGGGACTTTGGCTGTAGTACGAAAGTACCACCGCAGGTAACCCTGCCTCTCGGCAGCCGGAACCGCAGCTCTGGCGAAGTGTCACGGCCGCGCATCACGACCGGTAGTTTGCATTTCGCATTTCGAGTTTCGGTTTTCGCGTTTCGTATCTTGCTTCGCTTTTCGACTCACAACTATCAACTCTTCACCGTTCACAACCACTCATCAACAGCTTTCACGGCAGCCGACAGGCATCGCCGAATTTATTCCTAAAGGGAGAACACAATGCCACAGATGCAGAACAGCCAATCGGTTGCACTGCAATTGGAAAAGGTCCGGGACAAACTTCCGCTGCTCTACGAGCGGGACGACATTCTGCTGACCATGATCCAGCAGCGCGGCGACGTGGAACGCGTCTCCAGCCGCAACATGCGGCTGCCGCTTCAGATTCGTCCCGGAGGCAAGGCCGGTCTCGCCAATCTCGACGGTGGCGACCTGGGCCGCGGCTCCGGAACCACCTACGACGTGGCGCAAGTCAGCCCCATCTTTTTCCGCCACGCCGTCGAAATCACGAAGCTCGTCGAATACAGCACCAACGCGCCCGAGAAAGCGATCGAAAATGCCGCCAAACGCGAAGTGAAAAATGCGATGGGGCAATTTCGCGCGTTTCTCGACAAATTGATGCAGACGAACGGCAACGGCGTGCTCGGCACGGTCGGCTCGATCGTGACCACGGGCCTGCCTTCGGGCGTCGCCGCGCAAATCAATTTGACCACGCCTCCCGGCGCGGCGCTTTTCTACTACAACCAGACGATCCAGTTTTACGATTCGACGCTCACGACAAATCGCAACGTTGCGGCCAGCGTCACGTCCAACGTGGTGCTCGCCGATCCATTCAACAAATTCATCCAGATCGACAATCTGCCCGCGGGCGTTGTCGCGGGTGACGCGGTCGTTCACGACGGACTCACCGGCGCGCAACCCGTTTCGCTTTTCGGCGTGCCGTATCACCAGACCAACGCCACCACGGGCACGTGGTTGAATTTGAATCGCGCCACGTATCCGGTCGAACTCGCGACGCCGCACGTCGCGGGAAACAACGCCGCGATCACTCCGGGCGTTGTGCGCCTCGCGATCAACAAAGTGCGGAAAGCGCTGGGCACAAATCAAATCGGCAAGCTCGTCGCGTACACCGCGCTCGAACAGGAAAACGCGTGGGAGCAGCTCGGCATTTCCATCTCGCAAATCATCAAGGAAGGTGCCGGCGGGCGGGCGAGCGATCTCGACTTGCTCTTTACGGGTGAGTTGACGATGGCGGGCGTGCCGATCAAATCGTCCATCAACGCGAATCAGGCGCGCATCGATTTTCTCGACCTGTCGCATTGGGGACGCGCCGTGATGCAGGAAATTGATTTTTACGACGTGGGCGGCCAAACCGTTTTCCCGATTTACGGGACCAGCGGCGGCCTCGCTGCGGCGTACATTTTCTACTTCATCACCGGCTTCCAGGTGTGGAACGAGTCGCCCCGCAGCGGCGCCTACATCGATTCTCTCGCAATTCCAACCGGCTACTAATCGAGGCGGGCGGGGTCGCCACGACCCGCTCGTTTTTCGTTTTCCCCACCGTAATCAGTTGCATATAGGGTAGAATTTGCAGTCATGGTGGCGCGGAAGCGGAAATCGCAGCTTCTTGGAGAATTCTTGCGGGAGATGGCAGTATTAATATCAGTATTATATCCCCTCGAAGCTTATATGGTGGGGAAATTTCATTGGTATTATTTCGTCTCAGCTGAAATACTGGCGGCTGTCTTGCTGTATTTTGGCATTAAACTAGAGGGGGAGGATGAATGATGGATATCCTAATCCCGTGGCTCGGAACGTTCGTGTTCGGACTGACGGTTTTTCTAGTCGGCAGGCATCTGCAACGAAACGAGAGAATGCAGCAGACTGCAACGAAGAGGGCCAGCATATCAACCTCTGAACTGGGCACAATGCATCAAGATTTCCCTCTGGGTCCCCGAGAATCCTCGCTCGCTCGGATGGGGTCGGAGGGTGCGGTTAGAAACATGGTAGAACAGCAGAAGTTCCGGCCCAGCTAGAAGGAACAGTGGCGGTGTACTCAGTATGAACCTTCTCTACGTCGAAATAGCGCGATCACTGTGGATGTTTGATCTGAGACTCTTTAATCCTAAGGGACTGGGCATACAAGGGACGTTTGAGAAACTCGCTGAAAAGTACCGTTTTGCCAAGTTTCCCAAACACGTGCTGGACCTCAACGACCAAAAGGCTCTGGCCTTTCAACACGGAACATTTTTGAATTCTGCAAACATCCCTATTGGCATTTCCTTTACAATCTACAATAACGGCGTTACGGCAGAAACTTCGTCTTGCACTGACGATGCTACAGAATTCCTTTTGGAAGTCGCAAGCTGGATGTCCGAGGAATATGGTTTCGTAATTCCGTCCGGTAAGGATCTAGGGAAAGGCTACTTCAGCCAAGTAGGGGTCGAGTTCGATGCACCTCTTTCTGGTATGAACGCCACACTGCCGACAATTGCGAAGTCACTTAGTTCGCGAGTGAAGACTCTTGACGGCAATACAAGACAATTTGACGTAGGCGCCCTTAATTTTTGGACAGAAGATATAGGCCAACCGCTAGCCCCAGCTGCATTTAGACTTGAGCGTAAATGGAAAACGTCGTTTGCTAGGAATGAATATTTCTCCCAGGCACCGCTCGAAACAGCAGAGCATATCGATGTTTTGAAGCAACTCGAGGCCGCGCTGAAAACCCGCTCCTAGCAGCGTTTGCGAAACCCGAAACCAGCCGAGGCAAGAAGCGCGACTGGGATCAACACACTCAGTCACGACGGGCTTGGGGCCCGCGAGAAAAAGGGCGGCGTTTCACTTGCCCGAGTCCGGCGCCGCCCTCACAAATTCAATGTGTCTTGGACACGCCTGAGAAGCACTTCAACCTTAGCAGAAAACACTGGGTGCGCCTGCGAAGCAACTCAACTCCATCACCATATCGGCGGAACAAAGGCACCCGTAGGGGCGAGGCCTTAGCCTCGCTCGCGCGAGTCTAGAGACACGCGTCTACAAGTCTGCCGGGCAAACCGCATAGGGCGAATCGCCAATCATGATTCAGATTCTTCGAGAGACGCATGACGCGCCCGCATCGCTGCAACTGCGGCTCGCGCGCGCGGGAGGCTTCAACCGCTACGGCGAGGCGAACTTTCGCGTGGTGTGGGGATGGTCGCGGCTGGCGTGGATCGGCGGCAAATGGACGGACACGGACGCGAGCGGAAACGTGATCCGCGAGCGCATCGAGCTGCGCGAACTCCCAAAATACTTTCCGTTTGACCGCTGGCACATCGAGCGATGGATGCCGCCGGAATCCTACGGCTCGCCGGATTTGTGGTATTCGCAAACCATCGAGCGCGAGGACGGCATTTTGATTCCAGCGCTCGGCCCGTATCCGCGGCGCGGCGAATACGAGCACTGCTTCACGCTGCAGGGCGCGCGCGGAGAATTCATTCCACTTTCACCGAACGTGTGCGAAGCGATTGTGCGCGCCGTGGAATTCGCACGCGCGCGGCCGGCGCAGGAGCATCGCGCGGCGCTCGAAAGAAGGGAAGAGCATCGCGCGCGCGAATGGGAATCCCACGCGGACGCCGTGCTCGATGACGCGGCCCGCGCGTTTCACGGCGTGCCTTTTGTCGCGGCCACTTGAAATTGCATTGTGTACAGCGCTCGTTGGAATCACACCAAATTAATTCTCGAACACCGAAAAGGACACTCCATGACGACAATGATTCGTGAACTGCGAGGCTCTGAAATCGATCCGGCGGCGCGCGACAGAACGGCGACGATTGCGTCCGTCTCCGATCAGGATTGGTACGTGACGCGCACCTATGGCGTTTTTCGCATTCCCGCGTGCGCGAAGGGCGAGCCGTGCGCGGTGCTGAACGTGACGCCGCGCGGCGACGCCATTGATCTCGGCGACAATCGCCGGTTCCCGTTCACGATTACCCCGCGCGAAATCGCCGCCGATATTGTGCAGGACCTGGGCGACCATGGCGTGTTTGTCTGCGCCAGCGCGCAGCCCTCCGTCGAAGAACTCGCGCAAGCAAGCACGCGCCGCGATGCGTGGTACAAGCAGCTCGTTGCGGATGCGGATGAAATGTGGGCGCGCGGACATTCGTATCGTGAAATCTCGGACATGCACCGCCGCGCCGCGTCGGCCATGGGCCTCGAGCGCGAGTGGGCCTACGTGCCGCAGGCCTCCGTGGATTGCCCGATGTGCGGCGACAAAGTAAAAGCCGGTGTCGCCATGTGCAAGCATTGCGGCGCAATCCTAGACGCCGACCGCGCCGCAAAATACCTGCCCGCCGATCGCCTCTCGCGTACCGCACCGATTCGCAAGGGGGGCGCACTTTAGCGCCATCAGGCCACGCCCGTGGATGACAGGTAGTGGTGTCATTTGCTTGGGTAACTGTACCAAACAAAGTGATTTGCGCCTATGCCCCTTGCAACAAACGCCTGAGTGATCGTGCGGGTCTTCGGCCATAACAAAGGCCGATAGGTTACGCGCAGTCCAAGATAGGCCCCAGTGAGTAAATTACTTGGGCTGACGATGAAACAGTTGCTAAACGGCACAGATTCCTTTGCGCCAGGGTAGAGGGTTAATAGCGGTGGCATGGCTGGACCGGACATTGGCACGAGAGTTCCGCTGCCGGAAAAAGGTTTTCCAATGGCTATCTCTCCAAGCATACAGGTTGCGGAAACAGAATATGTCGGGAGATAGCCATCATTGGAGATCAGAAATGAAGATGAAAGTGGTTGACGGTCATCACCTGGTCCGGAAATCGTTATTGTCATCCGTGGGTAAACTGTCATCAAAGACACCAGGAATCCGAAAACGGCCATACCGGTTAGAAGTGATTCGGAGAACCTCCTCTTTACTGTGGGCATTGTGGCCCCTTTGCTTGGCGGCTGCCATCTATGTGGTGACTTTGTTATGGTTCACCTCACCAGGTAAGTAGCTCGCCAAATGTTTAAACTTCGTTTGAAATCCTGGCTGCCATTGCCGGGATCAAATGTAATGACGAATCAATACGGCAGAAGTTATACCAAGCGCAGGGCAAAGCCAAGCCCCGCCCTCCCCTTCCCGAACTGACCCGAACAGCGGTCACGATACCAGACCGTGTGTTACCTGGAGCAACTATGGAAACAAGTCGCCAACGGCTTCGCGCAGAAGCACGAACCGACGCATTCAAGCGAATAACTTCTCTTCATGGGCGAGAACCACGCAGAGGGCGGCGGCGAATTGCTTTGCGCCTCGCGCGCCGAACGTGGCGCGAATACGGCCAAAGCGCGGTAAAGACCGCGGCGGCGTGCGCATTGGTCGGCGTTCTCAGCCTTTTCTGCGGCGCGACGGCGCGGGCGCAGGGGTCGCGGCACGATGGCGTTGCGCTGGATGAGCAGGGCAAGCCCGTGGCGGGAGCCACCATCGTTGTTTGCACGCAGCCCGCAAATATCACCGCCGCGCCGTGCACGCCGCTCGCAAATCTTTTCACCGACGCGACGCTTACCACGCCCGCGCCGAATCCGCTCACCTCGGACGGCCTCGGCAATTATCATTTTTACGCCGCTCCGGGAATCTACACGCTGCAAATTTATGGCGCGGGCATTCACACCTACACGATGCCCGACGTGATTCTCCCGATGAATCCGCTGAATGCGCAGGTGGGTTCGCTGACGGCGACGAACGCAATCAGCGCGCTGACGCTGAATCTCGGCGGCAACTTGTCCGTCGGCGGCAATGCAAACGTGACGGGCACGCTGACCGCTGGATCGTTCAACGCGAATTTGGCGCTTACCAGCAACGCCGCGCTCAAACCATTTCCCGGCGACGCGGTATTGTACGTCTCGCCCAGCGGCTCCGACGCAAATGACGGCAAGAGCAAAGGCACGGCGCTCAAGACGGTCGATCAGGCGTTGTGCGAACTTCCCGACGGAAATTGCGCGACGCAGACGGCCGGCAGCGGAACGGTTTATTTTTTCAGCGGCGCGGCGGCGAGTTCGACCGCAGGGTGCGGCATTTGGCTAATGAGTCCGCTCGATCCGAATTACGCTTCGCCGCCGCCGTGCTGGTTGAAGGTGTCCAACATCGCTAGCGCCGCGATTTCCGTTATCGGAATTCCCTCCACGCAATCAGGGCCGAATACGCAGATGCCGCGCGCCATGCTTGTTGCGGGCAGCGGCGCGGACAGAAACCATCCCGGCATCTGGCTCTCCGGTACGAGCGAGCCGATCTACTTCGGGAACGTCGGAATTCAGTTTCCCGCCCGTGGCATCGTCATCGGCGAATGCTCGAACAACACGCGCACGGGAACCTGCGTCGTATCCGCTCCTTTTTTTTACAACGTCGCGGCGAGCTTGAACCTCGTGGCCGGCAACGGTCCCGCGTGGGACATCACCGGCTCGTCGTTTTGGATCCGCATGATTCATTGCGGTGGCGGCGGCACGGACACGGTGAATCCCGGCCTGGGCGATTTGACGCCGGCCGTGTTGATCGACGGGCGCACAAACTTCGGCGTCGGTCTGGTGCAGATTTACGATTTCAACTCGAACAACGGAGGAATAAAATTTTACGCGGGACAGAACGGCGGGGAAATGAACGTTCGCGACTTGACCACGGAAGGCCAGACAGGAGGCGAGCCTGCCGTATGGTTCGCGCTCGCCGGATCGGCCGGCGATCACAACGTCCGCGCAACAATCGATAGCGTCGAGGTCGCGGACGCCACCGCGGCCACTCCCGGCGTGCAAGTGGACAGCGGAGTCGACGGCCTCGGCATTTCCGCCAATCATATTCAGGGCGCATTCACGAATATCGTCGGCCAGGTTCAAACCAGCACCCAGTACACGATGAACATGCAGAATCAAACCGTCTCGCCGCAGCAATACGGAGAGGTGGGAACGGTCAACGGGTGGCTGTTCGGGAAGCGTGACGTCGAGCAAAGAAATTTCGGCCTCGCTCCCGTGCGCTTTCCAAATATCGCTTCGACAAATCCGGCGAGTTGGATCGCCACGCAGTTCGCCGGCGCGACGACGTTCACGCCAACTGGATTTCTGGCGCCCGATGGCACCACAAACGCTTCGCAAGCGTCCAACACCAGCAATTCCACATTCGAAACTTTGGATTTCTATCAGCAGAATCACTCGATCGCCGTCGGCGATTACATTGTCGCCGGAGCGTGGGTGCGTTCCGCGACCGCCAACGGATATTCCGGCAGCGCGAGCACGCCTTTGTTAGTGACGCTGGGCGGAACGGGCAACGCACTCGCCGGCGGATGCACCGGCGATCCGGTCTTGGGCGACGGCGAATGGACATGGTCGACGTGCCTCTACAAAGTCGTCGGCGCCGTCACAAATCCGGGATCACTGACTTTCTTCGCGACGTTTGCTTCGGGCTTCACGTTGCAGGCGTATGCGCCGGTGATGAACTACATTCCCGCGGGCACGCTCAGCGTCAACGAAACATTCGCGTACCAAAACGCTCTGAAAACGTACGATTCGAGCTGCGCGACCGCATCCGTGTGCGGCTTGCGCGGTGAAAATATAGCGGGGAACGCATTCGAGACGCTTTCCGCAAATCCCGCGCAGAGCGGAATATTCCGGCTCGCTGACGGCGACTCAATCGCCTGGCGCAATCATGCGAACACCGGCGACGTATCGCTTTTGAAAAACACGAGCGACCAGCTCGTTGTTCCGCCGCTCGCTTCGCCCACATTTTTCGCGCCGGTCATTGATTCCGCGTCGGGAGCGAGCGGCTTGACCTATCGCAACGGCGGCTCGACTGTGTGGACGGAAAATGCAAGCTCGTCGGCGCTCAGTTGGAATTTCAACGCGCATCTGGGCGAGACGACGCTGAAGCTCGCGCCGTTTGGCGGGCAATCGTACGCGGGCGTGCTCGATAATTATGGAATGGCCGCTGGATTTGTCGCGGTGACGGAATCGGGCGGAACGATGGCGTTCGACGCGGGATTGGGCAACACGTTTGAAGTGACGCTGAATGCAAACGTCAGCACCACGAATCTGATCAACGCGCAGCCGGGCCAGTGGCTGCACTTCATCGTCTGCCAGCCGTCGACCGGCGGTCCGTTTACGTTCAATTGGCCGGGCAGCGTGCGCGGCGGAATGATCATCGGCACCACAGCCGCGAAGTGCAGCGCGCAAAGTTTCGTTTTCGACGGCGCCAGCGCTTTCGCCACCTCAACAGGCGTCGCGAATCAGTAGATCGGGCCGGCATCAAAGCGAATCGCTACACGGCATTTTACAGAGAGCCTTCGTCAGCATCCCGCGAAGCAGGATGGTTTTCGTAGCGCCGGCGTCCCGCCGGCTCGTTTTCTCAGGAAGTCAACCGAGCCAGATTGCGCTGCAGTTATTTGCTTTTTTCTTTGGAGGCAATTTCATGCCTGTAGTTTCCACCACTGCTTACGATCAAGCCGAAGACGCGCTGAATCTCTCGCGCTCTCTGGTGAATGACGCGGCCGGCGCGGTCTTTTCAGACACGGTGCTGATGCCTTTCCTGAATTCCGCGTATCGCGACCTGCAGCGCCAGCTCGCGGAATCCGGCGTCTCGGTGCTCGTTGGTCAGCAGGACATCGATCTGCCGCTCACAAACGGCGTGACCAACACGGAGATCAGCGACGTCACCACGCCGCAACTCCCGACCGACTTGCTCGCGCCGCAACAACTTTGGGAACAGGTCACCGGTTCGAGCGATGTGTTTATTCCCATGGAAAAAATCACCGGCGGCCTGCCGAATTTTCAGCCCAGCGGTTATTTGCGTATGTGGGAATGGCGCGAGGACGCGATTCAGCTGATCGGCGCGACGCAGGAAATCACGGTTCGGATCCGCTACGAAAAAGATTTGCCAGCGCTCGTGCTCGGCACCGATCCCGTGCAAATTCGCTCGGCGGTTGATCCGCTTGCATACGCCGTGGCCGCGATGGCGGCGCGTTCGCGCGGCGCGCGCGCCCTGGCGGAAGATATGCTGCTCGCGGCGCAAGCAGCCACCGACAAATTGATCGAGAGATACGTCCGGCCGGAACAATTCAAGGGACGCCGCCGCAAGCCCTACGGCTATCGCCAGCGCGTAATTTATTTATGAGCGGCGCGCGCCGGCGGCGCGTTCCACGTTATTCGACGTTGACGGTAAGCGAAATGGCGCGCGAAGCGTTTTGCGCGGTTGCGGAGATATCGATCGTGTAAATGCCCGGAGGCGTCGCGTTGGGATTGTACGCCGCCGAGTGATGGTAGCAACCTGCGGCGGCTAACGCCACAATTCCCGCGCACGCAAGCAATGCAAGTCGCGCACGCAAAGGCGCGTTTGGCAAATCCCACGCGAGCGGCCTGGCACGCTGGGATTGCCGGCGTCGCGCGGAGAAAACGAAAAGCAAAAATATCGAGCTGAATGCCGCAATCAGCGGAGCAGAAATCGGTTGCCGTGGAAACTTTCCTGGTCCGGGAGCGACAAACGCAGTCGCGTTCGGGCCGCCAGTGCCAATCGTGACCGTGAACGGCGCGGCCTGTCCCGCTGTGACGCTCACTGTCGCGGGGTTCACCGCGCACGTGAGCGTATTCTGCGGCAATTGTAGCGGGCACGCAGGCGTCACCGTCCCGCTGAACGTGGCGTCCGGCGTGATTTGCAAATTGAACGTCGCGGAATTGCCCGGTACAATGTTTTGCGTGGTCGCGGCGCTCGATGCAGCGGTGATTTGGAAATCGTCGCCCGTGCCGGAAACTTGCGCTGTTTGCGGGCTGGAGGTATCCGCGTCCGTGACTTGGAGAACGGCCGCGCGCGCCCCGCTGGCCTGCGGTGCAAACGCTACATTGATCTGGCACGATCCTCCGGCAAGTACTTGCGGAACGCAATCGTTTGTCTGCGTGAAATCGTTGGGATTGGCTCCCGTGAATGCGAAATCCGTCGTCGAAAGCGACAGGGCGCTCGCGGAATTATTTGTCAGCGTGAACACTTGAGCCGGAGTTGTGCCGCCGGTCGGCTCCGCGCCGAAATCAAATTGCGCCGGTGAAATCGTGACCGCTGCGGTAGTGGCAGGCGCCGCGAGGCCGGGGAATTCGACGACGCGGTGGTTGCCGCGATCGGCGGCGAACAAGTTTCCGTTGCGGTCAATCGCCAGCGCGCCCGGCGAATTCAGATTCATCGCCAGCGCGACGCGCGAAAGCATTCCCGATTGTGCCCCTACGCGCAGAATTGCGTTCGCGCCCGTGTCCGCGATGAATACGTTTCCCGCGCCATCGACCGCGATTCCTTCCGGCGCGCCAAGGGCAGCGCTGGTGGGAGGCATCGAGGCAGGGAAGCGTGCGGAATTCGAATCGGGCAATGCTCCTGTGCCGGCAAAAACATTCACATCGCCCGACGCGAGATCAATTTCGAAAATGCGATTGGACGCGGGCGAAGCGACGTAGAGATTGCTGCTTGCTGAGTCGACCGCAACGGCCGCGGCGTCGAGAACGTGCGCGAGATACGTGAATTTTGTCGCGCCCGGCCTCAGCGCAATCACTCGCTGATTCCCGCGATCGGCGATGTAGAGATTCCGCGTCAAATCCATCGCGAGTCCGGCAGGTTCGAAGAGGTCCAGATTGCTCGTGCCCGAGAGCGCCGCATTTTTCGCCGCTGACGCCGGTACCACCGCAACTTTTCCCGTCGCCATATCGAGCAGGCGAATTCGATTTTGCAAACGATTCGCGAGAAACACGCGGCCCTCGGGAGTCACCGCGATTCCTGACGGATCTTCCGCGGGAGTCGAGGCGCAATTTGAAAAAATCGTGACGGCGATTTTTGACGCGCCGGACGATTTACCAGGCGCATTTTGCGCCGAGCGGGAAACGCATCGCGCCGGTGCGGGATTCGCCTCGAGCAAAATATAGAGACTACCTGCCGTGTCAACGGCCAGCCCGCGAACTCCGGCGTATTGCGCGCCCGATACGACCGCGATGGGCGTGGCCGCGCTGCCGGTTCGCGACGCGGTGCTTTGCTGCGCTTCGGCTGGCTTGAAAATCGCACTGAAAACAAAATTTAGCGTCGCGAATAGCGCGAGCACCGTTAAGACACGGCGCAAAGTTTCCCCCTGGGAGTGCATATCAAAAACGAACGTTATGCAAAGTCCTAAATCATAACATGGATGCAGAAAGTTTGAATTGCCGCTCCAGATGCCGCCAGAAGGGCGCGCAAGTGACATGCGATGTTCGTGCAAGAGCAGGGGTTGCATCCGCTAAGCGCGAAAACGCGGCGCACCCAGCGGCGTAACTTCGGTCTGCCGCCACCACGGGAAGCTGCTCACGGCCGCATAAATATTTCGCAAGCAAATCAGAACACGCATCGCAATTCAAAACTCACGAAGGAGACTTTATGGCGCTCACATTTTCTTTGGTGGATTCCTGGGACGACGGAAGGCGCATCCACGTCGCCGGCACGATTGCCGCGTCGGGAAACTACGCGACGGGCGGCGACGCGCTCGACCTGAGCAGTATCGGCGCGCTCGGCGTTCCAACAACGAAACCGCCGATCCAGGGCACGGCGTGGATGGACGGCCTCGCGGGCTACGATTACGTTTTCTCGCCCGGCGCGGCGATCAACGCGAACAAAGTGAAAATGTTCCAGCAGGCGAGCGGCGCGGGCGCGTTCAGCGAACTCGCCGCGGGCGCGTATCCCGCCGCGATTTCCGGCGACACCATCACGTTCTACGGCATTTTCCCGCGCCTGCAATAGTAGCGCGCTGCTCTTTTTGGGCACACCGGCAAAACGCGCGCTTTTGGCATCGCGGCGCGCGGGCGGTATACTGGTGACAGGCCAAAGGGAGCCGTCGAATGTTGGATTATTTCGTGAACGTTTATTGGGTGCATCCAGTGGCGATCAGCGCCGCTGTAATCGCCGCCATAATTATTCTCGTGTGGATGGCGGGAAGCGGATCGCGCCAGCGTTTTATTGTGCTGAAGCGCACGAAGGAAACCGATCAGCTCGCGCGCGACGTCAGCCGAATCGCCTCCGCGCTCGAAAGGATCGCCAAGCAGCGCGAGATTCCCACCGATTACGTCGGCCGTCCGATTCCTCCGGGCTGGGAAGAAACAATTTCGTCGGGCGAGCCGGTGGAAGACGAACACGCCGTTACTGAAGTGGCCGTGCCCGCCGCTGTCGTGACCGCGGAGGCTCGCCGCGCGATAGCGCCAAATCCAGCTCCCGTCGCGAATCCTCCTGCGGGCGCAAATCCGCTCGGTGGGACCGCGAGTCTTCTCGGCGGAAAGAAAAAACTCGATTTGCCGAACCCGCTCTACCGCCCGAAGTAGAACCGCGCATTTCACAATTCTGGCTTTCTCCGCAATGCACTTAGGATTCCGCGCAGTCTGTTCGGCTGCGCCGATTTGCCGCTGCCGTTCGTTTCGCGAGCTTAAACAACCTGCTGAAAACTCCGCGCGTTGTCATTCCGACGACCGACGGCGACGAGGAATCTGCATTCGTTTCAATTTTGTAAACTACGCTCCCTCGGAGCGGCAGAAATGACGGCCAAGAACACGTTTCCAACCAACTGCTAAAGGACGCACATGTCTGTTGAAACTTTTCTGCCGGTGCCGCTGACGACGTTCGGCTCGTGGATGACGCTGCTCGATCCGTCGGACGTGTTGCCGGGAATGTCGCCCGACGCGCGCGACGTTGAATTTTTTCCCGGCGGAGTGCGCACGCGCCCCGGCCTGCTCTCGATGTTTCCCGCGCTGGGCGCCACGCCCGCGGTCAACGGGCTGAAAACGTACATCACCACGAACCTGGTGCAGCGGCTGCTTGTGCTCGATTCGCTCGGCAATTTCTTCAAGGAGACTTCGCCGGGCCAGCTTTCGATCGTCGCGAGCGCCGTCTCGCCGGGATTGTTTCTCGCGTCGGCCACGTATTTCGGCCGCGAATACATGGCGTTTTCGAATACCACGCTCGGCGAGGACATGCCGCGTCAATACGACGACATTTATTTCGATCGCGTTAGCCAAATCGGTCCCGCGGAAGGGCCGAGCCTTGCGGACGCGCCGGACGCCGGAAATATTTCGCCGGGCGCGCATCAATGCGCCGTGATCTTCGTGACGCGCCAGGGCTATTGGACGATTCCTTCGCCGCCGGTCACGTGGACCGCCGCGGGCGGCAAAAAAGTGAACGTCACGAATATTCCGACGGGGCCGTCGAACGTTGTGCAACGCTTGCTGGCATTCACGAGCGCGGGCGGCGCGACTTTTTTTCAAGTCCCCGCGACGATGACCATCAACGACAACGTCACCACGTCGCTCGAAGTGGATTTCGACGACACGATTCTGCTCGCCGGCGTGAGCATGGATAATTTGTTCGCGAACGTCGAATTGCCGGATCAACTGGGCGTGATCGCGTATTCGGACCGGATTTTCTGGTGGGGCGAACGCGCGAAGATGCCGAACTGGCGCAATTTGTCGTTCGACGGCGGTTGGGATGCGTCGGGAAACGGACGGCCGCTCGGCTGGCAACTCGGCGCCACGTTCAGTGCGGGAGGCTCGCGCGAGTCGAGCGACGTCGTCTGGGGCGACGCATATCGAATTACCGCCGATGGTTCCACTCTGTCGCGCGGGCTGATTCAGCAAACCGTGCTCACCGATGCCAGCGGGAATCCGTTGCTGCAAACGAATACCGACTATTCCGTTCGCGCGCGCGTGAAGCGCACGGGAAGTTTGTCGCAGGGCACGTTGCGCATTAATTGCTTCAGCGTGTCCAAGGGATTTTTCGGCAGCGGCATGGCCGTCGCGGCGCTGAACGCGTCGGTGAGCTATCAGGAATTCACCGCCGAACTGATGCCGCCGCAAACAGGGCCTCTGCCAAGCGATTTGATGCTGCAAGTGTATGCCGACGGCACGCCCGCGCCGAGCGGCGAATCGTTTTTGGTGGACAATATCGAGATTTACGAAACGAACGCGGCGCAAAATCCTTCGCTGGTGCGCGCCTCGCGCAATTCCGATCCGGAAGCGTATGACGGCGTGCAGGGGCTGATCGAAGTCGCCGCGAACAATGGCCAGGCGATTCGCGCCGCATTTGTGATCCGGAATAATTTGTATTTTGTGAAGGAGCGCAGCCTGTACGTCACCGCGGACAACGGCACGACGGAGCCGGCGTTCTGGGACGTGGAAGAAGTGTCGAACTCCGTCGGCACGCCTTCCGCGCACGGCGTGGGAATCGGCGAGGATTGGGCGGTGATCGCGTCGCGCTCGGGTCTTTATTATTTTGACGGCGGCCAGCCGCAAAAGATTTCGCAGGAAATTCAGCCCACGTGGGACGCGATCAACTGGCAATACGGCAGCGCGATCTGGGTGAGCGTCGATACGCAGCATAAACGCATTTACGCGGGCGTGCCGATGGGCGCAGCGACCGCGCCAAATGAAATTCTGATGCTCGATTATTCGGAAGGCTTCGCGGATCCCCTGCTGATGATGCTCTACGCCCCGGGCCGCGCGCGCAAATGGGCGCCGTGGTTCATCTCCGCGAATTGCGCCGCGCTGATCGAGCGCTCGAACGGCACGGCTGCGTTTTGCCTGGGCAACAATGCGGGAACCGGGAAAATCTATCAGCTCGCCGAAGGGCAATATTCCGACGACGGCGCCGCGATCAATTCGTATTACACCACGGCGTTTCTTTCGCGCACCGGCGCGACGGGCAGAAACCTGTTCGGCTATTTGACCACCTACGCGCAAGGCTCCGGCACGCTGAACATCAACGCGTTTTCGCCCGGCGACGCGACGGAAACGCTGCTCGGCGCACTCGCGCTCAGTTCTCCCGCGTCTCAGGATTTGGAATTAATGACGAACTTAAACGCGGAACGCGTCGGCTACCAGTTCGGCACGAACGCCGCGGGCTCGTGGTTCTCGCTGACGAAATTCGTGCCCTGGATGAAGCCCACGCCGTGGTCTCTCGTCCGCGGCCATAATTAAACGCGCATTGAAAGACGAACGGCTGCCCGCATGCTCACCATTCCGCAAATTGAAGCGCTGAAGAAAATCAACACGCATCTGTACGAATCGCTGAAGCGTGTTGTTTCCGGCGTGAACAATCTGAAGCTGTCGATGGATTCAGGCGTGACGGACGGCGCGGATTTCGCGCGCGTTTCCGCGGCGGCGCTGACGGCGAATAAAATCGACCCCGCTAAATCCGGCGTGCTGATGAAAGGCTCCGTGCCACCGACGTGGTCGGGCGCATTCACGTATGCGAGCACCACGTCGAGCATCACGTGGACGTGGTCGGGCCTGGTGATTTATCGCGCGGACGGCACGACGACCGTCGTGACGAATGGCTCGCTTGCCATCGCCGGCCTCGCGCCAGGCACCGCATATTATTTTTATCCGTATTGGGACGACGTGGCACTCACGCTTGCGTGGGTCGCGGGCGGGGCAGGGAATCCGGCCAACGCGCAACCCGCGAAAACAATCGTCGCGGCGCAGCAGCAAGCGTTGCAGGGACGCATTCCGCTTTCCACGGGCGCGATGACCGCGGCGACCACTTCGTCGGGAACTGGCGGCGGTTCGGGCGGCGGGTCAGGCTCGTGCGTGCGAAGCCGCATGCGCGTGCTTACAAAAGATCGCGGCCTGCTGGAAATCCAGCAACTGCGCGTGGGAGATCACATTCGCGGGCGCGATACGTGGACGCGCGTTGTGCGCCACGAAGTGCATCCCGCGGACACGTTTGTGCGCCTCGAATTTTCCAATGGCGACACGCTCGACGTGACTCCGCATCACGTGTTCACGGTTGCCGACGGCGCGCCCGTTCGCGCGGAGCGATTGTGCCTGGGCGACATTCTCGTCGGCCGCTACAACTTGCTCACGCTGAAACGAATCGAGCTTATCGTGGAAGAGGGCGCAAAAGTCACGATGACGTGCGAGCCGGACCACGAATTCTTCGCCGGCAAGATCGCCGCATCCGTGCTCACGCACAACTATACATTCAGTTCGTAAAACACAAAGTAGTGGCCAGTGATTAATGGTCAGTGATTAACGATCAGTGATTAGTGGTCAGTAGGGCGCCGTGGTTTCACGCGCACTGTGCGCCTGCATCACCTCTATGGATTTCCTGGCACCATCCCAATGCACGGACGACGATATTATTTAACGACGCTCGGCGCTTGGCGGCGACATGCCGCTCGCTGCGCGGAAACGCATTTTGTCACTCTTCGTGCGTCCGCAAAAGATGCTGCGCTCGAGTCTGCCACAAGCGGCGCAGCGGAACAAAGCGATGCAGCCGCCGCTGCAAAAACCGATCATGACGCTGCTTCAATGGCCGCCGCGATAACAAGCGTCACCGATAACGCGACTCCGATTCTCGCGCTGATTGACGCGGACGAAGGCGCGCACCTCGCGATGGAGAATGACGCGGAGTTCGAGGAGTTGCCGCACCCGCTCGCGCGCACGCCTGTTTCGAAACGCGTGAGCGCCGCGCTCGCGCCATTTGGTGTTGCGCGCGGCGATGACACGTTTACCGTCGCCGACAAATTGGCGCGCGTGAATCCGCTGCTGCGCCATCGCGTGTTTTGACGATCCGCCAAGGATCGTCATCCTGATCGAGGGCCAACGGCCCGGCCGAAAGATTCGCGCGAAACGGTGGCGTTGCACGAATCCGTTCCGCCCGAAGTAGTACTGCGGTGACGCGCCGCGGGCACTTGCCGCTCTTTCATGAGAATTCGCGAATACAACGAGGGAGACATGGACGCGCTGCTCGCGATGCACCGCGCGCAGGGGTTCGAATATCCGTTTCCGGATTTGGCTGATCCGATTTTCGTCAGCAAGCTCGTCCTCGAAGACGAGGATTCCATCGGCACTGGGAATAACACGAGCAAAATCAGAATGGCGTCGCTGGCGCGCCTGACTTGCGAAATGTATTTGCTCGTGGATCCGAGTGCGGGAACGCCGCGCGATCGCTACGCGCGTTTGCTCGAGCTGCATCGCGCCGGCGCAGCCGATTTGCGCGCGCGCGGCCTCGACGACGCGCATGCGTGGCTGCCGCCGCCGATCGCGAAACGCTTTGGCCGCAGGCTCGAAACGCTCGGCTGGATTCGCGACGACGCCTGGACGCCGTATTGCAAACGCCTTCGTTGATATCACAGAAGCTATCGTCACCAATTGCAGGAGGAAAACATGAGCCGAGGGGCGCAGCAAACAACGCAGCAATTGACGCAGCAGCAGCTTGCGTCGCAGAACCAGTTGATTTCGCAGGCGAATCAGCAAGGGCAGCAGGACCGCTCTGTGCTGATGCCGGGCATCGAGCAGCTCATCAATAATCCCGGCTACACGCCCGCGCAGCAATCCGCGATCACGCAGGAGGGAATGGGCGCGGCGCGCACGGCGTTCGACGCGTTGCGCGAAACGGCGGCGAATCGCGTGGCGCGCACGAACAACGCCGCAGGCTACGATGCGCTCGATGCGGAGATCGGACGCCAACAGGCACAAAATCTTTCGCAGCAGGCGCGGCAAAATCAAATTCAGTTCGCCAATGAGCAAATCGGCCAGCGCATGGCGGGATTGAACGCGCTCGGTCAAACGTATGGCGTCGACACGAATTTGCTCGGACGCGCGATGGGCGTGCCGCCCGAGTTGCTCAACGTGCAGGAGCAGGCGTCGAAGGGCCCGGGCGTCGGCACGCTTCTCGGCGGGATCGGTCTCGGCGCGGCGTCGCTGTTCGGATAATTTGCGCGGTGGCGCGCGTCGCGTCGTGGGCGCAACGCTGTTCAGTGATGCGCATTGCGTTCTTCTCGCGACACTCACGAATCTGTTGGCTGCGTTCGCGAAATGTGTTTTTCGCGTACACACATTCGCGCGCACAATTTGCGCTGTCCGAAATTGGCGCTGCGAATACCGCGCAAACGAAAGCCGGTAAAAATAAATGCTCGATAAAATATTGGAACCTTCCAGCCTCGCCGTCATCGCCGCCACGGCGGTGCAATTTGCCCTGTTTTTGCGCTGGCTGTATCGCCGCGTCCGCAACGACGAACTAACGCACGCATTCGTCGCGGACATGGCCACCAGCCATTTGCCGCACATTTACGATCTGCTGGCGCGCCTCTGCGACCAGCAGGGAATCAAGCGCCCTCCCGCGCCGCCGATTTGCTGGATCGATTTGAACGGCAAATCGCGCTAAGGCGCGTGAGTATTCGCCGTGTGCAACGCACGCGGTTCATGAATATTTCCTGAGGAAAAATAAAATGAAGTATTCGATGCGAATCATTGCATTCGTGTGTCTGGCGTGCGTTGCCACACTGCCCGCGTTCGCGCAGGGCGGGCGTCACAACGACATTGCGCTGGGACGCGACGGGCACGTCGCGCCCGGAGCGTCCATTGCCGTGTGCACGGCGCAGGGAATCATCGGCTACGGCAATTCGCCGTGCTCGCCGCTCGCGACGATTTACACCGACAGCACTCTCGCGACGCCCGCGGCGAACCCGTTCGTCGCGGACAGCAACGGCGATTACGGTTTCTGGGCGCCGCCCGGCACGTATCAAGTGCAAATTTACGGCCCGCAAATTGGAACGTACATCCAGACGGTGACGATCGCGTGCGTGCCGAATTCCGCCACCGCAGGTTGCGGCTCGACGGGCACGAGCCAGAACAACACGTGGACCGGCACGAACACATTTGGCGCGGACGCATATTTCAAATCCGGCGAGCCGTGGTTCGACGTGAAAGCGTTCGGCGCGAAATGCGACGACACCACGGACGACACGGCCGCGATCCAGTCGACGCTCGCCGCAATTCCTCCCACCGGCGGCCTGGTGATGATTCCCGGCGTGTGCAAATTCACTTCCACGCTCGTCATCAACACGCCCGACGTGACGCTCGAAGGCAAGGGCCATTTTCAATTCATCACGCAAAATGCGCCGGTGACGTATCTCGATTTTCAAGGCGCAACCGGAAACGCGATTCTTGTCTCCGCGCAAGGATTCAAGATGCAGGACGTGGGCGTGAAATATCCCACGACGATTGGCGGACCGCTCGCGCCGCCGGCCGCGCCCACCTTGACGCAAGTGGCGGGAACCGGCTGCCCGGCGGAGGCCTACTACGTGCAAACCACGTACCTGAATCCGCAGGGCGAGACTTCCGATTCCGCGGAAGCAACATTCACCACGACGAGCGGAAATTGTTTGCAGGTGCAATCGCCGCCGGCGGTAGCGGGCGCGACGGGATGGAATCTCTACGTCTCATCGAATCCGAACAATGAGACGAAGCAGAATTCCACGCCGCTCGCGATCGGCACTTCGTGGACCTTCGGCGGCACGCTCGTGAATCTTGCGTATCGCCCGCCGTTTAACACCACCGCGTACTCGGCGATTTACGACAACAACGGCGCGCAGCTCGATGGCGTGAAACTTTTCACCGACGCCGCCTCTTCCGCGGGCACCGCAAACATGGCGAACGGCTACACCAGCTTCGGCTGCTGCGGCAAGCTGAGCGACGTGTACATCGCGGGCTTCGGCGTGGGAATCGCGGGTGCGGGCGCGAACAACGATTTTTCCGTGATGGACAGTTTCATTCAGTCGAACAACGTCGGCGCATTTGTCGTCAACGGCGCGGATATCAATTTCACGCGCAACGATTTCGAAGGCAACGCGGTGGGCAACATCAAGATGCTGTACGGCTCGCCTTACACGCTCAGCCACAATTATTTCGAGCAGCAGGGAACTAATCCGCCTTCCTACAACGTGCAAATCGGCGACACGTCGATTCCGCCGCAAGGATTCACGCCGACGCCCGGCGCGATTTTCATCGACGGAAATTTCATGCAGTGCAATTTGACCGCGTACCCGCCCGCGCCCATCGTCGTGGACATCGCCGCGTCGCTCGATATCGAGAAGAATTCGTTTTCGCAATGCGGCAACCAGAACATCATCGCGGACTTCGCCGGCGCGGGCGCGGCGATCAAGGTGCTGGGAAATATTTCCGACCACGCGCCGCTCGCGTGGATCACTTCAACCAACGGCCTCGCGGAAAGCGATCTGAGCGGCACGTCCATGACTCCGGGGACTCCGTTTTTTTACGGGCTTGGCGTGGATTCAACGTCCGGAGCGAGTTCGCTGCTGTTTCGCAGCGGCGGCGCGGGCGCGTGGAACATCGGCGCGTCGAATTCCGCGCTGTCGTTCGGATTCAACGGGCATCTCGGCGAAAACACGATGCGCCTCGCGCCGTTCGGTTCGCAGAGTTACGCCAGCGTGCAGAGCAATTATGCGATGGACGCGGCGGAGCAAATTGTCACGCAGTCGGGCGCGAGCGCTACCTTTGACGCGGGACTCGGCAACACGTTTGAAATCACGCTGACGTCGAACGTCACCAGCAGCACGCTGGTAAACGCGCAGCCGGGGCAATGGCTCGCGTTCATTATTTGCCAGCCGGGAAGCGGAGGGCCGTTCACGTTTGCGTGGCCGTCGAATATTTTCGGCGGCGGCACGATTGGCGCGGCGGGAGGGGATTGCAGCACGCAAACGTTTTACGTGAGTGGCGCGAACGCGTGGGCCGTCGCGCCGATGATCGAAAATCTTTCAACGGGCACGAGCGGACTGTCGCTGCCCGCCGTCGCGGGAACCGTTCCGTATTACACGGGAACGTGGACGGACGGAAATTGTTTGCAGGCGGGCGGCTCGCCCGGACTGATCGCGGTGACGGCAAGCGCATGTGGAACGGGAGGCGGCGGACTTTTCAGCAGCTTTCAAATTGGCGCAAATACGCCGATCACTTCCGCGGGAACATTTTTTCAACTCGCTGCCGGAAGCAACGTCACGCTGGGATTCACGGGCGCGGGCACTTCGGCGAGTCCCTACGTCGCAACGATCACCGCCGCGAACACAGCGGCGACCGCGTGGCCCGCGATCACCGGAAACGCGACGAACACGAACACGGGCTTCGTCCTTGCGCCCACCGCGACGGGCACGGTGCCGTGGACGATAAATTGTCCCACGGGAATCACCGTTGATTGCTTTGACGTGGAGCTGAACGGCGCGAAGGAATTCTTCATCGACCAGAGCGGCAACATGACCGCTTCGACGCTCACGTTGCTCAATCAGAATAATTTCACGCTGGGCAGCGGCTCGCAAACAGCGGCCTCTTTTTATTATGCGCAGTCTGGCAGCGGTGCGTCGAACACAACGCCTGCTTATTTTGAGGCGTCGGGATCGCCAGCGAACGCCTTTAATTCTTTTATTTTCCCGTGCCAATCAGCAGGGAACTGGTGCCTATCGGCCACGACTCCCGCGGCCGACTCGAACGCGACGCTCGCCGTGCATGGCGGCGTGAACGCGCAAACGGGAACAACGTACACGATTGCGACAGGCGACGAAGACGACCTGACCACCTACAACAATTCTGCCTCGATTGCCGTGACGCTCGCCTGTCCCAGCGGAACGAGCTTTCCGAACGGATGGCGCGCGATGGAAAAAATGACCGGTACGGGCACGCCGACGATCACCGTGTCCGGCTGCACGATAAACGGCCTATCGACATTCGCAATTCCGAACACGGGAATAACACTTGTGAGCGACGGAACGAACTTCTGGACGGTGCAATGATGAAGCGACTCGCACTACTCATTCTTCTCTGCACCGCGCCCCTGTTCGCGCAGGGGCCGATTGGCGGAGCGACGGCTGTGCCGCCCAAGCCCAACCAATTCGGAGCGAACTTGGTGGCAAATCCCACGTTTGCGACGAGCCTTGCAAGCTGGACAGCGAACGCCTGCGTGACCTGGGATGGCACGACGACGCATACGGCGGACGGTTCCGGCTCGGCAAAGGCGGCTTGCACCACGGGCGGCAGTGTCAACGCGCTGATGCAATCCGTGGCCGTGGGCACGGACCAAGAAGGCGAACTCGTGACAGCGTGGGTCAAGACGGACGCGAATTTCAACGGCACGATTAGCTGGTCTTTCTTCGACGACACGCACGGCGACGGCACGTTGCTGGCAGCACAAGACGATGCAATGACCCAAGTGAGCGTTGGCTCGACTTCGTGGGTGCAAATCGGGACGCGCATCTACCCGAACCAGTTCCTTCACAGCGGCGACGCCTTGTTTAACGTCCGGATCGTCATCGCTGGTCAGACGGCGGGGACGGTGTGGGTTGATGATGTTTCCGTGCAAGACGAATGGTACCCGATTCGCAACTTCGTGACTTCGACGCAAGAGAACGGCTACGTCTGGACGGACATTGCTCCGACCGAGCGCAATTACGCGGGACTGGGCCTCGACATCAACCCCAGCCCGGTAATTGGTCAGATCGCTGGCGTCGCTGAAATCAACCCCTCGGTGGGCCAAACGCTTTCGAGCGTCACGCTGACCGAGCAAATCGCTTCCGACGCGGGATGCACAACCATTCTCGGCACGAAAACCTTTGCATCGCCGCTTGCCACGCAGGTATGGAGCTTCGCGCCCGCCGATTACGGCGGCATCCCCGCAACAGGCACGAAAGATTACGTCTGCGCGAAGCTGACCGTTACTTCCGGTGGCGCGCTGATCGACTCTTATCCGGCATTCGCTGTCGTTTTCGAGGGATCGACTTTTCGCGCGGGCCTCAACAACTGGTTCGACGGCCTTGATCGCTGGGTTCACAAGGGCGTCGCGCAGTATGTGATTGGCGCGTATGACAGGCTATCAGGAACTAATCGCTGCTCGGTTTGCATCTGGTCTGCTGGGACAAGCTGCTCGCCGAATCAGGCGACCGCAGAGGCTTGCTACCTGCACGACCAGCAAGGCCCAGGCCCATCGTCCATCGCTCCCGCATCGAGCGTTCTGCAACACGGCCCGGAAAACATCGCCAGCTACAACGCCGCAAATTTCGATGTAATAATGAGCGACATCGTTGGCATGTCCACGGTTTGTCCGGGAGGAGGTTTATGCACGGCTGACCAGCTATCGCCGTGGCTCGATGCGCTCGATTCACAGGGCATTGCGCACATGCAGATTGTGAACAACTGGTATCACTGTCTCGCATCGGGCGAGCCTGCATCGCCGTGCCCCGCGCCCGCCTTCTCTCCAACCCTGACGGCGGGAACCGGTTCCATTTCAGCGGCGACGTTGTCCGTGAAAATCTCAGCCGTGGATTCTCCCGAGCCAAACGGGTCGGCTTCGTACCCTATGCCGATCGAGACGGCGTTGTCGTCGGCGACAAGCATTTCCTTGAGCGGCGCGGCGTGCGCGGGAGTGAATTGCTCGGTGAGCTTCACGACTCCCGCGTGCATCACGACCAGACAGCAGGGCGTCTACATTTACACTTCCACTGACGGCACGACTTACACGCGGCAGTATCCGACCTACTCCGGGCAGGTGATCAACAGCCTTCCCTACCCGTGCTCGACGGCGGTGACGCTCAGTTCGCTGGCAACGACGGGAATCCAGGGAGTGGGCCAGACGGCAGCCATCAGCAGCATCTCCCGCGCGGGGACTGTGGTGACGGTCACGCTTTCGACGCCGCTGCCCCTAGTCAACGTCTGCTACACCATCGCTGGCGTCACCGATTCGACCGATTTCCCGAACGGAACCTACGGCGTGGCCGTCAAGAGCGGCGTGCAATTTACCTACACGAACGCGGGCGCGGCGACTTCTTCGAGCGGCGGCACGGCGTCACCGGCAGAGTGCGACTCGGCCAGTCCCACATGGCAAAGCTCAACCACGACCGACTCAACCGTGTGGAGCACAATCGCCACAACGATGGCGAACGCTTCGCATCCGGGTGGCGCTGGATTCTACGTGGCGGACGAACCGTTGCTGGCGTCACTGCCATCCGTATTCACTATCCGCCAAACGCTCGCGCCCAACGCGAACGGAATGCCGCTGTGGGGCACGCTCATAAATGGCACGGCGGCAAATTACTGGCGCGACGTTTTAGACATAATTGCCAACGACCCTTATGGCTTTGGCGCAGCGGCTGACCCGGACGACATCGCCATGCTGCCCGGAACAACCGCGCGTACCTGCAACGATTACACCGGAACATTCAACACAGTATCAGCGGCAGCCGACTGTTTTCCGCAGCGCATCAATGCCTGGGTGGACGCGAGCTTGCGCGGAACTTACGGGGTGCGCCCCGTGTGGACAGTGCTTCAGCTTTTTGAGCGTGGGGCGCATTTGGCGTTTACCTACGCTGTGACGTGGCAGCAAGCGATGGAGGCCATCATCGGCCAACTTGTCTGGAACAACCACAGCGGCATCATGTGGTGGGGAATGGTGTCGTCAAGCGGCATGGAGCAAGCGTGGTTTGGCGCTCACAACACGCAGGCGTTCTACGACCTGCTGCGCACCGACGACCAGATTAAGCAGCTTTCGCCCATCCTGCTGCAACCGGTCGAGGACAGTCCCATCCTGCGCGCAGCCAGCGGCAGCGGCGTGGGGGCCACGGGCGGGGAAACGGTTGTTGGCGGAACGGTCGTCTCGAACATACTGACCAGCGTGACGCCAGCGACCGCGTGCGGCGCGCAAAGCCTCTACAACCAGCCGCTCACCACGCCTGAGTTCCATCCGTTCGGCCCCGTGAATTTCGCCACGATCACCGATGCCGCGACCGGCGACGAATACATTTTCGCCAACAATTTGTGCGATTCGACTTTCAACGTCACGTTCACGCTGGCGAACATTCCGGCAGGGCAGACGCAGGTCGAGGCGCTGTACGAAGGCCGCACGCTGCCCATCACAAGCGGCGCGTTCACCGATACATGGGGAGCAGGAACGGCAGGCACGCTCGACGTGCACGTGTACGTGATTCGCGCGCCGAGGACGGGGCGCATTGCGGCCGCGACGGGCTTAACTGGCACGCCGGGCATCGAACTGAGCTTCAATCCGATCCTTCAATCGCTTCGCGCTGGAAATCGCGGCTCCAGGGCAGCATCCGAGCGCAAGATAAAGTGGGGCGGCAGTGAAGGGCCACTGGAGGATAGACCGCAAAGCCTCGGAGCGGGATTGCCCTCGACGCCCCATGCCGAGATCGTGGCGAGCCAACCGCGCGTAATGCTTCGCGCGCTGGAGCCGAATCTTGGCGAGCAGCATCGGCCCAAGATCGAATTCGTTCGGGATATTTTCGAGAATCTTCACTCGGTAGCGAAGGCTCCCCTCGTTGTAATTGTTGGTCATGTTCGACCCGTGGCGCCGCCGGAGAACCGTTACGGCAGGGACCAGTCCAACGGGGAAGCGGTACGTCACGCGGTTGAAGAAGTCCATGTCCTGCTGAAATCGCATGGATTCTTTGAAGTTTCCGACTTGGTCGAAGACCTCCCTGCGAACAATTACGGTGGAAGGGAATATGAAGTCGGCCGCCATCCGAAACTTGAAAACCCATCCCTCGTGCGGGCGAATACCTTCCGAAGCGAACTTAGAGCCTTGCAGAACCTGAAGGGTCTCACTGACTTCGGAAAGGTCCGAATAGACCATCCCGTATTCAGGATGGCGATTCAGCAGCTCGACTTGCAGCGCCAGCTTTTCGGGAATCCAGACATCATCTGCATCCTGAAAAGCAATGAGACTTCCCGTCGCATGGCTGAGGCCAAGATTGCGCGCGGAGGAGCTGCCGCCGCTCGGTTGCCTGAAGTACCGAATGGATTGCCCAAAAGATTTCGCGACTTCTGGAGTAGCGTCGACTGATCCATCGTCAACGACGATGACCTCATCGGGCGGGCGAGTCTGCCCCAGAACGCTTCGCAGGCATTGAGCCAAGAAAGGTGCAGCGTTGTAGGCGGGAATGATGACGCTGACGCTGGGTGTCATAACGCCCTCCAAGACTAGGCGCCGTAAGTCTAGGCCAGCTGTAGCGGGGCCGTCAAGTATCAGATTGCTTAGTACCGGAGTACTGGAGAAGCTGGTATGAAAATTGATGGTACGTGTGGTGCTGGCTGAAGTACCGATTTTGCAGTTCTCGCACAGGCTCTGAAGCCTGTCCCACTAAATCCATCTCCGATTGTGGTGACCTGATGGCCTTCCTAAAATACTGGCGCGAAATCGTGATTGCGATTCTGCTCGCTGGAGCCGCGTTTGCCGGATACGAGTGGCTGCAAGCGCACGACGCGCGCATCGTGGCGCAAACGACCATCGCGCAGCAAGCGCAACTCATCACGCAGGACAAGCGGCAGGCTGACGCGCTGATTGCCGAGCAAAAGCAGCGCGACGCCGCGACCGCCGCTCAAATCGCCGCGATGCAGTCGCAGGTCGCGCAAATCAAAACCGCCGAGCAAATCATCAAGTGGCTGCCCGCGCAAGTGGCGACGCCGCAGCCCGTCAAAATCGAAATTCCCGAGGCGACGGCCGCGAATCCCACGCCCGCGGCGCAAGCGACCATATCTCAGGCGGACTTGCCCGCGCTGCGCGATTACGTCGAATCCTGCAAGGAGTGCGACGTGAATCTTCACTCCGCGCAGCAGGCGATTGCATTGCGCGACGCGCGACTGAAGCTCGCGGGCGAGCAACTCTCGGCTGCCGAGACGCAGCGCGACGCGGCCCTTTCGGCGCTCAAGGGCGGCTCGTTCTGGCATCGGCTGAAGCACGACGCGAAAACGATTCTGATTGGAGCGGCCGCGGGCGCAATCGCGGTCTGCGGAACAGGACACTGCAAATGATGACTGATAGAGACAACTGGAACCGGCCATTTTGGAAAGGCGCGTTTTCCGAGAGCGACGGCACCGGCAGCACCAGCCGGATTCTGTCCACGATCATCGTGGTCGCCGCGCTTACCTGGGTGACCATCGTCGTCCTGCATACAAAGGCGATTCCAGAACTGGGAAGCGTAGCCGCCTTCGTTTCGTCCGCCGTCGGCGTGCTCTACGGAGTCAACAAGATTTCGACGAAAACATCGGACACCATCATTCAAAAAACGAACATCCTCCAGCAAAAATGACGCGCGACGAACTCATTGCCCTCGCGAAAGAGATTGCGAACGCCTGGAACCTGTTCCCCGAAGTGGTGTGCGGCATGATCGAGCGCGAAAGCTCGTGGGACCCCTGGGTGATTCGCTACGAACCTGCATTCTTCCTGCGCTATATCGAAAAACTGATTGCGAATCAGATGGTGCATGACGCCACCGAAGCGCGCGCGCGTTCTTTTTCGTGGGGCCTGGGCCAGGTGATGGGCGAGCTGGCGCGCGAATTGGGCTACACCGGCCACCTCGCCATGCTATGCGACCCGCAAACGGGAATCACGTGGCTGTGCCGCGCTCTGGTCCGAAAACTGAAATCGCAGAACGGTAATTTGCACGACGCGCTCCAGGCCTACAACGGCGGCGCGAACCCGAACTACGCGGACGAAGTGCTCGCCCTCGCGGAAAAGTACAAGGTGATTCCATGAACCCGTGGATACTCCACGTCCATGGCGGCGGCAAGCGCTACCTGATTCCGTAACGAGAGAAGGGAAGTGACGCGATGCACGTCGGCTTCACTGGCGGGTGGAGCACCCTTAACGCTAAGACGATTTTGAGTTTTCTTCTGGGTGCTGCATGCTTCGGTTTTTGAAGCGTGCGGGTTTAGAGTTCGCTTGGCTGGGTAGTTCGCGTTTTTCTTCGACAACAGCGCGAACGGGAACTGGACGTACACCTACGACGATTTCAACCGGCTGATCGGCGCGAATCAGAACAGCGGCCAGGCGGTGTATAGTTACGCGTATGACCGCTTCGGGAATCGCTGGCAGCAGAACGGGCCGCACACGATGCTGCTGACGTTCAGCGGGGCGAACAACCGCATGGACGGTTATTCGTACGACGCGGATGGCAACGTTTTGAACGACGGCGTGCACAGCTACGCGTACGACGCGGAAAATCGCATCATCAGCGTGGACGGCGGCGCGACGACTTACGTGTACGACGCAAATGGCCAGCGCGTGCAGAAGACGGTGGGCGGAGCGGCCACCGATTACGTCTACGATCTGAGCGGACGCGCGATTTCCGAAGTGAACGCATCGGGCTGGCAGCGCGGGGAAGTGTACGCGGGCGGGCGGCACATCGCGACGTACGTGAACAACACGACGTACTTCGATCACGGCGACTGGCTGGGAACGGAGCGCGTGCGCACGGCGGTCAACGGGAGCGTCTGCGAAAGCATCACCAGCCTGCCGTTTGGCGACGGCCAGTCCACCACGGGAAGCTGCGCCGACGCCAGCACCCGCCACTTCACCGGCAAAGAACGCGACCCCGAATCCAACCTCGACTACTTCGGCGCTAGATACTATTCCTCGAGTCTAGGCCGATTTGCCACTCCTGATCCGTTGCAACCAGCTATGTCAAATTCGGTCGTTCTAAATCAGTTCCTCACCGATCCGCAGGCATGGGATAAATACGCATATTCACTGGGCAACCCTATCACGTATAGAGATCAAGGCGGCCATTTCACCGGGAACGATCATGAAAGAATTCAGATGAATGCGATGCTCGCAAGCGGCTACAGCCAAGCAGCTGCACACGTCGCGGCGACGGCCGACGTGCACATGGATAATCTGCTTAACGCGGCGCCCGGCCTTCCGTACGCGAACCACCTTACTACAAGCGCCTATCAAAACCGGGTGAATCCTCAACACGGCGAGAGAGGGGAGCATCAGACTCGCGAGAATGCACAAGTTGTAGCTAAAGCTTTCATGTCCTCCAAGATTAACGACGCTGCGACAAAAGCGCTTCAAGGCGACGTGCGGGGCGCGTTGAGCGATATAGGGCAAGCTTCACATACGGCACAGGATATCGTAAGGCACAATTTCGAAAAAGGTAGCGAGCACCCAGTAGGTGAAGCTCCTGCAACTACAGCAGAAGTGCAGGCAGCGACACAGGCAACCGAAAATATATTAGGTCAGTTCCAGAGCCAAGTAACGCAGTTAGGTCAGCAACAGGGGCTTAGCGCCAAGCAAATTAGCAAGATATTGGCTAACGTAAAGAAGGGCATTCCGCAGTGACAGGCCCGGAGCCGAATGGGAGTAAAGCGATGCATACTTTGAGTAACCCTGCTAGCCCGCTGGGGAAGGTCCGGTTGTTTTTAGGGCGACCGGTGGCGGGGCCCTTTGTCATTGGGCTGATTTTCGGCGGCGTCCCAATCGGGATGTCGCTCTACTATTATGTGGGCCTTACAGACAAATGGGGTGACCCATTCTTCGGCCACCTTGCGCCGGTTGCCGTTCTTGTCGCTGCGCTGGGCACAATCCTAAGTGTGCGTGGCAGACCGGCCCGCCTTTTATGGAGAGCTTTTCTCACGAGCCTCGGCGCGTGCATACCCGTACCAATCGTCACCTGGACAGCATTGGCCTGGCGCTCCGGATTTGAAATTCTTGACATTAGGAATCTTCCATTCATTGCAACCCTTTTGGTGCTTTGGACGCTGGCAGTAACCGTTTGTGGCTGGCTGCTCGCCTTGGCAATCATATTTTTGAAAAATAGGCACATAGATGCCTCACATGCGCATGGACGTATGGCAGACCCTTCCGCGCCACCCAAGTGAACGCTGTCTGGCAGTGCACTCCGTTGAACTGCGGCTCAGGGGCTTTTTCGCTGCCGTACACTTACGACCTTGCGGGAGACGACCTTACTGCATCCAACGGCGAGGGCGTGACGTTCACATCCACGTACAATGCCGCGGCGCAGCTAACCTCGATGACCAGCAGTTTGAACGACGCGAATCATCCGGGAACGCTGTTCTCCAGCGCGGTCTATAACGCGCCGGGGCAGTTGACCTCGGACCATCTCGGCAACGGGATCACGGAAACGCGCGCGTACAATCCGCGCCTGTGGATGACCTCGTTAGCCGCTGGCTCGGCTTACAATCTGAACATGACGAGCTACGCACCGGACGGAAACATCCTGGGGGTGAACGATAGCGCGAACGGGAATTGGACATACACCTACGACGATTTCAACCGGCTGATCGGCGCGAATCAGAACAGCGGCCACGCGGTGTATAGTTACGCGTATGACCGCTTCGGGAATCGCTGGCAGCAGAACGGGCCGCACACGATGCTGCTGACGTTCAGCGGAGCGAACAACCGCATGGACGGTTATTCGTACGACGCGGATGGCAACGTTTTGAACGACGGCGTGCACAGCTACGCTTGGAATTCCGACGCCCGCCCCACGGCGGTAGCACGTTCCTTCACGACCGGCTCGGCGATGGCAGCACGGTCAGGCGGACTCACCCCCGATTGACCACATCGCCCCCGAGCTTTTCCTCTTCCAGCACGGCATTCCAGACACGCACAACCCCTCGAACCTGAGCTGCGCCTGCAAGGCGTCCCACGGCCGCAAGAAGACGATCGAAGACCGCATATTCCGCGGCGACCGGCTCGGCTTTTTGAGCGGACTGCGGCAACTCCGCTAGCCCATGGAACGCGTCAAAGACGCGTCGAAAACGCCCTCCAGCTGTTTCCCTCGGATGACATAATGCAGGCGGCCAAAGCACCCCCGAACGATCCTTCCGGCCGCTATGCCGTCCGCAAGCTCCGGCATATCAGTACCGTTCGTGAGCGCTCCACAGCGCGGAGCCACGAGCCTCTACTGCAAGAGTCTCTTCCAGGGCAACCCTCTCATCGCGGACCCACGAGCCCTTACTACAGGAATCTCTCCCACGCGAAACCCTCTCATCGCGCACCCACGACGGCCCCCTACTACAAGAATCGCTTCCATGGGCAACCCTCTCATCGCGGACGCACGGGCCCCTACTACAAGAATCGCTTCCATGGGCAACCCTCTCATCGCGGACGCACGGGCCCCTACTACAAGAATCGCTTCCATGGGCAACCCTCTCATCGCGGACACACGGGCCCCTACTACAGGAATCGCTTCCACGGGCAACCCTCTCATCGCGCACCCACGGGCCCCTACTACAAGAATCGATTCCATGGGCAACCCTCTCATCGCGCACCCACGGGCCCCTACTACAAGAATCGATTCCATGGGCAACCCTCTCATTATGCGTGCATTGTAATAGTTAAAACTGGTCAAAAAATAGCTTGACAAGCTTCGTGGCCCGAGCATATTCTCCGTCCTTCCGATTCTGCTAATCAATAGTTAGTAAGGGCAACATAGCCTTCTCCGGCCGCCACGGAGACAAAGTGGCAGCACGGCCGCGGTCGAGGGCAAGAAAGCTCCCCGAAAATTCCCGCAACCATCTTTCCGAACGGCTGAACCGTTTTTACCTCAAGCGAGGCTATACCTTCCGAAAGCTAGGCCTGCTGTGCGGCGTCAGCGCGATGACCGCGAAGCGGGCCTGCGATGGCGAGCCTCTCCGCCGAACCACCGCCTATAAATTTGAACGCATGCTGAGGGAAGTCCATGCTCAGTAGCAACGTGCGTTCGTGCGTGCGCGTCCGCAGCCATTCGACGAGCTGCGCGGTTCCTTCGAGTTCCGCGATCCTATCGTCGATCTCCCGCCGCGCTTTCTTTTCTTCTGCCAGGCGGTTAAGCGTGGCCGCGGCGAAATCCCCGAGGCTGGTCTCCGAGCAAGTCATCATGTACGCAAATGGCATATTCATCGGTGTTCTCCCAAGTGATAGAAGTGTGCGGGGACGTGCGGTGTTACTTAGCACGTTATATGCCACTCTCGATAAAGGAGCGCCGGCGAACTAGACGGAGGTGCGCGTGCGGCGGAGCAGGTCCACGGATGGCAGATGGAAATCGAAGTTCGCGCGATTCGTTTCTTCCTACGGAGTGGATCTGCTCGCTTCGAGGCTGCGCGTGAATCCTTCCGCGATCTATCACTGGCTGAGCGGGACGACGAGTCCGCACCCGCGGCACGCCCAAGCGGTCCAGCGGCTGGCGAAGCGCCGGCGCGTTAAGATCTCGCTCGAGGAAATTTATCGTGAGGTGCGCAAGTGAGGACGTTCGGCGAGAATTGGCTGAAGGCGAGCGTCGCGGCAAATATGCGCGCCTGCGCCCGTCGCGGCGAATTTTCCGGTGTGATGGATTCCTTCGGGCAGTGGTACCTGCAGCTTTGTACATCCTTTCACAAATCGAGCGGCACGGTTCTGATTTTCACACGGGACAGCGGTCATCACACGAGCGGCTGGTTCAAGAATCCGGATTTTGAGCGCTGCCTGCATCTCTCGCTATCGTTCCGCGAGCCGTTCGAACTTAAAAAACTGCGGCAGTACGACGAGAAATTAGCCGACGAATGGGTCGAGATGTTTTTCGCCGATGCGCGATCGCTCGCATGGCGAGAAACCCCGAAAACGCAGAGCGGGAAATATCTGGAAGTGATGCACTGGCGCGTATTCACCGACGAGCACTGGCAGACGATCCATCCGCGCGGCGAAGTCTACTCGACGGAATTCACCGAGAAGGGCTGGAAGTCTTTTGGTGAGCTGCATCCTGGCCATGCGGAGCCGAGCGTCCTTCACGCGGGATAACGCATGACGCGTAAACAACAAATCGAGCTGATGGCGTCGAACGGCGAGCCATCTCCGAAGGAAGAACTGAAATCGTGGGCGTTGGTCGAATTGTTCGGGCATCAGCGAATCGTCGGTTTCCTTACAGCGGCGACGATGGGTGGGAGCGGTGTGCTTTTCCGCGTCGACGTTCCGTCTCTGATCAAAGACGGAAAAGAATCGCGCGCCGCTTTCACTCGGTACTTTGGCATCGGGGCAATCTATTCGATCACGCCGGTCACAGAGAGCATGGTTCGCGAAATGCTGCCGCACGTCGATGGTCTGCCGGCGCCAACGCCACTGAGCTTCAGCCGGGAAAGCGAGGAACGGTGGTGAGGCGATGGCGAAGATCCCCGGCATTTTCGAGCGGCCGCCGAAGTCGGGCGTGTGGTGGATTTCGTATTGCGATTCGGAAGGGAAGCGTCACAGGGAAAGAGTCGGGCGCCGTTCGATGGCGCTCGATGCGGTCTCGCGCCGGCGGATGG
>Ga0307374_10000153_pt1 | contig 121610 bp, 101 predicted proteins | sample OX3MG_FD_202532 | JGI IMG/M metagenome (GOLD analysis project Ga0307374, IMG submission 202532) | Soil microbial communities from Risofladan, Vaasa, Finland - OX-3 | ecosystem: Environmental > Terrestrial > Soil > Coastal area > Acid sulfate soil | place: Finland: Risofladan, Vaasa...
ATCGCCGACAGCGGAAACGTCTGCGGCTCCTGCGCGCCGAGCGGTGGATGCCAGAACGGCAGTGGGTCGCAGTACTTGGCCACCCGCGCGCGCAGCCGCGCCGGCGGTTGGCGCCGGCCATGCCCCTCGGCGGCGAGCCGCAGGCGCTGTAAGGGTTCGGCGTAGAGCTGCAGCACGATCCGTTCGGCGTTGTCGAGCAACCCCATCGCCACCGCGCCCTCGAGATAGTCGCGATTGGCGTACTTGTAGTACTGCTGGCCGGGCGGCAGTTCGTGCTGCCAGAAGCAGCCGTTCTCGATGTAGCGCGCGATCTGCCGCTGGTTGGGCGCGCCGATACCGATCTGCTCGCCGTTCTCGCCCCGCCAACCGGCGAGCGGTCCCTGGCCGGGGCGGCGCTCGTGGTTGACCATGTAGTCGGCATAGTCGCGATAGCGCGGGTTGCCGTCCGTATTGGCGAAAGCCGGCAAGCCGAGCCGGGCGCCGAGCTCGAGCAGCACATCCTGGAAAGGACGCACGTTGCGATTCGGTTGCAGCACCGGTTGGCGGATCGCATCGGCCGGTCCGTGGGCGCTGCCGATCGGCCGATCGAGCAGTGAAATGCAGTCGAAGCGCTCTAGATACGTGGTGTCGGGCAGGACCAGATCGGCGTACGGCACGGTCTCCGAGGAATACGCATCGGCATAGATGACGCGGCGGATCGCGTATTCGCCGCTGTGCGCGTCCCGCGCCGTCAGCGCCTCGATGTTCTGCGCCGGATTCATCGCCGAGTTCCAGGCCATGTTGCTCATGTACAGGAGCAGCGTGTCGATGCGGTAGGGATCACCCGCGGCGGCGTTCGGCAGCACCATGTGCAGCAACCCATGCAGCGACAAGGGTGCTTCCCAGGAGAAGGCCTTGTCGATGCGCAGTGCCTCGCCGCTGCCGTCCACCAGCAGGTCCTCCGGCCCCTGTGGAAAGCCGAGGAGCGTGCCGTCGATCGGCGTGTCCGGTGCGACCGTCGCGCCGGCCGGTCCCGGCCCGGGCGGAATCGGCCGAGGATACGGCGATTTGTAGCGCCAGGATCCGGGCCGATCGACGGCGCCCAGGAGCAATTGCAACAGATGAATCGCGCGACAGGTGTGGAAGCCGTTGGCATGCGCGGCGATCCCGCGCATCGCATGCATCGCGACCGGTCGGCCGAGCATCGTCGCGTGCCGCCGCCCCTCGGTATCGGTCCAGGGGCAGGGTAGTTCCAGCGGGTCAGCGAACGCCGCGGCCGCGAGCTCCGCCGCCAGCCGGCGAATGGTTCCGACGTCGATGCCGCAGCGGGGCGCGACCGCCTCGGGCGCATATTCGGGCGAGAGGTAGCGTTCGGCGAGAAGATGAAATACCGGATGCGCGCCGCGCCCGTCCGGTAGGGACATCGTGCCGGCGAGCACCGGCGAGATGCCGGGCCGTCCGGCGGGTACGAGTCCCGCCGTGCGATCCCAGGCGAGGGGGTTGCCCGCGGCGTCGCGCAAGAACAAGCCATGCTCCGCGGTGCCCGGCGCGTCGATCACCAGCCAGTGCGCGTTGGCATGCGTCGCGAGGAATTCGAGGTCGATCCGGTCGGCGGCGAGCAGCTCGTGGATCAAGGAGAAGACGAACAGCCCGTCGGTGCCCGGGCGCAGCGAAATCCATTGGTCGGCGATCGCACCATAGCCGGTGCGGACCGGGTTGATCGCGATGATGCGCGCGCCGCGCTCGCGCAAGCGCGACAATCCGAGCTTGATCGGATTCGAATCATGGTCCTCGGCCACGCCCCAGAGCAGGAACAGCCGCGCGTGCTCCCAGTCCGGTTCGCCGAACTCCCAGAAACTGCCGCCGACCGAATACAGCCCCGCGGCCGCCAGGTTCACCGAACAGAATCCGCCGTGCGCGGCGAAGTTCGGCGTGCCGAATTGCGCCGCCCAGAATCCGGTCAGAGACTGACTCTGGTCGCGGCCGGAGAAAAACGCGAACTGCCGCGGATCCCGCGCGCGCACCTCGGCGAGCCAGGAAGTTGCGAGATCCAGCGCGTGCGCCCAGGAAATCTCACGAAATTCGCCGGACCCCCGGGCACCCACGCGCAGCAGCGGATTCGCGAGCCGCGCCGGCGAGTACTGCGTCATGATCCCGGCCGAACCCTTGCCGCACAGCACGCCGCGATTCACCGGATGGTCGGGATTGCCCTCGATGTAACGAATGCGCCCGTCCTTCAAGTGCACGCGGATGCCGCAGCGGCAGGCGCACATGTAGCAGGTGGTCGTCGCCACGCGATCGTGCGTCGGCGTCGAGTAGGCGATTCTATCGGTCGATTCGCTCGCGGTCCGGCCGCGATCGACAGAGTTCTCGTGCATGATGAACTCGCTCGTTGCGCCGCGCGACGTGCAGACCTTGCGCGCCGAGACATCGGTGGACGTGGTGGCCATTCGATTGATGCAGGGTCACGATTCTATCGAAGCCGCCGGGAAATTCAATCAGCAACCGCTAATATATTGCGGTCGCCGCGACGGCGCTCACGAAGTCGGTGCGCGAGCGTGCGGCGGCCTCGGCCAAGCCGATGCTGCGGGCGGGATCGTCGCGCGGCAGTATTCTGCCGTCGCGTGCAATCAGCGCGGTGGCGTCCGCGTCGAGCAGCGCCGCGGCTGCACGCAACAGCGACTGCAGCACGCGCCAGGCTAAAGGTCTCGGAGCCGGCACCCTGGTATTCAACAATGATGTCAATGACTGTGCTTAAACTGCGCGCGCTGGGGCAAGAGTTTGAGGTGGCTTATCTGCGCAGCGCATTGCACCATTGCGGTATTGGCCGGTGCATACCGGAACGACCTCAGCGACCGTTGCTCTGCCGCGAATTCAATGAAGGAGGCCTCGTGGACCGTCGTCAGTTTCTGAAAACCACCGGACTCACTGCGCTCGCCGCCAACGTTCCGGTGCGCGAGGCGGCGTTCGCCGCCTCGTCACCGGCCGACTATACCGTCCGCATCGCCACTTCACTCGTCGAGGTCGGCCCGCAGCGCTTTCTATCGGTGACGACGTACAACGGACAATTTCCGGGACCACTGCTGAGATTCCAGGAAGGGCGGCAGACGATCGTCGATATTTTCAATGACACGGATATGCCTGAGCAGCTGCACTGGCACGGACAGCTCGTGCCCGATTCCGTTGATGGCGCCGCCGAGGAGGGAACGCCCTATATTCTTCCGCATGGCATGCGCCGGGAAGTGCTTGTCCCGCGCCCGTCAGGCTTTCGCTTCTATCACTCGCACATCCGCGCGGGCAATGATCTGTACCGCGGGATGTACGGCGGCGAGGTGGCACCGCTCTACATCGAGCCGGCGAACGATCCGGGAGATTATGACCGCGAGGTGTTCCTGACCCTAAAGGAATTCGAGCCGTTCTTCAGCCAGGGAGGTGACATGACAATGCACTTTCTTTCCCCGTCGGCGGAGAACTCGGAGCTCAAAACCAGGGGTGAGGCAGCCATGCGCGCTTCCCTGGCCCGTGGCATGAAGAAGGGCTATGAGGTCGGCTACCGCATCTTCACGATCAACGGCTGCCAGCTGGGCTTCGGCGAGCCGATACGCGTCCAGCGCGGCGAGCGCGTTCTTTTCCATGTTCTCAACGGCAGCGCTACCGAGATTCGCAGCCTCGCCCTACCGGGACATCGCTTCAAGGTGGTGGCGCTCGACGGCAATCCTGTGGCGCACCCCGGAGAGGTGCCGGTGCTGTGGCTCGGGACCGCTGAGCGCATCGACACCATCGTCGAGATGAATCATCCGGGCGTCTGGGTGCTTGGCGACCTCGACGGCGACGACCGGGGTCGCGGCATGGGCGTGGTGATCGAGTATGCCGGCGCGAAGGGACAGCCGGTGTGGCATGCGCCGCCCCCGTTCCAATGGGATTATCGTCTGTTCGGCGACCCAACTCGCCCTGTGGAGCCGCCGGACGAGACGATCGACATTCTGATCGACAAGGACAATGCCGCGGATCATGGCTTCAATCGTTGGCTGTTGAACGGCATTGCATTCGATTACGCCACAATGCCCGTGCGCTGGCACTTGCGCTCTGGACGTCGTTACCGGGTGCGCTTGAGGAACGCGAGCGATGATATACATCCGATCCACATGCATCGTTGCCGCTTCGAGCTGACACGCATTGATGGTGCAGCAACCGCTGGAGTGACGAAGGACGTCGTCATGCTGGGGGGCTATCAGACGATGGAGTTCGATTTCACCGCAGACCAGCCGGGGCGGGTCCTGTTCCACTGCCACTCGCAGCTTCACATGGACTTCGGGTTCATGGCGCTGTTTCAAACGGCCTGACTCGCCTTTGACAGCCCCTGGATACACGGACGCGATTTTTGCTGACGCGACAAGGACATGGGCGTGCTCGCCGAAGCGGCCGTGTATCTAGGCGGGAGTTATCCGCCTATTGGTATCGGCTGCCGCTGTGGATGCAGAAGAGCTGGGGGCCGTGGACCTCCTATGGTGGCGTGGGCCTCGACGTCAATCATGCGCCGGGCATGCGCGACTCCACGTTCGGCGGCGTGCTGATCCAGCGCGATCTGAGTGCGCCCCTGACGCTTGGCGGCGAGGTGTTCCGCCAGAACGCGCAGACGATCGCCGGGCGCGGATATACCTTGGTCAACCTCGGCGGCTACTACAACTTTACCCCGGGCTTCAGCCTGCTGTTCTCCGGCGGTAGCAGCGTCGTCGGGGAGCAGCACACGGTCGCCTACCTCGGCCTGTATTGGACCTGGGGTCCTCGAGGCTGAGCGAATTTAGCGGTTGCCGTCCGACCCGGCGGGCGGCCCCTCGTCGTCGTCGAGATCCAGTCCGTCCGCATACAAGTCGTCCTTTTCGTCGTCCAGGTGCAGCTCGGCATCCGGATCGCGCGTCTTTTCGTGCGCGGCGTGATCGACGGCCGTGGCTTGGTCGACGCCCTTGAGGGCCTTGCCCCGCAGCTTGTCCTCACCGCCCGCCGTGCCCTTGCTGCCCGGCTTGTCTTGCTCGCTCATGGTCCGGCCTCCTGCGATGGATTTCGTGTCGTCGTTTCGCCCGATTGTATCGACGGTCCGCCTTGCCAGCATCTCTGGGCTTTCGCGTACCCCACATATACCATGATCGCCGTCGGGGTATCGAGCGGTTGGGCCGCCCCGATCATGCGCTCGCCGGCGGGGCCGGTCGCTTATCCATCAGGGGTCTGATCAGGTCGAGCGGCAGCGGAAAGACGATCGTCGATGACTTGCCGTTGCCCGCCATGTCGGCCAGCGTCTGCAAGTAGCGCAATTGCAGCGCCTGTGGCTGCTGGGACAGCATCGCCGCGGCGTCGCGCAACTTCTCCGCGGCCTGCATCTCGCCTTCGGCATGAATCACCTTGGCGCGCCGCTCGCGCTCGGCTTCCGCCTGCCGCGCAATCGCCCGCACCATCGTTTCGTTCAGATCGACGTCCTTGATCTCGACATTGACCACCTTGATGCCCCAGGAATCGGTGGCTTCATCGAGGATCGTCTGCAGGGTGCGGTTGATCGATTCGCGCTGCGAGAGGATTTCGTCGAGTTCGTGCTGGCCGAGCACCGAACGCAGCCGCGTCTGCGCGAGTTGGCTGGTCGCCTGGAAGAAGTCCGCGACCTGCAGAACGGACTTGGCCGGCTCGAGCACCCGGAAGTAAACCACCGCGGTGACGCGCACCGAGACGTTGTCCCGCGATATGACATCCTGCGGCGGCACGTCCATCACGGTCACCCGAAGGTCGACCCGCAGCATGCGTTGCACGATCGGGATCAACAGCACGAGCCCGGGCCCCTTCGTGCCGGTGTAGCGGCCCAAGCTCAGCACGACGCCGCGCTGATATTCCGGCAGGACCTTGACCGAGCTGACCAGCAGCATCGCTGCGAGGATCAGCAGTACGTCGAACGAATAGAACATGGTGGCATTCCTCTGGTTGGATCCGGAAGGCAAGCGGGTTTGCGCATCGGCTCGTCCGACCGGTGAACGAGCGGGGTCATGGCGGTGCGATCCAGAGCAGCAAACCCTGTCGGCGCACGATGCGCGCCCGCGCACCGGCGGGCAGCGCCGTTGCGCAACGTACCCGCCAGCGCTCGCCGTGAACGCTCGCCCAGGCCTCGCCGTTCGCCGCGACGGGTTCGAGCAATTCGACGGATTCGGCGCGCAGCGCCTCATCGCCGGTGAACGGTCGCGCCCGTCTTGCGCGGACCACGAGGCGCATCATCAGGGCGACGAATCCGGCCGCGCCGATCGCGATGCCGGCGATGAGACCGACGTTGACCCGATATCCCGGTACGTTGGTGTCCATCAGCATGACCGAACCGACCACGAATGCGATCGCGCCGCCGAAGCCGAGCGCGCCGCCGGTCGGCGTGAACGGCTCGGCGACCAGCATGGCGATGCCGAGGGCCATCAGCGCCAGACCGGCGAAGCTGACGGGCAGCAACTGTAGCGCATACATGCCCACCAGCAGACAGATGCCGCCGGCGACTCCCGGGAACAGCACCCCAGGATGGGTCGCCTCCAGCAGCAAGCCGACGATGCCCGCGAGCAACAGCAGGTAGGCGACGGTCGGGTCGGTGATGATCGCGAGGAAGCGGCTGCGCAAGGAGGGCGGGTAGTCGCGCACCGTCGCATGGGCGAGCTGCAGGCGTACCGTGTGATCGCCGACCTGCACCTCACGTCCGCTCGCCTGGACCAGCAGATCGGCCATATTGGCCGCGACGAAGTCGATCACATGCCGCTTCGCCGCTTCATCGGCGGTCAATGTGGCTGCGCCACGCACCGCCTTTTCGGCCCAAACGGCATTGCGTCCCCGCAGCTGCGCGAGCGAACGGATGTAGGCGATTGAATCGTTCAATATCTTGTGCGTCTCTGCATCGCCGGTGTCCGCGGTGGATCCAGGCTTGCCGGCCTTGGGCGAGGGCAACGGGGTCGAGCCGATGAGGCTCACCGGCGTCGCGGCGCCGAGGTGTGTCGCCGGCGCCATCGCCGCGATCTGCGCCGCATACAAGATGTAGGTGCCGGCGGATGCCGCGCGCGCGCCGCCGGGCGCGACGTACACCAGCACCGGGATCTTGCAGGCGAGCATCGAGCTGATGATCCGGCGCATCGATTCGAGCAGGCCGCCCGGGGTATCCAGGCGTACAACGATCGCGATCGCTCCGTCGGTCACGGCGCGGCGTGAGGCATCGCGGAAATACTCGGCGCTCGCCGGTCCGATCGGACCGGCGAGCGTCAGTTGCGCGACCATGCGGCCGGCCGCGGGTTGCGCCGCGGCCGCAGGTTGCGCCGGCGCCGTGGCTTTCGCGAGTGCCGGGGGCGTCGCGCGCGATGCGGGTGTCGCGTGCGCGGCCGCTGAGCCGAGCGCCAACGTCACGCCGAGCGCCGTGGCCAAGGATCGCCACGATGCCGCCGCCGTCTGCCGTTTTGCGTCGATGTGCCGCATCCTGACTCTCCGCAGGCGTCATGCTGCAGCGCGCTGCGCTGGCCGCGCGCCCGCCGCCAGCATAGATCATTTGCCGCAGTTTGGCGTTGCGAGCGAAACAGCGCCGGGCCCCGTCAATCCGCCTCGACACCGGCACACTAGAGACAATTGCGGCGCGCGGCTGCGATTGGTGCGCTTCGTGGACCGATGGTTTATGCTGGCGGCCCGCTTCCGGGGCCGCCCGCATCATATCTTCAGGAGGTCGCACCATGTCCCTGCGCCGCGCAACACCGAGCATCCTGCTCGCCGCCACTTTCCTGCTCGGCGGCACCTTGCTGCTCACTGCCGCTCAGGCAGCCCCTGGCACGAGCCGCACCGCCACCGCCGCGCTGTTGCGCAAGGCGGTTGCCGGCAACTGGCGCTCCGCTGCGGACAAGGCGCGCGATCGCTACCGACACCCGGTCCGAACCCTGGGGTTCTTCGGCATCCGGCCGGACATGACGGTGATCGAGCTCTCACCGGGTGCCGGCTGGTTTACAAAGATCCTGGCGCCTTTCCTTTATGACCACGGCCATCTGATCGAGGCGGGGCCGCCGAGTTTCGAGAAGAGGATTCGCAGCAACCCGGCGGTGTTCGGCCACATCGTGAAGGTGGTGCCGTTCGCCCCGCCCGGCAAGGTCGACCTGGGTCCGCCGGACTCGGCGGACATGGTGCTCACCTTCCGCGACGCGCACGGGTGGCTGAACCACAGCCCGGCCACGCTCGCAGCCGTGTTCAAATCCGCGTTCGACGTGCTCAAACCGGGCGGCGTATTCGGCGTTACCGAACACCGCGCCAAGCCCTTCGCCGATGCCGTGCAGAGCTCGAAGCTCTTGCATCGCATTCCCGAGGACTACTTGATCGAACTCGGTCTGAAGACCGGCTTCCAGCTCGGCGGCGTGTCGGAAATCAACTCCAATCCGAAGGATCCGGAAAACATCAACGTGCATCGCCTGCCCCCGGATTTTGCCGGGCCGGTGAGCGAGCATGCCAGGATGCGGGCGATCGGCGAGTCGGACCGGATGACGCTGCGGTTCGTCAAACCTCGGTAGCTGCCGGCGGCACGACGCCTGGCTGCGACGGCCCGCCCGGCGTGCCGCACGGCGCGCACTGAAATCATCCCACCGATGTCAGTCGCGAACTGCGACACGCTGGAAGATGTGCTGGCCGAGGCCCGATCCTTGGCGATCCTGCCGGTGGGCGCCGTACAGGCCCGGCTCGAGACGCTGCGCACGCGCTATCGCGACGCGCCGCAGCTGTTCACGCACGAGACGCTGGACCTGTTGCGCCAGGCGGCGGCACGCACACCACAGGCCGCCGGCGAGGACGACGAGCCGGCGCGGGCGGTACTGCGCGGGGTGTTCGGCTATCCGCAATTCCGCCCTGGCCAGTCCGAGATCATCCGCGCGGTGCTGGCCGGCCGCGATTGCCTCGGCATCATGCCGACCGGCGCCGGCAAGTCCGTGACGTATCAGATCCCTGCGCGCCTGCTGGGCGGGCTGACCCTGGTCGTCTCGCCGCTCATATCGCTGATGCAGGACCAGGTGGATGCGATGAGCGAGGTGGGAATTCGCGCGACCTTCCTGAATTCGTCGCTGGATCCGGCGCAGCGGTCGCGGCGCGAGGCCCGGGTTCGCGCCGGGGAATTCGAGCTGCTGTACGCGGCACCCGAGGGGATCGATGCGTCCGTCGGCCGGCTCCTCGACTCTCTTGACCTGAAGCTGGTCGCGGTCGACGAGGCGCACTGTATCAGCGAATGGGGCCATGATTTTCGCCCCTCGTACCGCAGGCTCGCCGGGCTCAAGCGGCGCTTCGCGGGACTGCCGGTGCTCGCATTGACCGCGACCGCGACCCCGGGTGTAAGCAAGGACATCATCGAGCAGCTCGCGCTGCACGAACCGCTGCTGGTCCGCGGTTCGTTTTTCCGCCGCAACCTGCGCATGTTCGCGGTCAAGAAGGGGCAGGGCGATGGCGTGCGGGACATGATCCTGCATCTGGTTCTGGCGCGGCGGGGCGAGCCCGGAATCGTTTACTGCCTGTCACGCAAAGCCGCGGAGTCGACCGCCGACTTCCTCACGCGCCACGGCGTGCGCGCGGCCGCCTATCATGCGGGGCTTTCACCGGATGAACGCGCAGCGACTCAAGAGCGGTTTCGCCGCGACGACATTGACGTCGTCTGCGCGACCGTCGCGTTCGGCATGGGCATCGACAAATCCAACGTCCGTTTCGTCATTCATCGCGACATGCCGCGGTCGATCGAAGGCTATTACCAGGAAATTGGCCGAGCTGGGCGCGATGGCGCCGCCGCGGACTGCATCCTGTTCTATTCGTGGGCGGATGTGATTTCGCTCGATCGCCTGAGCGAACGGTCGGATGCGCCGACGGACGACGTCCTCGAACAACAGCGGCGCGCGGCGCGCCGGGTATTCGACCTCGCGGACGGCCCTGGCTGCCTGTGGCGCCGGCTCGCGGCGCATTTCGCCGAGAGCATCGCGGACTGCGGCGACGCCTGCGGCCGCTGTGGCGGGGTCGACGTCGTCGCGCAGGCCGGCCGACGCACGCCGCCGCGGCCCGCGCGCGGCGCCGCGCCGGCTCGCGGTGAGCCGCCGTCCATGCGGCACGCCCCGTCGCGGCAAGCGGCCGTCGGCCCGGCCGATGCGGGATTGTTCGAGCGGCTACGATCACTGCGCAAGGCGCTTGCCGACGCGCGCGGCGTTCCGGCGTACGTCGTCTTCAACGACCGCAGCCTGCAGGAGATGGCGGTTCGGGTCCCCCGGAGCCGCGTCGAGCTGCTCGCGGTGCACGGGGTCGGACAGAAGAAACTCGAAGAATACGCCGATGCGTTTCTCGCCGAGATCGCCCGCGGCAGCTGAGCGCCGCGAAGCTTGCAATCGCGCGCGGTCATCGCGAGGATGACCGGGATCGGTACGCGGGGCAGCAGCGAGACGAGCCACATGCCGGACACGAAATCCTTCCATATGTCCGCCGACGAGTTCCGGCGCCAAGGCCACGCGGTGATCGATTGGATCGCCGATTATCGCGCGCGGATCGAGAGCTTTCCCGTGCTCTCCAAGGTTCAGCCGGGGACGATCCGGTCGCAACTGCCCCCGCGCGCGCCGCGCGCGGGCGAAGCGTTCGAGGCGATCCTCGGCGATGTCGAACGGATCGTCCTTCCCGGCATCACGCACTGGCAGTCGCCGAACTTCTACGGCTACTTTCCGGCCAATGCGTCCGGGCCGGCGATTCTCGGCGATTTGTTGTCCTCGGGCCTGGGCGTGCAGGGCATGCTCTGGTCGACGAGCCCCGCCTGCACGGAACTGGAGACGCAGGTCCTCGACTGGCTCGTGCCGATGCTCGGCCTGCCGGGACATTTCTTGTCTTCGAGCACCGGCGGCGGCGTGATCCAGGACTCCGCTTCCAGCGCCGCGCTCTGCGCGCTGCTCGCGGGCCGGGAAAGAGCGACGCGATTCGACAGCAACCGTCGCGGCTGCGATGGCAAGCTGGTCGCGTATTGCTCGACACAGACGCATTCCTCCGTGCACAAGGCCGCGAAAATCGCGGGGATCGGCGCCGACAACCTCCGGCAAATCGCCGTCGATGAACATTTCGCGATGCGTCCGCAGGCGCTCGCGCGACAAATCGCCGCCGACGAGCAAGCGGGCATGATTCCTTGCTTCGTCTGCGCGACCATCGGCACGACGTCGTCGAACGGAGTCGATCCGGTGGGCGAAATCGCCCGCATCTGCCGCGAGCGCGATCTGTGGTTGCATGTCGATGCGGCGATGTGCGGGACCGCCGCGCTCTGCCCGGAATTTCGTTTCCTGCACGACGGGGTGGAGTTCGCCGACAGCTACTGCTTCAACCCGCACAAATGGATGTTCACCAATTTCGACTGCGATTGCTTCTACGTCGCCGACCGCAAGCACTTGATTCAGACCCTGTCGGTGCTGCCCGAGTACCTGCGCAACCAGGCCACTGAATCGGGGGCGGTGATCGATTACCGCGACTGGCAGATTCCTCTCGGGCGGCGCTTCCGTTCGCTGAAACTCTGGTTCGTGATCCGCCACTATGGGATCGAAGGGCTGCAACATCACGTGCGCGAACACGTGCGGCTCGCGCAGGAGTTCGCGGGCTGGGTGCGCACCGACGCGCGCTTCGAGCTGGCCGTTCCTTCGCCGCTGAATCTCGTGTGCTTCCGCCTGCGGCATGGGGATGCCGCGAACCAGCAGCTCATGGACGCGCTCAATTCGAGCGGCGATCTGTACCTGACGCACACCCGGCTCGACGGCAAGCTCACGCTGCGTTTTTGCGTCGGCCAGACGAGCACCGAGGCGCGCCACGTACGGGGTGCGTGGCGGCGCATCCTCGAGGAGAGCGCGCGGCTCCCCTGACGAGGCGAGTCCCGCTCAAATGCGCTGGAATACCAAAGTGGCGTTCGTGCCGCCGAAGCCGAAGCTATTCGACATCACGGTGTCGACGCGCCGGCGCTCCGTCGCCCGCAGGATCGGGTACTCGGCGCAGGCCGGGTCGAGTTCGTCGATGTTCGCCGAAGCCGCGACGAAGCCGTCGCGCATCATCAGGATGCTGTAGATCGCTTCCTGGACGCCGGCGGCGCCGAGCGAGTGGCCGGACAGCGACTTGGTCGACGAAATCGGCGGCATCGATGGGCCGAATACCTCACGCACCGCCTTGAGTTCGATCAGATCGCCGAGCGGCGTGGATGTGCCGTGCGTGTTCAGGTATTGGATCGGCGACGAGACGCCGGCGAGCGCTTGGCGCATGCAGCGCGTCGCGCCCTCGCCGGATGGCTGCACCATGTCGTGCCCGTCGGCGGTGACGCCGCAGCCGACCAATTCCGCGTGGATCCTCGCGCCGCGCGCCTGCGCGTGCTGCAGCGATTCGAGCACGATCATGCCGCCGCCGCTCGCGATCACGAAGCCGTCGCGTCCCACATCGTAGGCGCGCGAGGCGGTCTGCGGCGTGTCGTTGCGCGCCGTCGACAAGGCGCCCATCGCGTCGAACAGGGCGGTCAGGGACCAGTGCTCCTCCTCGCCGCCGCCGCAAAACATCACGTCCTGATTGCCCCAGCGGATCTGTTCGGCCGCGACGCCGATGCAGTGTGCGCTGGTCGCGCACGCCGAGGTCACGGAGTAACTGACGCCCTTGATGTGAAAGCTGGTCGCGAGGCAGGCCGCGACCGTACTGCACATCGCCCGCGGCACCCGCGTCGGTCCGATTTTGCGCACGCCACGTTGGCGGAGGATGTCCGCGGATTCCACCACGTTCGCGGGCGATCCGCCGCCGGTGCCCGCAATGAGGCCCGTGCGCGGGTCGCTGATCTCGGCCGGCGTCAGACCCGCGTCGGCGATCGCGGCCTTCAGCGAGATCGCGGCGAACGCCGCCGCATCGCCCATGAAACGTAGATCGCGCCGATCGAGATGCTCTTCGATCGCGATTTGTGGAATTCCGGCAACCTGGCTGCGCAGGCCGATTTCGGCGTACCCCGGCGCCACGCGGATGCCGGGCCGGCTTTCCGCCAACGCGAGGCTCACGCCATCGAGATCGTTGCCCAGGCAGGAGACGATGCCCATGCCGGTGACGACGACGCGGCGCGTCAAGCGCTGGTACCCGGCGCGGGGGGATGCATCGCCTCCGCGGCGGCGAACAGTCCGACGCGCAGGCCGCATGCCGTGTAGATTTTTTGGCCATCCACGGCGAGCGCCGCGTCCGCCGTCGCCATGATGAGTCTGCGCGTGATGACCCTCTTGACGTCGATTTGATAGCTGACCAGTTTCGCCTGCGGCTGCACCTGGCCGAAGAACCGCACTTCCTCGACTCCGAGAGCCCGGCCGAGCCCGCGGTGACCGCTCCACGCCAGGAAAAAACCGATCAACTGCCACATGGCATCCAGGCCGAGGCATCCCGGCATGACCGGATCACCCGGGAAATGGCAGGCAAAGAACCAAAGCGACGGGGCGATGTCGAGTTCGGCGCGCACCTCGCCGCGATCGTATGCACCGCCGGCGGCGGATATCGAGGTGATGCGGTCCACCATCCGCATCGGGCCGCTCGGCAGCCGCGGCGTGTTCGGGCCGAACAATTCACCTTCGCCGCAAGCGATCAATTCCTGGAGACCATAGCTCGACCGCCGCGAATCGGCTGCGGTGGCCTCGTTCAAGGCGGGGGTGATTTCCTGCATGGCGCTCTATCTGGGAAACATGCGGGCGCAGCATAACGCACATCGCAGCGCAGCGCGTGTCTTCCAATGCACACCGCGACGGCCGTCAGCGGGTGCGTTGCCCGACGCGTTTGGCGAGCTCGGTCAGGTCGATTTCCTCGTCGATCGCAATCTCGATCGGTGCGGCGTCGTTCGGCACGGCGGCCGCGGCGCGGGCCGTGCGCCTCGGCGACGGTTTCGCCAACGGGTCCGGCACCGGCACCGGCTCCGCGCTCGGCGGCGGCCCGGTTCGCATGTGCGCGGCGAAGAGCATGGGCTTACACGGTCTTGACATTGCTTTGCACCCGCCCAATGCATAGGTTCCGCGCGCAGCTTTATAATCGGCAGCTCGATCCTCGAGGGCGGCTTGCATGCAGACATCGATTCCAGCTCGCGTGACGGCCACGGCGGCGATCGGCCTAGCCGTGCTCTGGAGCCACGCCTCCTGCGCAGGCCTCGGTGAGCCGGTCGGTTCGATCGCGACGGACGAGACCGCGCTGCACGCAACCGCTCTGGCGGTGACGCCGGCGCAATCGTACGACGTCCACGACCTCACGATGTCCGGCGGCGCCAGCATCCGCGAGTATGCGACGCGCGCCGGCATGGTGTTCGCCGTCACCTGGTCGGGGCGCGGGATGCCGGATCTGTCGGTCCTCCTCGGTGGGTATTACGCCGATTATCTACGGGCCGCGAACCGCCATGCGAGCCGCAAGATCGTCTCGATCGCGACGGCAGGGCTCGTCCTGCACATCGTGAAATTGCCCCGTGGTTTCCTCGGTGCCGCCTACGTGCCGGCACTGATACCGGCTGGAACGAGCCCGCAGGATATCCGTTGAGCCTCGCGGCGTGGCGAGCGGTGTCGGTGATCGGGCGTGCGTCCGTCGGGTTCGCCATGTTGCTCGTCGCGGCGTGCGGCGGCGGCTCCGGGTCGACCGGCGCAGTGACGCTGGTCTCGATCGCCGCCGCGCCGAAATCGATCTCGCTCAACGTCGGCGCCACTCAGGTCCTCAGCGTGACCGGGACCTACAGCAATGGGGCGATGGCGAGCGTGACGACGGGCCTCGGCTTTTCGTCCAGCGCAACCGGCGTCGCGACCGTGGACGCCTCGGGAGTCGTCGCCGGCGTCGCGCCGGGAACCGCGCAGATCGACGTCACGGATGGCATGGGCGGCTTCAGCGCCGCGCCGGTCACGGTGGCGGTCCTTGCGTCGTCCGCCGCCAATAGCCTGCCCGTCGTCGTCGATCAAGGTCCGGCGGTACTGGTCGCCTCCGGGCAGACGGCGACCAACACCCTGTTCGCGTCGGCGACGATTTGCACGCCGGGCAGCGCGAGCGCCTGCCAAACCATCGATCATCTGCAGATCGATACGGGCTCGACCGGCATCCAGATTCTGAGTGCGGTGCTCACGGGCGCAGCGACGACGACGCCGGCGTCGGTGAATGGCGCACCGCTGCGCGAATGCGTGCAATTCGCCGACGGTTATACCTGGGGATCGGTCGTCATCGCGGATGTGCAACTCGGCGGACGTACGATCGCGTCACTGCCGATACATCTGATCGGCGATGCGGCCGCAGGCACCGCGCCCTCGAGTTGCAGCACCGGCGCCGGGCCGGCCGAGAACACCGTCGCTGCGTTCGGCGCGAACGGCCTCATCGGCGTCGGCAATTTCCTGCAGGATTGCGGCGCCTATTGTGCGACGCCACCCGCGCCAAGCGCCGCCTATTATGCGTGCCCGAGTTCGGGCTGCCTTCCGACGACGCTTGCGGTGACGCAGCAGGTGCAGAATCCGGTCGCCATGCTCGCGGCCGACAACAACGGCATCGTCATCGGCCTGCCGTCGGTCGGTGCGCCGGGTGCGGCGTCGGTGAGCGGGACGCTCTACTTCGGCGTCGGTACGCAGGCGGACAATGCACCGTCTTCGGCGGCCTTTCTGACCGTCGATCCCGCGACCGGAACCTTGATCACGAATTTCGGCGGCGCGGCGCTGACCGGGAGCGTCATCGATTCCGGTTCGAATGCCTATTTCTTCAATGACTCCTCGATAGCCGTCTGCGCAATCAACAGCTCCTTCTTCTGTCCGGTCGATGGGAGCGGCGCGCCGACGAACCTTGCACTGACCGCGACCCTGCAGGGCATCAACGGCGTGACGGCCGCCGCCCCGTTCACGATCGGCAACGCCAATTCGCTGTTCGGCGCCGGGGCCAATCTGACGGCCTTTCCGACGCTCGGCGGCCCGAACGGCAGCGTCGGCGGCTCGATCACGGGGTTCGACTGGGGCCTGCCGTTTTTCTTCAGTCGCTCGGTCTACATTTTGTTCGAAGCGCATACCGCCGCGGCCACGGCCGGACCCGCGATCGGCTTCGATTAGGCAGCGGCATCGAGGAAGGGGACGGCGCAAATCCCTTCAAACTCGACCGCTCAGACGTTCCGCAGTCACCATCGCGAGCAATCCGCCGGCGCAATAATTGATCAAGCGCGCGCGCACCGCGTCCAGATCCTTGGCATGACAGAGCCCGGTCGAGAGGCGATCGACCCGCTCCGTTTCCGACAACGCCAGCATCATCGCGCCTGCGAGGAAGTTGTACGCCCAGTAAAGCTCCCTTTTGGGGACCCCGGGGAGTGCCATTTGCAGTATGTCGATGAGTTCTTGAACGCTGGGGTCGAAAAAGCGATGGATGATCTCGCCGCCCCACGGGGTGTTGTCTATCTGCGCGACCAACGCGAAATAGCTCTTCCAGCCGCGATCGCCGTTCTGCGATAGATCGATCAGCGGATTGATGAATGCGGCGATTGCGCCGTGCGTCGTGATGGGCGCAGGGTTGCTCGTCAGATACGCGTGCAGGGAATCGTGGCGCGCCGCCAGCAGCACCCGTGCACGGCGCTCGAACACCGCGTCGAATAGCCCAGACTTGTTCTTGAAGTGATAGTAGATGAGGGCATCGTCGACGCCCGCGCTGGCGGCGACCTGGCGCGTCGTCACGCCGTAGAAGCCGCGTTCAGCGAACAACTGCTCGGCCGCATCCAATAATCGGCCGCGCGCCTCGACCCCTCCGGTGGAGCGTCGGGGGCGGCCGCGCGGCCGCGGCTTTCTCGCCCTGGCCCTCGATGGCGGTTTCTTGTCCACGCGGCTCACGTCAAATCCTCGCGACAGCGGCCGCATCGGCACCGGCGCGATTGTATGCCGGATTCGTCGAGGCGTGCATGGTCCGGTTGGCGGGGCCTCGCCCGCCGCTCGGCGCAAGGGCAATCTGTTAGGCGATAGCCGAATTATTGGACGTCGCGCCGCCCGGGGGCGCCCGGTCAGCGTCGTGCCACGGTGGCGCAGAGTCTCGCACGCCGGTCCCGGCCACTGCAGCGCAAACGCATCTTGCACCGACCGTCCGGCCGACACCAGTGCGTTCTTGACAAGCGAGTCTGCTTGGCATAATTTCATCAAGCGCTGAATTAAACAAGAACACCGGCAAGAACACCGGCGATTGGCGATCAATGGGGGGTCACGCATGGCCGCATTTCGTTCGAGGTATGCCGTTTCCGGCGCTGCCACGTTGCTCTTGTGCAGTACGCACGCACTGGCGCAGTCGGCCGCCGGCAGCGAGCTGACGGAAGTGATCGTCACGGCGACCCGCCGGTCCGAATCGATCCAAGACGTGCCCGGGCAGGTCACCGCCCTGACCGCCGACGCCCTCAGCCAGATCAATGCGCGGGACTTCGCCGACTTCGCCGCGTTCGTGCCAGGATTGAGCTACGCATCCAGCGGCGCGTCGACCAACCTCATCGTGATTCGCGGCATCACCACGGGTTCACAGCTCAGCAGCGCGATCGGCATGTACTTGGATGATGTGCCGATCGGGGCCAGCACCTCGTTTGGCCTGGGCTATCAAAGCCTCGATATCAACGTATTCGATTTGAATCGTGTGGAAGTGCTGAACGGCCCGCAAGGCGCCTTATATGGCGCGACCTCGCTCGGCGGAACCGTCAAATACGTGACCGAGTTGCCGAACTTGAACAAATTCAGTTCGGAAGTGGGCGCCGAGGTGTCATCCACCGAGCACGGCGGCATCAACCATGCCTTGCGCGCGATGATAAACCTGCCGTTCGGCAACGGCATCGGTGCGGTGCGGGTCGATGGCATTCAGCAATACGATTCGGGATACGCCAAGGACGAAGTCTACGGCCGCGACAATCAGGGCTGGAGCAGAACGGATGGCGGGCGCATTTCCTTGTTGCTTGAGCCGAGCGGCGCACTGAATATCCGGCTGACCGCCCTGACACAACGCATTCCGAGCGAGAGCGCCGACGTCGGCTTTCGCGATCCGTCGACCCATCAGCCGACGCTTGGAACCTACGGCCAAGCCTTCCCGACGTTCCAGCCGTCGGACTATCGATTGACGCTCTATTCGGGGGTCGTGCACTACGATCTGCCGTGGGCGAAGCTGACATCGATCAGTGGCCTGCAGACCAACCAGGGCGTCAGCCGGACCGACGAAAGCTATGTTTACGACCCGGCCCTCGCGCTCTTTGGCGCCGGCACCGACCCTTTCAGCCTCTACGTGGACACGACCACCAAAAAATTCACGCAGGAGTTGCGCCTCGCCTCGCACAAGAGCGACCATTTCGAATGGTTGTTGGGTGGGTACTTCGACACGGAGAAGACCATTGAAGTCGTCGATCTGTTCGATCAAGCGACCGCGAGCGGCACCTTCCTTGGTCTGCCGCCGTTCAACAGCTTTCTGCCGAGCACCTACCGCGAATACGCCGGCTACGCCGACGGGACTTTCTTCCTCACGAAGCGCTTCGACATCGGTCTGGGCGTCCGATACAGCAAACAGCGGCAGGCATACGAGGAAACGGTCTCCGGACTCCTCGCGACTGGGTCGACGGTGCCGATGACGCCGCCTGTGGCCACCTCCGATCAGGGCGTGACGACCTATCTGATCAACCCGAAATATCGAATTACCGATGACACGATGATCTATGCGCGGGCGGCCAGCGGGTTCCGGCCGGGCGGGCCGAATTTCGTGTTGAAGCCGGGCCTTGGCAATCCGACGTTCGCACCCGACAGGCTCTGGAATTATGAAGTCGGCGAGAAATCGAGCTTTCTCGATTCGAGAGCGGTCCTGGACTTCGATCTGTACGAGATCCAGTGGAAGGACATCCAGGTCACGGTCAACAACGGCGGCGTCAACCAACTCGAGAACGCGGGCAACGCCAGGGTGAAGGGCGCGGAATTAACTTTTAATTATCGCATCATTCCGGCGCTGACGCTCGGCGGTTCGGCCGCGTATACCGACGCGCGACTCGACACCACGGCGCCGGTTCTCGGCGTCACGCATACGGGCGCGCGCCTGCCTCTGTCGCCTCGCTACAATTTCGCCCTGGTGGGGGCGTACGGCTTCAACATCGTCGGCAATTATTCGGGGATGTTCACCGTTAGCGATCGGTACGTCGGCTCGCGGCTCGCGGCGTTCGGCACCGCGGTCAGTCCGCAGTACGCTCTTGCGGCCTACAATCTCACGGACCTCAAACTGGCGATTCACGCGCCCCACGGCGTGCAGTATGGCCTGTACCTGACGAATCTGTTCGACAAGGCCGGCGAGGTGTCGGCTACCACGCTGGCCAACGAGTACAATCCGCGGGCGCCCGTTCCGGTATACCTGACTGAGCCGCGCACGGTCGGCCTCGGGGTGACGGTCCGGTTCAATTGACGACATGACGCAGTCGATCGACGATACGATCTTTTGCGTCGCCGAGACCGCAAGCGGCCAGGTACTGGGCTTGATGAGCGGCGGCGTTTGCCAGTTCAAAGGTGTGCCGTACGGCGCTTCGACGGCGGGCGCCGGCCGGTTCAAGCGTCCTTCGCCGCCTGTCGCCTGGCCCGGTGTCCGTGATTGCTTCGGCTATGGACCGGTCGCGCCTCAATGTCCGGCGGATTTCGCCAATGACTACGCGCGACTGGTGCATTTCGACCTCAATACCGGCTTCGGGGGCGTGAGCGAGGACTGCCTGCACCTGAACATATGGACGCCGGGCACCGACCGCACTGCAAGGCGCGCCGTATTGTTCTCGGTTCACGGGGGCGGTTTCGCGATCGGCTCCGGGAACAATCCGCTATATGACGGTGCCAAGCTCGCGAGCTTCGGCGACGTGGTCGTCGTGACCGTCACGCACCGTTTGGCGAGCTTTGGATTCCTCGATCTCGCCGATCTCGATTCGTCGGGCGAATGGACCGACTCGGGCGCCGCCGGGATGCTGGATCTCGTGGCCGCGCTCGAATGGGTTCGCGACAACATCGCGAACTTCGGCGGCGATCCTGGCCGGGTCATGATCTTCGGGCAGTCCGGCGGTGGCTGGAAAGTCAGCACCTTGCTGGCAATGCCGGCGGCGCGCGGTCTGTTCCATCGAGCCGCCATTCAGAGCGGCTCGCTGCTGCGGCACCTGTCGCGGGACGAGGGCGCGCGGGTCGCCGCGGCATTCGTCGACAAGCTCGGCCTACGCAGAGGCAGGCTCCGCGAGCTCAACGAGCTACCGTGGACGCAATTGCTGGCCGCGCAGTCACAAGTCGGCTCGCACCTGTTCGCGCCGGTGCGCGACGGAGTTCATCTCGAGACCGATCCCTACGAACCCGTTGCGCCCGTCGAGAGCTGCGACGTCCCGCTCATCGTGTCGACGACGCTGGATGACGCGGGACTGTTCTTCTCGCATTTCGATTTGACCGAGCCCGAATTGCGCCGGCTTCTCGCCAGGAGTTACGGTGCGGCCGCGGATCATTTGCTCGCCCTCTACCGTGAACACTTTCCGGCGAAGTCACCATACCTGCTGCATGCGCAGATGGTCACCGACGCCGGCTTCCGGCGGTTTGCCAACGCCCAGGCCGAACGCAAAGCGTTGCAGGCGCGCGCCGCCGTTTACACCTACCTGTGGGAATGGCCGAGCCCGGCGTTCGACGGCAAGTTCGGCGCCGTACACGCGATCGATGTGGCCGCGTCATTGCACAATGAGCGGGATCCGATCATGGGGGGCGGCGGTCGGGACGCGCGGATGACATGCACGCGCCTCGCTTCCGCCTGGGTCAATTTCGCCAAGACTGGCAGTCCCAACAGCGAGCACATCCCCGATTGGCCCCGCTTCGACGGAACTCGCCGCTCGACGATGGTATTCGCCGCCGACACGCGTGTCGTCCATGATCCCTACCGGCCGATTCGTGAATACTGGCTCGGCATGCCCGGGCCCGCGAGTGTATTCGGCTAGCGCATTGCAAATAGGCGGCGAGGCATGAGACTCAGTGGCCGAACGGCATTGATCACTGGCGCGGCGAGCGGTATCGGCGAGGGGATCGCGCGCGCGTTCGCGAGGGAAGGCGCGCGCGTGGCGATCGCGGATCTGGATGCGGGCGCGGCTCGAGCGGCGGCGGCCGCCATCAACGCGGACGGCGGCGCGGCGCTCGGCCTGGCGATGGACGTGCGAGTCGAATGCGATGTCGACGCCGGCATCGCCTCCGTGCTCGCCCGGTTCGGCGGAATCGACATTCTGGTGAGCAATGCCGGAATCCAGATCGTGCATGCGGTCGAGGAATTCACGCTCGAGGAGTGGCGGCACGTCCTGGGCGTGCATCTCGACGGCGCCTTCCTGACGACCAAGGCGTTCCTCAAGCATAGGAAGGCGGCGGGCGGCGGCGGTACAATCCTCTACATGGGATCGGTGCATTCCAAGGAAGCATCCGCGTTGAAGGCGCCCTATGTCACGGCGAAGCATGGATTGATGGGATTGGCGAAAGTGGTCGCGAAAGAGGGCGCCCAATATGGGGTGCGCGCCAACGTCATATGCCCGGGTTTCGTCCGCACTCCTCTGGTGGACGACCAGATCCCCCAACAGGCCAAGGCCCTCGGCATCACCGAGCAGGCTGTCGTCAGGAACGTGATGCTCGGCGAGACCGTGGACGGCGAATTCACGTCGTTACAGGAAGTCGCCGAAGTCGCCGTGTGGTTGGCTGCTTTTCCGTCGAATGCGCTTACCGGGCAGTCGATCGTCGTGAGTCATGGCTGGCACATGCAATAGCCCCGACCGCGACCCGGGCCGGGATCGATGAACGGTGCGAGCATCGATCATTTCCATGAATCCGTCGACGGCTTGCGCCTGTACTGTCGCGTCGATCTCGCCGATCGTCCGGGCGGTGCGACCGTGCTCTGCCTGCCCGGCCTGACGCGCAATGGTCGCGACTTCCAGGCGCTCGCCCAGCACCTTCGCGGACGGCACGACGTGCTCGCCGCGGATCTGCGCGGACGCGGACGGTCGGCGTGGGATCCGAATCCGGCGAATTATCAGATCGCAACCTACGTCCAGGATGCGTGGTCGCTGCTCGATTCACGCGCGGTCGCGCGCGCGATCATCATCGGCACCTCCCTCGGCGCGCTGATGGGCATGGTGATGGCGGCAACGCGCCCCGAGCGCATTGCCGGTGTCGTCCTCAATGACGCCGGTGCGCAGATCGATCCAGCGGGATTGCGCCGCATTGCGTCCTACGCCGGCAAGTTGCCACCGGTGTCGACCTGGGCGCAGGCAGCGGCGCAGACGAAGGCCGTGTATGGCGCGGCATTGCCGGGACTCAACGATGATGAATGGATGGCCTACACGCGTCGCGGCTATCGCGAGGACGCCTCCGGCGCGCCGGTCCCGGACATGGATCCGAAGATCGCCCACGCATTCGGCGATCCGTCGACGATCAATACCGATCTGTGGTCCCTGTTCGCGCAGATTCACGACCTGCCGATGCTCGTCATTCGGGGCGCGGCGTCCGACCTGTTGAGCGCGGCGACCGTGATGCGGATGGCGCGCGAGAATCGGGCTCTGCGATACGCCACGGTGCCCAACCGCGGCCATGCGCCGCTGCTCGACGAGCCCGAGTGCATCGAAGCGATCGACGCGTTTTTCGACCGATTGGTGCCTTGAGGGGGCCTGCGGCTGCATCGCCGGGCTGCATGCTCGAGGCCAACGACGCGGCTTGCCGGCGGATGCGGGCCGTTGCGCGGCGCGCTATCGGTGCCCGAACGTGTCGGCGACCGCAATGCCGAGCTTTTCGACCAGTTCCTCCAGCTCCGCGTCGCTCGCGTTGTAGGGCGGTGCGACGATCAGGGTGTCGCCGCGGCCGCCGCCGGCATTGCCCGAGCAAGGGTAGATGATCAGGCCGTTTTGCAAGGCGCGGCGGCCGATCTGCTGGCCGATCGCACGCTCCGGCGGGAACGGTTCCTTGCTGCGGCGGTCGCGGACGAATTCGACGCCGATCAGATAGCCGCGCCCGCGCACGTCGCCGACCTCGTCGATGCGGGCGAGTCGCTCGCGTAGCGCGGCCTGTAGCAGCGGCCCGTTGCGGCACACCCGCGATACCAGGTCCTCGCGTTCGATCAGCGTCTGCACCGCGACGGCGGCTGCGCAGGCGGCGGTGTGTCCCGAGTAGGTATGACCGGTCATGAACGCGCCGTGCGCCGCCAGGATCGTCGCGCCGATCTCGCGGCGAACGATCGCGGCGCCGATCGGAATGTAGCCGCCGGCGAGGCCCTTGGCGACCGTCATGATGTCGGGGCATACCTCGTCGTGCTCGAGGGCGCGCCACGTCCCGCAGCGCCCGGCGCCGCACATGACCTCGTCGGCGATCAGCAAGACGTCGTGGCGGCGGCACACCGCGGCGACGGCCGCGGCATAGCCCGGCGGTGCAGGAACGACGCCGCCTGCGGCGCCGACCACCGGCTCCATGATGAATGCCGCGACGCGTTCGGCGCCGATGCTGAGGATTCGCCGCTGCAACTCCTCCGCCAAGTGGGCGACGAGGCCCGATGCCGCAACGCCGTCGGGCGGCCGGTAGTCGTTCGCCGACGAGACGAACGACACATCCAGCAGACTGCCCTCGAACGGCCGGCGCCGCTCGGCAAATCCGGACACCGACAAGGCGCCCAGGGAATTGCCGTGATAGGAGCGCTCGCGGGCGATGAAATGGCCCTTGGTTGCGAGTCCGCGCGCGTCGAAGTATTGCAAGGCTACTTTCAGCGCAGATTCGACCGCCTCCGAACCGCTCGAGGTGTACAGGACGTGGCCGAACGAGCCACCGGAGGCACGCAAGAGGCGCGCGGTGAGCTGCTCGAGCGCCGCGCTCGTGAACAGATGGCGATAGCCGCACGCCACTTGGTCGAGCTGGGCGGCGATCGCCGCGTTCACCTCGGGGTTGCCGTGGCCGATGCTGAACGCGGCCGGACCGCCGGAGCCATCGAGGTATCGCCGGCCCGCCTCGTCGTACAGGTAGCTGCCCGATCCGCGCAATATGCGCGGCAATTCTTCGACGCCGAATCCGCCGGATCGACTGCGTGTCACGGTTTGCCGTCCGATCTCAGTGGCCGATCGCGACGAGTGCGCCGACCGCGACGGTACCATCGATGTCGGCAGCGAGATGGGTGATCATGGTCATCGTCCTCGGTGCTCGTCGGTGCGACTGACGTGATTGTCAATAGTGACGAGTGCGCCGGCGTCCTGCAACAGACAACCGCGTGCCGCCGTGCCGCCGGGCAATTCAGGGTATCCTATTGTTCTCGCGCCCCGATGCGGCGGGCGCTTCCGAGGCAGACATGTCGTCACGCGAGCAGCAAGGTCGGGACCATGGTCGCGGTGACGATGACCACGGCCATGACTGCGGCAGCGATCGTGCACCGCCGAAGGATTTCAGCGCGGCGTTCGCGATCGGCACGGCGCTGAATCTCGGTATCGTCGCGATGCAGGTCGTGTATGGCCTCATCGCGCATTCCACGGCATTGCTCGCGGACGCGGGACACAATCTGAGCGACGTCCTGGGCCTGGTCGTCGCCTGGGGCGCCGCCTCGCTCGCGAAGCGGCCCGCGACGGCGCGCTTCACCTATGGCTTGCGCGGTTCGTCGATCATCGCGGCGCTGCTCAACTCCTCGTTCCTGCTGGTCGTCATGGGCGGCATCGCCTGGGAGGCCATCCAGCGCTTCTCGGCGCCGGCTGCGGTGCACGGCAAGATCGTGATGGCGGTCGCGGCAGCCGCAATCGTCATCAACGGCCTCAGCGCGTGGCTGTTCGCCTCCGGCCGCAAGGGCGACATCAACGTGCGCGCCGCGTTTCTGCATATGCTCTCGGATGCGCTGGTCTCGTTCGGCGTCGTCTGCGCGGGTGCGGCGATCGTCTATACCGGCGATCCGTGGATCGATCCGGCGGTGACGCTCGCGATCGTCGCGATCATCGTCTACGGTACCTGGGGGCTGCTGCGCGATTCGATCTGCATGGCGCTCGCCGCGGTGCCCGGCGAGATCGACCCGGAGGCTGTAAGGACCTATCTGAACGGGCTCGCCCCGGTGAGGCGCATCCACGACCTGCATATCTGGCCGATGAGCACGACGGAGACGGCGCTGACCTGCCACCTGGTGATTCCCGGCGGACACCCCGGCGACGGCTTCACGATGGACCTCGCGCGCGAATTGCACCGGCGGTTCAACATCCAGCACTCGACGGTGCAGGTCGAGGTGACCGAGGACGCGGAATGTCACCTGGAGTCGGCCCACCCCTAGGCACGTGCCCGGATCATGGCCTGCAGGCACGATTAATGACGGTGTGCGCCGCCGCGCCGGGCCGATCCGCGCCGGGCTCTTCCAATCCTGCCGGCGAAGCGGTTCACTGGCGAGCGTCGCCGGCGCTCGGCCGGCCGCCAGGGAGCCTCGACGATGAGTGAAGCGAGTGACGATGATGCCGCCTGTCCGCGCGGCCGATTGCGCCGTGACGACAAGTCCATGAGTGCTACCGAGATCGAGGATCTGCTGCATGCGGCGCGCTGCGCCCGCGTGGCGACTCTTGGCGTGGACGGGTATCCGTACGCGATGCCGGTGCTGTTCGTGCACCGGAACGGGCGCATCTACCTGCACACGACCGCGCAAGCCGGCCATTTCCTGACGAACGTACGGCACGAGCAGCGCGTTTGCTTCGAGGTCGACGAACCGGGCGAGGTATTCCCGTACGGACCGGTCGAATGCGACACCACGATCGCTTTTCGCTCGGTGATCGTCTTCGGCCGGATCGCGATCATCGAGGACGAGCGGGAGAAGCGGGCTTTCTTCTCGGCGCTGATGGCGAAATACGCGCCTGCCGGTTCATGGGGCCGTGAGCCCGGCACGTTTCCGCGGCTCGACGCGACGATCGTCTATGCGATCGGCCCCAACGCGATCGCCGGCAAGCAGGGGTTGGCGCCGATACCGGCCTTGCGCCCCTGAACCGTCGCCGCAATACCGGTCCTCGCAGGGCCCCGGCAAACGCACGCTGACGCGCCGGTGTGGCGTCAGGCTCAACGATGCCTTGATCGGCATGCGGGGACCCGCGGGGTGTTCTACGGTAGCATGCGCTCCGACCAGGTCGTCTGCACGCGAAGGAATCCATTCATGGCGAACGAGCAGGCGATCCGGCGCGAGGTCGGCGCCGTCGCGCTGATGTTCACCGGCCTGGGCTCGATCATCGGCTCGGGCTGGCTGTTCGGCGCCTGGCGGGCGGCCCAGCTTGCCGGCCCCGGTGCGGTCTATGCGTGGATCATCGGGGCGGCGATCATCCTGCTCGTTGCGCTGACCTTTGCCGAGCTCGGTGCGATGTTCCCGGAGTCCGGCGGCGCCGTGCGCTACGGCCATTACTCGCACGGTGCCCTGGTCGGATTCGTGGCCGGCTGGGCGGCCTGGATCGCGGTGGTGTCGGTGATTCCGGTCGAGGCCGAAGCGTCGGTGCAGTACATGAGTTCTTGGCCGTGGAGCTGGGCGCAGGCGCTGTACGTGCGTGCGGCGAACGGCCAGGGAGTGCTGTCGACCGCGGGGCTGACAATCGCGGCTGCGCTGGTCATGGGCTATTTCCTGCTTAACTATTGGGGCGTGCGGCTGTTCGCGTACGCCAACAGCGCGATCACGATCGTCAAGTTGATCGTCCCCGCGGGCACCGCCATCGCCTTGATCTGCACGCAGTTCCACCGCCGCAACTTCCATCTCGGCGTTCACGGCGGCCCGCAGGTACTGAACGTCGCCTCGATCCTCACCGCGGTCGCGACCAGCGGCATCGTGTTCAGCTACAACGGCTTTCAGAGTCCGGTGAACCTCGCCGGTGAAGCGCGCGACCCCGGCCGCAACGTGCCGTTGGCGATCTTCGGCTCGATCGCGTTGAGCACGATCGTCTACGTGATGCTGCAGCTCGCATTCATCGGCGCGGTATCGCCCGCTCTCTTGCACGGCGGCTGGGCCGCGCTCGACTACAGTTCGCCGTTCGCGCAGCTTGCGCTCGCGCTGAATCTCAACTGGCTCGCGCTGCTCCTTTATGCGGATGCCTATGTAAGCCCGAGCGGCACCGGCACGACCTACACCGCGACGACCGCGCGCATGGTCTACGCGATGGAGCGCAACGGCACCGTGCCAAAGGCGCTTGGTCGCGTGCATCCGCGGTTCGGCGTGCCGCGCCCGGCGATGTGGTTCAACCTCGCCGTGTCGTTCGTGTTCCTGTTCTTCTTCCGCGGTTGGGGGCGGCTCGCGGCGGTCATCTCGGTTGCGACGATCGTCACGTACCTGATCGTGCCGGTCAGCGTGCTCGCGCTGCGGCGGACCGCGCCGGAACTGCACCGGCCGCTGCGCGTTCCGGGTCTCGGCGTGCTGGCACCGGCTGCGTTCATGTTCGCGACCTTGATGCTGTACTGGGCGCGCTGGCCGTACACCGGCGAGATCGTCCTGCTGCTGATCGCGCCGATTCCGCTGTACCTGCACTCGCAGGCCAAGGCGGGATGGGAGGCGTTTCGTCCGCAGCTGCGCGCCGCATGGTGGTTGATCGGCTATCTGGCCACGATCGTCGCGCTGTCCTGGGCGGGCAGTACGCAGTTCGCCGGGCGCGGCTACATCGCCTACGGCTGGGATCAGCTGTGCGTGGCCGTCGCCGCGCTGTTTTTTTGCTTTTGGGGTGTGCGCAGCGGCTGGCGCACGCCCGCGATCGACGAGGTCGAAGCGCTCTCGCCCCGGCCCGGGCGCTTGACCGCACCCGCGCGGCCCTGAGCCAGGTCATTGCGCACGCCGCGCGCGCGCGGCGCGCGCCGTCGATTCGATGACGATCAGGTGCGCCGCGACCGAGCAGAAGACCATCAGGCCGCCGATCAGGGTGCTGCGGCTCGGCGTTTCGCGAACCGCGAGCCACACCCACAGCGGCGCGAGCGGCGCGTCGAGCGCGCCGATCAAGGCGGTTTCGATCGGCGGCAGGCGCCGCGCGCCGAGCGTGAACAGCGGCAGTCCGATCGCGAAGTTGACGACGCCGAACAGCGCGAGCAGCGACAGGTCCCGCGGCGAGACCGCGAGCGGCGATCCGAGCGGCCAGCACAGCAAGCCGCTCAACAGGGACGAGAGGCACGCGGTGAGCAGGATCGGCACCCCGGGATAATTGCGCACGACGACCATGGTCACGGCCATCGTGAGAGTCATGCCGAACGCGAGCGCGTCGCCGAGCAGGCTGCCGCGAGCGCCGAAGCCGACCATCACGGCGACGCCGGCGAGCGCACCGAGGCTCGCGAGGATCGCGCTTCGGCCGGGCCTTTCGCGCAAGACGCACCAGCCGACCGCGGCGGCGAGGAACGGCGCGGTCGCATAGATCACGGCCACGTCGGCGACGCTCGTGTGCCGCAGTGCCGTGAGATAGAAGATCATGCCGGCCGCGGCCTCGAAGACGAACAGGGCGCCCGCCCAGCCCATGCCGCGCAAGCTCCGCCAGGCTCGTTTCTCCGGCAGGAACGGCATGATCATGGCGAGCCCCAGCGCGCCGAAGACGCCGCGCCATGCAAGCAGTGTCCAGCCGTCGAGCGGAATCAGCCGGGTGAACAACCCGCCCAGGCTCCAGGCGACGGCCGATCCGGTGACGTAGACAAATCCCAGCCGATGACCGGTGCGATCCATTGCCGACGATTCTCCCGCGAGGCGAAACGTGAAGGGCCGCGCATTCTGCCACGAGCGATCGCGGCAACACAGCGCCCGCGCGCGCGCCGCATGGCGTAGGATCGCGAGCATGACAAAGCCGATCTCCGGTACCCTGCTGCTGCTCGATCTATCGGGTTTCGTCGGCTTGCTGCTGTGGGGCACCCACATGGTCAGCACCGGTGTGCAGCGGGGCTACGGATCGACCCTGCGGCGGGCTCTCGAGCGCAACCTCGGTAATCGCTGGCGCGCGTTTTTCACGGGCCTCGGCATCACGACCTTGCTCCAGAGCAGCACCGCCACCGGCTTGATGGCGACCTCGTTCACGGCGGCCGGCGTGATCGCGCTCGGGCCGGCGCTCGCGGTCATGCTCGGCGCCAACGTCGGCACCGCCTTGGTAGCGCAGGCGCTGTCGTTCGACGTGGCCGCAATCGCGCCGCCATTGGTGCTCGCCGGGGTGCTGGTGTTCCGCTGGTTCGGCGGCAGCCGTCTGCGCAACATCGGCCGGGTCGCGATCGGCCTCGGTCTCATGCTGATGGCGCTCGCCGGCCTGCAGCACACACTCGCGCCGGTTGAGAGCACGCCGCTGCTGCGCGCGTTCATCGCATCGCTCGCCGCGCAACCCGTGCTCGCGGTGGTGCTCGCGGCGCTGTTGACCTGGGGATGTCATTCGAGCGTCGTCATGGTGCTGCTGGTCGGTTCGCTCGCGAGCAGCCGGGTGATCGGCGGCACCGAGACGCTCGCACTGGTGCTCGGCGCGAATCTCGGCGGTGCTCTGCCCGCGCTGCTGCATGCCTCGACGCCGGAGGCGCGACGCCTGCCCCTCGGCAACCTGCTGGTCCGCTTCGTCGGGGTGCTGCTGGTGCTACCGTGGACGGCGCAGATCGCCGGCCTGTTCGGCCATTTCCCGCTGCTCGATGCGCGCCTGGCGGTGAATTTCCACCTGTTGTTCAACCTCCTGTTGGCGTTGCCGTTCCTTTTCTCCGTCGACCACAGCGCGGCGCTGCTGATGCGCTGGATGCCCGATCCGCCCCGGCCGTCCGACCCCGGCCGCCCGCTGTACCTGGAGCGCGCCGCGCTCGACTCGGCGACCGTCGCGCTCGCGAACGCGGCCCGCGAGACGCTGCGCATGGCCGACATGGTGGCGGCGATGCTGCGCGATGCGCTCGAGGTATTGCGCTCGGGCGACCCGGCAAAGGCGGTGACCATTTCGGCGACGGATCGGGCGATCCGCCAGCTCGGCGGTGCGATCCGCGGCTATCTCGTCGCGATCGGCGGCGAGCAGGAGCTCGACGACGTGCGCGAGGGCGCGAAGGGCCAGGAGATCCTCGCGGCCGTCATCAATTTCGAACACGTCAGCGACATCGTCGCGAATAGTCTGATGGACTTCGCGGTGAAGCAGATGAAGCGCGGACAGATTCTCTCCGCCGCCGAGATCGCCGCGGTGTCGGCGATGCACGCCGAACTGCTGGAGAGCGAGAACCTCGCGATCGCGGTCTTCCTGCGCGGCGATGCCGGCGATGCCCGGCGCCTCGTTGAGCGCAAGCGGCGGCTGCTCGAGATGGAGACTGAGGCGACCTCGCTCAGCGTGAACCTCCTGCGCGATGCCGCTGCGCGCGCGAACGGCGGCGAGACGATCGGTCAAACCGCGGAGGAGAGCGGCCTGCTGCTGCGCATTGCGCGCGATCTGCGGCGGGTGCATTCGCATTTCGCGAGTTTCGCCTACCCGGTTCTGCGCCGCGTCCGTACGGTCGAGCGTGCGGCGCCGGAAACCGCCACGGACTGAAGACGCGGGTCGGGTCGCCGCGCAGGGCGCGTCAAGGCGGACGCGGGCGCGTGATAGCCTAGACCGATGCTGATCAATCGTCGCGACGCGGGTTTGGTGCGCTCCGTCGGCTCCTGGGGGCTCGCGGCGAGCGTGGTCAACGGCATCGTCGGCGCCGGGATCTTCGTCGTGCCCGCGGCGCTCGCCGCGCAGTCCGGCGCGTTCGCGCCACTGGTTCTGCTCACCTGTGGGATCGCGGTCGGCGCGGTCGCCGTCTGTTTCGCCGAGGGCGGCAGCCGAGTGCCGAGCAGCGGCGGGGCCTACGCTTATATCGAGACGGCTTACGGACCGGTCGCCGGCCAGGTCGTCGGCACGATGCTGTGGCTCGGCAATCTGCTCGCGAACGGCGGCATCGCCGCCGCGCTCGCGGACACCGCCGCGAGCGTCGCCCCGCCGCAGTTCGCCGTGCCGGTGCGCGTGCTCACGGTGGTCGGCGCCGTCGGCGGAATCGCGCTGCTCAACGTGTACAGCCTGAAGAACGGGGTGCGGCTGCTGAGCGCGGCGGTCATCGTCAAGCTCGTGCCGCTCGCCGTATTCGTCGCCGTCGGCATCGGTGCCGTGCATCTGGCGAACTTCACGCCGCCGGCTGCACCGGCGGTCGCCGGCTTCGGCCGGGCGATGATTCTCGCGCTGTTCGCGTTCACCGGCATGGAGGGGGCGTTGTGCGCGAGCGGCGAAGTGATCGATCCCGCGCGCAACATACCGCGCGCGCTCGCGCTCGCGCTGTCCGCGGTCACCCTGCTCTACCTCGCCATTCAGATCATCGCCCAGGGGCTTCTCGGCGCGTCCCTCGCGACCTCCCGAGCGCCGCTCGCCGACGCGATCGCCCGCGTCAGCCCGGCACTGCGCGGGGGCATGATCGCCGGCACCGCGTTGTCGTTGTTCGGCTGGCTGTGCGCGGACATCTTGTCGACTCCGCGGCTGGTGTTCGCCGGCGCGCGCGACGGCATGTTGCCGCGCATCCTCGGGCGCGTGCATCCGCGCAGCAACACGCCGTACGTCGCGATCTTGGTATATTCGGCCGGCGCGATCGTGCTGGCGCTGTCCGGCAGCTTCACGGAACTCGCGGTGTTGACCGCACTCGCGTCGGCCTCGGTCTATGTCGCCGGCTGCGCCGCCGCCGTTCGGCTCGCGCGCCGCGGCGTTGCGCTCGCCGGTCCGCCACTGCGCTTTCGCGGACTCGGCTTCGCGGCCGTGATCGGCATCGTCAGCATGACGGTGATGGTCGCACTGGCGTCCCGGGCCGAGATCCTGGGCCTCGCCGTGGCGATCGGTGGCAGCACGCTCGCCTATGCGCTCAAGCGGGGCCGGCAGAGGAGCCGGATGCAGCCCTGATCGGCGCACGCAAGGCTTACGACCCGCCGCCGACCGCAAACAGGCGCGGGCACAGCGCCTCGACGATCCTGCCCCAGGCGTCGCTGCGTGGATCGATCGGCGGCATGTGCGTCACCGCGGGCAGCGGCAGCCAATCGACGCGGTCGCCGGCGGCACGCGCGGCCTCGACGTAGGCCGCGGCGATCGAGTACGGCACGCTCTCGTCGAGCGTCCCGTGCACGAGCAGCTGCGGGGTGCCAAGCGGCAGCAGCGCGCGCGGATTGGTCCAGGCCTCGTCGGCGCGCGCCGGAACGAATGCATCGACCGCTCCCGCGCCGAGCTCGAGGCGCCGCCCCTCGGCGAGGTCGGCGAGCGCACCGATTGCGACCACGAGCGAGGGAGCCACGGCCGGCTCGCTGCCGGGCATTCCCGGCGGCAAGCGCCGGCGCGCCGCGCACCACAGGGCAAGATGGCCGCCGGCCGAGTGGCCGAGGACGATCGGCGGCGCGGGATCCAGCGCGTGCATCGCGCGCAGGCGCGCGGTGAAATCGACGGCGGCGGCGACGTCGGCGAAGGTTGCCGGGCAACCGCCGCCGCTGCCACCGACCCGCCGGTACTCGACGTTCCAGGTGGCGACGCCACGGCGCGCCAGGTCGACCGCGAGCGGCGCCAGCACATCGCGCCGATACGCTTCGCGCCAGAATCCGCCGTGCAGCAGCACGACGAGCGGCGGGGGCCGGGCCGGCGCCGGCGACGGCAGCCGCAGATCGCCGATCTGTTCGGCATCCGCGCCGTAGCGCAGCGGCGCGTACGGATGCGCGTTCGCGCTGACGAGAAAGCCGAGCGCCCAGGTCAGACTGTGCTCGGCGCGCCCGCTGATGCAGCCGTCGGCGGCGCGCGCGAGCGGCGCCGGGGTGTAATCGATCCAGCGGTCGCGCATGCGCAGGTCCCCGGCGAGCCGCGCGAGTGGCGCATCGCGCGCCGCCCCGAGCGCGGCGGCGACTGCGTCCGCCGCGTTGGACTCGATCGCCTGCCGTGCCGCGTCCGGCCGGTCGGTCGCGCGCACGCGCACCGGCGCGCCGGACTCGCGCGGCCAACGGGTCGCGCGCTGCGCGTCGTACGCGTCGCCCGGAGCCGTCAACACCAGGATCGATCGCAGAGGCACCGGCGGGCGGCCGAGCGCACCGGCGGCGCTCATGCCTCGATCATGCCCGCGCGGATCGCGATCAGCGTGAGATCCGACTGCGTGACCGCGCCGAGCTTCTGCTTGATGTTGTACAGATGTGTGCCGACGGTCGATGCGGAGAGTTTCAGCTCGAGCGCGATGCGCTGCACCGTCGAGCCGCCCGCGAGGCGTACGAACACCTCGAACTCGCGTTCCGTGAGCCGCTCCACCGGCGACTTCGACGCGTCGCCGCCCTCGACGTCGGCGAGTTTGCGCGCGATCGCGGCGTCGAGGTAGCGCCGGCCCGCGGCGACCGTCGCGACGGCCTCGAGTAGCGCTTCGGGAGCGCTGCGCTTCGACAGGAAGCCGAGCGCGCCCTCCTGCAAGGCATGGCGTACGTGCGTCGCATCGTCGTGCGCCGAGAGCGCGAGCACGCGCGCCTGCGGATCGCGGGCGACGATGCGGCGCAGCGCCTCGAGGCCCCCCATCCCCGGCATCGCCAGGTCGAGAACGGCCACGTCCGGACGCAACTCGACGTAGCGCTGGTAGGCCGTCTCGCCGGATTCGGCCTCGCCGACGACCGCGACGTCGGGGTGCGACTCGAGCAGCAGGCGGAAGCCCGTGCGGACGACCGCATGATCGTCGATCAGCAGGATGCGGATCATGCGGGCGTGCCCAGCGGAATCTCGGCGCGAAGCCGTGTGCCCTGCCCGGGCAGGCCGCCGGCCTGGAACGTGCCGCCGAGCGCGGCGACCCGTTCGGCGAGCCCGCGCAGGCCGAAGTGCCCGGGACGCGCCCACTGGGCGGGCAGGCCGACCCCGTCGTCGGCGACCGTGACGACGACCTGCTCGGCGTCGCAGCGCACATCGATGTCGACGCGCGCGGCCCTCGCATGCCGCAAGGCGTTGATCAGGCCCTCCTGCACCACCCGGTAGATCGCGAGCGTCACGCTCGGCCCGAGATCGGCCGGCAGCCCCTGGCGCAGGCACAGCAGCACCTGCGGATGCCGGCGTTGCCAATCGCCGAGCAGATTCTCGAGCGTCGCCGCAAGGCCGAGCGTGTCGAGCGACAGCGGAGCGAGGCGCGGTATCAATCCGTGCATCGCATCGTAGAGGCGCGCCGCTTCCTCCGAGATCATCCGCGCGACTTCGCCGATCACCGGATCCTGAACGCCGTCGCGCGAGGCGATCGCGAGCGCGAGACTGCGGATCGCGGTGACTGACTGACCGAATTCGTCGTGCAGCTCATGGGCGATCAGGCGCCGCTCCTCTTCGACGCGCTGATCGGCGAGGGAGGCCATTTCACGCCGCTCCTCGAGCCGTGCCTCGGCCTCACGCGCCTTGCGCTCGGCGCGTACCTTGTCGTCGACCGCCTGCGCCATGCCGTTGAAAGCCTCCTCGATTGCATGTGCCTCCACACCCGCGAGGCGCGGCAGGCGGTAGTGGAGGTCACCGTGCCGGATGCGCTCGAGGCCGGCACTGATGACCGGGAAAGGCCGCATCATCCGCGCGATCGTCCAGAACGCCGCGGCATTGACGACGGCGAGCACCAGCGTGGCAAAGGTCGCGAGCCGCGTGACGTCGTCCCAGGCATCGAGGACTGCGCGCGAGGGTTCGGCCTGGACGATGAGCCTCAGGCCGCCGCGCAGGGCGAAGGTCACCCGCGGGGTCCGCGGCGCGAGCAGGTGCGCGAACCACGCCGGCGCATAGCGCCCCGCCTTGTACGTCGTCGGCGGCGAACGATAAATGACCTGCCCGGACGCCGTCAGCAGATAGATGTCGTTCGCCCGGATCCGCCCGAGCCGGTCGAGGAATGTCAGCACCATGTTCGGTCCGCCGACGACCGAGTAGATTTCCGCCAGTCTGCCGAGGAAGCGGGCGGCGACCGTATGCGCCCCCTCGATGTCCTCGCGTACCGCGTAGCGCGCACTGTTGATCTCGGCGCCGATCAGCACGATCACGAGCGAGGCGCTCAGGCCGGCGACGACCAAGTTCAGGCGTGTGCGCAGCTTCATGACCCGATGTTACCAGGAGAGCGACCCGCCGCCCGTCGCGGGGGCGCTCGCGTTGGGGAGGTGCCGGACGGGTTTGGCGCGCGGCACAAATCGCCGACAATCCACAACGGCGGCGGATACACTGAATGGCGATGCACGGGCTGAACGACGATGAACACACGCGATCCCGCTGAATTCGACCTGGTCGTCGTCGGCGGCGGCATCAATGGCGTCGGCATCGCCCGGGATGCCGCCGGCCGCGGCCTTGCCGTGCTCCTCGCGGAGCGCGGCGATCTTGCCTGCGCGACCTCGTCGGCATCGTCCAAGCTGATCCACGGCGGCCTGCGCTACCTCGAGCAGTATCAATTCCGTCTGGTGCGTGAGAGCCTGACCGAGCGGGAGGTGCTGCTGGCCGCGGCGGGCCACCTGATCTGGCCGCTGCGCTTCGTGCTGCCGCTACAGCGCGGGCTGCGGCCCGCGTGGCTGCTGCGCCTGGGTCTGCTGCTCTACGATCACATCGGCGGCCGCAAGCGCCTGCCGGCGACGCGGTCCCTGCGCCGCGGCCGTGACGTGGAGCTCTCTGCACTGCGCGAGGAGTTCCGACGCGGCTTCGAGTATTCGGATTGCTGGGCGGACGACGCGCGGCTGGTCGTCGCCAATGCGATGGATGCCCGGGCGCGCGGCGCGCGCATCGAGGTCGGCTCGGCGGTCACCGCCGCGCGGCGCGACGGCGGCAACTGGAGCGTGCAACTCGCGAACCGATCGAGCGGACAGCGCAGCGTGCGCGCACGCGCGCTGGTCAATGCCGCCGGGCCCTGGGTGGAGGCCGTGCTCGCCGCGAGCGGTGCGCGGCGCCGCAACTCTCTGCGTCTCGTCAAGGGCAGCCACATCGTCGTGCGCCGGTTGTACGCGGGGCCCCAGGCGTATACCCTGCAGCAGAGCGACGGACGGGTCGTATTCATGATCCCGTACGAACGCGACTTCACGCTGATCGGCACGACGGACGTGCCCTTCGACGGCGACCCCGAGGGGCTGCAGGCGAGCGGCGACGAGATCGCCTATCTATGCGGCTCGGTGTCCGACTATCTGCCCACGCCGGTGACCGGCGCCGCTGTGCGGTGGAGCTACGCGGGCGTGCGGCCGCTGTACGACGACGGCCGGCAGAACGCCTCGACCGTCACGCGCGACTATGCGTTCGATCTCGATGCGCCGGCCGGGCAGGCGCCGATGCTCTCGGTCTTCGGCGGCAAGCTGACGACGTACCGCAAGCTCGCCGAGCATGCGCTCGCCGAGCTGCTGCCGGTGCTCGGCGAGGCCGACCGGCCGTGGACGAGGAGGTCGGTGCTGCCGGGCGGGGACTTCGCCGGTGCCGACTACGATGCGTTCGCGCGCGAGCAGGTGACCCGCCATGCCGGATTGCCGCCGATATTGATGCAACGGCTGTGCCGCGCCTATGGCACGGCGTGCGAACGGATCATCGGCAACGCGGTGGACACGCGCGGTTTGGGCCGCGAGATCGCGCCGCAGCTGTTCGAGGCCGAACTCGAGTACCTCAAGGACCAGGAATGGGCTGCGACCGGCGAGGACGTCTTGTGGCGCCGCTCGAAGCTCGGCCTGTGCTACGACGCGCAGCAGGCTGCGCGCGTGCACGCCTGGTTCGGCGCCTGAACGCCCGGGTGCGCCCGGCCTATGCGATCATCGTCGCGGCGGCTGCACCGGCCTGCGGCCGGAGAGCACGAGATGGCGCGATACGTCGGGGCGATCGATCAAGGCACGAGCAGCACGCGGTTCATGGTATTCGATCGCGGCGGCCACATCGTCGCGTCGGCACGGCGTGAGCATGCACAGATATTTCCGCGGCCGGGCTGGGTCGAGCACGATGGCGCCGAGATCCTCGCGAACACGCGGCTGGTCGCCGCCGAGGCCTTGACGAGCGCGGGACTGCGGCCTGCGGACCTCGCCGCGGTCGGCATCACCAATCAACGCGAAACGACGCTGCTCTGGGACCGCCGCACGGGCCGGCCGCTGCACAACGCTCTGGTCTGGCAGGACACCCGGGTCGACGCGGCCGTCGCGGCGTACGCGGCGCAGGGCGGCCAGGACCGCTTCCGCGAGAGGACCGGCCTGCCGCTCGCGAGCTATTTCAGCGCCTTGAAGCTGCAGTGGCTGCTGCGCGAGGTGCCGGGCGCGCGTGCGCTCGCCGCGGCCGGGGACGCGCTGTTCGGCACTGTCGATACCTGGCTCGCGTGGAATCTCAGCGGCGGCCTGCACGTCACGGACGTCACGAATGCGAGCCGCACGCAGCTGATGAATCTCGCGACGCTCGACTGGGACGAGGGCCTGCTGCGCGCGTTCGAGATTCCGCGCGCCGTGCTGCCGCGCATCGTCTCCTCGAGCGAGGTCTACGGCACGGCGGCCGGCCGGCCGCTCGCCGGCGTGCCGCTCGCGGGCATTCTCGGCGATCAACAGGCGGCGCTCGTCGGTCAGGCCTGTTTCGAACCGGGCGAGGCGAAGAATACCTACGGCACCGGCTGTTTCCTGCTGATGAACACCGGCACGAGACCGGTGCAATCGCGGGCGGGGCTGATCACCACGGTTGCCTACCGCTTCGGCGCCGAGGAGCCGTGCTATGCGCTCGAGGGCTCGATCGCGGTCGCCGGCGCGCTGGTCCAATGGCTGCGCGACAACCTCGGTTTGATCGAGCGCAGCGCCGACGTCGAGGCACTCGCCTGCGAGGTCGAGGATAACGGCGACGTGTATTTCGTACCGGCCTTTTCGGGGCTGTACGCGCCGCACTGGCGCCCGGATGCCCGCGGCGTGATCGCCGGTCTGACCCACTTCGCGACGCGTGCACACATCGCGCGCGCGGCGCTCGAGGCGACCGCTTATCAAACCCGCGACGTGCTGCAGGCGATGGCCAAGGACAGCGCAATCGCGATCGCGGCGCTGCGCGTCGACGGCGGCATGGCGGTCAACGACACGCTGATGCAGTTTCAGTCGGACATCCTCGGCATCGACGTCGTCCGGCCGAAGATGCTGGAGACCACCGCGCTCGGCGCGGCCTATGCCGCGGGGCTCGCGGTCGGCTACTGGCGCGGTCGCGGGGATCTGGTCGCGAACCGGGGAATCGACAAGCGCTTCGTCGCGCAGATGGCCGACGGCCGCCGCATGGCGCTGTGCGCGGCCTGGAAGAAGGCGACGGACCGTTCGCTCGGCTGGGCCTGCTGACGGGGTGCGCGAACGGTGCGCTTGCGCTCACGGGCGACGGCCTCGGGGTCGAAGGCGTTGCGGCGGCGGCCCGCGCAGGCCGGCGCGCGCCGGTGATCGGCGGCGCCGCTCAGGCGTTCTCGGCCGCGGCGAGCGCGACCAGCCAGTCGCGAAACGCCTGCACCTCGCGGCGGACGCGGCGCGGCCGCTCGGGCGTGACGACGAAATACGAGTTCTCGTCGTCGAACTCGCGATCGAGTGCAGGCCGCAGCCGTGTGCTCGCGAGATACGAGGCGGCGAGGATCGGATGCGCGAGCGCGCAACCCGCGCCGCTCGCCGCGAGCTCGAGTGCGGCGACCGTGGTGTCGACGGTTGGTCCGTGGTCCGGCCGCGCGTCGGCGAGACCGGCGTCCCGGCGCACCCGCAACCATTGATCCTCGTACCCCATGATGTAGATCAGCCGGCGCGCGACGAATGCGGCGGGATCCGCGGCGTCGCGCGCCTGGCGCTCGAGTGCCGGACAGCAGAGCGCGAGTATCCGCTGGCGGCACAGCCGCTGGGAGCGATAACCGTGCCAATGGCCGGAGCCGTAGCGGATCTCGAGGTCCGTGGCCTCGTCGGGCAGCGCGTTGTCCCAGATCACGGAGGCGAGACGAACCTCGATCGCCGGGTTGGCGGCGATGAACGACGGCAGGCGCGGCGCGAGCCACAGCGCCCCGAGGCTGACCGGCGCATGCACGGTGATCTGCGCGCGGTCGGTGCCGCCGAACAGGCCGACGGTCGAATCCGCGAGTTCTTCGAACGCCTTGCGCACCGGCGGCAGGTAGGCGACGCCCATCGGCGTCAGCCGCACGCCACGTGGCAGCCGCTCGAACAGAGCGAAGCCGAGGTGCCGCTCGAGCGCGCGGATCTGGTAGCCGATCGCCCCGGACGTGAGGTTAAGCTCGGCCGCGGCCGCGCTGAAGCTCGACGTCCGCGCGGCGGCCTCGAACGCGCGCAACCACGTCAAGGTCGGCAAGCCGACGACCGGTCTGGCTCGATGCAACAGGCTTCCCGCTGAAAAAATACAGGGCTAAGGTAGCAAAATTTTCAGTTGTATGTCGATCAGCGGTCAATTTATCGTGGTCAATCGAAATCCGGGTCGCAGCGCATCGCATGAAAACGCAAGCAAAGATCGTCATCGTCGGCGGCGGCGTCATGGGCGCGAGTCTCGCCTACCATCTCGCGCTCGAGGGCACGACCGACGTCGTTCTCATCGAAAAGCACGAACTGACCTCGGGCTCGACCTGGCATGCGGCGGGGCAATGCCCGAGCATCACCGGCAGCTACAACCTGGCCAAGATCCACGCCTACAGCAACCAGCTCTACCCCCGGCTCGAGTCCATCACCGGTCAATACGTCAGCTGGCATGCGAGCGGCGGACTGCGCCTCGCGAACAACCGCGATGAGCTGGCGTGGCTCAGGCGGGTGCAGGGTTATTCCAAGAGCATCGGATTCCGGATGCAAATCGTCGGCCTCGACGAGATCAGGCGCCTGAACCCGTATCTGACGACCGACGGGGTGCTCGCGGCCGCGTGGACGATGGACGACGGCCACGGCGATCCGGCCGGCATTTGCAACGCGCTCGCCAAAGGAGCCCGCGACCTGGGCGTGACCGTCGTGCGCCACAACCGCGTGACCGGGATCGGCCGGTGCGCGAGCGGCGAGTGGCAAGTCGAGACTGCACAGGGCCCGATGCTCGCCGAGATCGTCGTCAACGCGGCCGGCTGCTACGCGCGCCAGGTGGCCGCGATGGTCGGCGCCGACGCGCCGATCACGAACATGCAGCATCATTACGTGGTCACGCAGCCGATCAAGGAGTTCCTCGAGCGCAGTGGCGAGATCCCGGTGATGCGCGATTCCTACGCGTCCGGCTACTTCCGCCAGGAGCAAAAGTCCGGCCTGATCGGCGTCTATGAACATGCCGACCTGCGCGAGGCCTGGACGCCGCACGGTTACCCCGCCTGGGAGTCCTCGAACGAGTTGTTTGCGGACGACCTCGAGCGCATCGGCTCCTGGCTCGAGCGGGCGATCGAGCGGATGCCGATCTTCGGCGAGGCCGGCATCCGGCGGGTGATCAACGGCGCCATCCCGCACACTCCGGACGGCGCTCCGCTGCTCGGACCGGTGCCGGGGTTGCGCAACTTCTGGGACTGTTGCGGCACCTCCTTCGGCATTGCGCAGGGCGGCGGCTGCGGCAAGTACCTGGCGCAGTGGATGGTGCACGGCGATGCCGAGATCAACATGACGGAGTTCGATCCGCGACGGTTCGGCGCCTTCGCCGACGCCGCCTACGTGCGCGACAAGGTTTTTCTCGATTACCGTACGACGTTCACGACCCGGCTGCCGGGCGAGGAGGACATGGACGGCAGGCCGCGCAAGGTCAGCCCCCTGTACGCGACGCTCGCGGGACACCATTGCGTATACACCGAGACCTTCGGCTGGGAGCGGCCGAAGTGGTTCTCGCTCGACGGGCGCGAGGAGCAGTGCGATTACGCCCGCAACAACGTCTTCGAGGTGGTGCGCGATGAGGCGCTGGCGGTTCATGAACGCGTCGGCATCCTGGACCTCAGCGGCTTCTCCAAGTACGAGATCACCGGCGCCGGCGCCGAGGCGTTCTTGAACCGCCTGTGCGCGAACCGCATGCCGCGCAAACCGGGCGGGATCGGCCTCGTGCATCCACTGTCGCCGGGCGGCCGCATCGCCGGGGAGATGACGATCAGCCGGCTGGCGGACGATCGCTTCTACGCCTTGTCGGCGGCCGCCGCCGAATTGCGCGACCTCGACCTGCTCACCCAAGGCGTGCGCGCGGGCGAGCAGGTGCACATCGCGAACGTGACGATGGACTACGGCGTGCTGGTGCTATCCGGACCCCGTTCGCGCGAAATGCTCACCGCGCTCACCGACGCGGATCTGTCCAATCAGGGCTTCCGCTGGCTGTCGGCGCGCGAGATATCGGTCGCAGGCTCGCGGGTGCGCGCACTGCGCGTCAGCTACATCGGCGAACTCGGCTGGGAGTTGCACGCGCCGATGGACTCGATGGCGAAGCTCTACGACGCACTCTGGGAGGCCGGCCGTCGGTTCGGCCTCGCCGACTACGGGCTGTACGCGGTGAACGGCATGCGCATGGAGAAGGCCTACAAGGCCTGGGGTAGCGAGCTGACGAACGAGCTCAACATGCTGGAGGCCGACATGGCGCGTTTCATCGACTTCGGCAAGGGCGACTTCGTCGGCAGGGCCGCGACGCTCGCCGCGCCGGCACGCCCTCTGAAAGTCGTCTATCTCGAGGTCGATGCGAGCGACACCGACGCCCGGGGCGCCGAACCGGTGTTGCACGGCGATGTTTGCATCGGCTTGACGACTTCCGGCGGCTACGGCCACCGCGTACGCAAGAGTCTCGCCTTCGCCTGCGTCGATCCGGCGCACGCCAAGGCTGGCACGCGTTTCGACGTGTTGATCCAGGGGGAGCGACGGGCGGCGACCGTGCTGGCACAACCTGCATTCGACCCGGATAACGCACGGATGAGGGCTTGACGATGGCGACGGACCTGCCCGCGCGCGCGCGCGTCGTCATCGTCGGCGGCGGTGTCGTCGGCTGTTCCGTCGCGTATCACCTGGGCGGGCTCGGCTGGAGCGACGTGGTGCTGCTCGAGCGCAAGCAGCTGACCTGCGGTACGACCTGGCATGCCGCCGGACTCATCGGCCAGCTGCGACAATCGATCAACATGACCCAGCTGGCGCGCTACACCGGCGAACTCTATCACCGCCTCGAGGCGGAGACCGGGCAGGCGACCGGCTACCGGCAGTGCGGCTCGGTCTCGCTCGCGACGACCGCGGCGCGCATGGAGGAGCTGCGTCGCAACGCCTCGATGGCCAAGGTATTCGGACTGCGCGTCGACGTCGTCGACCGCGCCGAGATCCGCGCGCTGTATCCGATCGCGAACCTCGAGGACGTGATCGGCGGCATTCACATCCCGAGCGACGGCTACGCGAACGCGGTCGACATCACGCAGGCGCTCGCCAAGGGCGCGCGCAACCGGGGCGTACGGATCCATCAGGACGCCAAGGTGATGAGGATTCGCCACGACGGCCGGCGTGTCACGGGCGTCGATACCGAACACGGCAGGATCGATGCGGATCACGTCGTCCTGTGCGGTGGTCTCTGGACGCGGGATCTGGCGGCGAGCGTCGGTGTGACCGTGCCGCTGCATGCCTGTGAACACTACTACGTGCTTTTCAAGGACGTCGCGGGTCTGCACCCGGACCTGCCGGTGCTGCGCGACTACGATCACTGCAGCTACTTCAAACAGGATGCGGGCAAACTGCTGGTCGGCGCGTTCGAACCGCATGCCCGGCCGTGGGGGATGGAAGGCATTGCGGAGGATTTCGCGTTCGGCGAGATCGCCGGGGATTTCAGCCATTTCGAACCCGTGTTGCTCGACGCGATGCGGCGCATCCCGGCGCTCGAGAAGGCCGGGCTGCAGAAATTCTTCTGCGGCCCCGAGAGCTTTACGCCCGACGTGCGCTATCACCTCGGCGAGGCGCCGGAACTGCGCAACCTGTTCGTTGCCGCGGGCATGAACTCGATCGGGCTGCAGTCGGCGGGTGGCGTCGGCAAGGTGGTCGCCGAGTGGATTCGCGATGGCCATCCGCCGGTCGATCTGTGGGAAGTGGACGTGCGCCGCAACATGCCGTTCCAGGCGAACCGCAAATACCTGCGCACGCGCGTCGCGGAGAGCCTCGGACTGCTCTACGCGACGCACTGGCCGTTCCGTCAATACGAGACCGCGCGCGGTGTGCGCCGCTCGGCGCTGCACGACCGCCTGGCGGCGGCCGGCGCTTGCTTCGGCGAGGCCTTCGGCTGGGAGCGGGCGAACTGGTACGGCGCACCGGGTGCCGCGCCCGTCTATGAGTACAGCTACGGACGGCAGAACTGGTTCGAGCACAGCGCGCGCGAACACCGGGCGGTGCGCGGCGCCGTGGCGCTGTTCGATCAATCCTCGTTCGCGAAATTCCGGCTCGAGGGGGCGGATGCCGCGCGGGTGCTGGGCCGGGTGTGCGCGAACGACATCGACGTCGCGCCGGGCAGGGTCGTGTATACGCAGTGGCTCAACGAACGCGGCGGCATCGAGGCGGACCTCACCATCACCCGTCTCGACGAGACCGCGTTCCTGATCGTCGGCGGCGCCGAGACCGAAACGCGCGACTGCAACTGGCTGAAGCGCCACATCGAACCGGCAGCGCATTGCGTGCTGACGAACGTGACGTCCGGGATGGGCGTGCTGTCGGTGATGGGACCGAAATCCCGTGAGTTGCTCCAGGCATTGACGCCGGACGATATGTCGAACGCGGCATTTCCATTCGCCACCAGCCGCACGATCGAACTCGGTTACGCACTCGTGCGCGCGACGCGGATCACCTATGTCGGCGAGCTCGGTTGGGAGCTGTACGTGCCGACCGAGTTCATGATCGGCGTCTACGAGGAATTGATCGCGGCAGGCGGGCCCTACGGCCTGGTGCACGCCGGTTATCACGCGCTGAATTCGCTGCGCATCGAGAAGGCCTACCGGCACTGGGGACACGACATCACCGACGAGGAGACGCCGCTCGAGGCGGGGCTCGGCTTCGCGGTCAAGTTCGACAAGCCCGGCGGATTCGTCGGCCGCGCTGCCTTGCTGCGACAACGGCAGGAGGGCGTGCGCCGCCGGCTGGTGCAGTTCAAGCTGGACTCGCCCGAGCCGCTCCTTCATCACAACGAACCCGTTTGGCACGGCGGCACGCTGGTCGGGCACATCCGCTCCGGGATGTTCGCGCATACGCTGGGCGCGGCGGTCGGTCTGGGTTACGTGCGCGCGCCGGATCACGCGCCGCTCGCCTCGATCGGTGCGCGGGACTACGAGATCGAGATCGCCGGGAGGCGCCACTCGGCCAGTGCATCGCTGCAGCCGTTCTACGATCCGCGCAACGAGCGCATCAAACGCTGAGCGCTGCACACCACCTTTTTTTCCAGGAGAGCCCCGGGACCATGCCGACTGCCAACGCGATTGTGCCGCCCACGGCGCCCACGCCGCCCACGCCGAGCACGGCTCCCGGCTACAGCCTGGAGCGCAGGTTTTACTGCGACGAGGACGTCTACGCACGCGACGTGGAGCGCGTCGTCGGCCGCAAGTGGATCGTCGCCGGACACGTCGCTCAAGTGCGCCAGAGGGGCGACTATTTCCTGTTCCGGATCGGCGGTGAATCACTCATCGTCGTGCGCAGCGACGAGTCCCGCATCAACGCGTTCTACAACGTCTGCCGGCATCGCGGTTCGCTGATCTGCACCGAGCCCTCGGGGCGGGTCCAGCGACTGACCTGTCCTTACCACGCCTGGAGCTACGGGCTCGATGGGGCGCTGCTCGCGGCGAGGCTCATGCCGGACGATTTCGCCAAGCAGGACAATGGCCTGCACCGCGCCCACGTGCGTGTTTTCCACGGCTTCATCTTCGTGAATCTGTGCGACGGTGAGCCCGCAGATTTCCAAGCGACCTTCGGCGATCTCGAGCCTTACCTCGACTTCCATGGCTTCGCGGACGCGAAGATTGCGCATCGCCTCTCCTACCCGACGACCGCGAACTGGAAACTGGTCGTCGAGAATTTCGTCGAATGCTATCACTGCACGCCATCGCACCCTGAATTCAGCTCGATGCATCCGGCGGACGCGCTGATCGCTTTCGGCGCGGGTCCGAGCTCGGGGCCGCAGGACGCGGTGCAGAGCTATCTGCCGACCTTGCAGGCCTGGGAGCGGCGCGCCACCGCGCTCGGCCGGCCGATCGGCACCGTCGATGACGGGCCGGATTCTTCGCACCTGCGGCTCTTGTTGCAGCGGACCATCCGCGAGGGCTACGAGAGCGAAACCGAGGACGGACGACCCGCATCGTCGTTGATGGGCAAGCGTCGCGGTTTCGACCAAGGACGCATGTACGTCTCGTTCAGCCCGTTCACGCACTTGGTCGCGACCAACGACTTCGCGGTGCTGTTCCAGTTCACGCCGCGCGGCGCGATGAGCACCGACGTGGATCTGACCTGGCTCGTCGACGGCAAGGCGGAGCGCTACGATGTGCCGAGGATGATCTGGGGCTGGGACCGCACGACGCTGCAGGACAAGCGGATCACCGAGAACAACCAGGCCGGGATCCTCTCGAAGCGTTACCGGCCGGGGCGCTACTCGGAGCACGAACGGCGGGTCGCGACCTTCCAGCAGTGGTACCTGCGCGAGCTCGGCGCGCCGCACGGTTGATCGGCGCCGGCGAGACGGCTCAGCGTTCGCTCGCGACGTCCGGCAGCACCGGCGATGAATTCGCGGCCGCACTCTTGCCGGCGTGGGCGGCCGAGAGGCGCCGCATCATCGGAATCGCGGCGACGGCGATGGCCGTGCAGAGGATCGCCGCAACCCCCAGTTCGTTGAAAAGCTTGGTGTAGACCGGCAACGTCGCCGCGTGCAGGCTGTCGCTGAACTGCAGCAGCATCTGGCGCGTCGCCGCCGGCAGGCGGTTGAACGGTGCGGCATGCGCGGCCGCGAGCGCCCGGTCGAGCTTGGCGGCGTCGTCGACCGGCAGCGCGCCGATCCACTGGCGAAAGTCATCGAGCTTGAGCGTGAGGGCCTGCGGATAGGCGGCGGCGATCCGGCCCATGCCGCGGGCCGGCACCATCTTCACGATCTGCGAGATCCGGCTCGGAATGCTGGCGAAATTGGCGACGATGCCGCCGAGGTACTGCGAGATGCCGACCGCGACGAAATACGCGCCCATCATGAAGCCGCCCATCCGCTGCGGGATGTAGCGCGCGATCATCGCGAGTCCGAGCCCGCTCACCAAGAGCTCGCCGAGCGAATAGAAGCCGTAGCCCCAGATCATGTACCAGGACGAGGTCATGCCGTCGACGGCGGTGTGGCCGGAGAAGCCGTAGATGAAGTAGCCGATCGCGACCACGGAGAAACCGAGCGCGAACTTCGCCGCAATCGACAGGTCTTTGCCGCGGGCGCCGGCGCGCGCGTAGGCCCAGGCGAGCAGGGGGCTCAGGAGCATGATCCAGATCGGGTTCAGCGCCTGGTATTGCGCCGGATTCCACGTCCACAATCGAGCGCCGAACAGCGTCTGCTGCCAGTCGACGTTGCGCAGCGCGAACAGGGCGAGCGAGGTCGACATCTGCTGATAGAAAATGAAGAAGAAGATCGTCTGCACGACGAGCACGAGCGCGGCGATCAGCCCGGCGCGCTCGTCGCGGCGGCTGTTCGCGATCAAGCGGCCGAAGATCGCGAGCAGCACCGCGCCGGCGGCGTAGACGAAGATGCGCGCGATGGACTCGTACTGCAGCACCGCCGCGGATCCGGCGATGCAGAGCAGGCCGCCGCCGAGCACCGCCAGGAGCCGGCCGGGGCGCGGCGGTGCGGCGTCGGGTTCGGAGCCGATATGCTGCATCGCCTTGCGCATCAAGAAATAGTTCGTCAGGCCGACGCCGAGACCGATGCAGCACACCGCGAACGCCGCGTGCCAGCCGAGGTTGTGTCCATAGACGCGGTTCACATAGTCCTTGATCCACGGCGTCAGCAGCATCGACACCGTCGAACCGACGTTGACGGCCATGTAGTACATCGTGAACGCGCTGTCGATCTTGGTGTCGTCGCCCTCGTAGATCTTGCGCACCAGGTTCGCCGCATTCGGCTTGAACAGGCCGTTGCCGACGACGATCACGCCGAGCGCGCCGAACAGGGTCCAGGTGCTCTCGCTCGGTACCGCCATCAGCGCGTAGCCGAGGGCGAGCACGCAGGCGCCGATCAACATCGTGCGGCGGGTGCCGAGGTACTTGTCGCCGATCCAGCCGCCGATCGCCGGCGCGACGTAGATCAGCGCCGCGGCCGCGCTCCACACGAGGTTGGCGCGGTCATCGGGGAAACCCAGGCGCTGGACCATGTAATAGACGATCAGCGCCTGCATGCCGTAGAAGCCGAAGCGCTCCCACATCTCGATCAGGTACACGGCGGCGAACGAGCGGGTCTGGGTCGCACCGGGAGTCTGCGTCTGCATGCTGGCCACCGTTTCAGGGCAGGGTCCGGCAAGGTTAACCCATCGGCGGCGACGCCGTCCGCGTGCGCGGTCGCCGGTGCGATCACGGCGCCGCCCCGGCGGCCGGGCTGTGCCGTGCGGGCGAGGTGCTAGAATTGCGCCGGCTTCGCGCGAATTTCCGCCAGTGCATTTCCGGAGTACCGATGCCGCATTCGTTTCGCCGCGCCGTGCTGCCCTTGGTTTTGCTCGCCGCCGCCTGCGCCCTGCAGGCAGCGGCCGCCGGCTACCCGCCGTCGCTGTTCGGTGGTCTGCGCTGGCGATCGATCGGACCGTTCCGCGGTGGACGGGCGCTCGCCGTCACCGGCGTTGCGGGGCAGCCGCTGCGCTGGTACTTCGGCGCCGTCGACGGCGGCGTCTGGGAGACGCTCGACGCCGGCCGCACCTGGCGGCCGATCTTCGATCGCGAACCGGTCGCCTCGATCGGCGCGATCGCGGTGGCGCCGTCGAATCCCAAGGTAATCTACGTCGGCACCGGCGAGGCGGACATGCGCTCGGACATCGCGCAGGGCGCGGGCGTCTACAAGTCGCTCGACGGCGGAAAGACCTGGATCCACGTCGGCCTCGACGACACGCGGCAGATCGCGGCGATTCTGGTCGACCCGGCCGACGCCGACGTGGTCTACGTCGCCGCGCTCGGCCATCCGTACGGTCCCAACCCGATGCGCGGCGTGTTCAGGACGACCGACGGCGGCAAGACCTGGCGCAAGATCCTGTACCGCGGCGTCGACACCGGCGCGGTCGATCTCGCGTTCCAACCCGGCGATCCGCGCGTCATCTACGCGGCGCTCTGGCAGACGCGGCGGCCGCCATGGAACATCTATCCGCCCTCCAGCGGCCCGGGCGGCGGACTCTACAAATCCGACGACGGCGGCGCCCACTGGCGGCGGCTCGGCAACGGCTTGCCAGCTGCCACGGGCAGGATAGGCATCGCGCTCTCGCCGGCCGCGCCGCGGCGCGTCTATGCGATGATCGATGCGGCGGCGGGTGGGCTGTACCGGTCCGACGACGGCGGCGCCCACTGGACGCGGGAGAGTGCGGACCCGCGGATCTGGCAGCGCGGCTGGTATTTCGGCGGCATCACCGTCGATCCGAGCGACGCGAACCGTCTATGGGCGATGAACACGATCGTGCTGCGCTCGGACGACGGCGGCAAGGTGTTCGTTCCGGAGAAGGGCGATCCGACCGGCGACGACTTCCACGAGTTGTGGATCGATCCGAGCGACGCGGATCGGCGCATCCTCGGCACCGATCAAGGGACCTTGGTCACACTGAACGGCGGCAGGAGTTGGAGTTCCTGGTTCAATCAGCCGACGGCACAGATCTATCACGTCGCGACCGACGACAGATTTCCGTACGACGTCTACGGGGCTCAGCAGGACTCGGGCGCACTGATGCTGCCGAGCCGGACGATATCCACCGACGGCATCGCGATGCCGCAGTTCCACGAGATCCAACCGGGCGGAGAGAACGGCATGATCGCGCCTGATCCGCGCGATTCGCGCCTGATCTACGGCGGCCACGTGCGCCGGCTGGATTTGCGCACGCAACAGACGCGCTCGGTCGACCCGACCCTCGCGCACCCCGGCATCGACCGCGCCACGTGGACTGTGCCGCTGGTGTTCTCGCCGAAGGATCCACGGCGCCTGTTTTTCGCGAACCAGCGCCTATATGAAACGCGCGACGGTGGCGGCCACTGGTCGCGGATCAGCCCGGACTTGACGCGTCCGGATCCGGCGATCCCGCCGAACCTCGATCCGCCGACGATCGCCGACAACCTCGGCGCGGGGCCGCGACGCGGCGTGATCTACAGCATTGCGCCGTCGCGCACCGATGCCGACGAGCTATGGGCCGGAACCGACGACGGCTGGGTCTGGCGCAGTGGTGACGACGGCAGGCATTGGCGCAACGTGACGCCGCCCGGTTTGAGCGCCTGGTCGAAGATCGCCTCGATCGACGCGTCGCATTTCGACGGGCAAACGGCCTACGTCGCGGTGGACCGACACCGGCTGGACGACGATCGGCCGTACATTTACCGAACGCACGACGGCGGCAAGAGCTGGAAGCTGATCGTCGCCGGCATCGGCGTCGATGATTTCGTCAATGTCGTTCGCGAGGACGACCAGCGGGCCGGTCTGCTCTATGCGGGCACCGAGCACGGCGTGTACGTCTCCTTCGACGACGGGGATCACTGGCAGAGCCTGCGGTTGAACCTGCCCGTCACCTCGGTGCGCGACATCGACGTGCATGGCGAGGATCTCGTGATCGCGACCCACGGGCGCGGATTCTGGATCCTGGACGACGCCGCGCCGCTTCGGCAGCTGACACCCGCGGTCGCAGCGGCCGGCGCTTGGCTGTTCAAGCCCGCAGCGGCGATCCGGCTGCGCATGCCGGCATTCATCGGCACGCCGCTGCCCGACGAGGAGCCGAAAGCGAAGAATCCGCCGGACGGCGCCTATATCGATTATTTCCTGCGGCGCGACCGGTCCGCAGCGATCACGCTGGCAATTCGCGACGCCGGCGGCACGCTGGTGCGCCGCTGGTCGAGCGCCGGCCGGCCGGCGGCACCGGATCTGGCGACGATCGATTTCGCGCCCGAATGGGCGCCGCGGCAGCCGCGGCTTTCGGCCGCCGCCGGCGCCCACCGATTCGTCTGGGACTTCACCTACCAGCCGCCCGCCGGCCTCGGCGCTCAGGATGCGGTCTGGGCGCCACCCGGCCGATACACGGCGATCCTCACCGAAGGCGGCAAGACTCTGACCGAAGGCTTGACGATTCTCGCCGATCCGCGCATGCAACTCGGCGCCGCGGCTTACTCCGCGCAGTTCGCGCTCGCGACGAAGATCGATCGGTTGCGCGGCGAAGTCGCGCGGGCACGCAGCGCGATGCACGGCTTGCGCGGCGCGTTGCTCGCCGCGCGCGGGCGTAGCGGCGGTGCCGGCGCGGTCCGGCTGGATGCGCTGCTCGCGCGGCTCACGGCACTGGTCGGCGCGGTCCCGCCGGCGAACCCGGCGAACGACTACGGGTACCCGCCATTCTCGGTCGACAGCCTGCAGTTCGTCGGTGCCTCGCTGCAGGCCCTGTTCGTCGCCGTCGATGGCGCGGACGCCGCCCCGAGCGTCGATGAGCTGGCCGGGTGGCGGCGGCTCGAGCCGATCGCCGCGCGCGTTCTGGCGGCCGAACGGGTTCTCGTCGAGCGCGACCTGCCGGCCGAGAACCGCGCGCGCCGCGCCGCCGGCCGAGCGCCGATCGACTGGCCGGCGGCGACGGCCGCGGCCGACTGAGACCGGCCGGTATGCCGGGCAAGCCTCAGGGGCCGACGCACCCGCGAGCTCGCTCGATTCTGATCGTCTACCACTCGCAGACCGGTGGTACCCGGCAGATGGCACAAGCCGCGCAGCAGGGCGCCGCCGATACCGAACCCGCGATCGAGGTTTGTTTGCGGCATGCGGATGGCGCCGGCGCGGAGGATTTGCTGGCGGCGGACGGCTACCTGTTCGCGACACCGGAAAATCTCGCGGCGATCTGTGGCGTCGTCAAGCACTTCTTCGACCGGACCTATTACGCGGTGCTCGAGCGCATCGTCGGGCGCCCCTACGCGGCGATGGTGTGCGCCGGCAGCGACGGCAGCAACGCCGCGCGGCAGATCGAGCGGATCGCGACTGGCTGGCGGCTCGAGCCCATTGCCCCGCCGCTGATCGTCTGCACCCACGCGCAGACGCCGGACGAGATCCTGCGCGCCAAGACGATCAGCGGCGCGGATCGCGAACGCTGCCGGGAACTCGGCGCGACGCTCGCCGGTGGCATCGCCCTCGGCATCTTCTGATCCCGCAAGCCGTCGGCGTCGCCGTCCGTGGTCGGGTCATTGCCCAACGCCATCCTCGGCGAGGCAGATGCATCGCGTGATCGGCGGTGGCAAACGGCCGGGTGCTGCCGCACCGCGGCACGATCCCGCGTGCCGCGGATGATCCCGAAGTCTTGCCGTCGACGGGCTGGTGTGCGAATTCGCCGGTTTGTGTGCGACGCGCCCTTTTCGGAGGGTGCCGATCGGACTACACTAGCCATGTCGGTCCGATGGCGTGGAAGGTGATTGCGCCCTCGATGTGGCCCCTCGAAGACCATGCCGCAGTGCATGAAGACCGATTAAGCGATCGGTGCGACGACCATTGTTGGGAACGGTCCGCTGGCGGCAGCGGAGGAGAAAATTCGATGAGCGCAACGCGCAGCAAACCGGCGCCACGCAACTGGCTGACCAGCATGATGTTCGTCCTGACGACCTTGGGCGCGGTCGTCGCGGTGCCGTGGTATGGACTCGTTCACGGCTACTCGACCGCCGCGTGGGTCTGGTTTGCGCTCTTCCTGATCGCCAACGGTATGGCGATCACCTGCGGCTACCACCGTCTGTTCGCGCACTCGACGTACGAGGCGCATCCGGCGCTGCGGCTCGTGTACCTGCTGCTCGGGGCCATGGCGCTGCAGAACAGCGCGCTGAAGTGGAGCGCCGACCACCGCGTCCATCATCGCTTCATCGACGATCTGGACAAGGATCCATATTGCGCGCGCCGCGGCTTCTGGTTCTCGCACATCGGCTGGATGCTGCGCAATTACCCGAGCGGCGAATCCGATTACGGCACCGTGCGCGACCTGCAGCGCGACCGGCTGGTCGTCTGGCAGGACCGCCATTACCTCGCGCTCGCGCTCGCGATGAACGTCGGCGTGCCGCTCGCGATCGGCTGGTTGAGCGGCGATGTCGTCGGCATGCTGCTGCTGGTCGGCGTGCTGCGCCTGGTCGTGAGCCACCACTTCACGTTCTTCATCAATTCGCTCGCGCACATGTGGGGCTCGCAACCGTACACCGATGAGAACACGGCGCGCGACAATTTCGTCCTCGCATTCCTGACCTACGGCGAGGGTTACCACAATTTCCACCACATGTTCGCGCATGATTACCGCAACGGCGTGCGCGCGTGGCAATGGGACCCGTCGAAATGGTTCATCGGCGCGATGCAGGGCCTCGGCCTCGCGCGGAACCTGAAGCGGGTACCTTGGTTCAAGGTCCAGCGCGCGATGCTCGACGCGCAGTTCCGCCGTGCCGAACGGCAATTGGCGCGCCAGTCCGGCCGCGCCCAGATCGAACAGCTGCGCCGGCGGGTCGCCGAGGAATACGAGGCCTTTTGCAAGGTCGTATCGGCCTGGACGGATCTGCGCGAGCAGCTGGCCAATGCCAAGCGCGCGGTCGCGGAGCGCTGGGAGCACTCGACGCTGCAGCTGCGCCTGCGGGAACTCGAATATGAATTGCGCTTTCAGCACCGGCGAATGCGTGTGCTGCAAGCCCAGCTCGATTGACGGAGTCTCGACGGACCGGGGACGGCATCGGGAAAACGTGATTCTGGGATGTCATTGCGGGAGAGCAGGGGATGAGTGCGGCTCCACAACCGATAGGGGCGCGCGACAGCGGCCGTGAATCGCTGGAGGCGAGGCTGTTGCGGCGGCTGTTGAGCGGTCTCGGCAACCCGCCGATCGACTTCCTGTTCAAGTGGACCGGCGAGCGCATCGCGACGGCGTCGGCGACGCCCGTCGCGACCGTGCAAATCGCCGACCGCGGCACCCTCCTCGGCCTGCTGACCGATCCGCAGATGCGTTTCGGCGATGCCTACAGCAGCGGGCGGATCGAGGTGATCGGCGACCTCATCGGCTTGATGAACGTGGTTTACCGCGGCTCGCCCGCGCAGGACGAGGACGGATCGATCGGGCAGCGCGTGGCCGGCTGGTTGCACCGGCCGCGGCGCAATACCCTGACCGGTTCGCGCGACAACATCCAGCGCCACTACGACCTCGGCAATGATTTCTATTCCCTGTGGCTCGGCGAGACGATGGCCTACACCTGCGCGTACTTTCCGCACGCCGACGCCGCACTCGACGAGGCGCAGATCGCGAAGATGGACCACGTCTGCCGCAAGTTGCGCCTGACCGCCGGCGCCTCGGTCGTCGAAGCCGGCTGCGGCTGGGGTGGCCTCGCGCTGCACATGGCGCAACGCTACGGCGCCAAGGTGCGGGCGTTCAACATCTCCAGGCAGCAGATCGCGTTCGCGCGGCGTCGTGCCCGCGATCTCGGCCTCGAGAACCGCGTCGAGTTCATCGAGGACGATTACCGCAACATCCGCGGCAGCTACGACGTGTTCGTGTCGATCGGCATGCTCGAACATGTCGGCACCGAGAACTACGAGGAACTCGGCCGCGTCGTACGCCGCTCGATCGGTTCGACGGGACGAGGGCTGATTCACTCGATCGGCCGCAATCGGCCGGCACCACTGCATCCGTGGATCGAGCGGCGGATCTTCCCGGGTGCCTATCCGCCGTCGATCAGCCAGATGATGCAGATCTTCGAGCCCTCGGACCTTTCGGTGCTCGACGTCGAGAACATCCGCTTGCACTATGCTTTGACCCTGCGACACTGGCTGCGGCGCTACGAGGGGGCGGTCGACAAGGTGCGGGCAATGTTCGACGAACGGCTGGTGCGCACGTGGCGCTTGTACCTGGCCGGATCGGTCGCCGCGTTCGAGACGGGCGTTCTGCAGTTGTTCCAGATCCTTTTCACCGGTCAGGAGAACAACGACATTCCCTTGACGCGTGAGCACCTGTACGGCCGCTGACGGCCGCCGATGGGTTGCGGGGCGGGCCGCCGATGCGTAGCGCCGAGATCATCATCGTGGGCGGCGGGCCGGCCGGCTCGTCCGCCGCCGCGCGCCTGCGCAAGGCGGGCGCCGACGTGCTGTTGCTCGATCGGGAGAGCTTTCCGCGGCACAAATTATGCGCCGGCTGGATCACGCCGCAGGTCGTCGCCGACCTGGACATGGACGTCGGCGAGTACCCGCATCGCTTCCTGAGCTTTCGCCGCCTGCATTGGTATCTGAAACGCCTGCATCTGCCGGTGCCCTGCGTGCAGCACTCGATCCGGCGCTACGAATTCGACGCGTGGCTCTTGCAGCGGTCCGGCGTCGAGGTCGTGCAGCATGCGGCAAAGGAAGTGCGGCGCGACGGCGACGGCTTCACGATCGACGGCGAATTGCGCTGCCGATATCTGATCGGCGCCGCCGGCACGAGCTGCCCGGTGCATCGTGCGCTGTTCCGCGACGCCCTGCCGCGCATGCGCAGCCTGCAGACGGTCACCCTGGAGCTGGAATTTCCGTACGAATGGACGGATCCGGACTGCCGGCTGTGGTTCTTCGAACAGGGGCTGCCCGGCTACAGCTGGTACGTGCCGAAGGCGCGCGGCTGGCTGAATGTCGGGATCGGCGCCATGGCGCAAAGACTCAAGGAACGCGGTGAGGACATCCGGCTCCACTGGCGGCGCTTCGCGGACAAGCTCGAACGGCGGTTCGGCATCCGCGTGCCGGCGGAGCCGACCGGCTACAGCTATTACCTGCGCGCTCCGGTCGACGCGGCCCGGCTGGGCAATGCATTCCTCGCCGGGGACGCGGCCGGCCTCGCGACACGGGATCTGTGCGAGGGGATCGGCCCCGCAATTCAGAGCGGCCAGCGTGCCGCCGACGCGATCCTGACCGGGGTCGAGTACGATTTGCGCGCCCTGCCGGCGGCAAGCCTCGGCGGCGGCTGGATCACGCGCGCGATGGACTGGGCGATCAACCGCGGGGATGCACCGAGGACGGCACTGCCCTGAGAGTCGCGCCGGCGCGTGATGCCGCGGGCGTCCGTGGTCCGTTGCGTCGAGCCGTTTGTGCAAATTGCACAATTTCCTTGTCGGCGGTCGACGACATTTTGCCTCGCCGTGGCGCGCTCGCAAACTCGTGTGCGGGCGGGGCCTTGCGCGAGCGCCGCCTGCCCGACGATAGCTCACGCAGGAGGCTTCGACATGATCGATCACAAGCGATTGCGGGATTGGCGGCGCAGGATCGTTCGCCGTGGGCGCCTCGCGCTCGTCGGGTTCGGGGCGGCGATGCTCGCGGCCTGTGGTGCAGGTGGCGGCATGTCCGGCGCCGGTGCCGCCGCCACGGCCTCGCCGACCGCCTGTTCGAGCTGCGGCGCTGCGGTGGTGACGCTGACCGATGCGCCGGGCGATTTCCTCAGCTACATCGTCAACGTCGTCTCGCTGCAGTTGACGCGCGCTGACGGCACGATCGTCCAGACCCTGCCGGTCACGACGACGGTTGATTTCGCACAGCTCGTGAACCTGTCGGAGATCGTCAGCGCCGCGCAGATCCCCGAGGGCAGCTACGTGTCCGCGTCGATCACACTCGACTACTCCGCGGCGACGATCGTCGTCGACAACGGCGGCGGCGGCATCGCGATCGCGGCCAACGACATCATCGACGGTCAGACGATGCAGCCGCTCGTCAAACCGAACTCGACCATGACCTTGTCGCTGGCGTTGCCGTCGAACGCACCGCTGGTCGTCACCCCGGGGACGGTCGCGAATCTGGCGCTCGACTTCAATCTCGCGGCGTCGAATGCGATCGCCCCGTCGGCGACGAATCCGATCACCGTCACCGTGAATCCGGTGCTGACCGGCAGTCTCGTGCCGGATCAGACGAAACAGATCCGCGTGCGCGGTTCGCTCCTCGGCACGGACGCTGCGGCGGGGACGTACACGGTCGACGTACACCCGTTCGACGACGAGAGCGGCGACAGCGGGCAGTTCACGGTCGCGACCACCGGCTCGACGAGCTACACGATCAACGGCACGAACTACACGGGAGCTGCCGGCCTGACGCAGCTCGCAACGCTTCCCATCGGAACGATGACGGCCGCGTATGGCACGCTCGACCGGGCGACGATGAGCTTCACCGCGTCGAGCGTGCTCGCCGGATCGAGCGTCGCCGGCACCGGCCAGGACGCGGTCCAGGGTTCGGTTCTGGCGCGCTCCGGCGACACGCTGACGATCGCCAACGGCGATGAGGTGCACGCGCAGGCGAGCGAAGACATGCAGTACGTGCGCGAAGTCACCGCGACGATCGGCAGCGGCACGAGCGTCGCCGCGCTCGGCCAGAGCGGGACGTTCACGATCCAGGACATCTCGGTCGGCCAGCGGATCCAGCTCAGCGGGGTCCTCGCCACCGACAGTTCCGGCCACACCACGCTGGATGCGACCGCCGGCGGCGCGATGCTGTTGCCGACGAGGCTCACCGGCACGGTCCAGCAGGCCGCGCCCGGCCTCGTCACCCTGGCATTGCAGTCGATCGACGGACAGGCGGTGTCGGCGTTCGATTTCGCCGGAACGGGTGCGACCGGCGCGCAGAATGCGGTCGCCTCGGCCTACACCGTCGCGGTTCCGTCGACGCCGTCCGCGAATCCGCTGGCGGCGGGCGAGGCAGTGCGCTTCATCGGCTTCGTCGCGCCGTTCGAATCGGCGCCCCCGGACTTCGACGCGATCACGATCGTCGATTATGCGAACTCGAATGCCGAGCTCGAAATGCACTGGCCGCAGCCGGGCGAGAGCGCGCCGTTCGCGACGCTGACCGACGCGCAGATCTCGATCGCACCGGCGATGCTGATCGCGACCGACGAGTTCGCCATGAACGATGCGTTCCAGGAGATCTCGGCCGCGTCGCTGTCCGCGGGATTGAATTTCGTGCCCGACATGACGGCAATCAACCCGACTTTCGTGATCGTCCACCGGGTCGCCGACACGGCGGATACTTACGCGACGTTCAACGACTTCGTCACCGCGCTGACCACGGATCTGAACGGCTCGACCGGCGTGGCCGGCGTGGCCGCCGCGGGTCCGTACGACGCCTCGACCGGCACGGTCTCGGTCGGTCAGATGATCGTGATGCTGAATGACTGAGCGCGCGGGTGGCGCCCGGTCGCGCAAACGGCGGGGGCCCCCTCGCTCGCGAGGGCCCCTTAGCTCTTGCCGGTCAGAACGGGCGCATGCGCTCGAGAGTGTGGTCGCGGCGCACGAACTGGTGCCACAGACCCATCGCCGCGTGCGCGCCCGCGAGGATCAGGATCACGTTGCCCGCCACCTGGTGGATCTGGCCGATCGGGCCGATGCGTCCCTTGACCGCCGCGGCGATTGCCGGGACGTGCAGACCGTAGAGGTCGATCGGCACGCCGAGCCGTGAGACCGCGTACCAGCCGGTCAGGGGCACGGCCAGCAGCAATACGTACAGCGTGGCGTGGCCGAGCTTGGCCGCGCGCCTCAACCAGGGGCCGCCCGCATCAGTCGCGGGGGGCACGCCGCCCACCGCCCGCGCGATCAGCCGCGCCAGTACGAGCACCAGCACCGCGAAACCGCAGGCGAAGTGCAGCACTTCGGGGTGCGTGCGCACCGAGCGGCTGCCCTCGCTCACCAGGTAGGCAATCACGACGAGCACCGCCGTCAGCCAATGGATCGCGATCATCAGGCGCGAGTATCGGGGGATATCGCCATGCATCGTGCCTTCCTTACACATGGGTTGCGAAGTGGTCGTCGGTACAGAGAGGTTCATGAGCGGCCAAGGAGGTCAACGGCCGCGACCGGGTCGGGCCTTGCGCCGCGGCGGCCGCGGCATCGGCACCTGTTCGGCGGACCAGGGGGTGCCGAGCCGCTGCTCGACGTACTGCCGCACGAGTCGGCGCACGACCTGGGAAGGAAGGGCGTCTTCCTCGGCGCAAAGCCGCTCGAACACGGCCTTCTTGCGAGGGTCGATCAGCACGGTCAGCCGGGCGGTGCGCCTTTCCTGGGTCACGGTACCGTTCAATTATAATGGGATTACAATACGACGCGAATTCGGCGCGCATTCATTCCGCACAGGACGATCCTCGGGCCGTGACGGCGACCTTCGCTTCCCCGCTTACCGCGATCCTCGCGCTGCTCTGCGCCTGGGTGCTGATCGGGGTGGGCGGCCTCTCGAGGCCGATGAGCCTGCGGATCGCCGGCCGGACGCTGTTTCCGCTCGGCGCCCTGTGCGGGCTCGCGATCGCCGTGATCGCCGCGGCAAGCCTGACGATGGCGACCGAGCGGATGCAACTGCCGATCGGCCTGCCGGAGTTGCCGATGCACCTGCGGCTCGACCCGCTCGCCGGCGTGTTCCTGGTCTTGCTCGGCGCCGCGTCGGCGGGCATTTCCCTGTTTGGCGCCGGCTATTTCCGCTCGGGGCAGGGCACGCCTCCCGGGCTGCTGTGTTTCCAATATCACCTGTTTCTCGCGAGCATGGGCTTCGTGCTGCTCGCCGACGACGCCTACGCATTCATGGTCGCCTGGGAGACGATGGCGCTGTCCTCCTATTTCCTCGTCATCTCGCAGCATCGAATCGCGGAGATTCGCCGCGCGGGCTTGATGTATCTGGTGATCGCCCACTGCGGGGCGCTGGCGATTCTGCTGTGCTTCGGCGTGCTCCAGGGCGGCGGTTGGCACTTCACCTTCGACGCGATGCGCGCGGCACATCTATCCCCGGCCTGGGCCGGGGTCGCCTTCGTGCTCGCGCTGGTCGGATTCGGCGCCAAGGGCGGTCTCGTGCCGCTGCACGTTTGGCTGCCCGAGGCGCATCCGGCCGCGCCCTCGCCGGTCTCGGCATTGATGAGCGGTGTGATGCTGAAGATGGCGGTGTACGGGATGCTGCGCGTCGCGTTCGATCTGCTGCGCGGACTCGCCTGGTGGTGGGGGCTCGTGCCGATCGCCCTCGGCCTGTTCTCGGCGCTGTACGGCATCGTGTTCGCCGCGGCGCAGACCGACATGAAGCGCCTGCTCGCGTACTCCTCGATCGAGAACGTCGGCATCCTGTTCACGGGTATCGGGCTCGCGATGGTGTTCCACGGCGCGGGCATGCCGGCGCTCGCGGCGCTCGCCCTGATCGCGGTCCTCTACCATGCCCTCAACCACGCGTTCATGAAGAGCCTGTTGTTCCTGGGCACGGGATCGGTGCTGCACTCGACCGGTGAGCGCAACCTCGGCCGGCTGGGCGGTCTGATCCACCGCATGCCCTGGGTCGCATGGCTCACGCTCGTCGGCGTACTGGCAATCGCCGGGCTGCCGCCACTGAACGGCTTCGTCTCGGAGTGGCTGCTGCTCCAGGCGTTCCTGTACGCGCATGCGGTTCCCTACCGGTTTGTCGACATGCTCCTGCCGCTCGGCGTCGGCGTCGTGGCGCTCGTCGCCGCGCTCTCCGGCTACGTGATGGTGAAGTTCTACGGCGTCGTGTTCCTCGGCCAGCCGCGCGAGGCGGCCCTCGCGCGCGCGCGCGACGCCGGCTTCGCCGAGCGCGCGGGCCTCGCCTGGCTGGCACTCGGCTGCGTCGCGCTCGGGCTCCTGCCGGCGCGCGTCGTCGCCGCGCTCGGCACGGTGGGCGCGCGGCTCGGCGTCGGCGTGCTGCCGGCAAGCGGCGCACCCTGGTGGCTGCTGGTGCCGATCGATGCCCGTCAGGCGACGTACGCGCCGACGATCTTCGCCGGCGCGTTGATCGTCGGCGTGCTACTGACGATGTTCGCGGTGCGCCTGCTGTACCACCGGCGGGTGCGATTCGCACCGCCCTGGGCCTGCGGCTCCGGGCCGCTGAGCGGCCGCACCCAGGATACCGCCGAGGGCTTCGGCCAGCCGATCCGGCACCTGTTCACGCCGTTCTTCGCGATGCAGCGCAGCCTGCCGACGCCGTTCGACGCGGCGCCGCGCTACGCCGTCGTGATTGGGGATCGCTTCTGGAAGGCGCTCTACGAGCCGCTCGGGCCGATCGTCGAGCGCTTGGCCGGCGCCTGCGCCGCGATCCAACGCGGACGGATCTCGATCTATCTGCTGTACGTCCTCGCCACCTTGTGCCTGCTGCTGGCGCTCGTCCTATGAGGCCGATCGAATGGCTGACCCAGGTGCTCGAGGTCGCCGTCGCGCTCGCGGCGGCACCGCTTTTCCAGGGCTGGGTGAACCAGTGCCGCGCCTGGCTGCAGAACCGGCGTGCGCCGTCCGTGCTGCAGCCGTACCGCGGCATCCGCAAGTTGTTCCACAAGGACGCCGTGATCGCCGCGAACGCCTCGCCGTTGTTCCGGATCGCGCCGTACGTGGTGTTCGCGACGATGCTGACCGCCGCCGCCGTGATCCCTTCGATGGGCACCCGGCTGCCCTTCAGCGTCGCGGCGGATGCGATCGCGCTCGTCGGGCTGTTCGCGACGGCGCGGATGTTCCTCGCACTCGCGGCGATGGATATCGGCACGCCGTTCGGTACGCTCGGCGCGCGGCGCGAGATGATGGTCGGCTTCCTCGCCGAGCCGGCGCTGCTGATGATCGTGTTCGTCGCCTCGCTGCTCTCCTCGACCACGGCGTTGCCGCTGATATCCGAGCACCTGGCGACCCGCACGCTCATGCTTTCGCCGAGCCTCGCATTCACCGCGGTCGCCTTCACGATGGTGTTGCTCGCCGAGAACGGGCGCATCCCGATCGACAATCCGACGACGCACCTCGAATTGACGATGATTCACGAGGCGATGCTGCTCGAGTATTCGGCGCGACATCTGGCGCTGATGGAACTCGGCGCGGCGCTGAAACTGCTGAACTACGCCTGCATCGGCTTCGCCCTGTTCATTCCGTGGGGTAGTGCGACGCGCGGTGCCGGGCCGCTCGCGCTCGCCGCCGCGATTCCCGCGCTCGCGGTCAAGCTCGTCGTGGCCGGCGCGGTGCTCGCGTTGATCGAGACGGTCTCGGCGAAGCTGCGGGTGTTCCGCGCCCCGGAATTCCTCGCCACGGCGTTCCTGTTCGCCGTTCTCGGCATGCTCGTGCATCTGCTGCTGGGGGCCTGAGGCGATGCAGTCCGTGCCATTCGTGATGCAGTTGCTGAATTCGCTGGCGGCGTTGCTGCTGTTGCTGTCGTTCGCGATGCTCGCGCAGCGGCGCGTCGTGACGCTCGTCGATCTGTTCGCGGTGCAGGGCGCCGTGCTGTGTGCGGCGACGCTGCTGCTCGCATGGCGCACCGGCGATATGAACCTGTACCTGTCGGCGGCGCTGACCTTCGCCGTCAAGGTGGTCGTGATGCCGTGGGTCCTGCACCGTATGATCCGCCGGCTGGGGGTCTACTGGGACACCGAACCGCTGCTGAACATCCCCGGCACAATGCTGGTCGGGGTGCTGCTCGTCGTGTTCTCGTTCGGTCTCGCGCAGCCGATCACGGCGCTTGCGAGCACCGCGACGCGCAGCGCGGTCGGCATCGCCATTGCGGTGATCCTGCTTGCGTTCCTCACCATGATCACGCGCCGCAAGGCGATGTCGCAGGTCGTCGGCTTCCTGTCGATGGAGAACGGACTGTTTTTCGGCGCGATGAGCGCGACCTACGGCATGCCGATGATCGTCGAACTGGGCGTGGCGCTCGACGTGCTGGTGGCGATGGTGGTGATGGGTGTGTTCTTTTTTCAGATCCGCGAGCAGTTCGACAGCCTCGATCTCGACCGGCTCGAATCGCACAAGGCAGAGCGCTAGATGGTTCTGCTCATACTGCTCGGCACCCCGCTCGCAGGCGCGCTGACGCTCGCCTGGTGGGGCGCGGCTCGGCGGGCTCCGGAACTGAACGTCGCGTTCAGCCTGGTCGTCTTCGCCGCCGCCTGCGTGCTCAGCATCCGCGTCGTCGTGCACGGTGCCGCGACGTTCGGCAACGAGCAGTTCTTCGTCGATCCGTTCAACGTCTTTCTCGTCACCCTGACGGCGTTCGTCGGCCTGACGACGGCGATCTTCTCGCGTCCGTACATGCGCATCGAGACTGCGGACGGGCGCATGACGAGCGCGCGCCTGCGCCTCTTCCACGCGATGTATCAACTGTTCATCGGCACGATGCTGCTCGCGCTGACGACCAACAACCTGGGGCTGATGTGGGTGGCGATGGAGGGCGCGACCCTGTCGACCGTGCTGCTGGTGTCGATCTACCGCACGCCCGCGAGCCTCGAGGCGGGCTGGAAGTACTTCATTCTGTGCGGCGTCGGCATCGCGCAGGCCTTGTTCGGCACGATCCTGCTGTACATCGCGGCGCAGAAGGTGCTCGGCGCCGAAGGGGTCGGCGCGTTGTTGTGGACCCACCTGGACGCGGTCAAGGGACAGCTCGAGCCGCGGGTCCTGTCGATCGCGTTCGTCTTCCTGCTCGTCGGCTACGGCACCAAGGTCGGCTTGGTGCCGCTGCACAACTGGCTGCCCGACGCGCATGCGGAGGGACCGACGCCGATCTCGGCGGTGCTGTCGGGCCTCTTGCTGAACGTCGCGATCTACGCGGTGGTACGCTGCAAGGTGCTGGTGGAGGGTTCCCTGCATTCGGCGTGGCCGTCGGCGATGCTGATGGGCTTCGGTCTTGTATCGGTCGTCGTGGCGTCGTTTTCGCTGTGGAGGCAGCGCGACATCAAGCGCCTGTTCGCCTATTCCTCGATCGAACACATGGGAATCATCACGTTCGCCTTCGGCATGGGCGGGCCGGTGGCGGATTTCGCGGCGCTGCTGCACATGACGGTGCATTCCTTGACCAAGTCCGCGATCTTCTTTACCGCCGGTCATGCGGCGCAGAAATCCGGGTCGCAATCGATCGACCGGATCCGCGGGCTTGCGACGGTGAGCCCGACGGTTGGCTGGGGACTCATGATCGGCTCGCTGGCGATTCTCGGTGTGCCGCCGTTCGGCGTGTTCGCGAGCGAATTCCTGATTCTCACCACCGCGATGCGCGATCATCCATGGGCGACGCCGATCCTGCTGCTGTCCTTCGGGGTGGCCTTCGCCGCGGTCCTCTCGCGCGTGCAACCGATGGTGTTCGGCGAGACCAAGCTGCGGCGCCTGCCGCATTCGCCGGCGCTGCTGCCGGTATTCGTGCACCTCGGCATCGTGCTGCTGCTCGGCCTGTACGTGCCGCCGTTTCTCGCGACCTGGTATCGCGCGGCGGCGCAGCTGATCGGCGGGGGGTGAGGTGAGCCTGAAGACATGGTTGGCCGCCGCCTCGCCGCTCGGCGCGGATCCGGCAATCCGCGCGATCCGCGTCACGGCCGAGGACTGGCGCCGCGCCGCGGAGGATCTGGCCGCGGCCGGCGCTCGGCTGCTTGCGCTGTGGGCGCAGGATGCGGGCGCCGGCCACTCTGCGGTGTTCGCCGTCTATGCGAGCGCCGGCGGCCTGCTGCTGACCGAGTTACGCTGCGACGTGGAGGGCGCACCGGCCGCCTACCCGGGATTGCAGGATCTATTCCCGTTCGCGGGGCGCATGCAGCGCGCGGCCCGCGACTTGTACGGATTGTCCTCGACCGATCCGGACACACGGCCGTGGCTACGGCATGCGCCGGGCGAGGCGTATGCGTTCGTGCGCGTCGAGGGCGACGGCGTGCACGAGATTCCGGTCGGCCCGGTGCACGCCGGCATCATCGAACCCGGTCACTTTCGCTTCTCGGTGGTCGGCGAGAAGGTGCTGCGGCTCGAGGAGCGGCTCGGCTATGCGCACAAGGGTGTCGAACGGCGATTTCTCGATCTTGACGTCGAGGTGGGCTGCCGGCTCGCGGCGCGCGTGTCGGGGGATTCGGCAGTCGCGTTTTCCTGGGCCTACTGCCGGGCGCTCGAAGACCAGACCGGCGTCGCGCCACCCCGGCGGGCGAATTGGCTGCGCGCGCTCGCGCTCGAGCTCGAGCGCGTCGCCAATCATCTCGGCGATCTCGGCGCGCTCGGCAATGACGCCGGTTTCGCCTTCGGCCTGTCGCAGTTCTCACACTTGAAGGAACGCCTGCTACGGGCGACCGAGGAGGCGTATGGACAGCGATATCTGCTCGACGCGATCGTCCCGGGCGGCGTCTGCCGCGATCTGCCGGCCGCCGCCGGCGCGCGGCTCGCGCAAAGTCTGGCGTACGTCGCCGCGCAAACGGCCGTGTTGCGCGACATCTACGACGAACACGCGGGGCTGCGGGATCGATTCGTCGGCGCCGGCACCGTGGCGGGCCCGCTCGCCGCGAGGCTCGGCCTCACGGGCCTCGCCGGCCGCGCGAGCGGGCAGGCGTACGATCTGCGCACGGATCTGCGCGACCCGCCGTACGATGAGCTGTGCGCGGTGAAGTGCGGCGCTGAGTCCGGCGACGTCGCGGCGCGGGTCGTGGTGCGCTTCGAGGAGGTCTTCGAATCTTGCCGTCTCGGGCAGCGGATCATCGGCGGGCTACCGGCCGGCGAGGTGCGTGTCGCCGTGCCGCGGCCGGACTCGGACGGCTTCGGCATCGGCGCCGTCGAGGGTTGGCGCGGCCCGGTGCTGGTCGCGCTGTCCGCGGGCAGGGACGGCCGGATCCGGCGCTGCCATCCGCACGATCCCTCGTGGCAGAACTGGCCGGTCCTCGAACACGCGGTCATCGACAACATCGTTGCGGACTTTCCGCTGATCAACAAGTCTTTCAACTTGTCCTACAGCGGCCACGATCTCTAAGGACGACGCATGCACAGGGCTGGCGAATGCTGAAGATCTTGCGACAGATCCACCGGATCGGCATCCTCACCGAGCCGGTGCCGGCGGCGGATGCGGGCATGCGGCTGCGCGAGGCCTTGCAGCGGCGCATTCTGCAGATCATGGGCCGCGCGCTCTGCGTGCGGGCGGTCGATGCCGGCTCCTGCAACGCCTGCGAGCTCGAGCTGCAGGCACTCGGCAATCCGATCTATAACATCGAGGGTTTGGGGATACGCTTCGTCGCAAGCCCGCGGCATGCGGATTTGTTGCTCGTCACCGGGCCGGTCACGGCGCATATGCGCGATGCATTGCAGCAAACTTATGAGGCGGTTCCCGATCCGAAACTCGTCGTCGCGGTGGGCGATTGCGGTTGCGGCGGCGGGATGTTCGGCACCGGTGGAGCGAGCCTCGGGCCGGTATCGAACGTAATCCCGGTCGACGTCGCGGTTCCCGGTTGCCCGCCGAGCCCGACGCGATTGCTCGCCGGCATCCTCGCTGCCTTGTCGCCGGCCACGGCGCCCGCCGGGACTGCCGGACCCTAGAGCCGCGCGTCCTGCGGCGCGGTGCCGGCGCCGCCCGCCCGTGGCGCGCGCAGGCGGCCATGCTCGATGTCCGGGAGGAATGCGGCGGCCGCGCCGAGCAGCGGCAGGAACGCGCAGACCCGGTAGACGAACTCGATGCCGCGCCAGTCCGCGAGTGCGCCGAGTACGGCCGCGCCGATGCCGCCGATGCCGAACGCGAGACCGAAGAACAGTCCGGAGACGGTGCCGACCTTGCCGGGCAACAATTCCTGCGCGTAGACGAGAATCGCGGAGAACGCCGAGGCGAGAATCAGGCCGACGAGGAAGCTCAGGATCATCGTCCACCGCAGATCCATGTACGGCAGCGCCAGCGTGAACGGCGCGACGCCGAGGATCGATGCCCAGATCACGCGTTTGCGCCCGATACGGTCGCCGACCGGTCCGCCTAACATCGTGCCGAGCGCGACCGCGAACAGAAACACGAACAGATAGATCTGCGCCCTCGCCATCGGCAGGCGGAACTTCGCCATCAGGTAGAACGCGTAATAGCTGCCGATGCTCGCGAGATAGAAATACTTGGAGAAGAGCAGCACCATGAGGATCGCGAGCGAACGGATGACCGTGCGGCGGGCAACCGGACTCGCGGCGCCCTCGTGACGCACGGCGCGGCTGGACACGGCGAGATGTTGCCGCTGATACCAGGCCCCGACGTTCCACAGGACGGTGACCGCGACGAGCGCGGCGATGCTGAACCAGGCGATGGTCGGCCGGCCGTGCGGCATGATGATCCAGGCGGCGAGCAACGGACCGGTCGCGCTGCCGGTGTTGCCGCCGACCTGGAAGATCGATTGCGCGAGCCCGTGGCGTCCGCCCGAGGCGAGTCTCGCGATTCGCGACGACTCCGGATGGAAGATCGCCGAACCGCAGCCGATCAGCGCCGCTGCGGCCAGCACCGATGCGTAGTTCGGCGCGTAGGCGAGCGTCAGCAGGCCGACGAGCGTCAGGCTCATGCCGAAACTCAGGGAGTGCGCTTGCGGGTGCCGGTCGGTGTACGCGCCGATCAGCGGCTGCAGGATGGACGCGCACATCTGATAGGTCAGGGTGATCAGCCCGATCTGCACGAAATCCAGGCTGAACGTGCCCTTCAGCAGCGGATAGATCGCGATGATCAGCGACTGGATCATGTCGTTGAGAAAATGCGAAAAACTGATCGCGCCGAGCACCTTGAACCGCGTCGGTTGCGCCTTGGCGGCGGGTGGATCCATCGCGAGACCGTTGTGCATGGCCGAAACCCTGGTGTCCTCGAAACGCCGGCGCGGGGCGGTGGGGGTGCGAAAAGGCGTATACCCTACTAGCTAGTCGGCCGCTTGTCCTGCGAAAATGCCCGGCCATTCCATCCAGCACGCGTCGATGCAGCCATGAGCGACTCTACCCCCGAAACGGCCGCCCCGGTGCCGGGCCGGTTCGAACCCTTCGGATTTTTGCGGGACCTGGCTTCCCGCTGGGATCTGGCGGCGTTCGCCGTCGTGATTGGGCTGATCGCGTTCCTCGGCGGGGCCGCGCATGGCATGTTCGCGCCGTTGTCGCAACTGCGCGCGACGCCGATGTCCCTCGACCCGTACTTCCTGCCGCAATACGCGGCACGCACCACCCTGCGCATGCTGATCGCGCTGGTCGCCTCGCTCGTGTTCACCCTGACCTACGCGACCTGGGCGGCGAAGAGCGAGCGGGCGGGGAAGCTCCTCGTGCCGATCCTCGACATCCTGCAATCGGTGCCGATCTTCGGCTTTCTCTCCGTGACCTACGTGTTCTTCATGTCGCTCGCGCCGGGGCGTGTGCTCGGCGCGGAATTCGCCTCGATCTTCCTGATCTTCACCAGCCAGGCGTGGAACATGGCCTTCAGCTTCTACCAGTCGCTGCGGACGATTCCGACCGAGCTGTCGGAAGCGGCCGACTCGTTCCGCCTGTCGCCGTGGATGCGCTTCTGGCAGCTCGAGGTGCCTTTCGGGCTGCCGGCGCTCGTCTGGAACATGATGATGTCGATGTCGGGCGGCTGGTTCTTCGTCGTCGCCTCCGAGTCGATCAGTGTCGGACGGAACACCGTGACTCTGCCGGGGATCGGTTCGTACATCGCGCTCGCGATCGAGCGGCGCAATCTCGCGGCGATCGGCTGGGCGATCCTGACGATGTTCCTCGTGATCCTCGCCTACGATCAGCTGCTCTTCCGGCCGCTGGTTGCCTGGGTCGACCGTTTCCGCGTCGAACAGGACCCGGGCGCGCGCGAGCCGCGATCGTGGGCGTTGACGATGATGCGCCGCTCGCGGCTGATCCAGGCGGCGAAGCTCGCGTTCCACGCGACCGTGCTGTGGACCAGCCGCGCCGTCCCGCGCGAGGATCCGCCGCCGCCGGATCTGACGACGGCGCGGCGCGGCCATGGCAAGGACCGGATCTGGGTCGCGCTGGTTGCCGCGCTGGTGGCGCTCGGCATCTGGCGCATCGGCATCGATCTGCTCGCGCACACGCCGCTCGCCCAGTTTCTGCACGTCGCCGGCCTCGCGACCTTGACCATGATCCGGGTGTTCGTGCTGATCGTGATCGCGAGCCTCATCTGGGTGCCGATCGGCGTTTGGGTCGGATTGCGGCCGCGGGTCGCGGAGTTCGTCCAGCCGATCGCGCAGTTCATGGCCGCGTTCCCGGCCAACCTGCTGTTCCCTATCGCGATCTACGGCATCGTCGTGTGGCGGTTGCAACCGGACATCTGGCTCAGCCCGTTGATGATCCTCGGCACACAGTGGTATATCCTGTTCAACGTCATCGCCGGCGCGGCGGCGCTGCCGGCGGAACTGCGGCAGGTGTCGGCGAACCTCGGGGTCAAGGGCTGGTTGTGGTGGCGCAAGGTGGCCTTGCCGGGCGTCCTGCCGTATTACGTGACCGGTGCCATCACCGCCTCCGGCGGCTCGTGGAATGCGGCGCAGGTCGCCGAACTGGTCTCCTGGGGCCACACGACGATCGAGGCCCGGGGTCTCGGCTCCTTCATCGCGCTCGCGACGGCGGCCGGCAACTTCCACCGCATCGTGCTCGGCGTCGGCGTCATGAGTCTGTTCGTGGTGGCGCTGAACCGGCTGTTCTGGCGGCCGCTGTACTATTACGCCGAGCGGCGGTTTCGACTGACCTGAGGGCGGCGGCAGATGAACGGCACACCCGCGCTACTGAAATGCACCGGCGTCCGCAAGGCCTTCCCCAAGCCGGACGGCGGAGAGCTCCTGGTGCTCGATGGGATGAACATCGAGGTCGCGGAGGGGCAGATCGTCGGCCTGCTCGGGCGCTCGGGGTCCGGCAAATCGACGCTGCTGCGCCTGATCGCGGGTCTCGCCGAGCCGAGCGCCGGCGAACTGCTCTACCTCGGCCGGCCGATCTTCGGCCCGCCCGCCGGCATTGCGATGGTGTTTCAGAGCTTCGCCTTGTTTCCCTGGCTGACGGTGTTCGAGAACGTGGCGCTCGGGCTCGAGGCGCAGCGGATGCCAAAGGCGGAGATCCGCCAGCGCTCGCTCGCCGCGATCGACCTGATCGGCCTCGACGGCTTCGAGTCCGCCTATCCGCGCGAACTCTCCGGCGGCATGCGCCAGCGCGTCGGTTTCGCGCGGGCGCTGGTCGTGCATCCGAACATCCTGCTGATGGACGAGCCGTTCTCCGCGCTCGACGTGTTGACGGCGGAGACGCTGCGCACGGATTTCCTCGACCTGTGGTCCGAGGGCCGGATGCCGATCAAGGGCGTGGTGCTGGTCACGCACAACATCGAGGAGGCGGTGCTGATGTGCGACCGGATCCTGGTGTTCGGCAGCAATCCGGGGCGGATCGTCTCCGAGATCAAAGTCAGCTTGCCGCAGCCGCGCAATCGCCTGGAGTCGAACTTTCGCGAACTCGTCGAGCGGATCTACGTGGAAATGACGGCGAGGCCGGACGGGACCGCGGCGGTCGGGCGCCAGGAGCGCTTTCCCGGGCTCGGCATCGGCAGCGTGCTGCCGCCGGTCTCCTCGAACTCACAGGCCGGCCTCATCGAGGCGGTAGCGGCGGCGCCCTTCAACGGCACCGCGGATTTGCCCAAGATCGCCTCGGACCTGCAGATGGAGATCGACGAACTGTTCCCGGTCGCCGAAACCCTGCAGATGATGCGCTTTGCGGAACTCGAAGGCGGCGACCTGAAGCTCACCGAGGACGGCCGCGCGTTCGCGCACGCCGATCTCGACGAGCGCAAGCGCATATTCATGCGCCATTTGCTCGCCTACGTGCCGCTCGCCGCGCACATCCGGCGCGTGCTCGACGAACGTGCGTCGCATTCGGCGCGCAAGAGCCGTTTCATCGACGAGCTGGAGGATTTCATGAGTGAGGAGGACGCGGAGCGCACGCTGCGCGCCGTCGTCCACTGGGGGCGCTACGCCGAGGCGTTCGCTTACAACGACGCCAACGCGATCTTCAGTCTCGAGAATCCGACCTAGCGTGAGGCGCCGCAGTCCGCCGGCTCCCGGGACGCCGCCGCCGCGCTTCGGCGTGCTCCGTGCAATCGCCGTCTACAAGATCGCGAAGGTCGCGCTGTTGATCACGGCCGCCTACGGTGAGCACAGGTTGCGCGACGCCTCGGTCGTCGCCGGGCTCCTTGCCTGGGCCTCGACGCTGCCGTTCGGCCGCGAGCACACGGCGGTCGTCGCGGCGCTTGCATGGTTCAGCGGCTTGAGCGCGGCACGCGTGCAGGCGCTGCACTACGTGACGATCGCCTATGCGGTCGTGTTCTCGATCGAGGGAATCGGCCTGTGGCTGCGGCGACGCTGGGCCGAATGGCTGACGATCGTGATCACGGGATCGCTGGTGCCATTCGAACTCTGGCGGATCGCGCTGCAGCCGGGTCTCGGCAAGACGCTCGTCCTGGCGCTCAACGTCGCGATCGTCGGCTATCTGATCCGGCAACTGCGCGCGGCGACCGCCGAACGCAGCCAAACGTGAACGGCGCTTAATGTTGCCGGCCCGGGTCGCCATGGCGTCGGTGCGGCACGAGGTGAAATGATCTTCATAACCGTTGAAAGCAATATCGACCGCGTATCCTTATTCCCCGGCTTTCAATACACCCTGGAGTTGACTATGACCAAGTCCGCAACGTTGATGATGAGCGCCCTGTTGACGATGGGTCTGGCCGCTGCCTCGCTGGCGGTTGCACCGCTCGCCGCCGCCCAGTCCACCATGTCCACCGTGCCCGCGAAGAAACAAACCAAGCACATGACGCATCATGCCAAGCCCATGGTGCATCACAAGAAGTGGGCGAAGAAGAAGATGTCGCACAAGAAGGCGATGTCGCACAAGAAGGCGATGGCACACCATCACATGATGATGAAGAAGAAGGCGAAGACCCCGCCGAAGATGTAAGACGGCCTTGCCGCGCAAGTTCGCTTGACGCGGCCGTTCGTCGAACCTCGACGCCCCGGCAGCTGTACCGCTGCCGGGGCGTTTTCGTCTGCGCGCGGGCCAACGCGCGTCCGGCGTCAATGCGGGCTCAACGTGGGGTCGACGCAGCCCTCAAGGAGTCCATTTCGGCCCGCAATTCCTCGACCAGTTGCTCGAGGCGCTCGACCCGGGGGCCGAGACCCTCCGGCCGTTGCGGCCCGGCGTCCTCGTCCGTGCCGGCTCGGACGGCGCTCTCGAGCGGCAGCTCGCCGCCGAACAAATGCGCAAAACGCGATTCACGCGCGCCCGGTTGGCGCGGCAGACGGGCGACGTACGGCCCATCCTCGCGATGGAGCAGCGTCTCGAGCACCGCTTCGACCTGCGCGACATCGGCGAATTCGCACAGCCGGTTGGTCCGCGTGCGCAGTTCGCCGGACGTCTGCGGCCCGCGCAGCAGCAGGACGCAGAGGATGCCCAGCTCCTGCGCGGAGAACTTCAGGGAGCCGAATTCGGTATTGCAGAACCGGTGTTGGTATTTGGTCACGCGGCCGCCATAGCCGGCCGATCGGTCGCTGACGAGGTACTTCTTCAGCAGCGCGTCGACCGCGTCCTGCACTTCGCCCTCCCGCAGGTCGAGGACCGGGTCGCGATTGTTCTTTTGGTTGCAGGCGAGGGTCAGAGAATTCAGGGAAAGCGGGTATTGATCCGGCGTCGTGATCTGCTTCTCGAGCAAGCAGCCGATCAGCCGCGCCTCGAGCGCGTTCAGCTCAATTTTCATCGGTATCTTCCAAGTCGGCGCGCCTTGATTTAGGGTGATGACCCGGATTGAACGAGGATACGCCCGAATGAAGACGAAAGCCGCCGTCGCGTACGCCGCGGGCAAACCTCTCGAGATCGTCACGGTGGATCTCGACGGCCCGAAGGCTGGTGAGGTGCTGATCGAGATCAAGGCCACCGGCATCTGCCATACCGACGAGTTCACGCGCTCCGGTGCGGACCCGGAGGGGCTGTTTCCGGCGATTCTGGGCCACGAGGGCGCGGGGATTGTCGTCGACATCGGGCCGGACGTGCATTCGCTGAAGAGGGGCGATCATGTGATCCCCCTGTACACGCCGGAATGCCGCCAGTGCAAGGCCTGCACGTCGCATAAGACCAACCTGTGCACGGCGATCCGCGCAACCCAGGGCAAGGGATTGATGCCGGACGGTACGAGCCGTTTCTCGATTGGCAAGGAAATGATCCATCATTACATGGGCTGCTCGACGTTCGCCAATTACACGGTGATGCCGGAAATCGCCGTCGCGAAGATTCGCGCCGACGCGCCGTTCGACAAGGTCTGCTACATCGGCTGCGGTGTGACCACCGGCATCGGCGCAGTGATCAAGACGGCGAAGGTCGAGGCGGGCGCGAACGTCGTCGTTTTCGGGCTCGGCGGCATCGGCTTGAACGTGATTCAAGGCGCACGCTTGGTCGGCGCGGGCAAGATCATCGGCGTCGACCTGAATCCGCGCCGCAAGGCCTTGGCGGAGAAGTTCGGCATGACGCATTTCGTCAATCCGCAGGAGGTCGGCGGCGATCTCGTCGCGCACCTGGTGGCGCTGACCGACGGCGGCGCGGACTACAGCTTCGAGTGCGTCGGCAACGTCGAGCTGATGCGCCAGGCGCTCGAGTGCTGCCACCGCGGCTGGGGCGTGTCGGTGGTCATCGGCGTCGCCGCTGCCGGCAAGGAGATCAGCACGCGGCCATTTCAGCTGGTAACCGGTCGCGTCTGGAAGGGCACCGCGTTCGGCGGCGTTCGCGGCCGCACCGAGGTGCCGGGCATCGTCGACTGGTACATGGACCGCAAGATCAACATCGACGATCTGATCACGCACACGCTGCGCCTCGAGGACATCAACCGGGCGTTCGACCTGATGCACTCGGGCGAATCGATCCGGAGCGTCGTCGTTTACTGAAGCGGCGGCACTCAGGCGGTTTCGGCGTCCGGCCAGAGGAGCGCTCCGAGGTGCTCGCAGGCCTCGATCAGCGCGGCCGCCGCCTCGCGCGTGCTGGCGTCGAGCCGGCGGTCGTGCGTCAACAGCCAGGTCAGGCGCGCGCGCCGCGAGCGGGCCGAGGGTTCGCTGTCGAACAGCGCCGGGAACAGGCCCAGGGCATCGACGAACTCGCGCATTGCGGCGCCGGCGTTGCCGTCCGGCGCCGCGCAAAGCAGCGATTTCAGCCAGGTCACGCAGCGCTTGGCAAGTCCGGCGCGGGTGACGCCGAGCCCCGTGGGGCGTATCGAATCGGCCGCCGCCAGCGTGTCGGCGAGCTGGTGGAAGCGGTCGACGACGGCCTCATCCGCGGGCATCGCCGGGCTCGCATCCGCGAGCACCGAGCGCAGTAGGTCCGCGAGCAGCAAGGACAGCGATTCGGCGAGAAAACGGCGCGACTGCTCGGCATCCGGGACCGCGAGCGGCTCCCAGGCACCCGGTTCGCCGAAGCGTCGCGCGTTTGGCGGCTTGGACATGACGTCCAGTGTAACTGCTTCGCCGCATCGCGCAACCGCCGACCGGTCGGTCCCGCCGCTGCTCACACTCGCCAAAACCACCTGCGCTCGCTAAGGTTCGCCCGCCATTGCCGACGGAATCCGCTCCATCTTGAACATCCTGACGCCAGAGGCGCCGTCCGATGCCCCGCGCCGCGGTCAAACGCCTCGCCGAGCACCTCGGGCGCGGCGGCTCGACGATCGTCATCGCCGTGCATCACCCGCAGGATCTGCCCGACTGCGTGCGGCGGGTCCTGCGGCTTGGGTCGCGGCGCGTCCAAGTCGCGAATACAATGCCCCGGCGCGCGGCTCCGCGCACGCCTTCGGAGAGCTCGACGTGCACCTGATCGTCCTGTCGCTGTTGGTTCAGATCGCCTTGGTCGTGCACGTTCTGCGGACCGGCAGGAACATGCTCTGGATACTCGCGATCGCGCTGTTGCCGGTCGCCGGCTCGCTCGCCTACATCGTCGTTGAGATCCTGCCGGATCTGTCCGGCGGCGCCGGCGCGCAGCGCGCCCATCGCAGCCTCTGGCGCCTGGTCGATCCGGACCGGGCATACCGCCGCGCGCGCACCGAGGTCGAGGTGTCCGGGAACGTCGACGCGCGACGCCGGCTGGCCGACGAACTGCAGCGGCGCGGGCGGTACGATCAGGCGATCGAGGTCTGCCGTGGCGGCCTCGTCGGAGTGTTCGAGCACGAACCGACCCTGCTGCTCGAGCTGGCCCGAGCGAGTTTCGCGCAGAACGACTTCCAGACCGCGCGCGCGACCCTCGAGCGGCTCGGCCAGCACAATCCCGAATTCAATTCGAGCGAGGCGAAGCTGCTGTATGCGCGCACCCTCGAGGCCGGTGGTGCCGCCGAGGATGCGCTGCGCGAATACGCGAAAGTCGCAGCCGAATATCCCGGCGCCGAAGCGCGCCTGCGTTACGGGATGCTGCTGAAGCGGCTCGGCAAGACGGAGCAGGCGAACCGCGAATTCCGCGAGCTGCTGGAGGGCGCGAAGCTCGCGCCAGCGCATTATCGCCGCGCCCAAGCCGAATGGCTGGGCCTTGCGCGCCGGCAACTGGGATGAGCCGCTGGCGAGAGGACGCAACGCGCGGTACTCTCACCGGGGTCGCATTCGATAGGAGTATTGACATGACCACCGTAGATCGTTTCCGTCAATTTGCGTTGCTGGCGATCACCGCCGTGCTGCTCGCCGCCTGCGCTAGCAAGATGGGGCCCGCGCAGAAGATGATCGCGCAGATCGACTCGACCGTCGCCGCTGCGTCCACGGACGCCGCCAAGTACGTGCCGGACCAACTCAAGGACGTGCAGGACAAGCTGGACGGCCTCAAGACCTCGTTCGCGCAGAAGGACTACACCGCCGTGATCACCGGTGCGCCCGCGGTGCTCGCCTCGGCACAGGGTCTCGCGGCGGCGGCGGCGGCGAAGAAGACCGAGGTCCTGCAGGCGCTCAACGACCAATGGATCAAGCTGTCCGCCGCGGTGCCCGGCGACGTCACGGCCATCCAGCGGCGGATCGAATTGCTCGGCCGGAACCGTCGCATGGCGCGGGGCATCGATCTGGCGGCCGCGAAGCAGGGCTTGAGCGACCTGAACTCGCTGTGGTCGAAGGCCCAGGGGGCGTTCGCCGCCGGCAACATGCAGGAGGCGGTTACGACCGCGAAGGGCGTGCACTCGAAGGCCGCGGGTCTCGCCGAATCGATCAAGCTGAAGCTGGCTCAATCCCCGGCTCCCGCCGCGTCGAACTGAACGGGTCGGGCGGCGGCACGCGGATGCGCCTGCCGCCGCCCGCCGCTCAGCGGCGCAGTGTCCCCTCGCTGACGATCACGGCGGTACCACCGATGCGCACCGCGCGCAGGCGCGAGCCGTCGACCTCGATCGTCACCAGGACCCGCCCTGGACGGCCGATTTGCCGTCCCTGCCGGCCGACGAATCCGCCGGCGGCAAGATCCAGCAGCCCGACCTCGAACAGATAGGCTGCGAGCATCGCGTGGGCGTTACCGCTGACCGGATCCTCGTCGATGCCGAGTGCCGGGCAAAACATCCGCGATTCGGTCGAGGCGCCGTGCGGCCCGCGCTGCAATGCGAAGGCGAATATGCCGTCGACGCCAAGTTCGCGGCCGATGGCCGACACGGTGTCCATCTGCGCCAACAGCTCGTCGAGGGCCTGCGCGTCCGCGACCGGCAGCAGCAGGCGGGCCCCGCCCTTGCGGGCGACGCGCGCGGGCAGGCTCTCGTGCAATCGCGCGCCGGGCAGTCCCAGCGCCTCGGCGACCCGCAGGCTCATCTTGAACGGCAAGGGCGCGTCCAGTTGCGCCGCCGACTGCCGGAATTCGATGGTCGCGGGCGCATCGACGTCAGCCGGATCCAGGAAGGCGGCCACCTCGACGACGCCGGTGCCGGACTGCTGCCGGCACACGCCGAGGCCGCGCCACCCCGCCTCGAGCAGCACGGCGTGCGCCGCGACGGTCGCGTGGCCGACGAAGGGCATTTCCTTGCGGGCGTTGAAGAAACGGATCCTGACGTCGTGGCCGGCGCCGGCCGGCGGCGAGACGAACGCGACCTCGGCATGCGCGAACTCGCGGGCGAGGTTGCGCAGCTCGACATCGTCGAGCGCCTGCGCGTCGAGCACCACCGTCGCGGGATTGCCGGTGAAGCGGTACCGCGTGAACGCGTCGACCTGGAAGATGCGCAAGCGCCGGCTCCTCGCCCCTTTTGAAAGAGCCCCAGTTTTGCATGCGGGCCGCGCCGCCGCTACACTGGTCGCGCCTTGGGGTGGCCCGTCGAGGCCTGAGATGCGGGGAGGGGCGTCGGATCGTCGACCCTTGCCGCGAACCCGTTGAACCTGATCCGGTTAATGCCGGCGTAGGGAGTGGTGAATCCAGATGCGCGCAGCCGTCGAAATCAGCATGTACCCGCTCGGCGATGCATACATCGCCCACATCCTCGCCTTTATCGAGCGCTTGAACCGGCGCGGCGAGTTTGTCGTCGTGACGAACGACTTGAGCACCCAGATCTGGGGAGATCTCGGGCGGATCATGACCGTGCTCGGTGAGGAGATCGCCCGCGCGACGGTCGATTCGCCGCAGCTCGTGTTCGTGATGAAGGTGTTGCCGGGGATCGCCGCGCCGTCGAAAGCGGCGCCGGCGTGATCCATCTGCTCGCCGATCAGCTCGCGAGCGCCTGGCGCACCGCGAGCTGGATCGAGGTCGGCGGCGCGGTGCTCGCGATCGTCTACCTGTTGCTCGCGATCTGGCAATGGCGCAGCTGCTGGATCGCGGCGTTCGTCAGTTCCTGTCTGTACGTCTACGTGATGTTTCGCGCCCGCCTGTACATGGAGTCGGTGCTCAACGGCTTCTACGCCGCGATCGCGGTGTACGGCTGGTGGCAATGGTCGCGCCGATCGAGCGCAGCGGGCGGCGGCGTGCAGCGCTGGCCGATCCGGTGGCATGTTCTCGGTCTACTCGGCATCGTCGCCTGTTCGCTGTGCAGCGCCTATTTCCTGCGCCGCTACACGCCGGCGGCGTGGCCGTTCGTCGACTCGATGGTGACTTGGTCGAGCGCGTTCGCCACCTACCTCGTCGCGATCAAGGTGTACGAGAACTGGCACTGGTGGCTGGTGATCGATTCGGTCGCGCTGTTCGTCTACTTCCGTCGCGAACTGTATCCGACGATGCTGCTGTTCGGCGTCTACCTGGTCATGATCTTCTTCGGCATCCGTGAATGGCGGCGCAGCCTGCCGCAAGCCGGATATGCGGGAGCCTGAAGCGCAACGACTCGCCCGGCTGCACGTGCCGGGCGGCGGCCCCGTGCGGTTGCTGCGGGTCGGCAGCGGCCTCGCGAGCGGGACCTACCGCGCCGAGCGCGACGGCGCGAGCTACTCCCTGCGCGTCACCGATGTTGCCGCGCGCGGCGGCAGCTTCGACGCGCATTGGGAGCACGCCGTGTGCGAACTTGCGGGCGCCGCGCGCATCGGACCCGAGGTCATGCGGGCCGATCCGGCCGCGGGCGTCCTCGTCTGCCGCTGGGTCGAGGGCCGCGCCTGGCAGGGAGCCGCCGCCGCGCAACCGCGCAAGCTCGCCGCGATCGCCGCGCTGATGCGCGCCATCCACGCATTGCCGCAACCGCACCCGGCGCGCGCCCGGTCGCCGGCCGATTGGATCGCCCACTACGAGCGGGCGATCGGCAGCCGGCCATCGATCCTCACGCAGGAGCCCGCGACACTGCGGACCGCCGCGGCCCGTCGGCTCGAGACCGTGGCGGGCTTCGGGCGAGTCGCGCCGGCGCTTTGTCACAGCGATCTGCACGCGCTGAACGTCGTCGAGACCGACGCGGGATTGGTCGCGCTCGACTGGGAATACGCGCACGTCGCGGATCCCTTCTGGGATCCGGCCGGCTGGAGCTGCGCGAACGATTTCTCCGCGGCGCAGCGGCGGGATCTGCTGCGGCGCTACCTGCAGCGGGCGCCTTCGGCCGAAGAGTTGGCGCGTTTTGCCGCACTCGTCTGGCTGTACGATTACGTCTGCCTCTTGTGGAGCGAGATTTACCTGCGCGAGGACGCCGGCGCCTCGATCCGTGCAGCGCGGCAGCGCGCTGCACGGATCGAGGCGCGCTTGCGAGCGGCGAGTGGTCCCACAGCGGGACTTGCGGCAAACTAACGGGCTGAGCGGTGATCCCCTCCGCTCGCGGACAATTCAACGGAGTACGGAATGGCGCGGATGACGGTGGTGGACCGTGACGGTAAGGAGCACGCGATCGATGCGAAGCCGGGAATCAAGCTGATGGAGATCCTGCGGGAGCTGGACTACGGCGTCGCCGCGATCTGCGGCGGTCTGTGTTCCTGCGCCACCTGCCACGTCTACGTCGACCAGGCCTGGGTCGATCGCCTGCCGCAGAAGCAGAGCGACGAACAGGACCTGCTGACCGAGCTCGCCGACTACCGACCGGCCACTTCGCGCCTGTCCTGTCAGGTCGATTTCACCGCGGCGCTCGACGGTCTGAAGGTGACGATCGCGGCCGACACCTGAGGGTCCGCGGGCCGGGCGCCGGCGCGTGGGGGGCGTCCGCGGTTGGGGGTGCTACCTCTTCTCGCCCTGCCGGCGCACCGCTTCCTGCGCGGCGGCGATCGCCGCGGGGTCGCCGAGGAATCTGCGTCCCGCGGATTCGAGGTTCGCCGTGAATTCGTAGAGCATCGGTATCCCGGTCGGCACGTTGAACTCGAGGATCTCGCTCTCGCCCATGCGATCGAGCATCTTCACCAGCGCGCGCAGGGAGTTGCCGTGGGCGACGACCAGCACGTCCTGATTCGCGGCGAGACGCGGTGCGATCCGCGCGTGCCAATCGGGCAGCACGCGCGCCAAGGTGTCCCGCAGCGATTCGCCGGACGGCAATTCGCCCGGATCGACGCCGGCGTAGCGCGGGTCGAAGCGCGGATGCTGCGGATCGTCGGCGGCGAGCGGTGGCGGCGGGATATCGTAGCTGCGGCGCCAGATCTTGACCTGGGCGTCGCCGTGCTTTGCCGCGGTCTCGGCCTTGTCGAGGCCCTGCAACGCGCCGTAGTGGCGTTCGTTGAGGCGCCAGCTGCGCTCGACCGGAAGCCACATCCGATCCATCGTGTCGAGGGCGATCCACAGCGTGCGTATGGCGCGCTTCAGCACCGAGGTCAGCGCGATCTGCGGTTCGAGCTTCTCGGCGAGCAGTTCGCGGCCGAGCTGCACGGCCTCGGCGCGGCCTTGCTCGGTCAGGTCGATGTCGACCCAGCCGGTAAACCGGTTCTCGAGATTCCAGAGGCTCTGTCCGTGACGAACCAAGATCAACTTTCCGGGCACGATGGCGTTCCTTCTGCGAATGGCCGTGGGCAACGGCGCCGTGATCAAGCGCGTGCGAGCCGCCGAACGGACTGCACCGCGACCGACAGCGTCGCGAAGTCCGCGCTCACGCTCGAGCGCAGGTCGGCGATCAAGCCGTCGAGGTAGGCAACCTCCGATCGCCGGCCGGCGATCCAGGTCTCGACGCGCGTGGCGGCGGAGCCCTTCACGGCGGCGAGCGCCGCGCTGGTGATCCTGCGTTGCAGCGCATACAGGGTGTCCCTCAGCGTGCGGCGGGCGATCGCATGCCAGTGGCCGTCCATGATCAGCGCCTCGATCTGTTCCTTGATCCATGCGAGGCCGATCCGCTCGCCGAGGGCGAAATATGCCTGCGCCGCGAAACCGACGGACACCCGGCAGGATAGGGACACCTCGACCAGGTCGAGGCCGCCGTGCAGCGCGTCGAGCGCCGCGATCCGCGCCGCGAGCGCTTCGGGCACACGCTCGCCAACGAGACGCATCTTCACCGAATCGTACCGGGCACGCTCGCCGGCGCCGAGCACCGAATGCAGATCCCGCGTGAGTTGCGCGACTCCGGCCGAGTAGCGGCGCACGCCGCGCTCGATGTCCAGGTCGGCGCGCCGGTTCTCGAGCAGCCAGTAGCTCATGTGGCGCAGGATGCGCGTCGTCCGTTCGAGCGCGTCGTACTGAACCGCCGCGGCGACGCGATTGTCGAGGGATTCGATCTGTTCCCATATCTCGCGCGCGCAGAACACCTCGCGCGCAATCGTGTAGGCGCGGGCGATCGCGGCCGGATCGGCCGCGGTATCGCCGACCGCCCGCACTGCAAAGACCGGACCCATCCGGTTGATCAGGCTGTTGGTCACGGCGGTTGCAATGATCTCGCGCCGCAGGCGATGCCGCTCGATGCGGGCCGCGAAGCGCAAACGCACCGGCGACGGGAAGTAGCGCAGCAACTCATCGGCGAGGTAGTCGTCCTCCGGAACGTCGGAATCGATCAGCGCCTTGTCGAGCCAGATCTTGCCGTAGCTGAGCGCGATCGCGATTTCCGGCCGGGTCAGACCCTCGCCGCTCTTGCGCCGCTCGGCGATCTCCTCATCGCTCGGCAGGGATTCGAGCAAGCGATTCAGGTCGCCGGAGCGTTCCAGCGCGCGCAGCATGAACGCGTTCTCGCTGAGGCGCTCCCTCGCCTGATACTCGAGGACGCTGATCGCCTGGCTCTGCAGGTAATTGTTGCGCAACACGAGGCCGGCGACCGCGTCGGTCATCTGCACGAGCAGTCGGTTGCGCGCCGGTTGCGAGAGCTCGCGCGCGTGAACCGCACCGTTCAGCAGGATCTTGAGGTTCACCTCGACGTCCGAGCAGTTCACGCCGGCGGAGTTGTCGATGAAATCGGTATTCAGCCGTCCGCCGCGGCGCGCGTACTCGATCCTCGCGGCCTGCGACAGGCCGAGATTGCCGCCCTCGCCGACGACCTTGCAGCGCAAATCCCGCGCGTCGACGCGCACTGCGTCGTTGCTGCGATCGCCGACGTCGCTCTGGCTCTCGTGGCTCGCCTTGACGAAGGTGCCGACGCCGCCGTTCCACAGCAGATCGACGGGAAGTTTGAGGATCGCCTTGATCGCCTCGTTCGGCGTCGTCTGCGGCGGCAGGCCGAGCAGCGCCTGAGCCTCGCGGGACAGGCTGAGGCTCTTCGCGCTGCGCAGGTGGACTGCGCCGCCCGTGGAGATCGCATCGCGCGCGTAGTCGTCCCAGCCCGAGCGCGGCAGCTTGTACAGGCGCATGCGTTCGCGGAACGATCGCGCCGCGTCCGGCGCGGGGTCGATGAAGACGTGCTGATGGTTGAACGCGGCGAGCAGACGGATGTGCGGCGACTGGAGCATGCCGTTGCCGAAGACGTCGCCCGCCATGTCGCCGATTCCGGCGACGGTGAATTCGCGGCGCTGGATGTCGACGCCGGTCTCGCGGAAATGCCGCTTGACGCATTCCCACGCGCCGCGTGCCGTGATCGCCATCTTCTTGTGGTCGTAGCCGACCGATCCGCCGGAGGCGAAGGCATCCCCCAGCCAGAAGCGGTATTGCGCCGATATCTCGTTGGCGATGTCCGAGAACGTCGCAGTGCCCTTGTCGGCGGCGACGACGAGGTAGGGATCGTCGCCGTCGTGGCGCACGACCGCCTGCGGCGGCACGATCCGCTCCTCGACGATGTTATCGGTGAGGTCGAGCAGGCCGTGGATCAAGGTGCGGTAGCAGGCGACGACCTCGGCGGCTTGCGCCTCGCGCTCGCCGTCCGGCAGCCGTCTCGCGACGAAACCGCCTTTCGCGCCGACCGGCACGATCATCGTGTTCTTGACGTTCTGCGCCTTCATCAGGCCCAGGATCTCGGTGCGGAAGTCCTCGAGGCGGTCGGACCAGCGGATCCCGCCGCGGGCGACGCGGCCCATGCGCAGGTGCACGCCCTCCATGCGCGGCGAAAAGACGAAGATCTCGTACAGGGGCTTCGGCAGCGGCAGCTCGCGCAGCAGCCGGCTCTCGACCTTGAAGGACAAGTATTGCTTGAAGTTTCCGGAGTCGTCGCGCTGGTAGGCATTGGTGCGCACCGTCGCCGCGATCGCGTTCCACAGCGCGCGCAGAATCCGGTCCTCATCCGAGCGGCGCACGTCATCGAGCGCCGAGCCGAGCGCCGTGCTCAAGCGCTTGTGCGAGGCCCGCCGCGCCGCCGGCGAGATCGCGGTGTCGAAACGGGCGACGAACAGGTCGGCGAGCAGCCGTGCCGCCCCCGCGTTCTGGATCAGCACTTGCGCGATGTATCCCTGGCTGTACGGCAGTCCGGCCTGCAGCAGGTACCGGCAGTAGGCACGCATCGCGTTGACGATGCGCCAAGGTACGCCGGCGTGCAGCGTGAGCCGGTTGAGGCCGTCGTTGTCCATGTGGCCGGACCAGACGGCGGTGAACGTGTTCTTCAACTCGGCCGCGCGCGCTTCGAAGCGGGACTGGACGACCGCCGGGATCTCGAGCTCGAGATCCTGTATCCAGCCGTGGCGGTCCCGCGGGTAGTCGAGCTGGTAAGGCCGCTCGGCGATCACGCGCAGCCCCATGTTCTCGAGCATCGGCAGCAGGTCCGAGATCGGAATCGCGTCCTGGTTGCGGTAGATCTTCAGGAACACGCGTTCTTTGCGGCGGGGGTCGGCGCGATAGGTCTCCAGTTGCAGCTTTGCCGGATCGCGTTCCAGCGCCTCGAGGAACGAGACGTCGACGGCGGCCGCCTCGCCGGCGAAATCCTCGGTGTACGCGGCCGGGAACGCCGCCGCGTATCGCTCGAACAGTTCGAGCGCGTGCGTTTCGTCGAGTCGCGCGAGCAGCGCGGTCTTGAAGCCGTCGGACCAGGACCGCACGGCCGCCTCGATGCCGCGCTCGAGCGCGCCGACGTGGACGCGGCGCGCCTCGCTCGGCTGGGTGCGCGCGACGACGTGGATTCGCGCGAGATTCGATTGCGTGATCGCCACCTGCGACTCGAGGTGGAACGCGTCGAGCGCCGCGCGCAGCACGCGCTCGATGCGCTGGCGCACCTGGGTGTTGTACTTCTCCCGCGGGACGAACACCAGGCAGGAATAGAACCGCCGGAAAGGATCGGGGCGCAGCAGCAGGCGCACCCGCGGCCGCTCCTGCAGGCCGAAAATACCGGCGGCGACGCGGACCAGTTCGGCGACGCTCGCCTGGAACAATTCGTCGCGCGGAAACGCCTCGAGGATGTGCTGCAGCGCCTTGCCGTCGTGGCTGTCCGGGGCGAGCGCAAAGTGCGCGACGACCCGGTGGACCTTGTGGCGCACGAGCGGAATATCGCGCGGATTGGCATTGTACGCCGTCGAGGTCCACAGCCCGAGAAAGCGCCGCTCGCCGATCAGGCGGCCGGTCGCATCGAAGCGTTTGATGCCGACGTAGTCGAGAAACCCGGCCCGGTGCACGGTCGACTGTATGTTCGACTTGGTGACGAGCGCCACCTCCCGCCGCCGGCTCTCACGGCGAACGTCGCCCGGCAGCGCGCGGGAGCCGCGCGCGCCATGGCGGTGGCCGCGACGCAGGATCCCGAGTCCGGTCGCCTCCAGCGGTACGAGCGCTTCGTGCCCCGCCGAGCCCTTCAGGCGGTACTCACGGAATCCGAGGAACGTGAAATGGCGGTCGGCCATCCATTCGAGCAGCGCGCGCGTCTCCTCGGTATCGCGCCGGTCGCCGCGCACGCGGGGGGTCTGCAGTTCTTGGGCGGTCTCGCGCGCCGCCGCCCGCATCTTGTGCCAGTCGGCGCAGGCGACCCGCACGTCGTCGAGGTTGCACTCGATCTCGCGCGCCAGCGACACGAGCGTCGCCGGGTCGACGATCCGGTCGATCTCGACGTGCTGGAAGGACTCGAGGCGCGTCGCGCGGCCGCCGCGCCCGGTGCGCGCATGCAGCGCCTTGAGCACGCCGCGGGCGTCGCGCGCCACCGCAAATATCGGGTGCGCGAGGAAGTGCATCGTCATGCCGCGCCGCTGGAACGCGAGACCGATGGAGTCGACCAGGAACGGCATGTCTTCGCCGACCATTTCGATCACGGTGTGCGCCGGGGCGTAGCCGTGTTCGCGCGCGGTCGGATTGAAGACCCGCAGCGCGGGCCGCGCGCGGCCGCGGGCGGCGGCGAAGCGCAGGTGCGAGAACGCCGCGGCGGCGAGTTCGGCCGGGGCGCGTGCCGCGAGATCCTCCGGGTCGACGTTCGCGTAGTAGGCGCGCAGGTACGCCTCGGCGTTCACCGCAGCGAGCGGACTCTTGCCGCCGGCGGTGCATATCGCCTGCAGCGACTGTTCACGAGGTTCGGACGTGATCTGCGACATGGCACCGATCTCCTCCCGGGACGGTCCGGGGTCTATTCAGGCTCCTGCAGATCGGCGATCGCTGCCGCAAGGAAGCGGCAGGCCTCGCCGCCGGTCGCGCAGCGGTGGTCGAAACTCAGGGATGGAGGCAGGCGGCGCCGGGCGGCGAGTGCGCGCAAATCGACGGCCAAGTGTTTGGCGAGCGCCCGAGTTTTTCGTGTCGAAAGTGCGTGCGAGGCTCATCACCCGGTACATCCGCAACACCTCACCCGGGTCGCTTGCGAATGCCGGCAGGGCGTCGAGCGCGTTGCCGTCGGGATCCAGCAGCGGCGCGTATTCGACGCGAAATTGGGCCACCGTTCTCATCGGCGAATTATGCCAGGGCCGCGGCAGCCGCGCTGCATCGGCGGCGCCGGCGTCATGGCCGATGCGGGGCGGCGAGGTAGCGCTGCGACTGCATCTCCACCAGGCGGCTCGCGGCGCGGCCGAACTCGAGTGCGAGCTTGTCGCCGCGGTACAGCGCCTCGGGTGCCGCTGCGGCCGACAGCACGACATGGACGCCGCGGTCGTAGAGCGTGTCGATCAGCGTGAGGAATCGGCGCGCCGCGTCCTCGCGCCCGGGCGTGAACAACGGTACGTCGGAGACGAACATCGTTTGGTAGCGCTGGGCGAGATCGAGGTAGTCGTTGGCGCCGCGCGCCGTCTCGCAGAGCGCGCGGAACTCGAACCAGGCCGCGTCCTGCGCCGTGTCCACGGCGGCGAGCGGCCGCCCCTGCACGTCGACGTCGACCGGGCCGGTCGGGGCGGTGGCGAGCGCGGCGAACAGGCGCCGCATGTCGGCGGCCGTGCCGGCGGCGGCGGAATCGAAGTAGGCGCGCTTGCCGGCGAGGCTGCGCAGCCGATAGTCGACCGCGCCGTCGAGATGAACGACGTCCATGTGCGACTCGAGCATGCCGATCGCGGGCAGGAACCGCGCGCGCTGCAGCCCGTCGGCGTACAGCTCACGGGGCGGGACGTTCGAAGTCGCGACGATCGCGACGCCGCGGCGGAACAGGCCGTTGAGCAGTCCGGTGAGAATCATCGCATCGCCGATGTCCGAGACGAAGAATTCGTCGAGGCAGATGAGGCGGGCACGGGCGGCGATGCGCTGTGCGACGATTTCCAGCGGACGGGCGCGCCCGGCGATCGTGCGCAACTCCGCGTGCACGCTGCGCATCAGGACGTAGAAGTGGTCGCGTTCGCGTTCGCGCAAGCTCAGCGAGCCGTAGAGCAGGTCCATCAGGCGCGTCTTGCCACGACCGACCGCTCCCCAAAGATAGACGCCGCGCGGGGTGCCGCGGGCGAGCCGTGCGAGCGGTCCGGGCAGAGCCAGTTTCGCCCATGCGGACGGTCCCCGATCGAGATCGGCGACGAGCGCGTCCAGGTGCGCCGCGGCGGCGAGCTGCGCGGTGTCGAACTCCAGGCGGCCCGCAGCGACCTCGCGCGCGAGCCGCGCAGTGACCGCTTGCTGATCCGGGCGCACTGGGGGCTTGTCGGACTATAGTCCCTGGTAATTCGGCCCCGAGCCGCCTTCCGGCGTGCACCAGGTGATCTGGTCGGGGTACGGTTCCTTGATGTCGCAGGCCTTGCAATGCACGCAGTTCGCCGCGTTGATCTGCAGTTTGCGGCCGCCCGCGCCGTCGTCGATCATCTCGTAGACGCCGGCCGGACAGAAGTTCGTGCAGGGATTGCCGAACTCGCGCGCGCAGCGCGTCGAGCAGATCGCGGTGTCCGCGACGTGCAGGTGAACGGGCTGGTTCTCCTCGTGCGCGGTCGCCGCGAAGAACACCGAGGCGAGCCGGTCGCGCGGCGGCAGGACGCGTTCGCCCCAACCGCGATCGACAGAGGCGACTTGGTCGAGCTTCTTCAGCGCCGAATGATCGGCGTGATTCGCGAGCGTCCAAGGCGATTTGCCCATCGTCACGGTTTCGTACACCGCGTTGGCGAGGCCGAACCACAGGCCGTGGCGGAATCCGGGACGGATGTTGCGGACCTTGCGCAGCTCGCGCCCACCGGCCGATTCGCGCCAGCGCCGGTCGAATCCGGCGCTCGTGCCGGTCTCGGCGTAGTGTTCCGCCGCGGCGACTCCCGAGCGGATCGCCTGGTGAATGCCCTTGATCTTCGGCGTGTTCAAGGTGCCGCCGGCGTCGCCGATCAGCACGGCGCCGGGCATCTCCAGCGTCGGCGTCGACTGGAAGCCGCCCTCGATGAGCGTGCGCGCGCCGGCGGCGAGTATCTCGCCGCCCTCGAGCAGCGGCTTGACCTGCGGGTGGTTCTTGAACTGCTGGAACGCCTCGAACGGCTTGAGGCGCGGATCCTCGTAGTCGAGGCCGACGACGAAGCCGATGTACACGCGGTCGCTGGCGAGGTGGTAGAGAAAGCTGCCGCCGTAGGTGCGTGCATCGAGCGGCCAGCCGAGCGAGTGCTGGATCAGACCGGGTTCGCTGCGGCCCGGCGGCAGCTGCCACAGTTCCTTGAAGCCGAGGCCGTAGGTCTGCGGCGATTTGCCCTCGTCGAGCCGGTAGCGGCGAATCAGCTGTTTCGCGGTGCTGCCGCGGCAGCCTTCGGCGAACATCGTCAACTTCGCGTGTATCTCGGGACCCGGCGCGAAATTGGCGCCCCGTTCGCCCGACTTGTCGACGCCCATGTCGCCGATGCGCACGCCGCGGACGGCGCCGCCATCGTCGATCAGCGCCTCGGCGGCGGCGAAGCCGGCGAAGACGTCGACGCCGAGTCCTTCGGCTTGCGCGGCGAGGATCGGTGTCAGCTGGCCGAGGGAGACGATGAAATTGCCGTGGTTCGCCATCTGCGGCGGCGTCGGCAGCCGCCAGCGCTTGCGGCGGGTCAGGTAGCAGAATTCGTCGCGCGAGGCCGGAACACAGACCGCCGGCGGATGCTCGCGCCAGTGCGGCAGGAGCGCATCGAGCGGCCCAGGTTCCATCACCGCGCCCGACAGGGAGTGCGCGCCGACGTTCGCGCCTTTCTCGAGAACGCAGACCGCGAGATCGGGCCGCAGTTGCTTCAAGCGGATCGCCGCGGCGAGGCCCGCGGGCCCCGCGCCGACGATCGCCACCTCGTACTCCATGACATCGCGTGCGGTGTCGCTCATCGGATCGTCACCCGGGGCTAAACCAGTTCGACCGCGATCGCCGTGGCCTCGCCGCCGCCGATGCACAGGCTCGCGATCCCGCGGCGCTTGCCGCGCGCCCGCAACGCATGCAGCAGGGTCGCGAGGATGCGCGCACCGGTCGCGCCGATCGGGTGGCCGAGCGCGCAGGCGCCGCCGTTGACGTTCACCTTCGCCGGATCGAGCTCCAGGTCGCGGATCGCCGCCATGGTGACGACCGCGAAGGCTTCGTTGATCTCGTACAGGTCGACGTCCCCGGCGCGCCAGCCGGTCCGCGCCAGCAGCTTGGCGATGGCGCCGATCGGCGCGAGCGTGAACCATTCGGGCTCGCGCGCGAAGCTCGCGTGGCCGACGATGCGGGCGAGCGGGGTGAGGCTGCGCGCGGCGGCGGCGGTTGCGCAAGCCAGCACGAGGGCGGCGGCGCCGTCGGCGATCCCCGAGGAACTCGCGGCGGTCACGCTGCCGTCCGGCTTGAAGGCCGGCTTCAATGTCGGGATCTTGGCGAGGTCCAGGGTGTGCGGCGTTTCGTCTTCGGTGATCGTCGAGTCGCCTTTGCGGCTGCGCACGCTCACCGGCGAGATCTCCGCGGCGAAAGTGCCGGCACGCACGGCGGCCTGTGCGCGGCGCACCGATTCGCTCGCGAACGCGTCCTGCTCGGCGCGACCAAAGCCGTATTTGGCCGCGGTCGCTTCGGCGAACACGCCCATCAGCTTGCCGTCCCACGCGCTCTGCAGTCCGTCGTGGAACATGTGATCGAGCACTTCCTGGTTGCCCATGCGGTAGCCGGCGCGCGCCTTGGGCAGCAGATACGGCGCGTTCGTCATCGATTCGAGGCCGCCGGCGACGACGATGGCCGCCGAACCGGCCGCGACCTGATCGGCGCCGCTCATGACCGCGCGCATCGCCGAACCGCACATCTTGTTGAGCGTCGTCGCCGGCACCGAGGCCGGCAATCCGGCGCCGAGCGCGGCCTGACGCGCCGGCGCCTGGCCGAGCCCGGCGGGCAGCACACAGCCCATGATCACCTCGTCGACGTCGGCGGGTTCGATTCCGGCGGCCGCGATCGCGCCGCGGATCGCGGCGGCGCCTAGTTGCGGTGCGGTGACGGATGCGAGCGCTCCCTGGAAGGCGCCCATGGGCGTGCGCGTCGCGGACAGGATCAGGATCGGATCGGCTGGCATCGGCGGCGATTCCTCGTTAAGTCCCAAATTCGGGTCGCACAGTATACCCGGGGTGGGGGCCCGGGGCCTCGCGCTCATCAGGCGAGCGGTTCGCCGACGGCCGCAGCGATGAGGGCGCGGCTGCGATCGCGTGCCGCCTCGCCGCGCAGCACGGCCAGCACCTCGACCTCGATCGGGCGGCGCCGCATCAACGCGCTGCCCGGGGGTAGAACGTCGCGCGTGCCGTGGATCGCGATCGCGACGACCGGCATTCCGGCGCGCGTCGCGGTCGCGAACGCGCCGCGCAGGAACCGGCCGATCTGGCGTACCTCGGTGAACGTGCCTTCGGGGAAGAACACGAGGGATTGGCCGGCGGCCGCGCGCCGGACGACGCGGCGCGCATCGGCGGCGCTCTGCCTGCGGTCGAAGCGCTCGACGAACTCTGAGCCCAACCGGCGCAGCAGCAGCCCAGCGAGCGGCACCCGAACCATCTCGCGCTTGATGACGAACGCGAAGTCCGGCGGCAGCGCCGCGATCGCGACGATACCGTCCAAGTAGCTCGCGTGGTTGGCGACGACGATGCAGGGCTCGCCGGGCAGGCGCTCGGCGCCATACACCGCGAACGGAATGCCGGCCGTGCGCAGAAAGGCGCGCGCGCCGATCCCAGCGATGCGCCGGCGCGCGCGCACGCCGGGAACCACGAGATTCACCGCCAGGGTTGCCGCGCCGAATACGGCGAGGACGACGATGCAGTAGAGCGAGTAGACGCCGCGCTGCACCGCAAACGGGAACCGTGCGCCGAGGACTGTGATCGGGTTCTCCTTATGTTAATACTTACATCGACTGTGATTCTGGTCACGCCGACTGCGGGCTGCCCAACCCATACTGCCCCGCATAACGCGACGATCGGGTTTGCGGCCTTGGAATTGCAATCGGCATTGGAACTCGGGACATCATGGCGACGGCTCTGAAGCGCTCGGTTTATACACGCAGTTCGGGTTCCGCGGTACTGGCGGAACGGGACGCGGCGGACCCGGCGTTGCAGCGCTTCCTGGACGCAGTGTGGAGCGAACGGGGCCTGTCGGCGAACACGCTTGCCGCCTACCGCGCCGACTTGAACTCGCTCGGCCGCTGGCTCGAGGCGCACGACAGCGCGCTGCTCAAGGCCAGCCGCATAGACCTGCTCGGCTTCATTGCCGCGCGCGTCGAGGGTGGATCGCGCCCCCGATCGACAGCGCGGCAGCTGTCGAGTTTCCGCCGGTTCTATCGATTCATGGTCCGCGAAGGGCTCGTCGAGTCCGATCCGACGGCGCAGATCGCGATGCCGAAGATCGGCCGCTCACTGCCGAAATCCCTGACCGAGGCGGAAGTCGAGGCGCTGCTCGAGGCCCCGACGGTCACCGATCCGCTCGGCCACCGCGACCGGGCCATGCTCGAAGTGTTGTACGCGACCGGCCTGCGGGTATCCGAACTGGTCAGCCTGCGCCACAGCCAGGTCAATCTGCACCAGGGCGTGATGCGCATCGTCGGCAAGGGCAACCGCGAACGGCTGATTCCGCTCGGCGATGAGGCGGTCGGTTGGGTGCAACGGTTCATGCAGGGGCCGCGCACGGAGATCTTGCTCGAGCGGCAGACCGATTACCTGTTTCCGACGCGCCGTGGCGACCGCATGACGCGGCAGGCGTTCTGGCACATCATCAAGCGCTATTCGAAGAAGGCGGGCGTCGAGAAGGAGCTTTCGCCGCACACGCTGCGCCATGCGTTCGCGACCCACCTGTTGAACCACGGCGCCGACCTGCGCGTCGTGCAGATGCTGCTCGGCCACAGTGATCTTTCGACGACGCAGATCTATACTCATGTCGCGCGCGAACGCCTGAAGGAGCTGCATTCGCAGCATCATCCGCGCGGCTGACGCGCCTTTGGCCGGCGGCGGCCGGGCGGGAACGCCGCCGGCGCACCGCGGTCGAAATGTCGAAGGTGCAAACCGGAGCTGCGCCGATGGTCAACAGAGTCGTCAAGCTGCTCGCCGCCACCGCCGTGATCGGGGCCGCGAGCCTCATGTGGGCGCCGGCGGGCCGCGCTCGGCCTGCGGATCGCGCCGTGGCGCGCGATCCGCGGATCGCGCTGCTGAAGCTCCTGCCGCGGGGTTCGAAACTCGGCGACCTGCAGCCCTCGCCGATCCCGGGGATCTATCAGTTCATGCAGGGCACCGAGATCAGCTACCTGACGGCCGACGGCAGGTACTTCATCGACGGCAACATCTACGACATGCATACGCGGCAGAATTTGACCGCATCGCGGCGCGCGCGTGCGCGGGTCGCGCTGATCGACTCGGTGCCGCAGTCGCAGATGCTGATCTTCGCCGGCCGGCGGCCGCGCTACACGATCACGGTGTTCACCGACGTCGATTGCGCGTACTGCCGCGAATTGCACAGCCACATCGCCGAGCTCAACGCGCTCGGGGTGAACGTCCGGTACCTGTTCTATCCGCGCACCGGGCCGGGAACGCTCAGCTGGCGCAAGGCCGAGGCCGTGTGGTGCTCGCCGGACCGCAAGGGCGCTTTTACGCGTGCCGAGGCCGGGCAGAATCCGGACCTGGCGAGGATCTGCAGCCCCAACCCGGTGGCCCGGGAGTACGCGATCGGCCGGCAAATCGGCGTACGCGGCACGCCGGCGATCATCACGGCGTCGGGCGCCTACATCGACGGCTATCTGCCGCCACGGCAGCTCGTCGAGGATCTACAGGTGCTGCAAAGGGCGCAGAGCTGAACGATGCCCCGCCCGCCGGGCGCGCCGGCCTGGTCGATCGGGCACCCGTCGTCAGCGCTCCAGCAGCGGCAACTTGCCGGGCACGCCTTCCCATTGCTTGGCGTCGGCCGGCGCGGCGTGCTTCTCGCTGAGCACCGGCCATTTCTTCGCCAGGTCCGCGTTCAATTGCTTGAAGCTCTCCTGACCGGCCGGGATGTCCTCCTCGGAGAAGATGGCCTCGACCGGGCATTCCGGCTCGCACAGCGTGCAGTCGATGCACTCGTCGGGGTCGATCACGAGGAAATTCGGCCCCTCGTGGAAACAGTCCACCGGGCACACCTCCACGCAATCCGTGTACTTGCACTTGATACAATTTTCGGTGACCACAAAGGCCATGGCGAACCCTTCTGCTGGTTGACGGTCCTGGACGGCCGACTATTCTGCCACATAGGCGCGGCGCGGGCGTCGCCGGCTCACGCGCGCAAGGCCCCCGTGAGTTCGGTGAAGTGGTGGTCCTCGCGGCCGGCCGCGCGGTCGGCGAAATACCGCCGCAGCGTGAATTCGCCGCTCGGAAATGCGAGCTCACGCCAGGGAATCTCCCCTTCCTCGAACAGCCCGACCTCCAGGCTCTCGGGTCCCGGGCCGAAGCCCGGGTGCAGGAGCCTCGCGCGGAACATCACGTGGACCTGGCCGGCGTGCGTGACGTTGACCGCGGCGAGGAGTGAGCCGATCCGGACCTCGGCCTGCGCCTCCTCGAAGCACTCGCGCCGGGCCGCATCTTGCATGGTCTCGCCGATCTCCATGAATCCGGCCGGAACCGTCCAGAAGCCGCGGCGTGGCTCGATGGCGCGCCGGCACAGCAGGATCTTGCCCTGCCACTCGGGCACGCAGCCGAGTACCAGCAGTGGGTTCTTGTAGTGCACCACGCCGCAGCTCTCGCAGACGAAGCGCGCAAGGTGGTCCCCGTCGGGGATCTTGGTGACGACGGCGGCGCCGCAGTTGCTGCAGAACTTCAAGGATGATCCGTAGTTCGAGGACTGGTGCCCGGAGAGGGAATCGAACCCACACGATGTCACCATCACCGGATTTTGAGTCCGGCGCGTCTACCAGTTCCGCCATCCGGGCAGATCGGGCGCACAGTATATGCGAACGGCCGTCTTGTTAGTATTGCCGCCCTGATGCGTCGCGAGGACTTCCACTACGATCTGCCCCGGGAGCGGATTGCCCAAGCGCCCGCGCAGGCGCGGTCGGCGAGCCGCCTGCTCGCGCTCGACGGCGAGACGGGCGCGCGCCGCGACCTGTCGTTCGGCGATCTTCCCGGCCTGCTCGATGCGGCCGACCTGCTGGTGTTCAACGATACGCGGGTGATTCCGGCGCGCGCGTTCGGCTGCAAGCCGAGCGGCGGGCGCGTCGAACTGCTGCTCGAGCGCGTCGAGGGCGCGACGCGGGCGCTCCTCCACGCTCGATCCAGCAAGCGATTGCGGCCGCAAGGAGTGGTGCAACTCGCGGCAGGCTGCAGCGCCCGCGTCCTCGGCCGGGAGGGCGAGCTGTACCGCCTGGAATTCTCCTGCGACGTGCTGCAGTTCTTCGAACAACATGGCGCGATGCCGCTGCCGCCGTACATCGCACGGCCCGCGCAGGCGCCCGACCGCGATCGCTATCAGACGGTGTACGCGCGCGTGCCCGGCGCCGTGGCGGCGCCGACCGCCGGGCTGCACTTCGACCACGCGCTGTTCGCCGCGCTTGCAGAGCGCGGGGTGCGCCGGGAGTTCCTGACGCTGCACGTCGGCGCCGGCACGTTCGCGCCGGTACGCAGCGCCGAGGTCGAGCAACACGTCATGCACGCGGAGCGCGTCGAGGTGCCGGCGGGTGTCTGCACGGCGATCGAGCGCACCCGCGCCGCCGGCGGCCGGGTGGTCGCGGTCGGCACGACCGTCGTGCGCGCGCTCGAGGCGGCGGCGAACGGCGGTAGTTTGCGGCCATTGCGCGGCGAGACGCGGATATTCATCAAGCCCGGGCACCGGTTTCGTGCGGTTGATGCGATCCTGACGAATTTTCACCTCCCCGAGTCGACGCTGCTGATGCTGTGCGCCGCGTTCGTCGGCCGCGAGACGCTGCTCGACGCCTACGCGCACGCGGTCCGCGAGCACTACCGATTCTTCAGCTACGGCGACGCGACGTTTCTCAGCCCCCGCCGCGCCGCGCTGGAGCGGCCGTGACGGCGCCGCGGATGAGCTTTTCGCTGCTCGCGACCGATGGCGCCGCCCGGCGCGGCCGGCTGAGCTTCGCCCGCGGCGACGTCGAATCGCCGGCCTTCATGCCGGTCGGCACCTACGGCAGCGTGAAGGCGATGACGCCGGAGGAACTCGAGTCGGTCGGCGCCGAAATCGTGCTCGGCAACACCTTCCACTTGTTCCTGCGTCCGGGGCTCGAGGTGATCGGCGCACACGGCGGCCTGCATCGCTTCATGCACTGGCGGCGGCCGATTCTGACCGATTCCGGCGGTTTCCAGGTCTGGAGTCTCGCGACGATGCGCAAGATCAGCGAGGCGGGCGCGCATTTCCGTTCGCCGGTGGACGGCGCGGCGGTGTTTCTCTCGCCGGAGGAATCGATGCGCATCCAGCGCATCCTGGGCTCCGACGTCGCGATGAGCTTCGACGAGTGCACGGCATATCCCGCCGACGAACCGCAGGCGCGCGAGTCGATGGAGCGCTCGATGCGCTGGGCATTGCGCGGATTCCGCGAGTACCACCGTCAGGATCCGCTGGGCACGTTGTTCGGGATCGTCCAAGGGGGGGTACATGCGACGCTGCGCCTCGCCTCGCTCGAGGCGCTCGAACGGATCGGCTTCGGCGGCCTCGCCATCGGCGGTCTGGCCGTCGGCGAGACCGAGGGCGAACGCGCGTCGGTTCTCGAAACACTGTGTCCGCGGATGCCGCGCAACAAGCCCCGGTACCTGATGGGCGTCGGGCGGCCCGAGGACATCCTCGAGGCGGTGCGCCGCGGCGTCGACCTGTTCGACTGCGTGATGCCGACGCGGCATGCGCGCAACGGGCATCTGTTCACCCGCGGCGGCGTCGTCAATATCCGCAATGCCGCCCACCGCGCCGACACCGGGCCGATCGAGGCAGGATGCGCTTGCTACACCTGCCGCAACTACAGCCGCGCCTACCTGCGCCACCTGGACCGGTGCAACGAGATCCTCGGTTCGCGGCTCAACACGATCCACAACCTATACTTCTACCAGCGCCTGATGCGGGAGATCCGCGAGGCGATCGAGGCCGGCCGGCTCGAGCCCTACGCCGCGGCGTTCTACGCGGCGCGGGACGCGGCGGGGGGCGCGCCGGGGCCCGCGGGCAAGCCGCCGCGGCAAGGTTGCGCGACGCCGTGAGGTTTTGCCGCGCCGTTTGGGTATAATCCCCCGCTTTCCGCCGCGGCCTGGGCCGCGCAACAATGGGTGCAACGCCATGAATTTCTTCATCAAATCCGCATTTGCACAGACGGCCGGTGCGAGCGGCGGACAGAGCATCTTCGGCGCCTTGCTGCTGCCGGTCGTGCTCCTGGTCGTGTTCTACTTCCTGCTGATCCGGCCGCAGAACAAGCGCGCCAAGGAACAGAAGGAGATGCTGTCGAAGATTGCCGCCGGCGACGAAGTGGCGACCAACGGCGGCATCCTCGGCAAGGTGCTCGAGGTCGGCGAGCAGTTCCTGACGCTGGAGATCGCCGCAGGCGTCAGCGTGAAACTGCAGAAATTTCAGGTCTCGCAGATCCTACCCAAGGGCACGGTCAAGAACGCATGACTGCCTACCCTCGATGGAAGATCGTGTTCGTCGCGATCGTGCTGCTGATCGGAATATTGCTCGCCTCGCCGAATCTGTTCGGTCAGCAGAGCGCGCTGCAGCTCGCCAAGGATCAATCCGCGGTCACCGAGTCCGACCGGCTCGCGATCGAGAAGCTGCTCGCGAACAAGGGCATACCGCTCGCCGGATCCTTCGTCGAGCAAGGGCGCTTGACGCTGCGTTTCCCCACCGCAGCAGTGCAAAAGAGTGCGCACGCGGCGATCTCGGCGGCGATGCCGAACAAATACACGATCGCGCTGGCGACGGCGTCCCGGGTGCCGGACTGGATGCGCCGATTCGGCTTGACGCCGATCAAGCTCGGCCTCGACCTGCGCGGTGGTGTGTACCTCGTCTACCAGGTCGACATCCAGGCGGCGGTCAAGCAGGAGCTCGATCGATTCAACCAGGATTTCCGTGCCTCGCTGCGCAACGCGCACGTGCCGTACGAGGACGTGCGCGTCGACTATCCGGACAATCGCGTCGTGGTGCTGTTCCGCGACGCCGCGAGCTTCGCCAAGGGTCGCGATGCGATCGAGAGCGACAATCGCAGCGTGAACTTCGTCGAGACGACCATCGGCGGCGCGCCGGCGCTGCAATTGACGCTCACGCCGCAGCAGATCAAGCAACGCGAGGATTACGCGGTGCAGCAGAACATCGTGATCCTGCGAAACCGCCTCAACAGCCCCGAACTCGCGGTGTCCGAGCCGCAGGTCGCGCGCCAGGGTGCCGATCAGATCGCGATCCAACTGCCCGGGCTGCAGAACTCGGCCGAGGTGAAGACGATCCTCGGCAAGACGGCAACCCTCGAATTTCACATGGTCGACGAGACCGACAATCCGCTCGACGCGGCGCGCACGGGGCAGATTCCGCTCGGCACGAAGCTCTACTACACGCGGCACAAGCGGCCGGTGCTGCTGAAGCGCGACATCGTCGTCACCGGCGACCAGCTCACCGACGCCTCGTTCCAGCCGAACACCCAGGACGGTCCGGCCGTGTCGGTCTCGCTCGACAGCCGCGGCGCCGAGAAGATGCTGCGCAACACCGAGGAGAACATCGGTCACATGATGGCCGTCGTGTTCATCGACCGTTCGAGCTCGAAGAACGCGGCCGGGGCCGAGGTCGTGCACACCAAGGAAGAGGTGATCAACGAGGCGACGATCCGCGGAGTGTTCAGCAATAACTTCCAGATCACCGGGATCAATCCGATCGAGGGGCGCGAGCTCGCATTGCTGCTGCGGGCGGGCGGCCTCGCAGCGCCGCTGTCGGAGATCGAGGAGCGGGCGATCGGCCCGAGCCTCGGCCAGGACAACATCAACAAGGGCATCCACGCGATGGTGTTCGGCACGCTCGCCGCGTTCGTCTTCATGGCGATCTACTACAAGTGGTTCGGCGTCATCGCCGACGTCGTGCTCGGCGCGAACGTGATCCTGCTGACGGCGATGCTGTCACTGGTCGGCGCGGCGCTCACGCTGCCGGGGATCGCCGCCGTCGTGCTCACCGTCGGCATGGCCGTCGATGCCAACATCCTGATCTACGAACGCATCCGCGAGGAGGTCCGCATGGGCATCTCGCCGCGGGCCGCGATCGCCGCCGGATTCGAGCGCGCGTTCTCGGCGATCGCCGACTCGAACATGACGGCGATGATCGCCGGCATCGTTCTGTGGCTGTTCGGCTCGGGTGCGGTCCGGGGCTTCGCGGTGGTGCTCGTGCTCGGCATCGCGACCTCGATGTTCACGTCGCTGATGGGCAGCCGCGCCCTGGTCCAGGTCGTCTTCGGCGGCCGGCGCAAGATCGAACGGCTGCCGATCTAGGGCGGCGGGACGAGGGAGTTCGCAGATGGAGTTCTTTCACAAGGTAACGCGCTTCCCGTTCATGCACACCCGCAAGGTGTGGTATGGACTGTCGGCGGTGCTGATCGCGGGTTCGCTGCTCCTCGTCGTGGTGCGCGGCCTGAACCTCGGCATCGATTTCACCGGCGGCGTCGTGGTAGAGACGCGCTTCCCGGATGCGCCGAACGTCGACCGCCTGCGCGCGGCCCTCGCGCGCGGGCACGTCGCCGGCGCCCAGGTCCAGCAGTTCGGCAGCCCGCGCGACATCCTCGTGCGCCTGCCGCCCGATCCGAACTTCAAGGGCGACAAGATCGGTGCGCGCATCACCGGGCTGTTCCACTCCATCGATGCGGGTGTGACGCTGCAGTCGACCGAGGTCGTCGGCCCGCAGGTCGGCGAGGAGCTGTTCATCAGGGGTGCGTGGGCGCTCACCGCGACCTTGTTGTTGATCATGGTCTATGTGCTGATCCGCTTCACGCCGAAACTCGCGCTCGGGGCGATCTTCGCGGTGCTGCACGACCCGATCTGCGTGCTCGGCTTCTTCGCGGTGACGCAGATGACGTTCGACCTCACGGCCATATCGGCGATCCTCGCCGTGATCGGCTATTCGCTGAACGACACGGTGATCGTCTTCGATCGCGTGCGCGAGCGGGCCCGCAACGCGCGCAAAATCGGCATCGCACAGGTCATCGACGAATCGATCAACCAGACGCTGTCGCGGACCCTGATGACCAAGCTGGTGACGCTGCTGGTGGTCGTCGCCCTGCTGCTGTTCGGCGGTCAGACCCTGCACAGCTTCTCGGCGGCGCTCGTCATCGGCATCGTCGCCGGCACCTACTCGTCGATCTACATATCCTCGGCGATCGCGCTCGATCTCGGCCTACGCACCGACGATCTGCTCGAGCGCAAGATGAGCAAACCCGAAGAAATCGACGGGCTGCCCTGAGCGAGCGCCGCTTGGGGGGTGGCCCGAACCCGGGAAACTGTTGGCTGCGCGGCGCGAAAGCCGCTACAGTCGGCCACAGCCAAGCGGCGCAGGGATCGTGGCGGCGCCGCGCCCTTCGAAGGCCACATCGGGTGCACAAGATGAAATTGAACGGTCTGTTCGCAACCAAACCGATTTCCGACTACCACGCCGAAGCGGCGGGCAAGAACCTGGTGCGCGCTCTCGGCACCCCGTCGCTGATCGCATTCGGCATCGGCGGCATCATCGGCACGGGCATCTTCGTCCTCACCGGACTCGCCGCGGCCCAGCACGCGGGACCCGCGATCGTCATATCATTCGTGATCGCGGGCATCGGCTGCATGTTCGCCGGCCTCTGTTACTCGGAATTCGCGACGATGGTGCCGGTGGCGGGCAGCGCCTACGCCTACAGTTATGCGACCCTCGGGGAGTTCATCGCCTGGTTCGTCGGCTGGAACCTGGTGCTCGAATACATGATGGCTTGTGCGACCGTCGCAGTCGGCTGGAGCCGCTACTTCGTCAAGCTGCTGGATTTCTACGGCATCAACGGAGTGCCGGCGGCGTTCACCTCGGCGCCGTTCGCGGCCGGGGCGACCGGCTTCCAGGTCCATCAGACGAGTTCGTATTTGAATCTGCCGGCGATCGGCATCATCGCGGCGGCGACCGCGCTTTGCTACAAGGGCATCCAGGAATCGACGCTCGTCAACACGATCATCGTCGCCATCAAGGTCACGATCGTCGTCGCGGTGATCGTGTTCGGCGCGTACTACGTCAACCCGGCGCACTGGGTGCCGTTCATTCCGAAGAACACGGGCAAGTTCGGCCAGTTCGGCTGGAGCGGTGTCATCCAGGCGGCCGGCATCATCTTCTTCGCCTACATCGGCTTCGACGGGGTCTCGACGGTCGCCCAGGAATCGAAAAATCCGAGCCGCGGCATGCCGATCGGCATCCTCGGGAGCCTCGCGATCTGCACGGTGTTGTACATCCTGATGTCGGGCGTCATGACCGGCATGGTGCCGTATCCGCTCTTGAACGACGCCGCCCCGGTGGCCGTCGCGATCGAGGCGCACCGTCAGCTTCACTGGCTCACGAGCTGGGTGCTCGTCGGCGCGCTGCTCGGCCTCACCTCGGTGATCATCACGATGATCATCCCGCAGGCGAGAATCTGGCTGACGATGGCGCACGACGGACTGCTACCGAAGATGTTCGGCGCCGTGCACCCGAAGTACCGCACACCGCACATCTCGACCATGATCACCGGCGTCTGCGCGGCGACTTTCGCGGGGCTCCTGCCGATCGGCATCCTCGGCGAGCTCGTGTCGATCGGCACGCTGATCGCCTTCATCGTCGTGTGCGCCGGCGTGCTCGTGCTGCGCTACACCCGGCCCGACCTGCCGCGGCCGTTCCGGGTCCCGGCGGTGTGGTTCGTGTCCATCATGGGCATCATCTTCTGCGCGGGCATGGCGGCCTTCCTGCCCGAGGCCACCTGGCTGCGGCTCGCGCTGTGGAGCGCGATCGGCATCGTTCTGTACTTCGCCTACGGCTACCAGCACAGCCGCCTGCGGCGCAAGGAAGCCGCGGGCCCGCACGCGGGCTGACATGCGTCGGCGGCAGGGATCGCGAGGCGCTAGTCCCGCAGCGCGCGCGGGGTCAGGGGTCCGATCAATGCGATCAGCCCCTCGTAGACCTTTGGATTGCCGGCGACGACGTTCGGTCCGAGCGCGTATTCGGCGCCCGCGGGGGTGCCGATCCGGCCGCCGGCTTCCTGGATGAGGAGCGCGCCGGCTGCGGTGTCCCATGCCTTCAGGCCGTATTCCCAAAATCCGTCGAGGCGCCCGGCGGCGACGTAGGCGAGGTCGAGGGCGGCGGCCCCCGGCCGGCGAACGCCGGCGGCCACCGACATCACGGCCTTCAGGGTCGCGAGGTAATCGTCGACGTCGGTCGCGTCGGCGCGGAACGGAAAGCCGGTGCCGATCAGCGAGCCCTCCAGGCCGCGCTGCGTGCTGACGCGAATCCGCTTGCCGTCTAGCTGGGCGCCGTCGCCGCGCGAGGCGGTGAAGAATTCCTGGCGCATCGGATCGTAGATCACCGCGTGTTGGATGCGCTTGCGGTGCTCGAGCGCGATCGACACCGCAAAGGCCGGAAAGCCGTGCAGGAAGTTCGTCGTCCCGTCGAGCGGATCGATGATCCAGACGAACTCGCCCTCGCCGCTGCGGCCGGTCTCCTCGCCGAGGAAGGCGTGATCCGGATAGCTGCGGCGTACGGTCGCGATGATGTCCGCCTCGGCCTTGCGGTCGACGTCGGTGACGAAATCGTTGCGGCCCTTGGTGTCGATCTTCAGCGAATCGAGCCGCGTGATGCTGCGCGCGATCGAGTCGCCAGCGCGCCTGGCGGCGCGCATGCCTATGTTCAGCAGCGGGTGCATATCGTGGCGCTAGAATAGCAGAGCATGACCGACCTCGTTCGCATCGTCCTCGTGGAGCCCAGCCATCCGGGAAACGTCGGCTCGGTCGCGCGCGCGATGAAGAACATGGCGCTCGCCGATCTCGTTCTGGTGCGGCCGCGGTCGATGCCACATCCCGAGGCGATCGCGCTTGCCGCCGGCGCCGACGACGTGCTCGCCTCGGCGAAGGTCGTCGACACGGTCGCCGCCGCCATCGCCGACTGCGCGTTCGTCGCCGGCACGACCTCACGGCCGCGCAACCTCTCCTGGGAGTTCGCGACGCCGCGCGAGGCGGCGGCTCGCATCAACGCGCTCGCCGCGGGCTCGCGCGCGGCCCTGCTGTTCGGGTCGGAGCGCTACGGTCTCGCGAACGAGGACCTGAACCACTGTGCATTGCTCGTGCGGATACCGGCCAATGACGCCTATTGTTCGCTGAACCTCGCGATGTCGGTTTTGCTGCTGAGCTACGAAGTGTTCCTTGCCCGCGAGCAGCCGGCGGGGCGGACGCAGCTCGAGGCGCCGCTCGCCGAGGGCGCGGACCTGGAGCATTTCTACGCGCACCTCGAGCGGGTCCTCGGCGAGATCGAGTTTGGCGATCGCACCGGCTACCTGATGGATCGCCTGCGGCGCCTGTTCAACCGCACCGGACTCGACCGAAACGAGCTGAACATCCTGCGCGGCATCCTGAGCGCGGTGTCCGGCCGGCGCCGGCGCGCCGCCCGCACGGGCGGCGAATGAGCCGCCCCGCGTATTTCGACCATGCGTCGACGACGCCGGTCGATTTGCGCGTCGCCGCCCAGATGGGCGCGTGCCTGACCGCCGACGGCAGCTTCGGCAACCCGGGCTCGATCGGGCACGCCTATGGCGAGCAGGCACGCGAGCGTGTCGAGTCGGCGCGCGCGCAGGTCGCGGCCGCCGTCGGCGCGGAGCCCGCCGACGTGATCTGGACGTCGGGCGCAACCGAGGCGGACAATCTCGCGATCTTCGGCCTCGGCGCGCACGCGCAGGGCCGCGGACGGCACGTCGTCACGGCCCGCACCGAACACAAGGCGGTGCTCGACCCATGCCGCGAGCTCGAGCGGCGTGGCTGGGAGGTGAGCTATTTGCAGCCGGATCGGCGCGGCGTCATCGATCCGGATCGGCTCGCCGCCGCGCTGCGCGCGGACACCGTGCTGGTCTCGCTGATGCACGTCAACAACGAGATCGGCGTGATCCAGGACATCGCCGGCTTTGCCGCAGTTTGCGAGCGCCACGGCGGTGTGCGGCTGCACGTCGATGCGGCGCAGAGCGTCGGCAAGTGTGCGGTCGACTTCCGCGCCTGCGGCGCCGACCTGATGTCGCTGTCGGCGCACAAGGCGTACGGCCCGAAGGGCGTCGGCGCGCTGCTGGTGTCGCGGCGGCGCCGGGTACAGATAGAGGCCCGGCAGTTCGGTGGCGGCCAGGAGCGCGGCCTGCGCTCGGGCACACTCGCGACGCACCAGGTCGTCGGCATGGGGGCGGCATTCGCGATCGCCGCGGCCGAACGAGAGAGCGAGGGGTGGCGCATCGAGGCGCTGCGCGAGCGCCTTTGGCGCGGGCTCGCGAGGCAGGGCGGCGCTTTGCGCAACGGTGCGCCGGCCGACGTCGTACCGCAGATCCTCAACGTCTCGTTCGAGGACGTCGAAGGCGAGAGCCTGCTCGCCGCCGTCGCGCCGGAGATCGCCGTTTCGACCGGTTCGGCCTGCGCGTCCGCGACCGGCGAGTCCTCGTACGTGCTGCGAGCGCTCGGCCGCGGCGAGCGCCTGGCCGAGAGCAGTCTGCGCTTCAGCCTCGGTCGGCAGACGACCGAGGAGGACGTGGATCGGGCCGTTAGCGCGGTGGGCGGCGCACTCGCTCGTCTGCGGCGCATCGGGGGCGCATGCGCTACAACGAAATGACGCTGCGCTATTTCGAATCGGCGCCCGCGGCCGGCACGCTCGACGGACCGCAGGTCGCGACCGGGACTGCGGGCGAGCGGCAGCAGGGCGCCTGGGTGCAGTTTCAGATCCGCCTCGAGACGCCGGCCGACGGGGGCACCCGGATCGCCGCGGCGCAATTTCTCGCATTCGGCTGCCCGCACACCATCGCGACCGCGGCCTGGGTCGCCGAACAGGCGCCGGGGGGGCCCGTGTCGGCCGAACTGCCCCTGCCGGTCGAGGCGCTCCGGCGTCTGTTCGGCGTGCCGGTCGAGAAACTTGGACGACTGCTGGTGGTCGAAGATGCCTGGCGCGCGGTCATCGCCACGGCGAGTGCTCGAGTTGAGACCTAGCCGTCGTGCGTCGGGCGGCCCAGCGTGTTATGTAGTGTCGTAGTTCAGGCGGATGCATGCGACGCGGAGGTGAATATATGGCGATCGTGCTGACCGAGGCGGCGGTGGAGCGGGTTCGGGCGCATTTGCACAAGCGTGGTAGCGGCGTCGGGCTGCGCCTCGGCATCAAGAAGACGGGCTGTTCGGGCTTTGCCTACGTCGTCAACTATGCCGACGAGATCGGCGCCGACGATGCGGTCTTCGACGCGCGCGGGGTCAAGGTCATCGTCGACCGGGTGAGCCTGCCGCTGATCGACGGGACCGTCGTCGATTTCGTCAAACAGGGGCTGAACGAGGCCTTCAAATTCCAAAATCCCAAGGCCAAGAGCGAATGCGGCTGCGGGGAGAGCTTCAACGTCTGACGAGGCGCCCGCCCGCTTGCTCGCTCGACCTGCCGCTCCCACGCCGGATTATTCAATCAATACAGGCACTTCGGTGCCGCAGTCGATTGCTTGGCGGGGCCGTGTCGGCTAAACTGCGCAGTCCTTGTCGGTCCCCTCGCGGGATCGCGAGCACCGCCCAGCATCCTCACCGAGGTCGTTCATGCCCATCGAGCGCACTCTCTCCATCGTCAAACCGGACGGTGTCGGCCGCAACCTGATCGGCGACGTCTATCGCCGGTTCGAGGCCGCGGGGCTCGCAATCGTTGCGGCGCGCATGTTGCACCTGTCGCAAGCCGAGGCCGAGGCGTTCTACGGCGTGCACCGGGAACGGCCGTTTTTCAAGGATCTGGTGCGCTTCATGACCTCGGGGCCGGTCTTGGTCCAGGTGCTCGAAGGAGAGGATGCGGTGGCGAAGAACCGCGAGGTGATGGGTGCGACCGACCCGAAGAAGGCCGCGCCGGGCACCATCAGGGCGGACCTCGCCAACTCGATCGACGAGAATGTCGTGCACGGCTCCGACGCGCCGGAGACGGCGGTGCGGGAAATCGCCTTCTTCTTTCGCGCAACAGAGATCTGCCCGCGGACGCGCTAGCGTCGTTCGTGCGGAGGACGGCTTCGAAATGCACCAGGTGGCCGGCGATCGCGTGAACCTGCTCGGCTTGCCGCGGGCAGAACTCGAGGCGTTCGTCGCGGCACGTTTCGGCGCAAAGCCATTTCGCGCGCGGCAGTTGATGCAATGGATCTACCGCCGGGGCGCCGGAGAATTCGCCGAGATGACCGATCTTGCGCAGCCGTTGCGCGCCGCGCTCGAGGAGGCCGCGACGGTCGCGGTACCGCAGATCGTCACGCAGCAGATCTCGCGCGACGGCACGCGCAAGTGGATGCTGCGTATGGACGCGGCGCAGGGGATCGAGACGGTGTTCATTCCCGAGCCCGAGCGGGGCACGTTGTGCATCTCGAGCCAGGTAGGCTGCGCCATGGATTGCGGCTTCTGCGCGACGGCGCAGCAGGGGTTCAACCGCAATCTGAGCGTCGCGGAAATCGTCGGCCAGGTCTGGCTCGCGCGGCGCGAGCTCGCGCGGGATGCGGCAGGCGGCGGCGAACCGCGCAGCATCACCAACGTCGTGTTCATGGGCATGGGCGAGCCGCTCGCGAACTATCGCAACGTCGTGCAGGCCGTGCGCATCTTCCTCGACGACCTGGGCTACGACCTGTCGCGCCGGCGCGTGACGCTCAGCACCTCCGGGCTCGTGCCGCAAATGTACCGGCTCGCCGAGGAATGCAACGTCGCGCTCGCCGTCAGCCTGCACGCGCCGAACGACGAACTGCGCAACGAGCTGGTGCCGATCAACCGCAAGCACCCGATCGATGAGCTGCTCGCCGCGTGCTGGCACTACATCGAGCGGCAGAACGGGCGCAGCGTCACCTTCGAATACGTCATGCTGGACGGCGTGAACGACCGGCCGCAGCAGGCGCGCGAGCTGGCGCGCCTGCTGCGCGGCCGACCGGCGAAGTTGAATCTCATTCCATTCAACCCGTTTCCCGGCACGTGCTACCGGCGTTCGCCGCAGGTCGCGATCCAGCGTTTTCGGGACATATTGAACGAAATGGGCGTGATCGCGACGATCCGACGCACGCGCGGCGACGACATCGGCGCGGCCTGCGGCCAACTCGCCGGCCGCGTCGATGATCGGCTGCTGGTGCGTCTCGGTTTGAAACTGCCGAATCGCGCGCCGCGAGCCCAGGTGGCGCCGTGAGGGGGCGCACGCTGCGGCTGGCGGCCACCGGGTTGTCGATGTCGCTCGTGCTCGGCGCGTGTGCGTCGCAGAACGGTCTCGTCCCCGGCGAGAACCCGGAGCAGGCGGCGATGGTGAACGTGCAGCTCGCACTCGCCTACATGCGGCTCGACAAACTGGCGATTGCCCGCCATTTCGTCGCGCGCGCATTGCGCGAGGATGCGCACGACGCGACCGTCCAGGCGACCGCCGGACTGGTGTACGAACGGCTCGGCGAGGCGTCGAATGCGCGGCGCGCCTACGACGAGGCCGCGCGGCTCGGCAAGGGCGATCCGGACATCATGAACACCTACGCCGGGTATCTGTGCCGCAGCCATCGCAACGCCGAAGGCGTGAAGGTGTTTCGCGAAGTCATGGCGAGTCCGCTCTATCTGACGCCCGAAGTGGCCATGGTCAATGCCGGCGTGTGCCTCGAGGGCGCCGGCGACGACGCGGCGGCGGAGCGCTATTTCAAGCGGGCTCTGGCCGTGCGTCCGAACATGCCGGCGGCGATGCTGGAGTCGGGCGCGCTCGCGCTGCGGCGCAAGGACCCGGCGAAGGCGGCGGTGCTCGTCGAGCGCTATCTCGCGGTCAATCCGCCGAGCCCGGGGATTCTCTGGCTCGGGCTGCGCGCAGAGCGCGCGCTCGGCCACGCGGATGGCGCGGCGAACTACGCACAACAGCTGGAGAAGGACTTCCCGGCCTCCAGCGAAGCGCGCATGCTGCAAGCCGGCATTCCCCAATGATTGCGGCGGTGGAACTCGGTTCGCGCATGCGGACCGAGCGGCAGCGCCGGGGAATCAGCGTGCAGCAGGCGGCTGATGAACTGCGGCTCGACGCCCGGGTCATCGAGTCCTTCGAGGAGGGCAATTTCGAGCGCGCCGGCGCGCCGGTCTACGCCAAGGGTCATCTGAAGAAATACGCCGCCCTGCTCGGCATACCGGGCGAGGATCTGGTTGCGACCGTCGACACCTTGAACGAGCCGCTCGCCGCGCCGAAGCTGCCGGAGACGATGACGCCGATCATGGCGCGCCCGCGATTCGGCGGCAAGCGGGTCGCATGGCGACCACTCGTGACTCTCGTGGTGCTCGGCGTCGTGATCGTCGGCGTACTGTGGTGGAAACCCTGGCGTCTGCGGATCGCAAGCCACGAGGCGGGCCGCAGCGCGACGAGCGCACCGTCCGGCGACCCGGCCGCGGCACCGCAGACCGGTGCGCCGCGAGCGCGGGAAACGGTGCCGGGGGCGCGGCTGCCGGCAGCCGCGGCGCCAACCCGGGGAGCTGCGCAGGCCGGGACGGCGGCACCCACTGCGGGCACGGCGGCGCCTGCGGGTCATGCGCCAGTTCGAGCGGCGGGAAGGCCGGCGCAGCTGCGGCTCGCGTTTACGGCGCCCTGCTGGGTCGATGTGCGCGACGCCGCCGGCACACGCCTGTCCGGCGGCATCGCCCGCGCGAGCACCGTACGCGAGATCGCCGGCCGGGCGCCCCTCACGGTGATCCTCGGCTACGCCACCGGTGTCAAGGTGCGGGTCAACGGCCGCGCAGTGGCGCTCGGCGCGCGCTACGTGAGGGACAACGTCGGCCGATTCGGCATCGCCGCCGACGGCGAGTTACAGCCGTACGCGCCGCCGACGCGCCCACGACATTGACGGGGCGATCTTGAGCACGATCATCGAGCCGCTGCGCGGCGTTCACGATATCCTGCCGTCGCAGATCGGCGCATGGCAGTTCATGGAACGTACGACGCGGGAAATCTTCGCCGCCTATGGCTACGAGGAGTTCCGTGCGCCGATCATCGAACAGACCCAGCTGTTCAAGCGCTCGATCGGCGATTTCACCGACATCGTCGAGAAGGAGATGTTCAGCTTCGTCGATCGAGGCGAGGATCACATCACGCTGCGGCCCGAGGCGACCGCCGGCATCGCGCGGGCGGCGATCTCCAACGGTTTGCTGCGCGCCGGGCGGCTGCGCCTCTGGTGCATGGGTCCGATGTTCCGCCGCGAGCGGCCGCAGGCGGGCCGCTACCGCCAGTTCCACCAGATCGACGCGGAGGCCTTCGGTTTCGACGGGCCCGACGTCGACGCCGAGATGATTTTGTTGTCGGCGCGGCTGCTGCGCCGCCTCGGGCTCGGCGGGCTGAAGCTGCACCTGAATTCGCTCGGTACGCCCGAGTCGCGCGCCGGCTATCGCGAACGCCTGATCGCTTACTTCACGGCGTACGAGTCACAGCTCGATGAGGACAGCCGGCGGCGCCTGCACGCGAACCCGCTGCGGATTCTCGACTCGAAGCACCCGCAGACGCAACGCATCGTCGCCGGCGCACCGCATCTCGGCGAATCCCTGGACCCGCAGTCCCGGGAGCATTTCGCGGCGCTATGCGACCACCTGCGTGCCGCCGGTATCGAGTATCATGTCGACCAGCGGCTGGTTCGCGGGCTCGATTACTACACGCGCACCGTCTTCGAGTGGATCACCGATTCGCTTGGCGCACAAAGCACCGTGTGCGCCGGCGGGCGTTATGACGGCCTGGTCGAGCAGCTCGGCGGCGCCGCGACCCCGGGCATTGGCTGGGCGATGGGCCAGGAGCGCATCGTCATGCTGCTCGAGAAGCTGGGCCGGGCCGCCGACGTCGCTGCGCCGGACGTCTATTTGATCATGAGCGGGGAACGCGCGGAGCGGATCGGGTTCCAACTGGCCGAGCGGCTCCGTGATGAGCGGCCGGAGCTGAAGTTGCTGTTCAATCTCGGCGGCGGCAATTTCAAAGCGCAATTCAAGCGGGCGGACAAGAGCGGCGCGCGCTACGCGCTCGTGCTGGGCGAAGACGAGGCCGCCCGCGGCTCGGTGGGGCTGAAGGATTTACGGGACGGGCGGGCGCAGGAGGATTGTGCGGTCGATCGGCTCGGCGAACGACTGGATGTGCTGCTGGGGCCGGGCGCGGCGAACATGGGGAAGTCATGGTAGAAGACTATTTGACCGACGATGAACGACTCGAGGCCGTCAAGAACTGGCTGACGGAGAATGGTCCCTGGCTGCTCGGCGGCGCGCTGCTCGGCGCGGCTCTGCTGTTCGGCTATCGGTACTACGAGAGCCACCGCAACAGCCGCGCGCTGCAGGCCGCGGCATTGTTCGACGGGATGACGTCGGCGCTCGACAAACACGATCCGGCCGGCGCGCAACGGATCGCCGGCGAGATCACCGGCAAATTCGCGGGTAGTCCCTACGCGGATCAGGCCGAGCTCACACTCGCCCGCCTGGCGGTCGATGACGGGCGGCTGCCCGCGGCGGCCGTGGAGCTGGCGCATGTGGTTGCGAGCTCGAACGACGGCGAACTGCAGAAGATCGCCCGGCTGCGCCTGGCGCGCGTGCAGATCGCCGAGGGCAAGCCCGATGAGGCGCTCGAGACGCTCGCCGGTGCGGACCCCGGAGCGCCGTTCGCAGCGCTGTTCGACGAGGCGCGCGGCGACGCGCTGTACGCGAAGCACGATCGTGCCGGTGCGATCGCCGAGTATCAGCGTGCGCTCGCGGTCGGCGACCCGCGCTACGGCGACAACCCGCTGCTTGCGCTGAAGATCGCCAACCTTGGCGCCGCACCCGCAATGCCCGGCACGACGCCGGCGCCAGGCGGAGGGCCGCGCTGATGCGCCACCACATCGCCGCGCCACTCGCCGCGCTGCTCGCGCTCGCCGGCTGCAGCAAGGATAAAGACGTCGATCAGCCGGCCAAGCTCGTGCAGATCACGACGAAACTGGCGGTCCACAAGGTCTGGAGCGTCGACGTCGGCGGCGGCAAGCACCAGATGTTGTTGCGCCTTGGGCTCGGTCCGGCGCTCGAAGGCGGCGTCGTGTACGCGGCCTCGCACAAGGGCGTGGTGGAGGCGCTGCGGGTCGCGAACGGCCGCCGGATCTGGCGCGCGCGTCTGCGCCTGCCCTTGTCCGCCGGCCCCGGAGCGGGCGACGGACTCGTCGTCGTCGGCTCGAGCAACGGCGACATAGTCGCGCTCGACGCGGTGACCGGGCGGATTCGGTGGCACTTACACGTCGACGCCGAATTGCTGTCGGCGCCGGCGATCGGCGATTCGACTGTCGTGATGCGCTCCGTCGACGGGCGCCTGCAGGCCTTCGACGAGACCACCGGCGCGAAGCGATGGTCGATCGAGCAAGACGTGCCGCGGCTCAGCTTGCGCGGCATCGCGACACCGGTCATCGTCAAGAACGAGGTCGTCAGCGGCTTCGACAACGGCAAGATCGTCGCCGTGAACATCGATAACGGCGACACGCTGTGGAGCACGACGCTCAACGCGCCGCACGGCCGCACCGAGCTCGAACGCCTGGTCGACGTGGATTGCGCCGTCGCCGTCGTCGGCGACAATCTGTACGCGACCGGCTATCACGGGCGTACCGCGCAGCTCGCGCTCGACTCGGGCCAGATCTGGTGGGCGCACAAGATGTCGAGTGACCATGGGCTCGCGGCGGACGCAAAGAACGTCTACGTGTCGGAGGCCAACGGCACGGTCGTCGCGCTGCGTGCACAGGACGGCGCCGAGATCTGGCACAACGACACTCTGAAGTGGCGCGACCTGAGCGCGCCGGCTCTGACGCAGGCCGCGGTCGTCGTCGGCGATTTTCAGGGCTACCTGCACTGGCTGGACAAGAGGACCGGCGTGATCATCGCGCGCACGCGGGACTCGAAATTCCGGATCTCCAGCCCGCCGATCGCGATCGGCAACACCGTCGTCGTGATGAGCGACGGCGGCGAAATCACCGCGTTCCAGTCGGCGCCGCGGCCGAACGGGTAACATCGACCTTGCTGCCGGTAGTCGCGTTGATCGGTCGGCCGAACGTCGGCAAGTCGACCCTGTTCAACGCGCTGACCGGTACACGGGACGCGCTGGTCGCCGACCTGCCGGGCTTGACGCGTGATCGCCAGTACGGTTTCGCGCGCCGCGGCGACATTCCGTGCATCGTCATCGACACCGGCGGGATCGTCGAGCAGGCCGACGAGATCGAAAGCCTGATGCTCGTGCAGACCGAGCGCGCGATCGAACAGGCGGACCGGCTGGTCGTCGTAGTCGACGGCCGGGCGGGACCGACGCCGCAGGATCACTTCGTCGCCGGGCTCGCGCGGCGCAGCGGCAAACCGACCGTCCTCGGGGTCAACAAGACCGAAGGGCACGACGCCTCGGCCGCGGTCGCCGATTTCCACGAACTCGCCCTCGGTGAACCGCAGCCCATCGCCGCCGCGCACGATCAGGGGGTGGTTTCGCTGCTCGATGCGGCGCTCGCCGGGCTCGCCGCGGACGCACAGGATGTGCCCGAGGCCACCGGCATCAAGGTCGCGGTGATCGGCCGGCCGAACGTCGGCAAGAGCACCTTGATCAACCGCATGCTCGGCGAGAACCGCCTGGTCACCTTCGATCGTCCCGGCACCACGCGTGACGCGGTGCTCGTGCCGTTCGAGCGCGACGGCGAGCGCTATACGCTGATAGACACCGCCGGCGTACGGCGGCGGGCCCGCATCGAGGAGGCGGTTGAGAAGTTCAGCGTGATCAAGACGCTGCAGGCAATCGAGTCCGCGCACGTGGTCATCGTCGTGGTCGATGCGCAGGACATGGTCGCGGACCAGGATGCGAGCCTCCTCGGCACCGTCGTCGAGGAGGGCCGCGCGCTGCTCATCGCCGCGAACAAGTGGGACAACATTCCGGCCGAGCAACGCCAGGCGATCCGCGAGCAGATCGTGCAGCGAATGAGCTTCGCCGACTTTGCGCCCCTGCATTTCATATCCGCCCGCCACGGCAGCGGCGTCGGCGAGTTGTTCGAGTCGGTGCGCCGGGTATACGCGGCGGCGATGCGGGAATTGACGACGCCCGAGCTGACGCGGGTGCTCGAGGGGGCGATCCAGAGCCACCCGCCGCCGATCGCGCACGGCCGACGGATCAAGCTGCGCTACGCGCATCAGGGCGGCCGTAATCCGCCGATCGTCGTGATCCACGGCAACCAGACGGATCAGGTGCCGGACGCGTACCGGCGCTACCTCGTCAACGTCTACCGCAAGGCATTCCACCTGGCCGGAACCCCGATCCGCGTCGTCTTTCGCGGCGACGAAAACCCATTCGCCGGCAAGCGCAACCCTCTGACGCCCCGCCAGGTCCGCAAGCGAAAACGCCTCATACAGCGCAATAAGCGATAGAATCAGCGGACCAAACGGGGCGCAAGCCCCCGGAAAACGGCCCTCGGGATAAGTGGTGCGACCACTCTACAAATTCCGATCGTTGCGCATTCTCGCGGTCCTGGCGGTCGTGATCGCAGGATACGCGAGCGCCGGGTTTTGGCTCGCGCCGAAGCTGTTGCGCACGGCGATCGTCGATCAGAGCCGCAAACTGCTCGGCGTCGATGCGACCGTCGGCGAGATTCGCTTCAATCCGTTCCTGTTCCGGTTGCGTGTCGCCGACCTCGCGCTGTCCGGTCCCGCCGGCACGAAGCTCGTCGGCTTTACCGGGCTCGACGTCGATTTCGCTGCCGCCGCGTCCATCTGGCGCCGTGAATACACCTTTCGCGAGATCGATCTGGCCGGCCCATACGCCGACGCGGTCGTCGAGCCTGACGGCTCATTGAACTTGGCGCGGCTCGTGCCCAAGTCCCCGGCGCAGCCAACGTCGCCGCAAGCCGCGACGGCGCCTCTGCCGCGGATCCGAGTCGCGGTGTTGCACGTCACGAACGCGCAGTTGCGCTATGAAGACCGCTCCCATCCGGGCGATTTCACGCTGCAGTTCGCGCCGACCGAGCTCGACCTGCGGGACTTCACGACCGGAGCCCGGGGGGGCGGCTTCTCGCTCGCGGCGCGGACCCCGCTCGGCGAACGCATCGCCTGGCACGGACGCCTGTCGCTGCAGCCAATCGCCTCGCAGGGCGAGATCCGGATCAGCGACCTGCGTGCGGCGACCGTCGCGGCCTTCCTGCACGCGCGCTTGACGAATCCACCGGCTTTCGCGTTGACCGGCGGCCGGCTCGCCCTCGACGCTCCGTATCGCTTCGAGCTGCAACCGAAGCTGCAGCTGCGCGTGGACGGCGCCAGCGCCGACGTCACGGACCTCGGCATCGCTGCGGCCGGCTCGGCGAGCGACTGGATCCGGCTGCCGCGGCTCGCAATCGGCGGCGTCTCGCTCGACCTGGCCGCACGGCGAGTGCAGGTCGAACGTGTCGCGCTGCACGGCCTCGACGTCGACGCCTGGCTAGGCACCAACCGGCGTTTGAACCTGATGCGCCTCTTGGGCCCGGCATCGCCGACAGCACCGGCGCCGCCCGCGGCGCCGCGCTGGCAGGTCGATCTGGCCAAGATCTCGATCCGGGACGCACGCCTGTCGGCCGAGGATCGAGGGACGCGGCCGGCGGCGAAGATTGTGCTCGAGCCGCTGTCGCTCGACATCGTCGGCGCGAGCCTGGATCCGGCGCGGCCCGTGCAGATCGTGCTCGCGACCGGGGTCGATCAGGGAGGGCGCTTCACGGCGCGCGGTGAGGTCGTGCCCTCGCCGATGTCGGCGAAGCTGCGGCTCACGGCGAGCCGCATCGACCTGAGGGCCCTGCAACCCTATGTCGCGCAGCGCACGTCCCTGACGCTCGAGCACGGGCTGCTCGGCGCCAAGCTCGCCTTGCGCATGCAGCGCGGGCGTCCGACGGTCGCGCTCGCCGGCGACTTGAGCATCGACGGTCTGCACACCATCGACGATGCGCTGCGTGAGGACCTGGTCGACTGGCGGCGGCTCGCGGTGCGCGGCCTGAGATTGCAACTCGCACCGGCGCGGCTGCAGATCGCACGCATCGACGCGATCGGACCGTATGCGCGGGTGATCGTCGAGCCCGATCACAGGATGAACGTGAAGCGCATTCTCGCGGCGCCGCCGAACCGCGCCGGTGCCCCGAAGATGGTCGCGGCGACGAAGCGCGGGGGCGTAAAGGTCGCGGCGGCGGCCTGGGGCCGCCGGCCCATGCGCATCACGATCGGCCGGGTGATCGTGCGCGATGGCCACGCGAATTTCTCCGACCTGTCGATCAAGCCGAACTTCTCCACCGGCATTCAGAAGCTGGCCGGCGATGTCCGCGGCCTCGACTCCAGGCCCGGTACCCGCGCCAGAGTCGATCTGCACGGCGAGATCGGTCCGTATGCGCCGGTGTCGATCACCGGCCGCGTGAACCTGCTCGGACCGGCGCTCTATACGGACCTGACGATGAACTTCCGCAACATGGATCTGACGATCTTCAATCCCTATTCCGGCAAGTTCGCCGGCTACGACATCACCAAGGGCAAGCTGACGACCGAATTGCACTATTTGATCCATGGCGGCAAGCTCGCCGCGACCCATCACGTGATCATCGATCAGCTCGAATTCGGCCCCAAGACCCACAGCAAGGACGCGGTGTCGTTGCCGATCAAGCTGGCGGTCGCGTTGCTGAAGGATCGCCAGGGCGTCATCGACCTGAACATCCCCGTCACAGGATCACTCCACGACCCGAAGTTTCGCCTCGGCCCGCTGATTTGGAAGGTGATCGTGAACGTGCTGCAGAAGGCGGTCACGGCACCCTTCCGGTTGCTGGGCGCGCTGTTCGGCGCGGGCCCGCAAATCCAGTTCGCGGACTTCCGGCCCGGCGACGCGGCGCTCGATGCGACCGACCTCGCGCACCTGCGCATCGTGGCGAAGGCGCTGAATGCACGGCCGCAATTGAAGGTCGACGTGCCGATCGCGCCGCTCGCCACGCTCGACGGGCCGGCGCTCGCCGAGGCGCGTTTCGCGGCCGAGGTGGCCGAACAGATGTTGGGCCGCCGCGAGGCGCCGGCGCACCCGGCGCCGGTCGCAGCGCCGCCGGCCGGCGGGGTCGCGGCGCCGGCGTCGGGCGCGCTCCTGCGCTCCCTCGACCCGAAATCGCAGCTTGGCGTATTGACGGCGCTCTATCGCGCGCAGTTCCACGCGCGGCCCGAGTATGTGCGCGCCGCGCCGCCGCCGAAGGCGGCGCAGGCCGATGCGGCGAAGATCGCCTTTCTCGAGGCACGTCTGCAGGGCCGTATCCACGTCGGCGCTGCGGACCTGAAGGCGCTCGCCGAGCGGCGCGCGGTCGCGATCGAGAAGGTCCTGTTGAGCGGCACCGGCATCGATCCGGGCCGCGTGTTCCTGGTCATCAACGACAAGGTCGCCGCGCAGCACGGGGCGGTGCGCCTGCAGTTGTCCCTGCGCTGAGCGCGACGCGTGCCGGCGGGAACGATTCGCGCGGCGCGACGTCCAAACCGGCATGATCGGCCAAGGTTCCGGAGGCGAGCGATGAACATCATCAGGGCCTGTTCCGCGGCCGTACTCGCGGGCCTGTGCGCGGCGGCGGCGGTTGCTGCGCCGTCCGCCGGTCGCAAATCGGCGCCTGCCGCGGCGGCGCCCGAGGCGCAGATCCCGTTCGCGAACCATCACGGCATCTACGACTGGGATGTCATCAACGATCGCACTCTTCTGATCCAGAGCGAGGGAGGCACCTGGTACAAGGCGACCTTGATGAGCCCCTGCTTCGACCTGCCGTTCGCCGAACGGCTCGGCTTCAAGACGAACCCGGATGGCAGCTTCGACCGCTTCAGCGCGATCTTGGTGCGCCATCAACGCTGTCCGCTGACCTCGCTGGTGGTGACGACGGCGCCGCGCGGCAAGTCGCCGCACCACGAGGTTCCGGTAAAGCCGGCGCGGGCGAAGAAGCCCTGACGCGGAGGCATCCTGCGCGTCAGGCCGGCGGGTCGTCGACCGTCGCGCGAATCCGGCCGCGGGCGAGGCGCGCCTCGATCCGGGTTCCGGGAGGAGCATCGGCCGCGTCGCGCAGGATCCGGCCGTCGCCGGTTGCGACGATCGCATAGCCCCGCTCCAGCGTCGCGAGCGGACTGACCGCCTGCAGCGTGCGCACCAGCGGCAGCAGCCGCTCGCGAGCATGCCGCAGCTGCTGCAGTTCGGCGGCGCGCAGGCGCGCAAGCAGGTCGTTCTGCCGGCCCGCGGTCTCGCGCAGGCGCACCGCCGGACTCAGGCTCCACAATCGGCTGCGGCTCTCGGCGACAGCCGAGCGCAGCTCGGCGAGCCGCTGGCGCACACCCCGTGGCAGGCGCTGCTCCAATTCGTCGAGACGCTGCATCTGCTCGGCGAGGCGGGCCGAGGGACCGGCGTGTGCGGTGCGCCCGGCGAGCCAGCCGAGGCGGTCGCGGGCGTCACGCAGCCAACGGGACATGCTCTGACGCAGACGCGACGCGAACGCGCGAAACGTCTTCGACCATTCCTCGGCGTCCGGGACGACGATCTCGGCCGCCGCCGAGGGGGTCGGCGCGCGCAGGTCGGCGGCGAAGTCGGCGATCGTGAAATCCACCTCATGCCCGACTCCGCTGACGACGGGGATCGGTGAGGCGACGATCGCGCGTGCGACCGCCTCGTCGTTGAAGGCCCACAGATCCTCGAGCGAGCCGCCGCCTCGCGCGAGGATCAGTACGTCGCACTCCGCGCGGCGGCCGGCCAAGCGCAATGCCTCGACGATCTCGGCCGGGGCTTGGGCGCCCTGCACCGGCACGGGGTAGATGAGCACGGCGGCGGCCGGGAAGCGGCGTCCCAGGACCTGCAAAATGTCGCGCACCGCCGCGCCGGTCGGCGAGGTGATGACGCCGATGCGCCGCGGCAGCCGCGGCAGCGGGCGCTTGCGTGCGGTCTCGAACAGGCCTTCCGCGGACAGCCGGGCCGCGAGCTCCTCGAACTGCCGCTTCAGCGCGCCGATGCCGGCATCCTCGAGGTGCTCGATCAGCAGTTGGTACTCGCCGCGCGGCTCGTACAGACCGACGCGGGCCCGCACGAGCACCTTTTGTCCGTCCCGGGGCGTGAAGCGCAGCTGCGAATTACGCGTGCGGAACATCGCGCAGCGGACCTGTGCGGCGGCGTCCTTCAGCGAGAAATACCAGTGCCCGGAACCCGGCCGCGCGAAGTTGGAGATCTCGCCCTCGAGCCACAGGCCGCCGAAGCCGCGCTCGAGCAGAGCGCGCGCTTCGCGGTTCAGCCGCGACACCGTATAGACGTCGCGATCGCGACGCGGGTCGGGGATCTCGCGGGCCGGATCCTGCATCGTCCCATCATAGGTTTACCGGCGAGAGGGCGCTAGGGTAGAATGTGGCGCCTCTCAAGCTATTCCAAGTGAACGCGGTCCCTATGCGTATTCTCGAAGAGGCACTGACTTTCGACGACGTCCTGCTCGTGCCGGCTTACTCCGAAGTGCTGCCACGCGAAGTCTCCCTGTCGAGCCAGCTCACCCGGCAAATTCGCCTCAACCTGCCGATCGTCTCGGCGGCGATGGACACGGTCACCGAGGCGCGCCTCGCGATCACCATCGCGCAAGAGGGCGGGATTGGCATCATCCACAAGAACATGCCGCTCGCGGAACAGGCGCGCCAGGTCGACCGCGTGAAGAAATTCGAAAGCGGCGTGATCAGCGATCCGATCAGCGTCAGTCCCGACATGACGATCCGCGACGTGCTCGCGTTGACGCGCTCGAAGAACATCTCTGGAGTACCCGTGGTGCTCGGCAAGAAGGTCGTCGGCATCGTCACCCACCGGGACCTGCGCTTCGAGACCAAGCTGGACGCGGCGGTCTCGTCGGTGATGACCCCGCAGTCCCGCCTCGTCACGGTGCGGGAGAACGCGCCCAAGGAAGAGGTGCTGTCGCTCCTGCACAAGCACCGCATCGAGAAAGTGCTGGTCGTCGACAACGATCACGAGCTCAAGGGGATGATCACGGTCAAGGACTTCCAGAAGGCCACGGAATTTCCGAGCGCCTGCAAGGATGCGACCGGGCGCCTGCGCGTCGGCGCCGCAGTCGGCACCGCGCCCGACACGCTCGACCGGGTGGCGGCGCTGCAGGACGCCGGCGTCGACGTGATCGTCGTCGACACCTCGCACGGCCATTCGCGCGGCGTGCTCGACATGGTCGAACGCATCAAGGCGAAATACGCGGAACTGCAGATCATCGGCGGCAACATCGTCACCGCCGAGGCGGCGCTCGATTTGGTGAAGCGCGGCGCGGACGCGGTCAAGGTCGGCATCGGGCCCGGTTCGATCTGCACGACGCGCATCGTCGCCGGCGTCGGCGTGCCGCAGATCAGCGCGATTTGCCGCGTCGCCGCGGCGCTCGAGGGAAGCGGTGTGCCGGTGATCGGCGACGGCGGGATCCGCTATTCGGGCGACGTCGCCAAGGCGATCGCGGCCGGCGCCCACACGGTGATGATCGGCGGTCTGTTTGCCGGCACCGAAGAGTCGCCGGGCGAAGTCGAGTTGTACCAGGGCGCGTCCTACAAATCCTATCGCGGTATGGGCTCGATCGGCGCCATGGCGCAGTCGCATGGATCGAGCGACCGGTACTTCCAGGACACGACCTCCGAACTCGAGAAACTCGTGCCGGAGGGCATCGAGGGCCGCGTCGCCTATCGCGGGAGCCTGGTCGCGATCCTGCACCAACTCGCCGGCGGACTGCGCGCCGCGATGGGCTACACGGGCAGCAGCAGCGTCGAGGAGATGCGCAGCAGACCGCAGTTCGTGCGCATCACCAACGCGGGGGTGCGGGAGAGCCACGTGCACGACGTCACGATCACCAAAGAAGCGCCAAACTACCGGATCGGTTGATGACCGACATTCACGGCGACCGGATCCTGATCCTCGATTTCGGCTCGCAGTACACCCAGTTGATCGCGCGGCGCGTGCGCGAGATCGGCGTGTATTGCGAGATCCACGCCTGGGATGCGGATCCGGCGCACATACGCCGGTTCGCGGCCAAGGGAGTCATCCTGTCGGGAGGGCCGGAATCGGTCTACGACGCGCGAGGGCCGGCAGCGCCCGCCGAGGTATTTTCGCTCGGCGTGCCGGTGCTCGGGATCTGCTATGGGATGCAGACGATGGCCGCGCAACTCGGCGGCGAGGTTGCATCATCGAGCCATCGTGAGTTCGGTTACGCCCAGGTACGCCCCGCGGCGGGCTCGCGCTTGTTCGACGGTCTCGAGGATGCGCGTGACGCGAACGGCGCACGGCTGCTCGACGTCTGGATGAGCCATGGCGACCGGGTCGTCGCCGCGCCGCCGGGCTTTCGCACGATCGCGGCAAGTGACAACGCGCCGCTCGCCGCAATGGCGGACGAATCGCGCGGCCTGTACGCGCTGCAATTCCATCCCGAAGTCACCCACACCCCTCAGGGTGGCGAGATCCTCCGACGCTTCGTGCGCGAGATCGCGGCTTGCGAGGCCAGGTGGTCGACGCCCTCGATCCTCGAGGATGCCATCGCGCGCGTGCGCGCTCAGGTCGGCACCGACGGCGTGTTGCTCGGCCTGTCTGGCGGGGTCGACTCGTCGGTGCTCGCGGCGCTGCTGCAGCGGGCGATCGGCGACCAGCTCACCGCGGTGTTCGTCGATCACGGCCTGCTGCGGCTCGGCGAGGGCGACCAGGTCATGGCGACGTTCGCCGCGCACATGGGCATTCGCGTGGTGCGCGTCGACGCCGAGGAACGCTTCCTCACCGCGCTCGCCGGCGAGGCCGATCCGGAGGCCAAGCGCAAGATCATCGGCCGCGTCTTCGTCGAGGTGTTCGAGGAGGAGGCGGCGAAGCTCAAAGGCGTCAAGTGGCTCGCACAAGGGACGATCTATCCGGACGTGATCGAATCGGCAGGCGCCAATACCGGCAAGGCCCACGTGATCAAATCGCACCACAACGTCGGCGGTCTGCCCGAGCGGATGAAGCTGCAATTGCTCGAACCGCTGCGCGAATTGTTCAAAGACGAGGTGCGCCGGCTCGGCGAGGAGCTCGATCTGCCGGCGGAGATGGTCCACCGCCACCCATTTCCGGGTCCCGGGCTCGGCGTGCGCATCCTCGGCGAGATCCGCAAATCCCATGCGGACCTGCTGCGCCGTGCGGACGCGATCTTCATCGAGGAGTTGCGCCGCCACGACTTGTACGACCAGGTAAGCCAGGCGTTCGCGGTGTTCCTGCCGGTACGCTCGGTCGGGGTGATGGGCGACGGACGGCGCTACGACTACGTGATCGCGCTGCGCGCGGTCGAGACGATCGACTTCATGACCGCGCGCTGGGCGCGGTTGCCGTACGACTTCCTCGACCGCGTGACCCACCGGATCGTCAACGAGGTCAGCGGCATTTCGCGCGTCGTCTACGATATATCCGGCAAGCCGCCGGCGACGATCGAGTGGGAGTGACCAGGGCGCTTCCCTAGTTTGGCACGGTCAGCCGCGGCAGTGAACCCCGAGATTGGGGGCAAAAGTGGCAGAAACTTGCCTCCCGGCGCGCTGTGGCGGAATGCCAGTGTCCCCAGTTCCTTGGCCCTCATTTGCAATCCCAATACAGAATTCTGTATGATGGACCCATGAAGACAACGCTCGACATCAACGACCAGTTGCTTGCCGATGCCAAGGCGCTGGCCGCGCAGCAGCGCACCAGCCTGACCCGTGTGATCGAGGAGGGGCTCCAGCTCCGACTTCGAAGCCATGCGGCGCCCCAACGCGGCAAGCTGCGCCTTCCCGTATTTAAGGGACGCGGCGGATTGGCGACTGGCGTCGATCCGCTGAGTAACAAGGCAATGTTGGCAGCATTGGGCGATGACGCCTGACGTCAATGTCCTCGTTGCCGCTTCGCGCAGCGACCATCCGCACCATCGTATCGCTCGCAGCTGGCTTGAAGACGCCGCCTCAGCTGCCGCTTCGGGCGGCACGCTAATTCTTATGCCAATGGTGCTGGCCAGCTTCCTGCGGCTAGTAAGCAGTCCCAAGATTTTCCAGGACCCAACGCCGGTCGACGACGCCCTTGCGTTTGTCGATGCGCTGCTTGCCGCTCAAGGTGTCCACCTTGCGTCGCTGGGCCCTGAGTGGCCGCGCCTGCGGCAACTTTGCATCGAGAAGCAGCTCAAAGGAAATGCCGTGCCGGATGCATGGCTTGCCGCTGCGACGATCCACCTCGGTGAGCACTTGGTCAGTTTTGATCGTGACTTCAGGAAGTTGATTGGAAGGTCGCAGTTTACGTTGCTCGAAGCGGATGCCGATTGATTGCGCTCGTGCGCAGCGATGACGGTCACCGATGCGCCTCAGCGAATCAATCATTTGGCGCACTGGGCAAGGAACGAAGGCCGCAATCGCACTTGTTGGATTGCTGTGCGGCGGGGCGGCCGTGTATTTGGGTGCTACGGTGTACAAGTCGTTCCCGGACTCGATCGTTGTGGTGATTGCGCAGCTGGGTGGCGCACTGGTTTGGCTCGGAGCCATGTTCTTTGCATGCAGATCGATTGGCTGCCCTGGCTGCAGGACTCGCTGGATCTGGGACTCGATGTCTAAAGAACTGGCAAGCCGTTGGATGTTCTCATTGCTGGATTCCAAGACCTGCCCTAAATGCGGCCACCCGGACGATGTCGCGGCAAGTGGAAGCCCAACTCCGCCGAGAGGTTCGTGATGCCTGGTTGGCGCGTCGCTGCACGCAAATTCTTGGCGCCACACAGGCGACCAATCTCGGCGATCGTCCTCCTGGCCATTCTGGCGTTCGTGGCGAATGAGATCTTTGAGTGGGGTCTCCTTGGCCTCTATGGGCGAAAATCCAAGGCGGTGGCGCTGCTGATCGGGCTATTGGCTTATGTCTTCGTCTTGCCAACCTATGATGAAATCAGAGGAATTCAGGACAAGGATCCTTCTGGCAGCGATCGTCCTAGATAAACGCCCGCGAGGGTTTCGGCATCTATCGCCGTCTATCGTCCCCAAGCGGAATCATTTGGCGGTAGATCTGACGGTAAGTTCATTGTACTCTTGGAAAAAGAATAACAATGTCAGGCGCTTATAAGTGCTGGAGACAATTGAGTGGGAGTGACCAAGCCTAACAAAGACCTTGAATAATGAGCGGATGTCGCTCATTATGCGAGGCATGATTAACCGGCCACAGCTCTTGGCCAGACTGCGTGCCGGCCTAAGAACCAGTCCCGCGGTGGCGCTGCTCGGCCCGCGGCAGTGCGGCAAGACTACGCTCGCACGGCAGCTCGCTGATACCTCGAAAAGCACTTACTTCGATCTGGAAAATCCTGTCGACCTAGCCCGCTTGTCGGAACCCCTGACGGCGCTAGAGCACCTACATGGGCTGATCGTCATTGACGAGGTGCAGCGTCATCCCGACCTCTTCCCGATTCTAAGGGTATTGTTGGACCGCAAGCCGACTCGAGCGCGTTTTCTCATTCTAGGAAGCGCTTCGCCGGACTTACTGCGCCAAAGTTCCGAAACTCTGGCAGGCCGGATAGCTATTGTCGAGATGGCTGGATTCACGCTTGAAGAGCTCAACCGCCCGGATACCAATCGATTGTGGCTGCGAGGCGGATTTCCGCGATCGTTCCTGGCGCGCACCGAAGCTGCGAGCTCGGCTTGGCGCGAGGATTTCATCCGCACGTTCCTTGAGCGCGATATGGCTCAACTCGGAGTGCGTGTGCCCTCGGGCACGATGCGCAGGTTCTGGACGATGACCGCTCACTATTCAGGTGGAATCTGGAACAGCTCGGAGATTGGACGATCCCTCGGAGAGGCTCATACAACCGTCAAACGCCATCTCGACGCGTTATCCGGCGCGCTTGTTGTACGCGTCCTGGAGCCTTGGTTCGAGAACGTCGGTAAGCGGTTGGTAAAATCCCCGAAGGTTTACATTCGCGATTCAGGACTCCTGCACACGCTGCTCGGAATCGGCGATCGCCGGCAGCTCGATGGACATCCCGTCGTCGGAGGATCATGGGAAGGGTTCATCATCGAGCAAATTCTGGGTGCTGTGCCAAATGCCAAAGCCTATTACTGGCGAACGCAGGCTGGCGCAGAGCTCGATCTGCTACTGTTTTTGAAGGGGCAGCGTTTCGGAATTGAGATCAAGCGAGCTGATGCGCCAAAGATGACGCCGTCGATGGGTTCCGCCCTCGAAGATCTCGAACTACATCGGCTGCTGGTAGTTTACCCGGGCTCCGTTCGCTATTCGCTCCATCCTAAGGTTGACGTGATGTCGCTGTCGCAATGCGTGGCCGAACTGGCTTGACGGCGGCACGCACTTGACTCGATGGTGGAATAAATCAGCAATCAAATGGACCGACGTTCTTGGTAGCCGCTGATCGACC